>WLWD01002811.1_pt1 | contig 26670 bp, 17 predicted proteins | sample 6712731 | NCBI WGS metagenome assembly WLWD01 (sample SAMN12718690, study PRJNA576275) | sponge metagenome | isolation source: marine sponge | host: Mycale hentscheli | place: New Zealand: South Island, Marlborough, Capsize Point | collected 2014-11-01 | reverse complement strand
TGAGGGGGAGAAGAGGAGTAATTGCAAGGGGGGAAAGTAGTAGTGTTCGTAGAAAAAGCCATAGAAATTCAAGAAGAGGAAGAAGAGGTGCTGCTGATCTAGGACTTAGTGTAAGACAATATGCTTGTGAAATAAATATAGACCATGGCAGTAGTGATTCAGACAGTGAAACTTCCACCAGCAGTAGTAATAGTAATTTGGAATCACAAACTTTGAAAGAAGTTAGAGGAAAATGGCGATGAAAAGAGCCGAATTCATTATTGTATGCCTATGACAAGAACCCAGGGCCTACTTCAACCAGTGTCACTAGTAATAGCAAACCACTGGAATTATTTGAACGTTTTTTTCCAGAGGAGGCTTGGGCATTAGCGGTAGAAGAAACGAACTGCTATGCAAATACTGTTTGTGGCACAACACCCAAATCTCGTCCCTGGAAGGACACTAATATTATTGAAATGAAGGCTTTTGTAGGCATGCTGATATGTTTTGGTGTGCTAAAATTGCCCCGTATAGAAATGTATTGGTCTTCAAAATATGAAGAAATAGTGACTCCAGGAATTTCTAATATTATGCCAGTGCGGCGTTTTGAGCAACTTTTTCGATGTTTTCATTTGGCTAATAATGCAAACCAGATTCCATATGGTCAACCAGGTCATGACAAACGTTTCAAGGTCCGTTCATTGTTAGACATTACTGTGCCTCGTTTTGTTGTTCATAAGGAATGTACAGTTGATGAAGCTATGATTCCATTCAAAGGACGACTTGGTATGAAGCAGTATATGAAAGACAAGCCCACTAAGTGTGGGATCAAAGTGTTTGTCTTGGCTGATGCTCATAATGGTTATGTAAAGAACATTCAGGTTTATACTGGAAAAAATGTGGAAAATGATGGGAATAAGATAGGCTTATGTACTATAGTTGTTCTAGATTTATTAGATGACATTGATTCAGCAGGTTTGCAAATTTATACTTATAAATATTATACCAGCCCAGTTCTTTTTCAACATTTATATGAAAAAAAACAAATAAATGCATGTAGAACATGTCGCCCTAACAGAAAAGGGTTTCCTTCTCAAATAATAACTAAACCCACAGTTTCCAATAGAGGCCAATGCAACCATAGGTCTAATGGTCCCCTTCTTGCATGTTCTTGGGTTGATAAGCGAGCCTTATATCTTATTAGTACTGTTCATGTGGCTCAAGTACCTTATAGGAGCACAGTTTTGAGGACAGAAAAATATGGAAGTCGTATTGAACGTCAGTGTCCACCATGTGTTATAGATTATCAGAAATTTATGGGTGGAGTTGATAGAGGTGATCAGCTTGAGTCTTATTATAATATGGGTCGCAGGACTAAAAATTGGTGGCGAAGGGTGGTATTTTATTTTTTTGAGGTGTGTATTCTGAATGTGTTTGTACTGGAAGGGTATGTTCAACCTGAACTTCATGCTAACAAGGGAAGAAAAAAAAGAGACATTTTGAGTTTTCGGCTAGAGTTAGCTCATGAACTAATTAGTGGGTTTTGCTCACGTGAGAAAGCTGGTCGTTCTAGAAGTGAAGAGAGTGCACAATTGAGAAGGCTAAACAATACACTTCCACACTGGCCCCAAGTTACTCAGAAAAAGGGAAATTGTGTTGTATGTTTGGAAAAGAGGAGAAGAAAGCGTCTTCCAACTGTTGGTCATAGGCATGAAACGAAGTTTATGTGCAAGTCTTGTGATGCATACTTATGTATTACTTCTGAGTGCAACTGTTTTTTCAGGATTACCATACTTAGGTTCACTTTACTGTTTGACCTGACATAGATTTTTTCCACTTTGCTGTTTGACCTGAGATATATTTTTTTCACTATGTGCCTGTTTGTTCGTGTTTATGCCTGGCATGCAGATGTGCACAATGTTTTTAGCAAACTTACTATGTGCATGTTTATCTGTGTTATGCCTGGCATGCAGATGTGTACAGTGTTTCAAACTCATTATGTGCATGTTTATTTGTTATGCCTGGCATGCAGATGTGCACAGTGTTGTTAGCAAACTCACTATGTGCATGTTTATCTGTGTTATGCCTGGCATGCAGATTTTCATTTCTATATGGTTTGAAACTAAATAATTTTATTGTTCTATCAACTTGATACATTTTTCTCTATGCCAATAATTTATTTGTTTGTCTGCCATCTTGATGACATTGATTATCATAGTACACTATTAGATTTCAATTCATGCTGTTACACATTCTACTTTACTTTTTGACTGGCACAAGTATGTGTTTCTACTATTGCAGTAGTTCCATAAAGGACTGAAAGCAAATCTTTCTTGTAAATTTAGTCTATTATTGTGCATAATGAATTCTAGTGGATATATGCTGAACATTCTGTACATTTTTGCCGAGCTTGCAGTCACACCTCCTCGGGGTGCTCGGTGGGCAACAGCAATAGCTGGCAGAGATGGCTATGTGTTTTTATAATAAATATATAGGTAATAAACATATATGTGACAGGCTTGAAAGAAGAGGAAATCAGAAATTTGAGAAAGAAGGTCTCACTCTTAACCCTGCAAAGTGCCACTTTCATCGCAGTCGTATCAACTTCCTGGGACATGTTATGGATAGCAATGGTATCGCCCCGGACCCTACAAAGACAGAAGCTGTTCAGAAGATATCTCCACCAACTAATTTAACAGAGCTTCGAAGATTTTTTGGCATGGTCAACCATTTAAACAAGTTTTCACCAAATATAGAGTTATTAAGCCCACAGAAGGCCTGGGTATGGACTGATGCCCACTCAGAAGCATTCCGAAAGGTAAAAGAGGAGATTACTTCATTCAGAGTTCTTGCACTGTACAGCACCGAGAAGGAGACAAAGATTAGTGCAGACGCATCTGCTTACGGTTTGGGAGCAGCCCTACTTCAACTACATGAAAACAGTGGCGCCCAGTAGCATTCGCATCCCGTGCTCTCTCCCAGACAGAATCGCACTATGCCCAGATCGAGAAGGAGGCACTGGCGTTCACCTGGGCATGTGAGCGATTCTCTGAATATATTTTGGGGAAATTCATACAACTGGAAACTGATCACAAACTCCTGTTGCCAATACTGGGCAAGAAAAATTTGGATAGCCTACCTCCTCGAGTGTTGTGATTTCGCTTACGATTAGCGAAGTTTTTGTACTTCATTCACTACACTCCTGGGAAACAATTGTGCCTTGCAGATGCACTTTCGTGTGCTCCTCTTCTTAATGTTCAGGATAGTATTCAGATAGAAGAAGTGGAAATTTTTGTCCAGTCAATAGTATCTTCACTCCCAGCCCACGATGATCGTCTGAACGAATTTCGTCAAGTTCAGGCAAAGGATCCTGTATGTTCCCAACTGATGGAATACTGTCGGTCAAGTTGGCCAGACAAACATAAAATCAAAGGAGAGGTTCAGAAATACTGGCAAATACGCGGTGACCTTACTATGGCACAGGATTTACTCATTTTTGGCAGCAGAATAGTGGTCCCACAGGATATGAGACAGGAGATGTTGACGAAACTCCATGAGGGCCATCAAGGTATTGTTCGATGTAGATTGAGAGCATCCAACTCTGTATGGTGGCCAGGGATCACAAGAGACATTGAAACCTTCATTCAGTCTTGTTCGGCATGTCTCAAGAACACACCCCCAGCCAGGGAGCCGTTACTGCCAACAAAACTACCTGATTATCCTTGGGAAAGAGTCGCTACTGATCTCTTTGAGTTAAAGCAGTCAACATATATTCTTGTCATTGACTATTTCTCCCGCTTTATTGAAGTAAAGAAACTGACGTCAACAACAGCATCAAGTGTTATAGTAGCCCTCAAGGAAATGTTTACTGGATTTGGCATTCCAGCAACATTAGTAAGCAACAATGGACCTCAGATTGACTGTGCCGAGATGAAAGAATTTGCTCAGCAATATGGTATTCATCACATTACAAGTAGTCCCTATTATCTTCAAGCAAATGGAGAGGCGGAGCGAGCTGTGCGGACTGTAAAGAAGTTGCTTCAGAATGCACCTGATCCATACAAAGCCCTCCTAAGTTACCGAGCCACACCCCTTCCGTCATATGGGTTAAGCCCAGCTGAGTTGCTAATGGGTCGCTGCATATGCACAGAGATCCCACAGAAGGAGTGCCTGATTCCCAAGTGGTCACACATCAAAGGATTTCGTGAGGCAGATACACAGTGCAAAGATCGCCAGAAACGTGACTACGAGAGACGTCACAGAATCCGTTCACTCCCTCCATTGCCAGGAGAAACTCTAGTATGGGTGATCACCCCCGGAGGTCAGGAATCAGGACAAGTTATCAATCGAGCTACAACACCCCATTCCTATCACGTAGAAGTTCAGTCGGGAACTGTTAGAAGTAATCGTTCGGATCTACGACTTCGGACGTCAAGCACACATAAACCACAACAAGGTACAACCTCAACCTCGAACACACGAGTAACCAGGTCACGAGATGGTACGGCCATACGACCTCCAGACTACCTTCAATTTTAGGGGGGGGGGAGATGTAGTATCATGTTATGAATATTGAACCTTTCATTTGTCATGTGTTATGTTGTGTGTCAACCCTTTACCCATCGTTGTGTTATAATATATAGATTTACTGTATATGTACTGATTGAACGCGTCCTGTGGGGCTGGTTGATAATACTGATACAACTAGTGAATCCGACCTGATCGTACACCATTTTGTAACTTCAGGCATACGTGTACCCTTTTCTGCTCAGGCACCTGTGCATACTATGAAGTACCATGGCAATCTTCATTAACATTTTACTAAGGATATTTCTTGAACCCGATAAAAATGATAAGTAAAAAAAGAAACAGCAAGGGAGGCTAAAAATGCCAAAACAGCCGAAGAATGAAAAGAGGGGGAAAAAAAAAAAAGCTGCAGCGACAGCCACAGATATGGGTAGAATTATTTTTCTCTACACTTAACTTCCGTTACTGAATATGAAGAATTATTTGATCCTGATGCTCTCATGTGCAGTGAAAGAAAATTAATTAAATTAATTCTGCTTCTCTGCCTCTCTTATACTCATTATGATTAGTTACTGTAGATGAACACTTTCACAGGCCAGTTCAGCGATTCAGTGTTCAGTTTTTATAGTACATACAATAGGTTAGTAAGGCACTTCATGGAACTCCAAGCTGTTGAGTCCTGACAGTTTAATGGTTTTCGTGTGCACTCTGCAATTGACAATTGCAAATTCTAGAGTTGCACCGATAGAATTACTGCCACTAATTCAATTATGACTACACCTTCACACCTCCCAAGTACAACTCACATGTCACAGAATAATAGCCCAACACCAACTAACATTCCCAGGGGCTGTGCCCCACCATTCAATGATCTCATGTTCTGTATCATCTGTTTATACAAAGTTCCTTGTTCAGTCACCCTCATTCAGTTCAGTAACCACTAGAAGGCTCCACAAGCCGAAATATTATAGTTTTATTCTACTGAAATAAAATCTCTGAAACTTGCTACACCTGGCTAGCTATCAGGATAGCTAGTTCTATTAAATAGTCTAGCTGCCTGTAATATCGCCGTTTTTTATTTTCGCTATAATAATTGTGTCGCCTATTATATTGACCAAAGTTTCTTGTAAGACATATTTTTGTAAAGGAATGTATATCTGGATGGCACCCCTTCTAATATTGCTGTACATACCTTCAACAAACACTGTGCTAAGTTTCATGCATTCGTCCACTCTGTCACAATATTGCATCAAAAGTACAATTTCCCACTGGACTATCTAGCATTTAACAGCTAGCAATAATGTTAATCATTAGGTCATGAATAGGACAAAACAATGGTTTTTAGCTTAAAATTATTTAAAGGTCCCATATGTTATATCCAACTATTTCATTCTATCTATTTTCTTTGAAGTTGTTAACTGAAATTACAAAATAACAAAAAAGTGGCCAATAAGGGAATTATATAGTCCTCTGGTCTGATTTCCTCTTCTTTCAAGGCATAGAATTTTGCCATCTTCAATTCGTTGTTGAAAGAGTGTATAATTTCTGTTACCTTTTTATATAATATTATAGCTATATACAATAATATATTTATGGAATATGTTTAAATATTCATATTAATAAAATTATGTTATGGCTAAACCATGTAGTATTCATGACAATCAACTCATTACAAGGTACTTGATGTATCCAACATGCATTTATCCACTGGACCATCTACACCAACACCATGCAACAGTTTGTAAACAGTCTCCATGGTGACCACCAGCCACCACCAGCCAATGTTTATATGAAGTAGCTGAAGCCCAATAGCGAGGTGTAGTTATATTGAATCCTTAAAAATGACATACCAGATAATAATCATGGTTCTGAGTTCTATGGCAGACATCTAACAACAAAGTGAAACAAAAACATGACCTTATAGTTAGTCTAGCTTTTCTTACAACATATAATCTAGCTAGCTGTGAACATTAAGCTATATCCCTTTACTGTGAAGGTAACTCCAAATGGAGAGGAACACTGTATTAACATTTACCACCCACATATTCGATCACATGTGATAATTTGCTACATGTTGCTATGTGTGGCAAAAGTTGCTGTTACTAAACACATAAGGTACTGTACCATAATTATTCATATTTATTATATCACTTCAATTGAATTGAATAGTACGACTTTGTACTTATGTTGCGCTCACTCACCACTACACGGCCGCCGCACCACTACACAGCATACTTTCTGTCCATGGCAAAAACACTGACCTCATCGAACTTTTGTTGACAAAGCATGAACAATTGCAGATACATCCAATACCATAACATCAAAAGTAATTCAGGTTCAGTTGTACTACATTCCATGCCAATACATTTCAGTAAATCTGACTTTTTAGTTGGGAGTCTAAGTTTGCCATGTTCTGAAAGCAAAGGTGGCCAAGGCTGATTTTCGTGAGTGAAAAAGTCTTCAAAGTCTCCGTCATGAAACAGGCTAGCGATGTAAAGCTGACTGAAAAGGTTACAGTCACTCTTAAGTCTGGCTATCTGCTTCTCCTTCTTGTTATGCTTCCTGGACACAGACTGCTTCCACAAAGGCAAAATATTCTCCTTGATTGATTGTTGTTTTGGCACAGTTCGGTCCTTGATGACGTCTTTGTATTATCTGTGATACTGAGTTTTACCCAACTCTTCAGTACTTTGTATTGTAGCCACTACCTCTTCACTGCAACAATTACGACTGTCAAGGACCAGTAGTTCAGGACAGTCATCTAAGAAAGGATTCCCCATGTTGGATACTACCTAACACAAACTGTTTACTTGTCTTGTGAAGGTGGTTTGAGTTGAACAACTTTCTTCATGTTGCAGGCAATTGTGATTTGCATTATCCATGAACTGGGATTTAAATTCTTGCAATAAATGTGCCTGTTTGGGTCCTGCAACCATCCATCTCCTGAATGCTGAAGGATTTTCAGTTAGTCCCACATTCTCCAGCTCAAGTACTCTATCATAGCTGATACAGAGACCTAGTTTGCTTAGCTTATTCACTAGTTTTTTACTTCTTGTCTGAGTATGAATATTCAGGCCCAAGTACAAGGGTAAAGGAGGCTTTCGTTCTTTGGAATGATATGATATGATGATCTGAATTAACACTGTATCATTAGTGTCTAATACTGCTAAGCAGTCCTGTTTCATTGGAGTCTTTCCGGAATAAAGTTTGGGCGCTCAGGGGAGCTACTACTGAACTTTCTCTTAAACCAGTGATAAAGTATGAATACTTATTGTAGATACTCATAATATATTAAGGCATACTTTTTTATAATGCGGAAAATAATGAGGAGAAATTTTCTTTTCCAAAGTTGCATTTATCTGAAGAATCTATTAAATTTCAGCATATTCATGCCCATCTGTAAATAATGGGATAGTATTTAGGAATTAGTAAGCTACACAATTTTATTGAAGGATCTAAGATACCAACAATATGATATTGTGGAGATAATTCATACACATAACTGTTCATTCACTTATCTGTGTATGATGTTTGTGTGTGTGTGGGTGTTGTCATGAATGTGATGTGTGTATGTATTATAAGTGTCCGAAATGTGTGCTATATTATGGAGTCTGCACATGTCATAAGAGTGTAATAAAGATGTTTAATTCCACAATTTCTTTCTCAGCCTTCTTTTACATTATTGTCTCCCTTTAACAGGCTTTTTAAACAATACAGAATTAAAAATATTTGGTCGTCACCGGGAATCGAACGCAGGACCGCTTGTGCATTATACAAGCAGTCCTGGGTTCAATTCCCAGTGGCGACCAAATATTTTTAATTCTGTACTGTTTAAGAAAGCCTGTGAAAGGGAGAGAATACATCTAAAGATGTTTAATTATTATTTTAATACTATAATATTATTGTTGTTTTTAGTCAATTGTTTTGTTATTATTATTATTATTATTATTATTACTGCGCGTGCTGCTAGTACTACTACTGCCAGTGTTGTTTTGGTTTAGAGATTCCAGATTTTCTTAGTTTTAGTTATTCATACTAAAAAATTATCTTGAATGATTAGTTGTATTTTATTTTTGAAGATTTTAGTTAGTTTTTAGTTTTTATTCAATATCATGTAGAAGATTTTGTTAGTTATACTATCAATTGACTTAGTTTTAGTTAATTTATGTTGTCTTTTAAATACAGCAATATTGAGACTCCTTAAAGAAAGTAGTTCAGGTAGTATTCCCAAATAGCCTCAAAAATAGCATATTTCTATGAAGTCTTAGGTATTATAATGTAAGAATGATATTTTTGTTTAGTTTAAAGATTTACTTGATGGCAATTATGTCTTCTTTTAACTGACATAATTCAAGGTGAATTGTTTGCAATAAAGTTTTTTTTATTGTTTAGTATTAGTTTCTGTCATCCAGTCTACTGGTAGTGTTAGTTATTATCAAATTTACTATCTTCTAAATTATTTAATTATAGTTTTTTCATGTTCTCTACAGCTTAGTTTTAGTTATTCTCACCAAAAGTAAAAATACTCCAGAACTATGGGGTATGGTTCATATTTTTTTAAAATGAATATATTTATATTGAATATGCCTTCAACCCTCATAAATAGTTGGACTCCACCCACTCATTACAAACAATGTTTATGTGAGCGAAACCTTTTCCTAATAGGAGTAATTGCATGAGGTATTTCAGAGTTGAGAAGTGTGAAAGAGCTTGTGACCTAGAATTTTTGCGAAACTTTAATAATGAGGGCGACTAGAAATTTTCGGGCTAGGTGGAACAGAAATGAGAGTCTCATTAACTGAGCGAGGTGGCGGCCATTGGTTGTGGGGTGTAAGTCCACAAGCAAGGAGTTTAACCGAAGAACCACTCTGACTGAGACTAGCAGGCAGCCAAGTAGTTGACTGTCTGCCCTAGACTAGCTAAGCTAGTTTACAGTATCAGTGGACTCTCTTTCAGCTAGTAAAGCAGAATACAGAATGTTCAAACAGATTAGAATACTGACAATGCCAACTGGGAAATGTGGTCCCAGGCCATGCATACAAGTACTGAGCATGCACAGGAAGTGGTACATAAATGGAACAATGAATACATGGCAACAAGCTGCACAAGCAACAAATGAACACCAAATGGAACAACAAAACAGACAAACAAACAATTGAATATTAGTTAGCGGTTGTTTGGGAGACCCAAACATACTGGGGGGGGCGGGGAGTTCATTCTCCATCCTGTTGTGATTCTTCTAATTGCAGGGGTACCAACATATGAATTGGCCTTCTATATGTCTTTCCATTACATAGCACATCAACAGTCCTCACTAGCTTGTCGTTTCCCGGAAATACCCTAATGATCTTCCCAAGAGGCCATCTGGAGCTATTGAGCAGAGTTTGGTCTTTTACCAAAACAAGTTCACCAATCTTGATGTTTTCTTTCATGGTCTTCCACTTCGACCTGGCTTGCAGAGATTGAATATAGCATCCTCTCCAAGAGTGTGCAAAGTCTTGTTGGAGCCTCTGGACCAGTCTCCATCTTGTCAATGTAGACATTTTAGCTTGACTAGCAGGCTTTGAAGGTGGTGCCTTCATAGGTCTGAATATCATAAAGTGGCCAGGTGTCAGCACTAGGCCATGTTCAGTCTCTACACTGTCTGCAGGCACTAGAGGTCTGCTATTCAGCACAGCTTCCACTTCTGACAGCACAGCTGTCAACTCGTCATACCTCAATGCATGAGGGGCCACCAACTTCCTCAGCTGATTCTTGGCAGCCTTGACACCAGCCTCCCAGAGACCTCCAAAGTGAGGTGCTCTGGGTGGGTTGAAGTGCCACAGCACATCCTGCTCAGCACACAAGCCTGGAGCAACCTGCTCGGCACAAGTTAGTAACTTCTTGATCTCGTCCAGCTCAGCCTTTGCTCCCAAAAAGTTGGAGCCATTGTCTGAGAATACTTCCGATGGTGTCCCCCTCCTGTTACAGAAGGTCCTGAATGTAGTAGCAAATGCTTCTGTAGTCAGTTCCCTGCACACCTCTAAGTGCACAGCTTTGGTTGCCATGCACACAAAGATGCACAGGTAAACTTTGTAGTGGACGGGCTTCCTTGTCGATCCCTCCCTGAGTGTTAGAGGTCCAGCAAAGTCTAGTCCAGTTCTTTCAAATGGCTTTGCCTCAGATGTTCTTGAAGGTGGCAAAATCCCTAGCTGCTGCTGGAGTGGCTTGGCATAAGCTTGCTGACACCTTAGGCACTTCCTTGACACCTTCTTGAGAAATGCTTTTAATCCGGTAATGTAGTGGTTGTGACCAATTATGGACAGCATTGCAGCAACTCCTGGATGACCCAAACTCTGATGCTTCGACTCAACCATCAGCCTTGTCACTAAACACTTCAGTGACAGTGGGATCAACTTCCTAGGCTGATTATCCGGGCCTTCGCCTACTCTTCCTGTCACTTGCAGGGCGTGGTCAGCACTCATGCTGACACACAGGCCGGCCAGAGTGTGCTTGACAGGCAGAGGTTTATTGTGTCTGAGGCACTGATAGATGGTTGCAAATGCTTCCTTTTGCTGATGAACAATCAAGCAGTTCTTGGCATATTGAAGTTCACAAGAAGTGAGATGCTGCTCTACAGGTTTATTTCCTCTGCAGCTGTTGATGAATCTCCACAACCAGGCAGTAATCCTAACCAATTTGGAGTAAGTTGAGTATCTTGTCCAAAATGACCAAATAGGAGTGTTGGATGACGTGGTGGTTGCAGCCATAAGACAGGTAGCCTTCAGCTCTGGCAATGACCGCAGCAGAGAGTCCCTCACACCGACATCAGATGGCCACTCTGTCTCAGGTAGAAGCAGCCAAGGTGGCCCATGCCACCACAAGGATGAATCAAATAACAGCTTGGCTGTAGTACCTCTGCTGGCAAGGTCAGCAGGGTTAACTTCTGTTGGAACATGCTTCCAGCTCACATCAGGAAGTGTCTCCAGAATCAATGCCACCTGGTTGGCTACAAAAGTCTTTAGCTTGTGCACGGGTTGTTGCAACCAGGCCAAAATAATTGCTGAGTCAGTCCAGGCTACCACTGCTTTCATGGGCAACTGAAACACTTCACACACATGTGCTAATAGCTGAGCCAGCAACTTGGCAGCTTCCAATTCTAGCTGCGGGATAGTTCTCTTCTTCAGAGGGGCAACTCTTGCTTTGGAGAAGATCAACTTAGAATTAACACTTCCATCACTGAGGTGCTGCACCAAATAGATGGCTGCACCATAGGCTTGTTCACTTGCATCACTAAAGCCATGTAACTTGGCATCACTCGTGCTGGCCAAACTGCTACCAACACATCTGGCAATTGGGTGGGTCTGCACACGAGGCAGTTCACTATACCAGTGTTGCCACTTGCACAACAAATCATCAGGCACAGGCTGATCCCATGACACCTTCTGAATCCACAGATGTTGCAACAAGATCTTAGCACTTATTGTGTAAGGTGAGACCAGGCCCAAAACATCAAACACTTGTGCAATCACTTTAGCCACCCACCTCTTTGTGATCACTGGTGTCTCTATAGGAGCTGGCACAGCAATGTAGAGGTTGTCTTGCTTTGGGTCCCAAACAATGCCCAGGGTTTTCAACGATTGGTGCTCACAAGTCTGCTCAGTCTCAAGTATTTCTTCAGGAATTGATTGGATGAGTTCACTGCTGTTGGATCTCCACTTTCTTAACAGGAATCCAGCTTTCTTCAGCATCTCACAGAGTTTTGCTCTTCTGTCAACAGCTTCCTCCACAGTTGCACATCCTGACAGGCTTTGTGGCATGATGCTGCAGCACAGAGGTGGCAACAAAGGGGGATGGCCTGACACCGAAGGTTAGCCTCTTCATCCTACACTGGACCAACTGTCCTGAAGGAACTCTGACAATCAAGCTGTGAAAGTCTTGATCTTCTGGTATCAGTTTCACCTCACGATACATCTTTGAGATGTCAGCTGTGTAAACGACTGAGTGAACTCTGAATCTCATGAGAATGTCCATTATCAACGGATAGAGATTGGGTCCAGTGAGGTAAAGGTCGTTGAGGCAATTGCCATTAGATGTCCTGGCTGAGGCATCAAAGACAGGCCTGACTTTTGTTGTGGTGGATGTCTCCTTTACTACTCCTTTAACAGGCAGAAAGTATTTGGCCTTGGTCTGCTGCTCCTCAGGAGTAACTTCTGCATGGCCCAACTCCACATAGCCGTACATTTCTGCGTTGAAATCCTCCAGTCTGCCAACTGCCTGCATCCTCCTTTCATTGGACAGGAGTCTGCTGACAGCCATCTGCTTGCTCCTGTCCAACTCAGGAGGGTTCTCGACCTTTGGTAAAGCTGCAGAGTAGTGGCCATCAGGGTGCTGGTGAACAGATTGGTTGAATTGATCAACAGCTGATTGCTCCTCAGGAGTCATCTGATTAGCTTGTGGTACTTGATCCAGCTCATAGAGCTTGTTGAAAGCTTGATTGAGTTCAACATCCTCCAACACTTCTACTTTCAGTGTGGTCATCTTGACACTGTCTGGTAAAGGACCTGCCACTGTCCAGCCAAAGACTGTACTGACTGTGGTCAGTCTGGCATCCACATCAAATTTCCGGCCAGCTTCCGTCCAGAACAGAGGTAGGTCTGAAGTGCCAATAATTAAGTCAATCTGTCCTCCAAAATCTGGGTCTGCCAACTCCAACCCTTGTAGCAGATGGTGAGATGCAATGGCAGCTGGGTCTTGAGGAGGCATGGATGTGGGCAGGTCGGCAGCAATTGCTACAGTGATTGGTATGTCCCATGCTGAAGGCTGGACTGTTGATATATGCACTGTGGTCTTGTGCTTGACACGTCTCTCAGAAACAATGCCTTGCATCTTGAGTTCCACTGACTCACGTGGTGGCTTGAGGTAAGAAGCGATCCTCTCTGTAATAATTGAGTGGGAGGAGCAATTGTCCAACGCAGCTCTCACCGTTAGCCTTCTGCCATTATGTTGAACAGACACAATGGCAGTATTGATGAAGCCACACTTCATCTTAGATGCTTGTGGTGCTTCTTGTTTATTCTCTGGAGCACTGGTCACCAACATTGTTGCAGATGTCTTTTTCTCCTCTTCTTCCTTGTGTAACAAGGTATTGTGCTTCCCTTTGCACACATGGCATGAATAGACAGATGCACAACTGGCCACTTTATGGCTCTGATGTAAACAGTTGGCACAGTACTTGTTCTTTCTCTCAATGTTCCAACGTTGCTGTACATTCAAGTCTCGGAAAGCTTGGCATTTATGCAGAGGGTGGTTGCTTCCCTTGCACACAGCACAACACAACTTGTTGCTGCTATTGTTGCTGTTGTTGGTTGTGTTGTGGTTGGCAGGTGAGGACTTGGGGCTGTCACTTTTCTTAGATGAATCTTGCTGACGTTCCTGTTGCTGCTTCATCACAGGCTTGAACACTAAGGATGCAGCAGACAGACTCTTCCTCTTCCTGCTCAGGTTTCTTGATAGAGGTTCCACAAATTTCACAAGTGTGTCTAGACACCAGGTAGGGTTTCAACATCTCCCACATACCTGATCCATTCTTTTTCGAGCTCTTGATCGAAATCTCTTGCCACTAAGGCCACAGCAAATTGTTCTATGGTCTTGCCACCAATTTTGTTCATAGCATTCAACACAAGCTGGGTTCTGTCAAGAATCTGATACATTGATTCCTGACTGTAATCGTATCTGCTTCTGGTGACTAGTTCTTCAACCAGTGCAGGGTAAACAGCAGCAGCTCTTCCAAAACGTGCCTTCAACTGCTTCATGGCTTCATCAAAACCAGATGGAGAATATGTTTCCACTAGTTTCTTTGCTTCTCTATCTTCCATTGCTTTGGAAAGGATATTGCAAAGGTCACCGTCACTGTATGCCTCCTTGTGGATATCCAGCAGTGCAGTAAATCTTGTATGAAAGGTGTGGAAATCCTTAGGTTCCCCAGAAAAAGTAGGTGGTTCCAATTTGTAAGGTGCTAACCTTTTCGGCACAGCAGGTGTTGAGGTTACAGCAGGTGCTGATGCAGGTGGTGCTTTGTACAATGCACTCTTGACCTTTGCCAGTTCTGTCTTGGCCTTGCTCAGCAGTGGACTGAATAATTCATGTTCCTTGTATGGTGAGAGTTCACTAGCCAATTTTTCCAGTCCACTCTCTATATGGTGTCCACAAGCACTGAACTCTGCTGCAGCAGGGGAGCTGTCAGCAAGCCAGGTTCCAGCACTGTTGATCTGCTGGGTGTAGGTTCTGTACATCTTGACCATGGACACATGCTCTGCAAGTATATCCATGGCCTCATCCCATGGCTCTTCACAAGTACTGTTGGCCTCTACTTCTGCCTGCACTTCATCCTCACTCTTGCCCTCTGCAGTCATTTGCTCCAGAAAGGTGTCCTGTACTTCTTGATGACCTTGGATTGCCTCCTTGGCAGCTTGTATCTTGGGTTGGAGCTCATTGAACTTGATGGCTGAGATGTCCTCACTCAGGAGCTTCTCAGCATGCCTGATGGCTTTGGTAGCCTTGGTCCTAGCTGTGGACCTCTTTGTCTTCAGCCTTGGTAACTCAGACATAGTCTTGGTTAGGTGACACAACAACGAACAGTTGACTGGTATAGGATCGACAGATGATTGGATTGACTAACAGTCACTAGGTAAAGGTCGTCTGGACAGCAGGTCACAAGTTCCCTCCGTATAGAAGTTGAGCAGCAGGCTCGAAAGTAGAAGTGTGGAGCAGCAGGCTCCTAAGTAGAGTTTGAGCAGAACTCAGGTAGCAGGCTAACAAAACAGTCAGCCAACTAGCAAACGGCTAGTCTACCAAGCAACCTAATTAACTAGCTAAAGAGATAGTCACTCCGACAGCTTAAAAGAGCTTCAAATCGCTGGCTCTTCTTGCCTTTACCTTAACAGGATCCGGCTCGAAGGACCAATGGTTGTGGGGTGTAAGTCCACAAGCAAGGAGTTTAACCGAAGGACCACTCTGACTGAGACTAGCAGGCAGCCAAGTAGTTGACTGTCTGCCCTAGACTAGCTAAGCTAGCTTACAGTATCATTGGGCTCTCTTTCAGCTAGTAAAGCAGAATACAGAATGTTCAAACAGATTAGAATACTGACAATGCCAACTGGGAAATGTGGTCCCAGGCCATGCATACAAGTACTGAGCATGCACAGGAAGTGGTACATAAATGGAACAGTGAATACATGGCAACAAGCTGCACAAGCAACAAATGAACACCAAATGAAACAACAAAACAGACAAACAAACAATTGAATATTAGTTAGCGGTTGTTTGGGAGACCCAAACAGCCGTGTAGTGGTGAGTGAGCGCAACATAAGTACAAAGTCGTACTATTCAATTCAATTGAAGTGATATAATAAATATGAAAAACTATGGTACAGTACCTTATGTGTTTAGTAACAGCAACTGATGCCACACATAGCAACATGTAGTAAATTATCACATGTGATCGAATATGTGGGTGGTAAATGTTAATACAGTGTTCATCTTCATTTTGGAGTTACCTTCACAGTAAAGGGATATACAGTCGAACCTCTCTACAACAGCCAAGCATGGGGACAAGCGTGTTGGCCTTTGTAGAGAGTTTGACCTTATTTCGGAGTTTTTCTTTTTTTCTTCAAAATTTCATAAACTAATTATATATTAAATGAATGGTATATGAAAATGATGAACAAAAGTTTCAATGTCATTGTTCTTGCATATGAAATCATGTAATATTTGGAGCTTTTCCTTTTATTTTAAAAATTGCAACAACTAATTATGTTTATAAAGAGTGGTATATGAAATGATGAACAAAAATGTTTCAATGTCATTGTTCTTTGCAAAAGAAGTCATACAATGTCTTCTGTTTCATTGATGCGATGTGCAATGTAGCCAGTGAGTCTACAGCTATACCGAGTTTAGCTGAATCTTCAAGGTGGCCTCGACTGTCCAGAAAAGTCTGTACATCTTCTAAAGCTACTATAGCGTCCTTATAAGTTTTCACCCTTGAAACTGTCAACTGCGCTGTATCCTCTTCCTCACCTTCATCGCTTTCTTCACTTCGATCTTCTTGCAGGAGCTGATGCATGAAGTCTTCTTCCCACGTCAAGCTATCCAAATCGTTGCAAATAGGTAAGGAATCTTCTCCATTGACATATTCCTCTGGACTACAGCAGTTGGGTACCACATCCTTCATTAAGCTGACAAGGTCGGCTTCTGCAAATGGGTCATCCTCTATGCTACAAGAAACAATCTCCAACTCAGAGTTAAGGACACCTGCTTTCTTAAAACACTTGGCTATGGTCTCACCTGTCACCATGGCCCATGCCTGGGCAACCCATCGAATAGCTATTAGAATGTTAATGGACTTAGCCACTTCAAATGCACTTTGGCATTCATCAATTTTTGTTAGTACATACCGTAACAAAAAATGTTTGTAATGTACTTTAAAATTTTGAATAATGCCAAGGTCGAGAGGTTGCAATTTTGAAGTTGTATTAGCAGGCAAGAATATTATTTTAATGTTAGTAAGTTTTGATTCCAGATTGCTAGGGTGGCATTTAGCATTGTCCATCAATAATAAAATGGAACGTTGCCTATGAACCAACCTGCTATTTAACTTAGTTAGAACTGATTCCATTATATCTCCGTCATCCATGCTTTTTTTTTGATCATAATAATTAACAGGCAAGGCACTTTTGTCAAAACGCTTTAAGCATCTAGGATTTGCTGAAGTCCATATGACAATTGGCTTTTCCTTACCCCCTGCTGCATTAACAAAAAAAGCCACTGTAATTCTCTGCTTACTTCTTTTGCCTCCTTTGCACTCCTTCCCCTTCTGTCCAAAGCCACTATCAGGTAAAGCACGCCAAAACACCCCAGTCTCGTCCATGTTCCAAACATTTTCTTTTGTGTAGCACCCTATTAGCTCTGGTAACCTTTCTTTCCAAGAATCTACAGTTGCTCCCTGTACATCTCCAGACTCCCCACAAATCTTAAACCGTTTAACATTGTACCTAGCCTTCCATTTCCCTAACCAGCCATTGGATCCCTTGAAATTTTCTATGCCCAATTGCTCAGCAATTACTTTGGCCTTTTCGATAAGCTGGGGACCACCAGGGTAAATATTTTTGGAACAAGCAAGCAGATACCATTCGTATAAGGCTTTATTTACCTCCTCAAATTCACACACACGTGACACTTTAAAAGAATGAATTTTGCTTCCTGAGGCATTAGCACTGAACATTGCCATAATGGACTCCTTATTTTTTATTATTTGAGCTACCTGAGTCCTACCACATTCAAACCTTTCTGCTAAAGCACGATGACTAAGCCCATGATCCTTCTCAATTGCCTTGATAACCTCAACTTTCTTCTTTAGTGGTAGATAATTCCTCTTCTGCTTCACAACCGGCAATGAAGCCATGCTAATGCTACAACGCGGGGACCTCAGGTAAAGCCCACCACAAAGGAGGTGTGTCCGTCATAACTATGGCTAGCCAGGTCGTTACTGCTACTGAACTTCAAGTACTGGAAATAGACTCTTACATTAGGGGCTACCACGCATATACTGATGTATGGGTACCTATGGTAGGGGAATCACTATTGGTAAAGCCAGAGCCTGCAAATGCCAAAGATAAGAAAGCAGTGGCTATTTTGAAGGAGACTACTATTGTAGGTCATGTACCACAAAACCTGGCTCCACGGCTTTTCCAGTTTTTGAGAAGAGACGTCAACAAAGCATTTGCCGTGATACGAGGGGACAAAGTGAACAGAGGCGCTGGTTAAGGTCTGGAAGTGCCGTGCATCTACCGCCTATACGGCCCTCCAGCCTATATCAATAAAATGAGGGAGCTGGTAAATGATCTGATTGCTGCTGGACATTTGTAATTCTGACTTGCTCTATATTCGAGTTTAAAATGACTAAATTGTTGTGCAAGCTATGCATGGGTGTGGCTAACTGGCCGTTGTGGGAGATAATTTTGTATTGCAATTTCACTGTGGGGTCCGGTAATATGACCGTTGTTCGGAGTTGGGAGTCAACCGTTTCTCAGAGTTTAAAATCTATTACAGACATGCGGATGGAGCTCCGTTCCCAGCGGAATGACCTTCGTTGAGAGTCTGACCGCTTTTCGGAGTCCCGTTGTAGAGAGGTTCGACTGTAGCTTAATGTTACACAGCTAGCTAGATTATACATAATAACAGCTAGACTAACTATAAGGTCATGTTTCTGTTTCACTTTGCTGTTAGATGTCGCGGCCATAGTCCTCAGAACCATGATTATTATCTGGTGTGTCATTTGAGAATTCACTGCTCTTTCCAACTGGTTCATAGATGTATGGCTATAATTCCCTACCAGAGTTCTTACTTTCTTGACTAGCATAAGTAGCAGAATTAAGATAGACAGAAAACAAATCTGAGCTACTGAATTCACTATCACAGTCTCACTAGTGCTAGTGCTGGCCATGGTAGCTATCACACACACTGAACAACTTCAAAATTGTATGGTTTCTACTACTGACCAGAGGAGCTGTTATCAACATCGTTGCACAAACCACTTCTAATTCAGGAAGAAAATTTTCAGGAAGCAGGAAGCAAATAAATAAGGCAGAGGTTAAGTCCAAGTATTGAAGACACTAATGATAGTCTTGAATTTGTGACTTTTTGAATCATTCTACACTTCTGTGTTGAAGTTTTGGAAGCATGCGTGTGATTCTGTGTATGCAAAAATTTTCTTACTATAACAGAACAATGTAGTCACAGATTATTTTATTTTCAATAATAATATAAAAAAACGAACAATAAATATAATTCACACGCACTCACATACAATTTTTTTCCATTGCTCCTGGTTAGTGATGATTGTCTTGTGTATCTGCATTAAGGATGTTTCTTTTGTTGCTGAAAGCGTGATTCTTGCATCAAATGTTAAGTATGCTTGCTTTTGAAATTTCCAAATCATCCTGTGGTTACCCCACAGGAACACTATTGGTTGCAAAAAGCAGCATCAGTAATTTACCTTCACACTCTGTAGCTAAAGACTACATTTGTCCACACTAGCATTTTACAGCTAGCAATAATGTTAAACATTAGGTCATGAATAGGACAAAACAATGGTTTTTAGCTTAAAATTATTTAAAGGTCCCATATGTTGTACCAAACTATTTCATTCTATCTATTTTCTTTTAAGTCGTAAACTGAAATTACAAAATAACAAAAAAGTGGCCAATAAGGAAATTATATAGTCCTCTGGTCTGATTTCCTCTTCTTTCAAGGCATAGAATTTTTCCATCTTCGATTCGTTGTTGACAGAGTGTATAATTTCTGTTACCTCTTTATATAATGTTATAGCTATATACAATAATATATATATGGAATATGTTTATATGCTCTTTGCAGAAAAGATTCATATTAAAATTTTTATGTTATGGCTAAACCATGTAGTATTCATGACAATTAACTCATTACTCAGTAACTGAAATCAATAAATAAATTATTGAACAAGTGATGTAAATAATTCTTTAAGTCTTGTCTTTCCATCATGTCCTCCCATAACATGGATGTTGCCTGATGTCATGATACAGGTACAGTCATCTACTGCATGTGGTAGTTGTCCAGCCTGGACCCAGGTATTAGTCTCAGGGACATAGCGCTGGATGGTGGACACTAACTTCTTACTCTTCATGTCCTCACCACCAACTGCCAGTAGAGATCCTCCAATGTTGAGTGGACAAGAATTCGTACAGTTGAGTGGAGGTAGTTTGTTCCATATGTTGGAACTGTCTGATGAGGAGTGTGAAACAAGAGCCTCCAGAGATACACTATAGACACCAGGACTGACCTGCCACAGTCCCTCATACTCTATCCCCATGAGGTACCAAGTATTTCCTATTGTAGTAGACTGCATGCTGCTCCATGGTGTTGGTGTAGATGGTCCAGTGGACCAATGCATGTTGGATACATCAAGTACCTCAACACTAGCTTGTAAACGAATCCCATGTTGACCACCAGCCACCACCAGCCAAAGTTTATATGAAGTAGCTGAAGGCCAATAGCGAGGTGTAGACATAGGAGGGAAGGGGTATGTCCACTGGTTGCTGTCAGGCTGCCACTCTCCTAGCTCACTGCTATCAGAGTAATCTCTATATTACTTCCTCCCACCACAACTAGTTTGTTGTTGATGGTAGTCATAGCAAACCTCCTGGTACTGTATGGAGGTAGAGTGTGCCACTGGCAGGACTGTGTATTGTAGGCCATCACTATGTAGTCATCCTCATTTCCGCTAGTCTCTCCTCCAACATACACTGTATCATTTATCTCTACTGATTGGATGTAGCCACTCATAGCGAGTGGCAAGTCAGAACCACGCTTCCAGTCTAACTGGAGAGGGAATGTCTACACAATAACATTGTATAGTACCAATAATTAACTAGATCAAGAGATAAAATATACACTTAAATGGAATATATAGTTTATTTATAATTGAAAATACAATTTGGGTGGTCATGGTTACTGTTTACATGCTAATAAATTAAGCTGACAACCACATAATCATTATTTGAAAATGAACATTTATTACCAAACATATAGCAACACATGTTTAAATATAGTTAGTTACAAATTTGTCCAAGTTTAGTTGGCACAATCACAAGAGAGGTATGGGGAATGTACTTTGTACAAAACCAGAAGCAATGTAGTCACGTAAAAGCAATAATGTGCAATTAAATTACTATCAACACAAAAATTACTGTTCATTTAAAAATGAGGTGGCTACTGTACATTTTGTGGTTACATATGCTAGAGTTTAGTAAAATCAGTAACTTTTGCTCCTTAATGCCAGCTAGTAAACTGGGTGGACCTCAACATGTGTAATGACCTGCCAATGAAAATCTACTGTGCCCAATGTCTTGTCCCTAGAATTGTTGACGTTCACAAGCTTTAGCTCTGTCCTAAGAATTCTTATGAATTCATAAGCTTCAGCACTACAAGTGACACTATCGGCAAATAGTTCCAATTTATGTACAAATGTACAGACAAACTTCTGAGAAGCAAATGACCTCTCTGGAGTGACCTAATCATGCGACCCAAGATTGCAGCTACAATAAATTTAGTACTTTTAGAAGCAACCACCTCTTATTTCAGACCAGCAACATACTTTTCAGTCTCAGCTCATTCAAAAAGAATACATTGACCCCTCAAAGACCATGCCTACTGCCAAAATTGAGACATTTATGTCATGCATAAACACGTCTGGCTAATAAAAGACCCTTTTAAAAAGGGCTATCCAGACAAAATTGTAGAAAAGTAAATAAGCTAATTTCAGCTCTGGATGTTCTGTACTTGCACAGCTAAGCAACCAATTCACATGAGATAAAAGGTCTTAGTTAGCTGATGCTGCTTGTCAAAATCTGTCATTAGCCTGTGTGGGAATGCCCACTCCCCAGAATAGAGACCAGAGCAAGTCGCAATGTTTGAGAATATATCATTAACATTATAATTAGAATATATCATCAGATGACATTACCAACCATAATGCACTACATATAGCAATTATATTGTAAGTCACCCTACATGGCGCTGGGTTATGTATACCAAGGCCCAGCCCATGTTTGAGTTCTGTGAGAGTTCTCGAGCTGTGTGTGTGAACTAATAAGCTCACTTATCATCTTAAGGCCAGACTTAAGGTTAGCCTGCCTAAGAGATTCCTTGGGCAATCATTTACCACACACCCAGTAAAACACAAAGCTATGATCTCCACTCTACTACCCCCACAGCTCATAAAATTAAGCGACAAATTTTGGTCCTTGGATCTGGAAAATTCATTACAGAATGTTGCTTCTCCTGCACCCATGCCAGAGTAGCTAATAATTGTGATGCTGCAGAAGTTACCAGTAGCCACAAGAAGGCAATTGAGACAATGCTAATTAATGATGATAAAATTTCTTGGATATAGCATACCTTCAAGGGGCCACTTAGATGACCACAGTAAGTCTCTCGTCAAATATCACCAACTCTTTATCTTGCTATGCTAAATTAAAGCTAGCTAAAATACAGTGTATTACTAATCAATATCTACAAGGAACCTCTAAGAAGGGGCCAACCTGTGAGATAAGATGAAAAGTCCTGTCCCTTATGTTGTCACCGTTTGGAGGTTTCACTGTTTTGATTAAAATGTTTATCACAAATTTTCCACGCGTTAATATATTCATTTAAAATTCATTTGATGACATTATTATGATTAAGTTATAAGTAAAATTATGCTGAACAATTGTAAAGAAATATAAAAGAATCTGTTACATACTGTTAAATAATAAGCTATATTTCAATCACCGCTCAGCATTGCTGCTACAGATAAGTATACATAAGACTTTCATGTACCTTGATGCAACGTCTAGACTTACGACTTCATTGAGAATTTACCAGTGATCAATAATTAAATTGAACTGCGTCACAAAATTTCGACGCATGTCGAGCGAGAAAGTTATGCTTTTAATTTCCATAGACTTTTTTTTAACAAAGATTAGATTTACATTTTTCTTCTACTCCTGGAGTACGTTGAGGAAATCTACCCACTTGAAAGCAAACTTTGCAGCAATATTGCAAAACCATGAAACACGTAACAGCTTCCATTCAACAGTGGTTAATTTTTTTCTTGTAGCCAACTCAACTTGGATGATTTCAGCACATTCCATAATGTGCAGTGTTGTTGTAATAATACTATTTCTTATATTGTTATAAACCCTGTGGCAATTGCTGATATGTAACTAGCATTGAGTACTTTTTAAAACTAGAATAATGAAGATCTTAGATAAGATATAGGGAAAATTGCATTATCACTCCTATCACTCACAACTTGCTATCACTTAAAGAACATTGTAAGATTCTGTATATCGGCAAGTACATACAAGTATAAAACTATTCTATTCTTGAGTGTTTGAACATCATTAAAACAATTTCCCACTTAATGATTGCTTTATAAATAAATGGAAACAATGATGTAAGTTACATGTTTTAATAAAAATTTTTAAGGTTACTTAATGATGTATACTGCCTGAAATTATCTAATATTTGGTGTTTCTATGATACAAAATGTAACACATTATTAAATGCTTACCTGACGTCGGGATAGAATGTCTCTGCTTTTCTCTAGTTGTTCCTTGAGTTCTTCTACCTCTTTTTCTTGACTGCATGTTTTAGCCTTGCATTCTTCATAAAGCCTCCGCAGTTGTTTGTTGTCAATGTTCAGTTGATTGTTCTCAGTTACAAGTTGATGGTTCTCTGTCGCTGATCTGTGGATGTCTTCAGTCAGCTCATCTTTCTCTGTGTTCACTCTGTGGATGTCTTCAGTCAGCTTACCTTTCTCTGTGTTCACTCTGTGGATCTCTTCAGTAAGTTTAGCTTTCTCATTTTCCAGTTGAAGTTTGTCATGTAGACTTTCTTCAGTGATTCTTGTCTTGTCAGCAATTAATGAATGTTTCTCATTTTCTAATGTAGTATTTGCTGCTACTAATTCTCCATACTCAGATTCCAGTCTCGCTTCAGATGCCTGATATTAACAGTCATGTTATGTTACATATATATTATTAATATAGCAATAAATACATTACCTGTAGTTGACTAATAGTCTTATCCTTCATTTTCATATCCTTCAATAGGAGTATGTTAGTGATGTTGAGTTGTGTTCCCATACTGCCTCCATGCTTGTCTTCTATCTCATGTTTGATAAGTTGAAGTCTTCCCAGGAGTTGCTGACTGGAGGGTCTTGTTTGAGGAGTATTGTGGAGGCACTGAGTCACTAACTGGACCAGAACAGGATAGGACCCATTGAACTGCTGCTCTAAATTCCTCATGTACACTCCACGACGCTCCACTTCAGTGCGACCAATCAGATGCCCAGGATTACTAGGGTCAGTGTAATTAGCAGAGAGTAGCTGCCCTGGAAATTCCTGTACATAATTGTACCATATTATATTACAATAAAGCTACATTAACAAATTGGTCATCATATAACCTAATCAGTTTTTTGTTGCTTACAGACACTCAGTATAAAAAGTATGAAGCCTATAAATAGTCCCACAGCATTATGGAAGAATATGGATAAAGTTTTTCCTACCTGACATCAAGAGTAATCAATTTGGTTAGTTCCTCAGAGTCTCCTCGAAACCTGCTGTAAGATAAACTGGTTCCAGTTAATTTTCAGATTTTAGAAGCTTATTTGCTTGTTATAAGGCTATAGCTACCTACTTTATATGCATTGCCGTTTGTTTATGGAATTTGTGGTTGCTTTGGGTAGAAATTAAAAAAATCATATTTAAAGTCTAAAAGAAGCCCGAAATGTTGAAGAAAGTCGGCATCAAAAGGGTAATAGAATGGCCACATTTTACCGAATACCGTACTACTTTTCTCCTGCTTTTTTTTTTTGATGGCCACTCAAAAGAACAGAAATTGAAACATTTTTGGTTAGACTGGCTTTCAAATGGACCTACACATATTGACTTACTTGAGTAAGCACAAACAGATCAAGATGTCCGAATGAGAACACATCTAGAGATGGTCCTTATCTGTGGGTCTCACTGAGAGCCTCTGGTGGCATGTACACAGTGGTCCCTGGAGTCTTAGTCAGAGTCTGTGCTAGCTGACCTGGTCTAACATTCACCATGCGAGAATTGCCCAAGTCTGTGATCTTAGCAGTCAGAGAAGCAGTCAGGAGGACATTTCTTGCAGTAAGATCTCTGTGGACTATAGGAGACTCCATACTGTGTAGAAACACTAGTCCACTACATGTGTCAGTGAGAATAGAGATCTTGACAGGAAGTGGAATGGCTGGTGCATTCTCTAGAAGGTCATCCACACTCATTAGCAGTCTCTCCATCACAAGGAGAGGTAGATTGGAACCTTCCAGGAAACATAGACCAAGGAACTGTGTTATGTTTGGATGTCTCAGACCTGCCATGAGTTGACATTCTCTTCGATACGTTTCTATAGTCTCTTGAACTCCTTCATTACCAGGATCCAGCAGGAGTTCATGCATGCGTTCAGCAGCACAGGACACTTGTGTGTATTTAACCTGGAACGAACAAAGAAATGCACATTCTCAAATATCGTTATAAAACTAACTATGCAAAGTATAAGTCAGTAGTCTTACATTAAAAAAATAATTATGCATTAATTTAATGTAAAATTTAACATATGTAATACACGCATACTACTACACAATGGGAGACAATTAGCATATTGCACTATCCTAGTTCTCTTTCAGCATAAAAGTGTACCACTGAGTTACTATTGTTATAGCCGGAGTAGAAGAGCATAGGAGAGGAGGGGAGGTGGAGGGGCTGCTAACCATCTTCCCATTTGGATTATGATTAGGCTAAGCTGTTCCTTTTTCTTACTATAGAAAGTCATACTTCTGACAAGCAAAAGTTTCCTCCACTTTCCTTATCACCTGTTTAAGCTTACCAAATAAATGCATGACGTCCTTTAGTTAAAGCATTAAAAACATTTTTCCAGAAGATGGCAAAACTTATTTGTTTCTTTAAAACGTTTTGGATATCTCATACTTAATTCAGTGACTTGGATTCCAAAAATTTTAACCAGAATTCATTAAAGAGGCTGGATTTCATATGGAAATGGGGGCGACTGGAGTTTAAATTAACCCCCCCCCCCAATTTTTTTTAGTGTATACTGTTAGTAGTAGACAATATTAGTCACTCAATATGGACTCATTAATAACAAAAATGTTGAGGTTTAATTACAAAAAAAAAAGTTAACAAGTAGTAATAAGTAAAATATAACATGGTAACAGGTCCATCTTAAGCGATTTCTTTAGCAGAAACACTCAAGTATGGAATGTCAGCTTTAGAAAATATTTATACATTCAGCAGGGTTTCTTACAGGGGGGGGGGGAAACTGGGATTCCCCCCCCCCCCCAAGGTCTGGTTGCCCCCCCCACCCACAAGAAAATTAGAAGATTGACAAAAAAATAAAATAATAACATTAGTCCAATGAATAACTTGGTAAACTAAGTAAAATTAATGATCTCTTTCAATAGTTCACAGACTGATGCGTCTATTCTTTTCTTAAATATCAACCTAAATAAGTTTCATTTACGCACATGTATATTTACCCCCCCTAGCCAAAAATCCTGTA
>WLWD01003552.1_pt1 | contig 26692 bp, 17 predicted proteins | sample 6712731 | NCBI WGS metagenome assembly WLWD01 (sample SAMN12718690, study PRJNA576275) | sponge metagenome | isolation source: marine sponge | host: Mycale hentscheli | place: New Zealand: South Island, Marlborough, Capsize Point | collected 2014-11-01 | reverse complement strand
ATTCTGTTGCATATACTATTGCTAAGGATTGTCTCCCATTCTCAACTGTGGATAAGCCTGGGTTCAAGAGGATGTTAGCTACATTTGATAGCAGGTATGAGCCACCTAGCAGGAAATATTTTTCAAAAACAGCTATTCCTCACTTATATAGCTCTGTTAAGGAAAGAGTTGATGGAGAAATAGTTAGCTTGAAGTTTTTTTCATCAACAACGGACCTGTGGTCTAGTGGAACAATGCATCCCTACATGAGTTTCACCATCCATTATATCACTGTAGACTGGGAATTGCGGACGTCTTGCCTTCAGACACAGTTTTTGCCTTCTGACCATACAGGTGACAACCTAGCAGAAGCTTTGGAGGCAGTCCTTGATGCTTGGAATCTGAAAAAAGAACAGCAAGTCTGCATCACCACGGACAATGGCTCCAATATTGTTCTTGCTACTAATAAACTTCAATGGCAGAGATTACCCTGCTTTGGTCACAACCTAAATCTTGCCGTAACAAAGGCTACAAAAAATGACCATCGTATTTCAAGAGCTTTGGGTCTGGCCAGGAGCATAGTCAGTGCTTTTTCTTACAGCTGGAAAAGGAGGAGAGAGTTATCGGCGGTTCAGATATCTAAAAATCTTCCTCAGCACAGTTTGATCAGTGTAAGTAAATTCTAAACTTAAGATAAAATCAAATGCAATAAATTTATAAGTGTACATGAATTCACAATTAGTTAAGCAGTTACAGTTAATTTTAAAGTCATAATGTAATATACAAATATGTGTGTATGTGTGGTAGGATTGTCCTACTCGATGGGGATCAATGGAGGCAATGATTAGCAGATTGCTTGAGCAGGAGGAGGCGGTTAGAGTCGTTTTGAGCACTGATCGCAAGACCGGCCATCTTGTCCCTACCTGGCAGGACATGCATGTTTTTGAATGTCTCTCTAAAGCATTGTCCCCAATTTCAGAGTTGACAGACTTTTTGAGTGGAGAATATCATGCCACAATTTCTTCTGTCATTCCGGTTCTGCATAATTTAAAGACAAAAATACTGATAGCCAAAGAAGAAGAGGCCGAACTTACCAAAGATATAAAAAAAACTATCGTCGGTGATTTGCATTCTCGGTATAGTAATCCCAGCATCCAAAAGTTACTTCACACCGCCACATTTTTGGATCCTCGGTTCAAGGCTGACTATAGTAACAACAAGGAAGAACTAATGTCACAAGTTGCCAAACAGGCACTTGAAATGTTTGAAGAATCAAGCTCACCTGAACCAGATGACAGGCTCACCACACCAAAATCACCGTGCAAAAAAAAGAAGAAACTGTGTGCTTTCCTGAAGAAAGTAGAAGAAACATCTAGTGCAGTTGCTCTCTCACCTGAACTGACAGTAATGAAAGAGATCGAATCTTATTTGAGTGCTCCAAATTTATACATTGAGAGTGACCAGAAACCATTGAATTGGTGGAAGGTAAACAGAATGTTGTACCCAACATTGGCTAAATTGTGTGTCAAGATTCTCTGCATTTGTGCAACTAGTTGTGCGTCTGAACGTCTTTTCAGTACATCCGGACATATTGTAAACTCACGATCGTCACTGAATCCTAATAAAGTAAATATGCTTGTATTTTTGGCAAAAAATCTTGATTAATCATTCATCTTCACTATTTTTATCAATCCTTTATAAACTCACAAACGAACCCAGTATTCATCACTATTAATTGATGTATCCAGCTTTACTCATTATCACTTGACACCAATTATACCAATTATGACAGCATTGACAATTGCAATTAAAAAAATTAGTCAATAATTAGTCGTTATCGTGATAACTATTATTTAGTTAGTCAATAGGTACAAAGCCAAATACCGTCCAGCCCTACAGTGACCATGAATTTGTAGAGTACAGTGACCATGAATTTGGTAAAGTACAGTGACCATGAATTGGGTAAAGTACAGTGATCATGTATTGGGTAGAGTACAGTGACCATGAATTGAGTAAAGTACAGTGACCATGAATTAAGTAAAGTACAGTGACCATGAATTGGGTAAAGTACAATGACCAATGACTGAATTGGGTAAAGTACAGTGATCATGAATTGAGTAAAGTACAGGGATCATGAATTGAGTAAAGTACAGTGATTATGAATTGGGTAAAGTACAGTGATCATGAATTGGGTAGAGTACAGTGACCATGAATTGGGTAAAGTACAGTGACCATGAATTGAGGAAAGTACAGTGATCATGAATTGAGGAAAGTACAGTGATCATGAATTGTGTAGAGTACAAGGATCATGAATTGAGTAAAGTACAGTGACCATGAATTGGGTAAAGTACAATGACCAATGACCATGAATTGGGTAAAGTATAGTGATCATGAATTGGGTAGAGTACAGTGACCATGGAAAGTATAGTGATCATGAATTCGGTAGAGTACAGTGACCATGAATTGAGTAAAGTACAGTGACCATGAATTGGGTAAAGTACAATGACTAATGTCCATGAATTGGGTAAAGTACAGTGACCATGAATTGGGTAAAGTACAGGTACCATGAATTGGGTAAAGTACAAGTACCATGAATTGGGTAAAGTACAAGTACCATGAATTGGGTAGAGTACAATGATAATGAATTGGGTAAAGTACAGTGATCATGAATTGGGTAGAGTACAGGGATCATGAATTGAGTAAAGTACAGTGATCATGAATTGGGTAAAGTACAGTGATCATGAATTGGGTAAAGTACAGTGATCATGAATTGGGTAAAGTACAGTGATAATGGATCAGGTAAAGTGTATTCAGCAACTTTAGCAAGGATTAGGTAAGGTGTCTGCAAAATTTAGGTGAAGTGTACAAGCAAGGATTAGGTAAAGTGCCTAGCATGGATCAGGTATAACAAGAATTAGGTAAAGTGGGTCAGCTAATCCTTGATGACGGTGTTGCTGACGCTCTTCACCTAATCCTTGTTGATGCATAATCCATGCTGATGCACTTGACCTAAAGACCCTTTGGCATAACAAGATAATTTGAACATTTTGGTAAAGGGTCATTACCATGTGCAGGGCTTATTTGAGGTGTGCGAGTAAATTGGTGCAGAAGCAATAAGAAGTACTGGGCCCTGGCCTTCATTTAGATAGTCCATAAAGGTACAAGTTTTCAACAATCAGGGGGCGAAACTTTTTTCTATTGCATTGAAATATAAAGGAAAATGAATGATAACTTCGAATAATATTGGTACTATCAGTCAAGATAATTTAAATGGCAATCCTTCGTGATTTCCTGCTCCATGTAATTTCTATATCTTCAAGTTCACTCTCACTTAGTTTAACTTTACTCTATGCGCTACTTTCATTAGAAAAGATAAGCTTAAATCTTTCGAACAGCTTCTCAAGGCAACTTTTAATTAACTTTGTTGGTGAAAAGCTTTATTTTACAGAGGCAGTCATAACAGGAATACAATTCCCTCAAATGATATCCACTCAAATTTGAATATATACTTTGTTGGCATGTAATTGACAACCAGCTCTTTCAGCTGAAGAGTATCAAATGATATTGCCTGTTAATTTTCTTCATGGACTGAACATGTCAGAGTAGTGCAAGGGGAGCGAGATTCGGCCAAGTGGGAAGGGGAGGGGTGGTGGGTGAAATTCAGCCAAGGGGGGATGGGCAGTGGATGAAATTCAGCTGGGGGAAGAAGCAGTGGGTGAAATTCAGCTAAGGGGGGCTGGCCCCCCAGGCTCCACCTTAAATGAAGCCCTCTGGGCCTGTTTTGGGCGCGAACTATTTCAACGAGATACGATAATTCTTGCTGATAAAATTTTAATACCTCATCCGTGCTGACGTACACTTTACAGATCGTTGGTGGTACACTTTACCCAGTCTCTTTGGTGGTGCACTTTACCCAATCTCCTTGGAGGTGCACTTTACCCAATCCTTGGTGGTGCACTTTACCCAATTATTGGTGGTGCACTTTACCCTATTCTTGGAGGTGCTCTTTACCCAATCTCCTTGGAGGTGCACTTTACCCAATCCTTGGTGGTGAACTTTACCTAATCCTGGCTGACACACTTTACCTAATCCATATAGATTATGCTGCAAATAAACCTAGCTACGATAGATTTTCTGCTCGTGAAAATTTCATATTATGGTGTAGGAGATTTTTGAGAGTTTATTTCTCTTTCTGAAGAGCATGGGAACTCTAAATTTAATACAAGTCAGTCCTTGAATACTACTTACTCTACAATACAACTTTCAGGTATTGTAGGGCAGAAATTACTATAATCTGCAGGTTCTAACTGAGAAAAGTGGTGATCCTCTGGGGGGGTGGGGGGGGGGGTTAGAAGGGACTCTTTTCCCTATGCTACGTACTTTTAAAGTTCACATTTGCTACCCATCAGAGTTCTGACTACTCTGACAAAGTTGAAAATAGTCCTACAAAGTTGAAACTAGTCCATTGTAGAGAATCTGTGCTCCCTTGAAAGCATCAATTGAATAGGCTATTTATTTTATCGTCTTTGTTGTAATAGAAGGGAAAGTGATTTTTTCGTTTTATACTCCTATTCGCTCATTGTATACCTAATTGATAGACTACCCTTTACCTAATTTGTGCCGACATCCTATAGATAATTTGTGCTGACACCCTTTACCTGGTTTATGCTGATACCCTTATGTGTTATGCCGATACTTTTCAGGTGCCTTTACCCAATCACACTGACACCCTTGGTCTGATACTTGCCCGTTTAGTTTATACTGATATATTCTAAATTATTCTGATATAAATTATATTTATACCAAGTAGCTTTTAGACTCCTCAATATCCTTTTCTTCAATAATTGGAATTACGTGTGAGAAAAAATTCTAGCTAGTGCTGAATACAATAAGACTTTTTTTTGTAATAATGACAATAGGGTTGTTCATAACTCTTAATTTTCTGTATCTCAGAAGCCTTAGCTAACAATTTTCTGATTCCACTGTAAGAATTTTCTGATCAACTTTTCAGATACGTAGACAAATTGGCACAAATGAATAGAACTAATTAAAATATCTAACTCATAGCAAGACCTCCCAGATTATTTGTATTTATGACCTGTTGGGTAATGATATCTCTGTAATTTGATTTGTTGTTGTTGTTGTTTTTCATTGTAATAATGAAGTATGTTTTCTCTTATAGGCCAGAATGTAGAAACTGAGCCTAGTGATGAAGGTAAGGCAAATATTTGTGAATATTTTGCATTATATTAAAAAAATGTGTCCGTTCCAGAGTATCCAAGCTAGTTACAAAAGTTGGTTAACCATCTTCTAACCAGTTGAACTATTGGTTTACAAGCAGTTTGCATATTGTAAACTCTGCTTTTGGCCATTGTGGTAGGCTACATAACTCAGAGTTGACTCCGTCATTAACACTGCCTCCCTGAGGGAAGGAGAGGTCAACTATTAGCCTCCACTTATCAGGTACATGGCCCTTTGGCACAAGCCCAAACCAATTAACGTTGATGAGACTGGCAATATCAGGCTCCACTGGTCCCAAAATCCTTTTTGCTGCCAACTCAGCTGAGACAAACTGGTCTATCACAGCAGGTCTTTCCAATGCAGACTTCATGTTAGACCCCGCCCCCAGACACCTTGAGGACTCATAGCTGAACCCAATCCGGAAACCCTCCCTGAGCCCCTTTACCAAGTAGGTGTGATACCTTCTGTCAGGGTGTTCCGATAACAATCTGTCCCATTCGTCCGCTCTCATTGGAGTGACTATGTGGTCCCACTCGGGGATACGCCTAGTTTCCAGGACATCCCTAACTGGGAGATTTTTATCGATGGCGAGCAAGTGAGCCATATAGACATATTGACCATCCTTCACCACACACACGTGCATAGCTAACTCCTATGATCCTCCCCAGCCGAGCTACTGCTGCCTGCTACTATCATACCCAATCCCCCCTTTACTTCTCCTCCCCCCCCCTTATTAATTGATTAATACAGCGTACACTTTTCAATTCCAATAGTTTTATCATGAGCAAACTGGTCATGACCATAATATCGTTGTCATGAACATGATCCAAGTGATTAGCATGGGTTAATTCAGGTTCGGGGGGGGGGGCTTCCTCCCCAGTAGGCAAGTCAGCACCCATGGAGCAGAATCTTCTCGCATGATCCCCACCACATCTGGTACAGCAGTGTGCAAAGCGACAAGGGTGGGAGGCCTGCAATCATTCCAGGCGAAGCAGGCCTGCACCCTTCTTCTTTTGGCCCTGACTGGACCCGTCTGCGTAGGCACCGGGGATGGCCGACGGACCATCTCGGACCCCTCCACCATTGCTTGCGTGAACAGGCACTGGTTGAGGCAAAAGTTAGCCTCTTTCATAGATGAGTAGCTGTGCCTGAGGGAAGTGTCATAGTTCCTTCCACCATCCATTTGTAGAACGACTCTGGCACGACATCACTACCGCCAGGTGGTCCCACAGAGCCACTGCCTTCTCGGGGTGGGAGCGGCAGACGACACCTGCATACTGGGCAAAGCCACTAACCCAATCTTCCCGATCAGTCACTGGGCGGAAAGACTTTCCCTTAGAGGCTTCTGGTCCTCCCCCTTGGATATTCGCTTGAACTTGGCCTCCTGCGACAGCTCGCCCATGTCCACAAATTCCCCAGCCAGTATCCGCTTTACCAGCCTGGCTGGGACCGTCGGCAAAGTCACACCCATAGAGAATTGTTGTACCTCCTTCTCCTGTGGGGTACCCTCTGCTGGCTTTGGCATGTCCTTGGTGGGCTGGGGCGTCACGCCACTCTCTGACCTTTCCGGCGTTGCCACCACCTCCACACTAGGCTTAGGAGCCTCACAACTCCCGGAGGATTTCGGGAGACCCAGTGCAGCGACGGCATGAGGGCAGAATTCACCCAAGCTTGCACCTGCAGAACAAAGGAGTCACTATCGTAGCAGGACAATGCACAAAGGCCTCCTGATGACCCCCGATCACACACCAGCCACGTGCTCACATAGACTGGCGCCACAATACTTGCATAATGACTCGAGCAACAATGCTACTATAACTAGAGCCACAATGATCATATACTCTAGGGCCACCATGCCCAACGCCCTAGGGCCACCATGCTCATATATACTACCGCCCCACAATGTACCTATAAAATAGAGCCTCACTGTTCGTACACTTCAGAGCTACACTGCTCATGTCCACTAGAGCCACAATGTTCGAATAATAATTAGGGGCCACAACGCTCATATCAAGTAGACCCACAACTCTCATATCAACTAGAGCCACCACGCTCATATAAGCTAGAGCCACACCGCTCCTGTAGACTAGAGCCACCACGCTCATATATCCACTAGAGCCGCCATGCTCGTATAAACTAGGGCCACAACACTCCTATCAGCTAGAGCCACAGCGCTCATATAAACTAGAGCCACAACGCTCATACAAACTAAAGCCACATTGCTCGTACAAACTGGAGCCACAAAGCTCGTACAAACTAGATCTACAATGCATGTACAGACTAGAGCCACAATGCTCGTATAAACCGAGCCACAATGCTCGTGTAAACTAAAACCACAATGCACGTGTAAACTAGAGCCACAATGCTCGTATAAACTAAAGCCACACTGCTCGTATAAACCAGAGCCACAATGCTCGTATAAACTAGAGCCACAATGCTCATATAAACCAGAGCCACAATGCTCGTACAAACTAGAGCCACAACGCTCATACACACTGGAGCCACAACGCTCATATACACTGGAGCCACAACGCTCATATAAACTCGAGCCGCAATGCTCATATAAACTTGAGCCAGAAGCTCATATAAAAACTAGAGCCACAACACTCAAATAAACTTGCTCATGCAAGCTAGAGTCACAACACTCACCACTAGTGAAGCCATAATGCCCACCTAAACCAAAGCTACAATATTCATATAAACTAGAGGGACACAGTACTCATACAGTCTAATACCCGGATGCCCGTACAGCTGGCCCACAAATAACTACCCCTCAAAACAACCCCCAAGCTCCTTACCATACAGTATTAATATTAAGATACCCCCAAGGGATTTTTCCATGTTCCCATAGTACACTTGCCAGCATTACTGGTCAACACTTTGCTTTGTGTGATCAGATAAACCACCTGGGACAGACTGTGAATGAGTTGACAGATTGTGTGTGTGTGTATGTGTGTGTGCTTGCGTGCTTTTGTCCTAGGTAATGGGGCTAGTAAATCTTCATGTGTGTTTGTCCAGGTGATGGTGCTGATAACTGGTGCACATAAAGCACTAGCTCTTTCCAAGGCCATCGAAGAAGGAGTGAGTCATATGTGGACAGTGTCTGCCTTCCAAATGCACAGGAATCTGTTCATCTGTGATGAACCAGCCACTATGAAACTCAGAGTCAAGACTGTTAAATACTTCAAGGGATTGATGGATCTTCACAACTTAGCAGTCCAAGATTAGGGTGTCATTTGCATACTGAATTCCACCATGTTTTGTTTTATTTATATTATTGTTTTTTTTTGTTTTGTTTTTAAATTGCTCCAATGCTATTACTAAATTGCTGTAATAATTTGTTTTCCATCATTTGCAACAGGTGTGGATATCATAAATTTTCTCAAACTGCTAGAGAGATGTGTTGTTAAGTTTTGTAAGGCCACAGCAGGAAAATTTCCTGTTTCTCATGCAGGAAATTCAATGCATGTGAGCGCTACAATTTCAAAACACAGTCTCTTTCTCTTTTCTTTTATCAGGAAAGCATAACTTTTGTGTTATTTTAGTATTTTCATCACACCTATATAAATCTGTGTATTCCCTACTGTGGCCTAAGTTGATGGCATTTTTTTAATTGTTAATATCACTGTATGTATCTATCCATGCAGTTTCCATATTAATATCTTGATTTACATACATAGCTAGTTATTCTTTTACAAATGTGAGCCCCAATGAGGTTGATTGCAATGTAAACATGATGTTATCATGAGATGACCCTTGCTGCCCTTCCACAAGTAATGTCTACTATTTATCCCATTTCCCCAGCACTATAGTGGCTAGGTGCAGGTGGGTGCCTGGAACTTATCCCAAGCCAACAGGTGCTGATAGAATTGGCATATGTGCCAGGTTGTGCTGAAAATTTTTTGGCCGGACCACACCCATTAATTAATCAATTAATTAAATTATAATGGTACTGATCCTAGGGCTGGGACAAAGTAGAAAGAGACTTTTTTTTATGAGATGAGAAAGGGGGGGGGGGGGGGGAGGGACAGGAGCTTCAAAATCAGCTCAATTCAGGACAGTTGGCACCTTGCATTGGGAACATTTGAATAACACCACAGACAGCACATTTCAATTGTCGGCGGTGGGTTGTTTGAAGTCACAATCCACTCCGCTCCGCTCGCCGTGGTTATCTATAGGCCTGGGCCAATTCTGCTCCATTTTTCACCTATTATGCTCTGCTCCAATGCTTGTCAAATTTACCTATTATCCTTTGAAATTTACCTATTATGCTCCTGTTATGCCCAATCAGCAAATACTCCAATAACGATGGAAAATTATTAATTAGAGTCATAATGATAGTGAACTTGGATGTTCAAAGAAAATGTACTCATATTGCTTGGTAGACACTACCTACCACAGAGTCTAGATGTAACGTGTACTTTCACATGTGTCAGAGCCTCTTCTCTCATATACCGATGCAAGCTTAGACAACTATTTAATTCTTTGGATTTCAAAAAAAAAATCCGTTGAATGAATTGAAAATTGAATTGAATTGCAAGCTTATTCCCTACGTAGTGCGCTTGCGCGCCGCCAAGGACGCCTCTCGCACCCCGCCCCTGCGCTCGCCGAATAAAAAGCTCTCCTGTAATTAACTAGTGGTGCGCTCGAATAGCGCAAATGCATGGCGAGCGAGCAGACTCTTTTTACAGAAAAATAGGACAGAAATTACATCTAACTGATTAGGCATGAAGAGTAACAATAACAGAATTACCTGAATAAACTTAGAAAGCAGTGGCAAAGAAGCGCAGCTTGACAAAGACTTCACAATTGTTTCAAGAAGAGAGTAGCTATAAACGTTTTGGTTGAAACAGAGTTGCGTAAGGCAGTGCAGCAGGATTCTCCGCGCTCGTTAATTGAAAAATACTGGAATTGTGAACGCTTTACCTAACTTAGGTAATTAGAAGCGCGGGCGAAATATTTTGACGTACGTATATATCTGAAATCTCATTTGAACACGACTGAGTTCCGTACTAGTGGTGCGCTCGAATAGCGCAAATGCATGGCGAGCGAGCAGACTCTTTTTACAGAAAAATAGGACAGAAATTACATCTAACTGTAGTGCACAGTGTAACCCTTTCCATTATCAGTTAGCATCAGAGGATCTAAAGTCTCTGATCCCAGACTAAGGAAGTGGACCCATGCATTGTAGTAACAATAACAGAATTACCTGAATAAACTTCGAAAGCAGTGGCAAAGAAGCGCAGCTTGACAAAGAATTCACAATTGTTTCAAGAAGAGAGTAGCTATAAACTTTTTGGTTGAAACAAAGTTGCGTAAGGCAGTGCAGCAGAATTCTCCGCGCTAGTTAATTGAAAAATACTGAAACTGTGAACGCTTTACCTAACTTACGTAATTAGAAGCGCGGGCGAAATGTTTTGACGTACGTATACATATATCTGAAATCTCAATTGAACACGACTGATAGTCCGCTTCGCTCGCTCGCTGAACTAGTGGTGCGCTCGAATAGCGCAAGTGCATGGCGAGCGAACAGACTCTTTTTACAGAAAAATATGACAGAAATTACATCTAACTGTAGTGCACAGTGTAACCCTTTCCATCATCAGAGAATCTAAAGTCTCTGATCCCAGACTAAACTAACAGAATTACCTGAATAAACTTCGAAAGCAGTGGCAAAGAAGCGAAACTTGACAAAGACTTCACAATTGTTTCAAGAAGAGAGTAGCTATAAACTTTTTGGTTGAAACAAAGTTGCAGCAGGATTCTCCGCGCCAGTTAATTGAAAAATACTGGAACTGTGAACGCTTTACCTATCTTACGTAATTAGAAGCGCGGGCGAAATATTTTGACGTACGTATACATACATATATATATATATCTGAAATCTCAATTGAACACGACTGAGAGTCAGCTTCGCTCGCTTCGCTCGCTCGCTGAATTACATTTTCACATTGCAGCAGATTGAAATTTCTAAAAGTGTGCTTATCATCAAAATTGGCACTGAAATTGTCACCATGATCAATGGAATGCTGCCACAACAACTGAACATTAGGCCTAGTCTGGCCTTGGTCAAGTTTGGACAAGGTATCATAGAAGTTGTGCTCAGAGTATCTTCAGTAGTAAGTTAGGTGCAATTTAAAGGACCTCATGGTGCCTAATTTGATATTATTGCTCTTCTCCAGGTGTTTTCACTATGTGTTCTTATTTCTGCAAGCATTACTACTAATTATTATGCCCAAACTTTACCCATTGTACAATTAACTGCAGCCAATGGAGTAAGATCCATTCAATTCCTGATCTTTTTATCCCTAATGAGCATGCTCATTGAGACTACCATCTTGCTGGTAAGATTCATGAATGTCAAGATCATCAACAACTATTCTACAGTGGCATTTGCAGTGGTAAGTGAAATAATGGCTAAGATTACAGTAACTATGATGGTCATGAGTAGAGATATCTTCTTCAACATTTGCTTGCTGCAGGACTCTGTGATCAGCGGTGCTATATTCTTAGCACTGCTCATATCAAGCAGCATTGCTCTGCGTGCTGTGGATGTCTATAACTTTACACAGATTGAAAGTGTGGCAGCTCAATCATTTTCAACAACTGCTGTAAGTAGAAAAACTTGATAGTAAACATTTCACTCACTTGTGAAGCAACAATTGATAACTATATGTATTTTTATTCGAAGGTATTGGGCATATTTCTGATGATGGTCTTCCTGGCATTAGATATCTACATGGTGTTGTTCAACTTACAGAAGTGGAACAATCAACTTGTGGAACAGCTCAATGAATATGAAGATAAGCCATCAGTTGATGCACCATGAACCCTTGTTGATTTAGTGGGGTTTTCTATTTATGAACTTTTGATGGTAGCTACATTTTTTAATTTATTCCAGAAGGGAAATTAAAATCCAATTTTTTTTTTTGAAATTTTATATATCAAATATTTATACAATGGTAGGCTTAGTTGGGTAATCTGGAAGGTAATAAACAAGAACATGATGTAGTACTTCAGCTACATCAGAGAGTTTGGTTTGCCCAGAGTTGGAACACTAACAATTTTTTTTTTGGTCAGTGCTCTCCTGCCCCCCCCCCCCCCCCCCCCCCAAGTGGGAACACTTCACCCACCTAATAGCCATACAACTATACCCACTTAATAACTACACTTTTTTTTTTTTAATAATGACCAATATTTTGTTAGATATGAAAAACTTGCTGTCTCCAGTTCTGTGGATGCTTCTGTATAATTTTTTCACATATTTCATCAGTGTTTAGGTCTGAGTAATTAGTATGAATAATTTCTAGAATGCTAAATCTTCTTCAGTTTAAGTTGACCTCAAACATTAACAGGAGGAGCTGATCTTACCACATACATGAACTCACAAAGGGAGTGTAGCAGATAGCTTCAGTATTGTATAAAGTGAATGCATCTGTATAAATGCCTATAAAGCTAGCTACAACTCCTAATGTGTTAGCTGTACAACAGCTTTAACAAAATTGTCTGCCTGAGAAGCAAAATTTTACAGCTATGAGTTAATATAGTAAGTTACAGGTGCTGGCACTCTCCTAGTCCTGGCTAGGGGCCTGAACGTATTTGTGGCTAAGGGACTAGAATCGCAGATAAGGTAAATACTATCGCGGTTTGAATTCATATCCCAGGTGCACCCGAGACCGCACATGCCTGGACTCCATGTAAAATTTGTCTATAATAGAGCTATAGTACTTTCTTGTTTCTCTTTCAGTGTCAATAAGTTGAAGAGAAAGATTTATTACTTAGCAAAGATAAGATAAACATAGCCCAAACAGCATTCATTTATTGTTGTCAGCATCAACATAACATTTTTGTAAACATTGCCGTAATTTACTAGCATTCCATTATTGTTTTGTATATTATCATATAATTATAATTGTTCTTGTTGTTACCATTGCCATAATAATATTATTAACAATAACAACAAAATTTAAAAAAATAATAAAAATGATAACAACAATAAAATAATAACGATAATAATAAAAAAATTGTGGGGCACCTTTGAGTTTGAGGATGTAGGTTTTATAGCTACTCAGACTGCCCTCAGAAATGCATAACTGCCACCAGAGTCGATCTATATTGTAGCTGATACTGCACCCTCAGCAGTAACTAAATCAAATACTCCTCCTATGCTCAGGTGTATATAAAGGATCAATTAATTAATAGCATGCATGAGATGTGTGAAGGTAACTACAACCAAAGACTTATTGAAGATGATATGATGGGATAGTTAAATATTATATGGCTGTCCATCCACAAGTGTAACATAAAAAGAAATGTGCGTTCATTAGGTGAGAGCACACTAGCTAAGAGAATGTTTTAGAACTAAGTTACAGGTGTGATTATGCAATGTGTGATATGATAAATTCTCTTTATTCTTCATCCTCTTGTGGGCAGCCCCACAATTATAGTAACAATAATTATTATTATCATGTACTGAACTCGGGTACTCCAATAGAGATTAATACAGATCAAACTACCCCAATATTTTACCATTACATCCCCTTTGGCATTCTAAAAGTGTTATTGCTGGGGCGGCAGACGTTATGGAGAGGGGTTGTAAGGCCCTCACGCTTGACCCCACTACAAAAGGAGTAGCTAGAATTAGATTTAGAAGTCTAAAGAGACTGAACACTTTTAGTTTTTCAAACTTCTTGCAAGACTGCCAAAACAAAGGTAAAGAGAGATATATATAAGGGAAAAAATGATACTAAGGGGGGAAGTTGAATAAGAGGTGATGATTAGTTATTGAATGGGAGGTGTGACTGAATCAATATAGTGTGAGACACAAACAGTGGGGTGTATAGAGTGTAAAAGAGGGTCAAACAAAAAACATAAGGAGTCACACACATACATACAATAATGAGTCCAGCTCTAGTTCACATTCAAATTCTTGAGGAGTTGCCTTGGCAACCACTTTAATGAGGGCTGGCCCGAACAATTGCATCCCCTTGGGGTTAATTCCAATTTTTCTGTCTTCATAATAAATTTTCATGGTAAATAAATATACATCGTGTTGTCATATCTAAGTGTTATTCATTTATCTATTAGTGAATTATCACTGTTATTATTGTGTGTCTTTAGATACTGTGGACATTATGAAACTTTGTGTCTGTGTTGCTGTAGGGAAGCCAATATATTGATTGTACAACCAGTGAGTGTTGGTCCAACAAACAAGGACTGAGTCGTTAAGTCTTGATTTGCAGTACCACTTGATGAAATACTAGAAATTGAAGGCTCAGGTTACCTGTATGAGCTCAAGACATACAGAGTTGGAGAAAGATCCAATTTAGTGGTCAGGCCAAGAAAAGGTGTGGTCATGGGTGTGGCCAGTACACAGAGATATGTAATTAAATGTGCCACTTTTAACTGACATGTATTTTAATCAAATGACAAAGAATTACACTGCAAGTATAACAACACATAATCTTTCTTTTGTGATCATTGTTTGCAATGAAAGTGTTTATAAACATGACTCCAAAGTCTGTTTTTTTCTCTCCATGAATATGTAATGTCATCCCCAAAAGTGGTCAGGCCATACCCTAACTAGCCTGACAATGTACTCCGGCTCCTTTGTTGTTCTAGTGAGGCCTTTTTGTAATTGTTGAGACTTGGCAGATTTTTATGTCCAGTTAATTGAATAATTTGAGTTTCTGGTATATTATGTTTTGTGAGACAAGTCACATCGTTTTTCTTGCTGAATGGTTTGTTGTCTTCCCAGATAATCCTGCAGTTGCAGCCATCCTCTTCATTATTGTGTTAATCATGTCATTACCCATCATTTGCTGATTGTACCAGATGTTGTCATTTAAGTGATTATAGTTTACAGCCGAATAAAAAGCTGAAATAATTGACAGCTGAAATGATTGACATAAACATCCCTTATAGTGGTTCACTCACCAATTATCTTTTGCAGTGATCAAAATAATAACATATTAGTCTACGCTGCTGACTGTTTTTATTTTATTTTTGTTTTTGTTCTACTTTGTATTTTAGCCTATACAGTTGTAGCATAGCTCCATACCCTACCCACAATTCTATACAAATCATTTCCAAGTGCCTTAGATGATTTATCTGCAAGGCATAACAGAATGAGGATGTGGCATAATTACTATGTTAATGATTCAGTCATTCTCGGCTGAAATAATTATAATAATAGCAAATGTTCTCGTTCTTACAGCCAATAATATTGTTAATTAAAACTTAACCTGATATTTCGACTTCTTGCCGAATACAGTAGGATATAATAGACAGTAAGCGTACCCTCCAGAAATCTTGCCGTTTACATTGTGTTAGTATATCACCACAGAGAGTTTGACCACAGTTGACCCCTGAAGAAGTAGAAGATGCCGAGGAATACATCAGAAAACTTGTCAACAAATGGCACCAGACGCCTCTGGAACCACTCCCACATCACCAGCCAACAGCTCAGCCAAGAGCAAGCCGAATAAATTGCCGCCAGTTATCAAGTGCCCTCTGTGCACAGACAAGCACAACTTAGTTCAGTTGTCAACCCTTCACCCACTATGACGTAGACAAAAGAAACAAGTTTGTTAGGGAGAAGCGATTGTGTACTGTCTAGGAGAAAGACATGGCTACACGCACTGTCCCTCCAAGTACACCTGCCGAACATGCCACAATAACCACCACACAATGCTGCATCGAGAAAAGTCCACCAGAGAAGCCATGAATGCAGTCCTTAGTATCAAAGTTCAACCACATGATGTGGATTCAGACAAAACTGACAGTGATGTGACATTCGTGGAGACAGCTATGGTGGTAGCCATGTCAGGCAGCGTCACACCAGAGCCAGAGTATTGAGATCAGACGTTAAATCACTCTGACAAATGTGTTGCCTTGTCACCTTTGAGAAATAATGTCACTGTTCCTAGAATTTGAACTGAAATAAGTGCACAATGCAAGTACATGGAGCTTTAATTTACATGCATTTGTGTCCTTACATCTTGCTGCATCATATAGCAGTATGAAATGTTGCAAGAGCTAACAGCAAACACTAAGACTATACTACTGCTATCATGGGGGGTATGACTAATTTATGGTCAAGTTTATTGTACAATCCTTATCAAGCTGCACAACACAAACACATTTTTTGTCTCTGTAAAGCACTTTACATTAAAAAAATTACAGGAAATACATTGCAGTTTCTAATTTTTTTGTGAAGTTTTTAATGACTGTCAAAAAAATTAGACACACTCATACTGTTTTAACTGACTCATGTCCTAACAGATACAGTAATTCAACGTGATCTAAATTTATTGAATACCCTGCTGTGCTACCAGTACTATGTGTAATAGTTATTATCAATATTGAGTTTGTATGTGATTAAAAATCCCAAGACACGAGGGTGAAGCCCAAGTTGCGAGGGTTTGTGAATTGCAGCAGTACAAACCAAATTCTTATTGGTATATAACTATTTTATAGCCCAAGGACATAGACACCAAGGCAGGTTTCGTTCTTAGTTTTTTTGTTTTGTTTTTCTGATGGAAGTGAACCGGAAAAGCAAGACGTCAGATGATTATACTAATATGACACATAGAGTAAAAAGAGAAAATGTATTTTTCCTTTAATTTAATGTGTCCTGTGTAATTTATAATATAGTTTGAATTTGTTAATAAAAGAATGTGGTTATGGGCATAATAGCCTGATTTAGATCATATCACTCCATTGTTGGTAAAGAGAAATAAACCCTCCTTTCAAAATTCCATAGGCATAATATATTTCCCCTTATTTTTAGTGATCTTTCTGTAATGAATCTGTTGTGCACAGAGCTAGCTGGAAAAAGAGATTACTCTGAGAAACATAATTCATTAACATCTAACTTGTTGTTTGTTGATCTTTGTATCTGTGTGGGTGAATACTTTAGTGGGACCAAGAGGGAGTTCAAATTTGTGAAATGTTTAGTTTGAAAAACTCATTACATATTTATGCATTTCTCACATTGTAATTTGTGTACTTACCTGTCTATTTTTCCTTTTTTGTCTGACCATGAGAACATAGCCATGTCTACTGAATGACCTTGCCAATCTTATAGGTTTTCACCCTAGATGACTGCGACCCACCTTACTCAGCTTTCGTTAATGCTCTAATAGATTGATAAACTGTAGCCTTTCCTATAATTATAATGGTATGACTACTCTGTATTCCTGCACTAGTTATTTGTGAGCGTGAGAGCTTTTTTTAAATTTTCATTTAAAAGAAGTTTATTGCGAGGTATTTTCAGTTACATTCTTTTAAGAAGATGGACAAGTGACAGATGCACACACAAACAATCAAGTGTGTTTTTAATAGGATGGGCATGCCCAAATTGCTTGGATTAGTGAAGTTCAGATTAACACACTTTTTAAAAGACTATCTGTTTTATTTCAATTTTTTTTTAATAGTTCTATTCAGAAAAAAATATTTATGAACACACAAGAGTTCTGTGTCTTGGGGGTCTGCTTTCGCAACTGCCCTATTTACATTTAGCAGTTTTTTTTTGTTTTTGTTTTTTGCCAGGTTTACTATCTGACTTGTTTTAATGATCTGATTCATGGTTTGAATAGTTTGACCAGCCTGTTCTAAAATAGTCTGGCCAGTGGTCTGGCCTGTTTTTTTAAATGGTCTGACCTGTTTTAAAACAGTCTGAGGTTTGGAAATGGTCTGGCCCATTTTAAAACGGTCTGGCCCGTTTTAAAACGGCTGGACCATTTTAAAACAGTCCAAGTTTGTAATTGGTCTGTAACATATATAATGTTAATGAATTTTCTAGTATACGGCAGTTTCCCTCGTATATTATGTGACAGTATATGCATCTGAAGTGACTTCTTATTAATTATAGAATGGACAACAGTTTCCCCTCATAATTTGTGACGATGTATGCATCTGAAGTGACTCCTTATTTATTAAAGAGTGTACGACAGTTTCCCCTCGTATAATTTGTGATGGTGGACGCATCTGAAGTGACTCCTTATTAATTAAAGAGTGTACAACAGTTTCCCCTCGTATAATTTGTGATGGTGGATGCATCTGAAGTGACTTCCTATCAATTAAAGGGTGTGTGGTTTCCCCTTGTATAATTTGTGATGGTGGACCCATCTGAAGTGACTCCTTATCAATTAAAGAGTGTACGACAGTTTCCCCTCGTATAATTTGTGATAGTGGATGCATCTGAAGTGACTCCTTATCAATTAAAGACTGTACGACAGTTTATCCTCGTATAATTTGTGATGGTGGATCGCATCAGAAGTGGCCCAAAATCATATGACTCAAAACTGAGCAGTTGCTTCACAATGGCACCATTCTTAGCAATTTTTCTTCCTTAAAATTTACGTCTTTGGAGGGGATGAGGGGAGGGGATAGGGGGAGGGAGGGGGGGAGAGAAAACTTCTAACATTTACTAATAATTTATTTACCATATATAATATGGGACATGCAGGTTTCTACATTCACATTAAAGAAATCCACTTCAAGTATCCCTCTACATAATTTTAGCAGTTCAATGTGATGAATTCTGGCTTAAACGTGGAGTTCGAAGTTATAATTCAATGTTGTTCTCTTATGGCCTTGTTTACAACATTCTGGGTATAAAGGTGAATCCCCAGTATGCCCTTTGACCAAGCTCCTTCTCCATTCAAACTTAAAAAGTAGTCGCACAAAGAAAAGCCTTCCAGAATAGCTCACTATTCATCAATTATGTTTAATATGAGTGTCAATACACAAACAGGTGTTATATAATCATTTTTGCTTGTGATATAGCAGAGTAATAAACTCTAGCTCCTATCAATGCTGTGTGTGTATACCAAATTACTTCTTGATTGAAGGTGATCCCTCAGGATAGTATCTAGCAGTACTTGACGTAAATTCTGTGTAGTTGAATTTAGCTGTGTCAATGGCCAACAGTACTCTTCTTCTTTTTATCCCGCAGTTTTCCTCACATTGTTTTTGTGTTTTCCTTATGTTAAGGTCCTCACGACTTATTCTTAGCCTGTTTCGAGTTTGTTTGTGTACTAAGTTGCTGTAATTTGTTCTTTTCTAGGAAATTGACCAGAACTGGCCACCACCTCATTGTGAAATCATCAGTACCCAGCTTATGGCCTTTCATACACAATGTCTAGGACTTGTTTCCAAATACAGCATGGAAAACCCTTTCTTTAGCTAAAATTTACTAAGACATAGTTCAAAATAAAGGAGGAAAAACTGTTGCGTACTCTTTAATTAGCTAGAATTCACTAACACATGAGTCTACGCTTCAAAATACAGGAGGGGAAACTGTTTAATTAGCTAGAATTCACTAACACTATGTCTATAATGCTTCAAATAAAGGAGGGAAACTGTTGCGTACTCTTTAATTAGCTAGAATTCGTTAACACAATGTTTCTACACTTCAAAATAAAGGAGGGGAAACTGTTGTGTACTCTTAAATTAGCTAGAATTCATTCATGTGTCTACGCTTCAAAATTAAGGAGGGATGCATATTTTTTAATTAGCTGGAATTCATAATAATAATGATAATAAGTTATAATAATAAGCAGCTCACAAGAAATGGAGATAAATTTATACGTAACAAGAGTTTTAAGTAGAAACAATACAATCCATTTCTGATCTAATTAGCGTTAAATTATTCTTCAGCAGAATGACCATTATTCAGGAAGAGTTTAGGCTTGATATTAAATTGGTGATGATAACACAAAATAAACAGTCCAGGCGAGTCAAAAGACCTGGTACCCCTCTTTCTTACAGTATTTTTTTATCTGGGAAAGTATGTTTTCATTCTCATTTATTCTTATGTATTGTTTCTTCAAAAAAAAAAAAAAAGGACTTAGCTAAAAGAAAAATGACCAAGTACAATAAAGGTATCATAAAATGATTTCTAGTTGTTTGTTTTTTAAAATGGAAGAAACATTTAGGGGTTTCGTTAATGACGTGCATACAAAGTATTTACACACAACCAAATTTATTACAAAATATGTGTATTTTAACTAAAACATACATACAAGATAATAATGAAGATAATAATAATAATATAATAATAATAATGATCATAATAATGATAATAATAATGATAATAATAATAATAATAATAATGATAATAATAATAATAATAACCACAATAACAACTAGTGGTGTGCTTGAGCACAAATGGCGAGCGAGCCTTAAACTACACTATTGTTAAATTTGATTTTAACAACTAACACTCAAGCTACTAAAATAAAGTCGAGTTTTTAAATTACGTATGCGGTAAAGGGGATTCAATGTCATAGTAACCGCTCCCGCAACAGTTTGAATTGAAAAAGAAGCAACAAAATCAAATCACGTTATTTAAAATTTTTCTCTGTGATATTCTTAATAGTAGTTGTAACGCACAATACTTTCACTCAACTGAACATACCTACGCAAGACTTACCTTCGTGGTTCGTCTAGTGGACAATGAATTTTTAAGTAAATACTGTTGAGTAGGGCTTATAACTGTGACAAATAGCGTATTAACTTACCACCGCCACTAACTCGAATAGAAATGGAGCTCCCACAAGTTTTTGAGTTTTAACTGCACCCGCAAAACAATTCAAAGCGGTAAACAATTCAATTTCTAATGTGATACGGATAATGGTCGCTAAACCGGAAGATTCTGTTTAGTGAAGTTTGGGACGGGTCGAACGCGGAGCGAACACAAAAATACGGAGGGTCAAAGTACAAAATGACATACGTACGTACATATGTATAAATAAACTAGTGGTGTGCTTGAGCACAAATGGCGAGCGAGCCTGATGGTTAGGTAACATAAAATGTTACTGTTTTTAGCTTACTTCATGCAAACACTATAATATAGCAGTTATGACATTTGATTTCAGCAAACAAATACAAAATCACTCTCTTACCTGATTAATGGTAACTTTTGTAGTATCAAACATCAAGTATTCTGATAATCTCAATCACCAGTAACTCTTGAACAAGCTCTCAGCTACGATAAAAAATAAACCAGTGTTATTATTTGTAATTTTAGCCAACAAATATGGAATTACTACTTACATCATTCTTGAGTATTGATAACTTCTGTAGTATCAAATTGAAGTTACTTTGACAATCTGAATTACCTTGAATTCTTGACAACAAGCTCTCACCTACAAAAACAAAAGACAATCAATTTTAGCACACAAATACAAAATTACTTTCTTACCTCATTTTCTTGAGCAGTGGTAACTTTTGTAGTACCAAATTTGAGCCAATCTGACTATTTGAATTTACCAGTCACTGTTGACAAGCTCTTAGCTATAAAAAAAGAAAGGCCAGAGTTAATTTTGCATATTTAGCTAACAAATATGGAATTACGTACTTACCTCAGCTTCCCTCGAGAAGTAGTAGCTTCCTTAGCATTAATACTACTACGGCATTCTGACTACCAACGGCTCTTGACAACCAACAACCGGCACTCCGTATACCCAGTGAGCACATTTTCTCCTTAGTTCTAGTCATAAAATTGAGTTTCTAATTTTTTTTTTTTTTATTTCCCTGACTCTAGGGAAGATTACTGTGAGGTGCAACCAAACCAACAAGAAATTTAAGGTTGATATCCAAAGATGATGGCACACCACTAAGCCAAGAGGACATGAATGAAGGCAGCCAACTTCTAATGGAATATAAGAAGAAGTTGTGGTCATTTACTGTTACATCCAGTAATACTGAATCCTCCAGTCCAGCAGATAAGAAAAATTATTGTGACAGAGTGGACCAAAGCATGAAACTTGGTATGCAGGTTCGGTTTGGCATATATAACAGTATCAGAAGGGGTGCCAAAAAATTGTTTAATTAAAACAATTTTTTTAAAGTGTGAAATTTTGATTAACAGTTAATTATGTAAAAGAGCTCAATATAAATTGTTTATTATAATGTATTGTGGTTTAATACTTTAATGTTAATGATTAGGAGTCACCTGATATTACAGGCAGCTAGACTATTTAATAGAACTAGCTACTCTGATAGCTAGCCAGGTGTAGCAAGTTTCAGAGAATTTATTTCAGTAGAATAAAACCATAATATTTCGGGCTTGTGGAGCCTTCTAGTGGTTACTGAACTGAATGAGGGTGACTGAACAAGGAACTTTGTATAAACAGATGATACAGAACATGAGATCATTGTGTGGTGGGGCACAGCTCCTGGGTTAGTTGGTGTTGGACAATTTCTGTGACGTGTGAGTTGTACTTGGGAGGTGTGAAGGTGTAGTCATAATTGAATTGGTGGCCCTCCAGAATGACTGCCACTAATTCAATTATGACTACACCTTCACAACTCCCAAGTATGACTGCCACTAACTCAATTATGATTACACCTTCACACCTCCCAAGTACAACTCACACGTCACAGAAATTGTCCAACACCAACTAACATTCCAAGAGAAGGAAGACGTCAGCAACTGGTGAAGTTAATGATTCTATTACTCAAGCTAAGCAAACTGTAAGTTGAATGATGTGTTTGTGTGTTGTTGTTTTTTAACTGACAAATTTACTTGTAGTTTGATGAAGTGCCTGCACCTGAAAAACATATTGAGATACATATAGTGATAGTCCCACTCCAACGACTAGTCAACCAACAAATGCCGATTTACTCCACGTAATGAGAGAAATACTGGGTGTTTTGAAGAACATGGGTGAAAACAAGAAAAGTGATTCTAGCAATCAGAGGTTCATGGTAAGAATAACAATTGTACTGTTCCCATATAATAAGTACAATATTTTAAGACTTAATGATGGCTTTGGTTTTATAATAGCAGTAGCTAATTAGTTAACAATTCACTTTTGTCATCATATTATATATACCAACAGAATACACATTAATTTCTTTTTAATTTTTCATATTGGTTTTATTTTAAGATAGCATACAAGATATTTATTTAAAAATCTTGGCTAGTGGTAGTATTTAGAGCTAAGTTGAAAATGTAATTACATGTTCTATTTCATTAATTATAGTAGACCCTCAATTATCCCGAATATCATTATAATTTCCCCCCACCCCCCCTCCCCCTCCCCCCCCCCCCCCCAAAAAAAACTGGTGTTCGGATTAGCGAGAGTTCGGATAAATGGGGTTCGGATAACTGAGGGTCTACTGTAGTTTTTTGTTTTTTGTTGTTGTTTTTTTTCGTCTATAAATAATAACAAAAGTATTTACAAAAATTGATATTAGTTTAGTGTACGTTATTGGACAATTACTGTATCAAGTTAGTTTTTGGCCATATCAGACTGGAACAGCTGACAAGTTGTATGGTTTCCTATAGCTTTAGACTACTGACCAGAGCAGGTGTTCTCTTCATGACATCACACAAACCAGTACACCCGTTTTATAACAGGAAAAATCTCAAAAAAATTTGTATGACTTTGGACACTATAATCTACATGTTAAACAGAAAAAACAAAAAAACAAATCCTCCCTTTAAAGTTTTACAATTGTTTTTAAATTATTAAACATATATTTTTCTATTACCTTGACAGCATGACGGGGTAAATCTGCTGCACATTCCTGCCAGAAATCCCAGTGCTTATGGTCGGAGCCTATTGGATGTTCTATTTTCCAAGGAGGAACAAGCTCGCTCTGTTGTCATTGAATCGGTCAAATCGAATAAACCGCCACTCTTCCCGCAACGTGTGCAATTACTATTTGGTATGTTTTTAGTACATCAACTCATTAAGTAATTTAATAGTTTCTTTACAGATTGTGTTCAAAAGCGATATAAAGATCATGACCATTGCAAGTTGATGGCTACATTGAGCCAAAAGTGTAGGGATGCTGGAAGGCACTGTCTAGGAGAAGGACATGGCTACACGCACTGTCCCTCCAAGTACACCTGCCGAACATGCCACAATAAACACCACACAATGCTGCATCAAGAAAAGTCCACCAGAGAAGCCATGAATGCAGTCCTTTGTGTCAAAGTTCAACCACATGATGTGGATTCAGACAAAACTGACAGTGACGTGACATTTGTGGAGACAGCTATGGTGGTAGACATGTCAGGCAGCGTCACACCAGAGCCAGAGTATTGAGATCAGACGTTAAATCACTCTGACAAATGTGTTGCCTTGTCACTTCTGAGAAATAATGTCACTGTTCCTAGAATTTGAACTGAAATAAGTGCACACATGGAGCTTTAATTTACATGCATTTGCTCCTTACATCTTGCAGCATCGTATCGTTGCAAGAGCTAACAGTAAACACTAAGACTATACTACTGCTATCATGGGGGGTATGACTAATTTATGGTCAAGTTTATTGTACAATCCTTATCAAGCTACACAACACAAACACATTTTTTGTCTCTGTAAAGCACTTTACATTAAAAAAATTACAGAAAATACATTGCAGTTTCTAATTTTTTTGTGAAGTTTTTAAATGACTGTAAAAAAAAATTAGACACACTCATATTGTTTTAACTCATGTCTTAACAGATACAGTGGTTCAACGTGATATAAATTTATTGAATACCCTGCTGTGCTACCAGTACTATGTGTAAGTTATAACCAATATTGAGTTTGTATGTGATTTCAAATCCCAAGATACGAGGGTGAAGCCCAAGTTGTGAGGGTTTGTGAATTGCAGTACAAACCAATTCTTATTGGTTATAACTATTTTATAGCCCAAGGACATAAACACCAAGGCAGGTTTCGGTTCTTAGTGGGTTTTTTGTTTGTTTTTTTCTGATGGAAGTGAGCCAGAAAAGCAGGAATTCAGATGATTATACTAATATGATACAGAGAAAAAAGAGAAAATGTATTTTTCCTTGTTAACGTGTCCTGTGGAATTTATAATAATATAGTTTGAATTTGTTAATAAAAGAATGTGGTTATGGGCATAATAGCCTGATTTAGATCATATCACTCCATTGTTGGTAAAGAGAAATAAACCCTCCTTTCAATATTCCATAGACGTAATATATTTCCCCTTATTTTTAGTGATCTTTCTGTAATGAATCTGTTGTGCACAGAGCTAGCTGGAAAAAGAGATTACTCTGAGAAACATAATTCATTAACATCTAACTTGTTGTTTGTTGATCTTTGTATCTGTGTGGGTGAATACTTTAGTGGGACCAAGAGGGAGTTCAAATTTGTGAAATGTTTAGTTTGAAAAAACTCATTATATATTTATGCATTTCTCACATTATAATTTGTGTACTTACCTGTCTTTTTTTCCTTTGTCTGACCATGAGAACATAGCCATGTCTACTGAATGACCTTGCCAATCTTATAGGTTTTCACCCTAGATGACTGCGACCCACCTTACTCAGCTTTCGTTAATGCTCTAATAGATTGATAAATTGTAGAGCCTTTCCTATAATTATAATGGTATGACTATTCTGTATTCCTGCAGCACTAGTTATTTGTGAGTGTGAGAGCTTTTTTTAAATTTTCATTTAAAAAAAGTTTATTGCAAGGTCTTTTCAGTTACATTCTTTTAAGAAGATGGACAAGTGACAGATGCACGCACAAACGATCAAGGGTGTTTTAAATAGGATTGGCATGCCCAAATTGCTTGGATTAGTGAAGTTTAGATTAACAAACTTTTTAAAAGACTATCTGTTTTATTTCAATTTTTTTTTTAATAGTTCTATTCAGAAAAAAATATTTATGAACACACAAGAGTTCTGTGTCTTGGGGGTCTGCTTTCGCAACTGCCCTATTTACATTTAGCAGTTTTTTTTTGTTTTTGTTTTTTGCCAGGTTTACTATCTGACTCGTTTTAATGATCTGATTCTTTTTAAAAGGGTTTGACACCCTTCGAAATGGTTTGAATAGTTTGACCAGCCTGTTCTAAAGTATGGCCAGTGGTCTGGCCTGTTTTTTTTAAATGGTCTGGCCTGTTTTAAAACAGTCTGAGGTTTGGAAATGGTCTGTCCCATTTTAAAACGGTCTGGCCCGTTTTAAAACGGCTGGACCATTTTAAAACAGTCCAAGTTTGTAATTGGTCTGTAACATATATATGTTAATGAAATTTCTAGCTAATTAAATAGTATACGGCAGTTTCCCCTCGTATATTATGTGACAGTATATGCATCTGAAGTGACTTCTTATTAATTATAGAATGTATGACAGTTTCCCCTCATAATGCATCTGAAGTGACTCCTTATTAATATGACAGTTTCCCCTTGTATAATTTGTGATGGTGGACGCATCTGAAGTGACTCCTTATCAATTAAGAGTGTACGACAGTTTCCCCTCGTATAATTTGTGATGGTGGACGCATCTGAAGTGACTCCTTATTAATTAAAGTGTGTACGACAGTTTCCCCTTGTATAATTTGTGATGGTGGACCCATCTGAAGTGACTCCTTATCAATTAAAGAGTGTACGACAGTTTCCCCTCGTATAATTTGTGATAGTGGATGCATCTGAAGTGACTCCTTATCAATTAAAGAGTGTACGACAGTTTCCCCTCGTATAATTTGTGATAGTGGG
>WLWD01004519.1_pt1 | contig 26713 bp, 14 predicted proteins | sample 6712731 | NCBI WGS metagenome assembly WLWD01 (sample SAMN12718690, study PRJNA576275) | sponge metagenome | isolation source: marine sponge | host: Mycale hentscheli | place: New Zealand: South Island, Marlborough, Capsize Point | collected 2014-11-01 | reverse complement strand
CAATTTTGCTTTATGCCTCTAAATAAAACAAGGAAGTTTGTGGTTAAGTGTGGTCACAATGGAATGTGGCTTTCAGGGCACATCCTGTATCTGCATTAAATGTACTAATTTGGACTGCTGGCTTATGGACTGTATGGTTTTATTGGGTGTGGCACATATTGTATATGATGTGTGAGTTTTTGCCTGAGAGAATTTATTGAAGTCATCATATCATTGGGGGAGGCTGAAGATCATTACATAAAATAACCTCTTTTGTGCATATTTTACTAATTTTTGTGAGTGGTGACCGGCAGCTATAACTCCACTAAGTAACTTTAGCAGTAGAATAATAGTAGCGATTTTCTTAGAATAAAACAACAACAAGCATCCCTGTAGATCAAGTTGAATAAAACTCTCACTTTAATATTGATCCTTTAAGACATTGTTTCTCTTTGTAGCTATATCATTTAGATAAAATAAAATTGAATCATTGTGATTTAAATGTTAAGACTTGATAGTGATGAATAAACTGCATTATAACGTTCAGTTTTCAGTCAGTGTCCCTGTTGTAGCTGACCATCTTTCATGTCCCTGTCTAAAGTGAGGCATTTTTGCTTCTCTTTATATGCATGATTAAGCTCTGAATACTCATGCGGCTGATAGTCAGGTCTGAGTGTAATGGAGGGTATCTCTAATGGCTTCTCTATAAGGCAATCATTAACTTCTGCATATTCTGGACAGTTACCATTGTATATTAAAGTACTATGATCCTCTTCTACAGGACCTACTAGGTCATAGTTCCCAGTGTATATATTGTTGTTTGGTATCATAAAAGCAGTTTCATTTATATTTCCCACAGGAGATGTTAGAGTAATAGGATATGTGTCTTTATTTGGGACATTATCAATACTATTCTGGGAATTTCTTGAAGTTGTATCAGATATAGGCTTCGTTGAATCTTCAGGTCGAGTGAAAAGAACACGAGGCAAACTTTCACTTGTTTCGTTAGTGTTCTGTAGAAGTAGTAAACAAATAAATAAATAAAGTTGGTCTTACATGTTGCAATAATAATTTATGTACAATTCAGATAATATTATTTACTATAGGGCTAGGGGTAGGGCTAGGGATAAATTACCGCTATTTGAGAGAGGAATTCATGTCTATTACCTTCTTGCTTTTCACTATTAGGCAGAATACCTTTGGGACTAAAATTGGCAAAATTTTATATATGATGGATACTGCACACAACATTAAATGTGCATACAATACACGAAAGCTTCTTTGTTAGATATTGTAATTATGGAAGGTGTGAGCAATAGGTTATAGTTGGAACTAGACATATCATTTCTATGAATGAAAACTGTATTAGATATGACAAAACTGAACGTTTTTGGACTTGCACAGGATGCAGTAAGACCTTATGCAGACAGAAGATAGGCAAGGATAAAAGTTGGTAATTTTCTTGTTGAGGAGAATGAGGGCCAGCCCACATTCGTGAGCAGCATGGAAGAGGAGAGAGCAAGCAGAGAGACAGAGGGAAGAGATCAGAAGGAAGAAGACGAACAGAGACAATAGAACTATGTTTGTGTTGTGCGTCATTCAGAGTATTTGTGTGCAGAGTAGTTGAGTGTGTAGTCATTTGTGCGCAGGTCACCTGCAGATATTTTGTGTAGCATCGTGATTGGTCAGCTATGCGAGAGGACTCGTCTCATAAGCCCACTCGCCACGTGTTGTACTTTAGTTCAGTTTACTGAGTGATTTTAAGTAAGAACTCGAAGTGAGGTCGCAGGCCTCTTGCTGAATTCTGGTGGCAGCGTAATATAAGCTGTCTCCGGAAACTGTGGCGAATCCGCGCACTGTTAGCAGACCGGACCCACAGAAACGAAGTGAAGACTAATAGACTTGTCAGTAGTATTGTTTACTGATTCAAGTGTGGTCCTGTTAACAATTGTTGAATAGTGCTTGGTGTGTTATTGTTAATTGATTGAATAGTGTGTGGTATATCATGTGCTTATTGCATCATGTGAGTAGTTATCTTGTAGTCTTGTGTGTAGCATTAGTATTTGGTGATTACAACAATATGGAGGTATATATAAATAGAAACTTGGATTCAGATGCAAACATGAAATCAACTTGTGGTCATATGAGTAGCATAAGTATTATTGATAATTATCTATTAGTAGGGGTGTATAAATAGATACTGAGATTTTTATATTGCAAACACGACAATACCTCCACTCCTTGGAGTGTGATAGCGCAAGGGTCATTGCACTTCTCTTCCAGCTACATGCATTGTGTAGCAAAGGCCAGGTCCTACTTGGGTATCTTGAAGGGATTGTATAGTAGAGGGTGGGTTTGTGGATGTTACAAATATACACTCCCCAAAACAAATAAGGAATTGGGAGGGTGTTAGTCTAAGGGGCAAACATCAGGTGAAGTAGGGAGGGAAGCAGTAGCTGCTGGCAGCTCTGTAACATGTTGGGTTCCATGAAATACTGCTACCAAGAGACTAAAAACAAATGAAACATTCCAAAATTGGTTTTCTGAATAATTTTAACATAAGCAACTGCAACACCAAGCAAACCCCACAGCTTTAATTGTTGTAACATGAGACTTCTCTCTGTACTAGTCTTTGTTGTAACACACTTTTCTACTACAGTAATTGGTCTTGCATATCTAATGATTATAATGTCAACAACGCCCACATTTTAACTACATCACTGCATATCTGTATTTAGCTATAGCCAATATTTTTAGCATTAAAGCCAAAAGTGAATCCTACTAACTGTTTATGTTCATGTTTACTTTCATAGTACATGTGGTACCAGGTGGTAGAGGTGGATCAGGTGGTACAGTGTGGTATCACTTGGTACAATGTTGCATCACTTCTGTGAATTGAAATGACTTTGATGGAGTTGTTTGTAATAGTCTTTTCAAGTGTGCAACTCTAATAAGTAGTAGTAGTACCAATATTGGGAAGAGTATATACCTGTAATGTTTAAGAAACTTTGGCAATGTAGTGGTTACCATGTGTCATTTGGAAAACATTGAGACACAATTTGCTAGTGGTAGCATTCCAACTCAACTGCACATAAAACTATCAACACTAACAAATGGATACAAAAGTAAGGACAATACAGCTAGCTACTGACAGATGTAGTGCGCTGTCATATTAGCGTTTGCTAAAGTTGAAATAATATTAGCATAGTCAAACTTCTTTGTTTTGCTGGCTTGGATTTTACGCCTTTTATAAATTACTTCATTTTGAATTAATTGGTAAGCTATGAATTATGTGTGCTTCTAATCCTGTAGTTCTGATAGATACTTTAATGTATGTGTGTCTGTGTTGGTGTGCATTATAAGGGTGTGTATGAATGCTGAAATGAATTTTAAGGGCTAAATTATATGTATTTTGTTATTGATGGTGACTATATTCTGGCACATCTAAGTGTACATGCTGGAAAAATGCTAGGAAATTTTTACATTCAATATCCTTTATGAGTGCAGGTGCTTAATGAATTACAGACACAATACAGAAACTATATCACTTAGCTATATACTATTCCTGTGAGTGGTGACAAGTAGCTTTTACTACTGAGAAATTGTAGTTTAGTAGTATTTTAGAATAAAAAACAATGAGTGTCACTGTAAACAGAGTTGAATAGAAATATCACTCTAATGTTGATCCTGTCAGTATATTTGGTTGCTATATAATTTATAGGTAGTTGTTATGTAGAAAAAAGAACAAAGTTGAACCATAGAAGAGTTTTAAGTCATTTTGTCCAAATTATTTTACTTGTGGCTAAAACAGTATTTTTTATATAGGTAATAATATTACCTATATAAATTAATACAGGCATTTTGAATCTATATGGGTAAGGTTTTATTTTAAATAAGTTTAGGAATGATAAGCTACTATATACTGATTGTTTTTAATGATCCTAATAACCATTTCCACCTGAGGTACTATGCTGCAAGTGGCTTTTGTAACATTCACAATATATTTTTCAAACGATAGCAACACTGAATAAAAAATGTTAATCTTTAGGCAAAAAAATGTATTAGAACAGGGCAGCTGGGATACAATGGGCTAAATGTTATACTAATTAGCGATGAATAAATGGAACTATAATAGTTCTATTAAGTTGCTTTAAGAAAGAAAAACCGAAACAAAACAATGGTGTAGCTAAACTTAGGGATATACAATTGTTACAATGACTGAAACAACTGACATTAGATTTGTCAAACCACTTAGCAAATTAATTTATGCTGAATCTTGGTCACCAGACCTTACAGTATTCATTCATTGGTCACTAGTTCTTTGAGATAGAGAGAAGCATTAGCTAATCATTATTACCTGGTGCTAACTAACTGACTGCATTTATCATTAATCAGTTTTATTGATCTACGACTGAACTGAGGTGGGACCTGGCTAATGTAATGAGGTAGATAGTATTGCACAAACTTTAGTGAATAGGTCACATTTGTGTGTGTGTGTGTGTGAGTATGTGCATGTTTGTGTGTGTGTGTGTGCATGTGTGTGTGTTTTGATGACTTCTTACTACGATTTTTTTGGGATAATGCTGACAATGTGAATTATATGAACATGTCATTGAAGTGTTCTTTTATGTCAACATTGTCAGAAACTTATCTATATCTTTATTTTGAATGCCTAGGTCAACTTTGTGACTATATGATGCAATTCTATGATCATATAAGTTAACGGTTGCAAGATTTTTTGTGTGCAAATAACTGCTTCTCAGATGTGTAAGAAAAGAGAGGGAAGGGGAGGGGGGAGGGGGCTATCTTCTTACACTGCTACTTCATGTGCAAATTCACCAGCATGTATTTGAAGATGATTATTAGTGGGCATAAGTCTATGAGTAACATGGTTTAAGGTATTTGTATTATCTCCAGCTTTATACATGTATACGGTTATGAATTGTTCATTTGCGATACTCCTTGATTATGCAATTTAATGCTTGGCTATTTATAGTATTTACACTTCCTGGCTGGAGGACTACTTCCTGCCTGGAGGACTACTTCCTGCCAGGAGGATCACTTCCTGCCATATGTCTTACTGTAACTAAAGTTGGCTGTCAGCTTACCTCTTCCAAATTCTTTCATTGGTTAGTTCATGGCAGAATCATGGAAGGACACTTTAGATACAGAGTTGTAAATGAACAGACTTTATCTCTAGTTAGGTGCTAAAATGATGGTAGCAAAAGTGAGAGTGTCTGCAGTTAACTTTATATAAAATTCTCATCACTGCATCATTCAGAAATGTGTTGCAAGTAAGAAACACTTTTTGATTTTTAAATAAGTAATTTTTAATGTTGTGCACAAGTCAATCTGTTTTGAGAATATAAACTTAACTCACACAGAAATGTTTTTGTGAGTATATACTTCAATTACATGTGCAAGTTGGGACAGAATGAGTGAATGATAACACCTCTTCAGATAAATGAAAAGCTTCATCTTCGAGGTAAGAAGCATGGTTTCCTGTCATGGGTAACTATATTTAACTAGTTCACTCTTGCAAACTTTATTATCGTACTCACGTATTGTTGCTTGTTTTTATACAAATGAACTGCAGCTGATCCTCAGATATATTCTCAGTGATTTAGGCTTAGTGGAATAAATGTTTAGTACAACTTATAAAGTTACAACATCAGAATTCAAAAAGTGTGTGCTAAATGTAGTATTGTGTTCTAAAAATAGATTATATGCAATGAAAGAAATAAGTAGACATTGTGATAAGAGTTACCGGACATATTATTGCAGCTGGAATATTTATTAATTACAATTATACTGTGGGTTATATTTTAACGTGCAATGGTCATAAGTCATGGAACTTTTGCCATTTAATTCCAATAATCCATTTTTGGAACTCAAGAATTCCCTATTACGTATGGCCTCAGATCCTTCTTTGGTATGTTGCTTTCTGTTACTGCAGTCATTATCCACATTATCTGCAGCAGAATCACTCTGAAAGTGTGCATTCCCAATTCTTCCCATTTCAGTTTCTCAAATAACATCTTTACTTTCAGTAGTTTGATATCCACTGTCAGAGTGATGAGTCTCTAGGCTGGAGTATGTTTCACCCGGGTGTTGACGTCTGATGGAATGAGTAGGAACGGACATGTTGTGATTAAATTTAGAGTAGTGTACCTGTTGTAGCTGACCATCTTTCATGTGCCTGTCTAAAGTGAGACATTTTTGCTCCACTTTATATGCATGATTGAGCTCTGAATATTCCTGTGGCTGATAGTCAGGTCTGAGTGTAGTGGAGGACATCTCTACTGGATTCTCTACCAGACAATCATTGACTTCTGCATATTCTGGACAGTTACCATTGTATATTAAAGTATTACGATCCTCTTCTACTGGGCCTACTAGGTCATAGTTCCCAGTGTATATATTGTTGTTTGGTATCATAAAAGCAGTTTCATTTTTATTTTCCCCATGTGACGTTGGAGTAATAGCATATGTGACTTTGTTTGGGAAATTAACAATACTATTCTGGGAATTTCCTGAAATTGTATCAGATATTGGATTTGTTGTATCTTCAGATAGAGAGGGAAGAACATGAGGCAAATGTTCACTTGTTCCATTATTTAGTGTTCTGTGGAAGCAGTAAACAAATAAATAAATAAAGTTGATCTTACATGTTGCAATAATAATTTATGTATGATTCAGATAATATTATTTACTGAAGCTTACATACATTACCTCTTTTTTCTCTTGAATGCTTTCAGATATAGCAGAGAACATACAACAGTAATAATAAGTATAATCAGGAAGAGCAGAAAAGCGAGGACAGAAATGATGATGTATAGCAGTGAAGATTCCCCTAAATAAGTACATTATATATCATAGCTATGAACACTGGATGAATTATTGATAATACCTTTTTTATGTTCACATTGTAGCCCATCATACCCAGTCATACATATGCAACTATTAATACCACTACATGTTCCTCCATTCATACAGGTCACATTACAGGTAGAAGTACTTCTTGGCAAAGTTTTGTCTGTATGTGTGTTAGTATAGGTAGTATATGACAGACTCTGTTCACAATGTTCTCCAGTCCAGTGTGGAGGACACTGGCAGGTATTATTGTAGACACATCTTCCTCCATTCATACAGGGAGGACTACATTCTGTGGAAAGAATAATGTTATGTCTATAATAGAAATAATTCATGTGAGTAAACTTTACCTCCATAACATATACAGTTAAGTCTTCGTTGTATTGTACAATTAGAGCATGAGGAGGATGGATTGCAGTAGGAAATGTCAGAACAAATTTCTCTTTGGCACATCACAAAAGCTGTAATTTAAGACTTTGTAATTTACTGCTTAGTTAAAATACTGTAACTCACATGTACAGATAATTCCAGCCCACTCAGAGCAAGTACTTTCTGAAGATTGGCAATCATTTAGATTTGTCTCTGTACCTGCACATCCATGTTTTTCTATTCCTCTAGTAATTTTGTCAGGAGGTACAGAACACAGACCACCTGTGATGGCTTCGAATAAAATACAAATACTGAACTTCTAGGAGCATAATAATTGACTTGTTCTACTAAGATTGCAACTTCAATTATAGCTAAATATATAGTTATAGCCTGAGGTGACTTACCTAATGTGGTTGTGTTAGGATATCCTAACTGGTTACAGGCTACTGTAGCCTCAGTGTCAGTCCATAGTTCTCCTCCACACACTGGCCTCCACTGAGTGCCAGTATTTGTGTTTGAACATATTTCCAGATAGCCTTCATAACCATCATCTCCTAGCCACATACTAGAACTTCCATTAGTTGTATTCACTCTTCTTATGACATTAAGTGAAGGGCAATCTTTAAAAAAACATATTCTTCAATGATGATAATTATTAAAAAAGTTGAACTCTTACTTGCTAGCACTTGAAGTACACAATGTACTAAAGCACTCAATAGTGCCACTAAAATGTAGAATTTCAGCATTCCAGTGAGTACTTTTGGATATTCTTTGGTTATATAGTGTGAGTACTCCTTTCTAGTTGTTTAGAGTTTCATGATGTCACTGTCTATGTAACAACTTTCAGAATGGTTCCAATTAAAATGTAATGTTATTGAAGCCATTTAACTGAGGTGCTGTAGTAGTTTAAACATGTTTTGTTTTAATTTAACTCTTGTTCGTAGGCTTTTTTAAACAATACAGAATTAATGAAAATTGGCTATAATTGGGGATTTATTTTCCACCCAGTTGTTGAGGAGTAATTTTTTTTTTAAATGGGGAGGAAGGTAAAAATAATTATAATTGACCGTCTAAGTGTGGAATATTCATTTCATAAAGACTTAGTTTACACACACACGTACACACGCATGCACACACGCATGCACACAGATGCACACACACACACACACACACACACACACACTATTGGACATAATTTCAGATATATATATATATATATATATTAAAATCATTATTACAATTAATGTATTATGTCATAGTTAATGTTAACCAAGATATGGGAGCTGTGGCTTTTTCGCCCGCCCACTCCCCCCTTCCCAGAAATTCCCCTCATGCTATCAGACAAAACCAGCATGGCTATATTGTAGTTAAAAGTCTATGAAAATAAACATAGATCTCATGAATATAAGAAATTGTCAAGTTTGTTGAGTGTTGTAATAAGAAAACAATGTTTTCCGTTAGAATTAGCTACTCATTAAAGGTAATCCTTCAACCCTGATAGTATAGGCAGTAGATGATAGATTTTGTGCATAGTATTATTCAGTCTTGTGTGGAGGACACTGCCAGGTATTATTATAGACACATTTTCCTCCATTCATACAGGGAGGACAGCATTTTGTATAAAGGATAAGATAACTTCAGAATATAAATAATTAGAAATAATATTTAATAATTTGAACTCTAAAATGGAGTGTTTTGAATCCACTGCTTCAGCTTGAATATTAATATTATTTACCTGGGCATGTTTTTTTTTAAGATGGGGATTGGCAGAAGGATTTACCTAACCAAATTTCTACAACGATATTGAAACCACTGTGTTTGTTTTCCTCTCCTCCATTATATAAATTCACTGCATAATCCCACATGGCCTAATGGTCATATTGGCTTGATTTATTGAAAAAAATCGTAGTCAATAATTGAAAGAAAATGATGGACTACAGAACATATGAACAAACATGATATTTCAATAGTTACAATATTTGAAGTTGCCATTGCAATTCATAAAAACAAAAAACAAACAAGCTAAGAAACCCCAATGTAGGCAATACACAGACTATGCTTGTACATTAAGAGATTTTTATCTTCTTTTTGTAAGAAATTTATTTCAAGTTTTTCTGGTATTCTGTGATGCATAAGTGGTTGGATTATTAGCATTATTTAGTGAGAATATTATAAAGGTAGTAGTTTTGCTACTATTTGTCTAGGATGCTATCTGAATTGCTAGATTTCTCAAGAGTGCAAATAATTATTTACAGTTTCGGCAACTTTAATAAGGCACTATGAGGAAAGTTCTGGCCTTCCCCTAATGATATAGCTAATGATTGCAATGAACTCTCTCTTGTGATAATGCAAACACAACTTATATAATATGTGCCACAATTAGCTAATGCAACCTAATAAGAAAGACTTATCTAAATTTACTAAACACGTGATATAATTATTCGCCAATAATGCAAGTTTTCATTTTAGAAACACAAATTGTTTTTGTTCTTTGTCTTGTGGCGTAGTACATTCCCACTTTCCCATAATATCTAGACTGCACCTCCTGCTAATCACCCTACTCAATTTTAGTAACTCCAAAACTGTCTTTATTTCTTTCATTTACAATCAATCATATGAGTGAAGAAAAATTAAAGTATGAACTACTGCATATATATTAAAAAGTATAATTCTAATACAAAGTGGAACTAAGTATATGAAAACAAAACAATATGGCATACATAAAGTTAATACTCAGATATAGTGGTGTAATATTCCAGATTCTCTACTTCACTCAAGTGTCTGGTTTCAACAATATCTTCTTGTTGTTTATGTTGTACTGGTTCTCTGTGATGTGACTCCTCATTAGTTGGATTATCATTATTGTTTCTTTTTAATTGAGTATGAACACCATAAGAGGAATTGAGCTTCTTCAGAAGTACTCCTCTTTTTATCAGATTGATAATGTCTACAAAATAGTAATACAAACTATTTCCTGTATAGAAGCTAATGTTGTTTTAGATGAACATTTATTATTTAATTTTATTTATAGAAAATATTTCATGATTAATTTTAGTCTTAGATTTTCACTAGCAAAGACTACAATTTTAGTTTTTTAGTTTTAATTTTTCCAGTGCACCAATTTCAACTCTTGTTTTAGTTTTTCAAATTACTAACTTCGATTTTAGTTTTAGTTCAGATTTTTCAGAATTAAGTTCTTTTAAAAATTCGAGTCATCAATTTTAGGGTCTTGCCTCGTGGGACTGGCTACCAGTGGTCATTCGTCTTCTTTCAGCAATGTCACTAAAAACGGTTAGCTATATTTTTAGTTTTGATATATTGTATAATAATAGTTTTTGCTTTTATTCATCAGCACTATGACATTTACTTTTAGTATTAGTTGGCATCCTATGTGAAATTTTTGGTTAGTTTACAAAAATGTTTTAGGTGTGACTAAAATTAATTTTAGTTTTAGTTTTAGTTACATTATAACATGATGGCTATTTTAGAGGACCTTATTCTAGGTAAACAACAAGATGAGCTAAAAGTATGTTTGTTTGTATGTAGCTATCTTGTTTACCTTTTTAAATTTCCAAATTGAAAATGAATTACTTCATAATATTATTATATAATTGAATTTTGTGTTATTATGTCAGGAAAATAAATTTATCAACAGTTGAATTTAACAAAAACTACATGCATATGCCATGATTAAATAACTTGTTATAATACATATAATTATAATATATAATACTTATAGCACGAGTCAGAGTACAATATGGGAAAATATTTTACGAGCACGCAAAATATTTTCACGAGCCAAAGGCGAGTGAAAATGTGGCGTGAGAGTAAAATATCATTCCCATATTGTACGACGAGTGTGATAAGTGATTTATTGCTTCTTTGAAATTTTTCTCAACCGGTTATAATACAATTTTCATTGATTTTACTCGCTACGCGCGCGCTACAAGGAGCGTACAATATAAACCGTACAATATGGGAGAATACAGAACGCTCGCGTGATGCGGAAATATTCAAGTAAAAATATCAAAGCTGCAATAAATATATATATATAGTATATATATGGCTGTTAAATAATTTGGTAATAAGATAATTTAGTGAATAAATTAAAGGCTACTTATTATTAACTTATAAATGAATTGCTAGGCATACAAAATGTATTGTCTATTTAGAACATACTGTGCCCTATAGACTAAAGCCTCACATAATGTACACTAAGTTACTAGAGCAAATATTATTTCAACAAGACCTAGCTATGAATCCGCTGAAAATTATAGCAAGATAAAAATTTCTTAATATCTGACTAACCTTAAATCCTTTGCTTTTCTGTTGAAAAGAGCTATTAGTATTATTATAATGAGACAACTGAATATCAGCAGAGTAGAAAGAACAGCAATGATGATAAAGAGAGTAAAGTATTCTGAACCTGAAAAATACAACCAATGAACACTCATGGGAGGTTATGTACTTCTGCGTGGTCAAACCATTTATTTTTTCACATTATTCTTGTGCACACATAATTACCACGACTAACATGTTTTCCTTCACAGGTCACAGGAGAGGTAGTGCTATGAATAATTACCACAACTAATACATGTTCCTTCATTTGGACCGGTCACAGGAGAGGTAGTGCTATTGATAATATATGAAGTCCTGTCTGTATGTATGTTAGCATAGGTAGTGGATAGCAGACTTTGTTCACAGTGTTATCCAGTCCAGTGTGGAGGACACTGGCAGTTATTATTGTAGACACATCTTATTCCATTCATACAGGGAGAACTACATTCTGTGGAAGAATAATGTTAAGTCTAAAATAGAAATAATTCACATGTTAAAACTTACCTCCATAACATATACATTTAAATCCTTGTGGTATTGTACAATTAGAGCACAAGGAGGATGGATTGCAGAAGGAAGTATCAGAACAAATTTCTCTTTGACACAACACTGAAGCTGCAATTTATAGCCTATAATTAATACTAATGCATTAGTTATAATACAGTCACTCACATGTACAGATAACTCCAGCCCACTTGTGACAAGTTCCTTCTGAAGATTGGCAATAATTTAGAGATGTTTCTGTACCTGCGCATCTTCCTATTTCTATTCCTCTACTAATTGTGTGTCAGGAGGTACAGAACACAGACCTCCTCTGATGGCTTGGAATAATATACATACAAATACTGATATTCTAGGAGCACAATTTACTTGTTCAACTGATGAACTTAAAAGTGCAACTTCAGTTATAGCTACATACACAGTAATAGTCTGAGGTTACTTACCCAATGTTGTAGTGTGAGTATATCCTAACTGTTTACAGGCTACTCTAGCCTCTGTGTCAGTCCATAGTTCTCCACACAATGGCATCCACTGAAGGCCAGAATGTGTGTAAGTACATATTTCCAGACAGCTTTCATAACCATCATCTCCTAGTAACACACTGGAACTTTTAGTACTTGTATTTACCTTTCTTATTTCTCCAACGGAAGGACAATCTTCAAATAAATTTCTTCTGTTATGATCATTATAGAATGAGTTGAAAACTTACTTTCTAGCACTTTCTTTTGGAAATCCTTACTTAAAAACTATTGCCACATTATATCAATAATTGATTTGGTGAAGACGATAATGAAAGGATAAAGTGAGCATTTTAGAGAGCAAGTGAATATAAATATTGGGACTGTCATACATGAGCTCTAGTTTGAGAGCCTTTGAAAACTTTCTTTGAATGTTACAATACAATTGGTCTTGTAATTAGTACCAACAAAAGTTCATTATAATATTATTAGATTTGGGAAAACTGGGCTAAATACAGAATGTTTTTTATTTGGCTTTTGACAAAATAATTTTAGGAGTCAATTTATCAATTGGTTCATAATATTATTATGAAAAGGTAGAACAAAATGCTTATATTTATTAGGATAATTTTCAGAATAAAAACGGGGCCCACTATATATCCCTAAAGATCTATATACATAGTTCAAACAGTTCACTTCAAAACTGGGAGCTGAAAGTGCTATCTAGCAATTTCACCTTTCCAATTTTCCCTAATTAACTTATTTTTATGTATAAAATATTTGGATTTGGTGATAATTACGTTGGAAAAAATGTAAGATTGTGTGACAAAAGAAGCTATAGAATGGCAATGCCGATTTAGAGATAGAATAAAGCCCTATCTGAAGGAATGAAGTAAGATGTGTGAAATAACACTTGCTGTTGTCCTTAGCAGTTGCTATTGTATAATAGAATGACTGACAGGTTGAGGGTTAATAAAGAAACATGGTAACTTTGTGTGCTTGCATAAGAGTATAATGGATGTTATAAAATACATAATGGTTAGGTAGGAAAAATATATGTGACTTCCCAGCTGCATTTCTTTATATATTATGTAATTATAATTATTCCAAGCTAGATATGTTCACAATGTTATCTTTAGGTATGTGACAGTGAGATAACTCATGTTATCACATAGTGTTATCTCATGGCTGTATTGCCACTGGGCCAGGCTTACCAGTTTCCAGGGTTTTTGCAGCTACCTTATCTAGTAGAGCCTACCCAACCCTGGGGTTAAAGCAGCTGCTCAACAGCTGGGGGTGCAGGAAGACCCTAGAGAGTTTCACTGCCCACTTTATACTTAGATTACCAACAAACTAATCAGTGAAGATATCTAGCATGGAATGAACCACTTATTACACTCTTAAGTGTTATGGCTAGGTATTTCACCAGGCTTTACTTTTACTCTGGCTCATGAAAATAAATTTACCTGTTCATGAAATATTTTACTATATTACACTTTGACTCGTGTAATAAGTACTATATATATATAAAAGAAACTTAGGATTAATGCTTACTGACTTGTATTTTGGTGTAGGGCTTAAACAGCTATTTTGTTTCCTAATTTTCCCATACTATTTGGGAATAAGTTAAATTATCATAGCTGTGTGTCTATTAATGCTTTTGACTTTTAAAATAATTAAGAGTTAATGTTATAGATTCAATCAGTTAAATAAAAAATAAAAAATTATAAAAAAATAAAAAAAATATATAATTATTTTCTATTTTATATTTTGTTTTCATTGAGAGCAAACTTGCCAAGATTATTCAATTATGCTTGATCCTAGAAACTCCTTATTGAGTAGCACAAAATCAAAGAATACTAACCAATGATGGAGGCTTTCTTTTTTACCTTACTGTAATTGATAAGCTTACGTTCATAACCTAATGGTAATATTATTGTGTAGCCATCGTGGGTATGTTGTGTATGTATGTTTGTTTGGGTTGCATGTGTGTGTGATAGTGTACAATGGTGTGGAGGACACTGGCAGGTTTATAGACACATTTTGGTTTACTCGTACTGGGAGGAATACATTTAGTAGAAAAGATAAGGCTAATTTTAGAAGAGAATTATTAGAAATAATTTGTGTAAACTTTATCTCCAAAGGTAGGTTTTTAATCCACCCGTTCAGCTTGAATATTAAAATCATTTTTTGTAAGAAGTTTATTTAAAGTTTTTTTAGTACACTGATATGGCCCCTCATTGTGTTTGATTATTATCATTACAATTTAGTATGAATATTATAAAAGGTAGTAGTTCTGATTCCATTAGTCTAGAATACTATCTGAGTAGCTACCCATTTAGATTTCCAAAGAGTGCAATAAGTATTTATAGTTCAGGCAACATAATAGTTCATCATGAGGAACATTCTATCCTCTCCCAATGATATGATGACTTCAATAAATTCTCTTTTGCAATAACTCACACAATACATGCTATACCCCATGCAACCGTATAATAATTGACTAATTTTAGAAGAGAATTGGCCAGCCACATGATATAACTCACACAAACATGCAGGTTTGCTTTTAGAAACACAAATTGCATTTTTTTTCCATTTCATGTGGGAAGGTCATATGTGTAATTGTCCAGTGCTACAAAACACACAACCCAATTTTAGCAACTCCAAAATCATCTTTATTTTACTCACTCACAATCATTCTATGATTAAACAAAACGAGATGGACTACAACATCTAGCTTAAAATGTCTTTATTTAATAAAATAAATCCCGTTATATAGCAATAGTGAAAATAAGAAGGATAACAATAAAGTTAACACTCAGAGATAGTGGCATAATATTCCAGATTCTCTACTTCATTCAAGTTTCTGGTTTCAACAATATCTTCTTGTAGTTCATGTTGTACTGGTTCTCTGTGATGTGACTCCTCATTAGTTGGATTATCATTATTGTTTCTTTTTAATTGAGCAGTAACACCATAAGAAGGATTGACAGTTAGTGCAGCTTCTTCAAAAGTACTCCTCTTTTTATCAGATTTATGTCTGCATTATAATAATCATATAAATATTGAGTGTATAGTACACAATTTTATTTTAGAGGACCTTATACTAGGTAAGTAGAAACAAAAAATGAGTTAAATATAAGTTTGTTTGTATTTAGCTATCTCTTTAAATTTCCAAAATGAAAATGAATTTAATATGATTGGGAATATAGATTTGTCAACAGTTGCATTTAACAAACTATATGCAGTATGCCATGATTTAATAACTTGATATACTATATAGCTGAATAAATTGGTAATAGGTAAATCATTTTCAGTAAATAAATTTAAAGGCAACTCATTGTAGACTTATAAAACCATTTAAAGGGTTTCTAGGCATACAAAACACTGAAGACTCAAAGTTTCATGCTTTGTACATTCACTAGAAGCAAATAACTTCAAAATTAACAAATAGTGTTGATGTAGCTGATAATAATGGCAAGATTAAATTTGATTTCATAATATCCCACTGACCTTAAATCCTTTGCTTTTCTGTAGAAAAAAGCTATTAATATTATTATAATGAGACAACTGAAAATCAGTAGAGTAGAAAGAACAGCAATGATGATGTAGAGAGTGAAATTCTCATACTCTGCACCTGAAATATACAACGAATGAACACTTATGGGAGGTTATGAAATTCTACCTGTTAAAACAATTTTGTCCATTTTACATTATTCTTATGCTTGAATAATTACCACAACTAATACATATTCCTTCATTTGAACCGACCACAGGAGAGGTAGTGCTATTGATAATATATGAAGTTCTGTCTGTGTTTGTGTTAGTATAGGTAGTAGATAACAGACTTTGTTCACAGTTTTCTCCAGTGCAGTGTGGAGGACATTGGCAGGTATTATTGTAGACACATCTTCCTCCATTCATACAGGGAGGACTACATTCTGTGGAAAGAATAATGTTGAGTCTATAATAGAAATAATTATGTAAGCTTTACCTTCATAACATATACAGTTAAATCCTTGTGGTATTGTACAATTAGAGCATGAGGAGGATTGATTGCAGAAGGAAGTGTCAGAACAAATTTCTCTTTGACACATCACTGAAGCTGCATTTTATAGCTTACAATTAATACTAATGCACAGTTATAATACAGTAACTCACATGTACAGATAATCCCAGCCCACAAAGAGCAAGTACCTTCTGAAGATTGGCAATCATATAGATTTGTCTCTGTACCTGCACATCCTTGGATCTTTACTCCTCTAGTAATTGTGTCAGGAGGTACAGAACACAGACCTCCTCTGATGGATTGGAATATAATACAAATAGCTACTGAAATTCTCTGAGTACAATTTACAATTTCTAATGATAAACTTAAGAGTGCAACTTCAACTATGGCTAAATATATAGTTATAGCCTGAGGTTACTTACCTAATGTTGTAGTGTTAGGATATCCTAAGTGGTTACAATCTACTCTAGCCTCTGTGTCAGTCCATAGTTCTCCTCCATACACTGGCCTCCACTGAAGGCCAGGATTTGTGTATGTACATATTTCCAGATAGCCTTCATAACCATCATCTCCTAGCCACATACTAGAACTTCCATTAGTTTTATTCACTCTTCTGATGACATCAAGTGAAGGACAATCTTTAAAAACATATCCTTCAATGATAATTATTAAATAAGTTGAACTCTTACTTGCTAGCACTTGAAGTACACAATGTACTAAAGCACTCAATAGTGCCACTAAACTGTAGAATTTCAACATTTCAATGAGTAGATTAGGAAGTTCTTTGGTTTTATTTATATTACCTGTTTGCCCTTTTCTGGTTGTTTAGAGTTTCAAGATGTCACTGTTTATGTAACACAACTTTAATAGTGATATCAATTAAAATTTGATCTATTGAATTAGACTTAGTCAATTTAACTGAGGTAGCAGCAGTTTAAACTCATTTGTGTTATAAAGTGACAGTTTTTCTTAGTTTAATTATATATACATGTTTACGTTGATGTTTTGACTTCTGAAGAGGACTTTGGTAAGCAGTCATAATGCCAGGATACGTTTTATTAAACTAATACCATAGTTGTTGTGGGGTATATAGCAGCAAGAATATTTTTTCTGTTCATTGTTTGGTTATACGAACACTCCAATCCCTAATTAATTTGGATAAAATAGACGTTCCACTATAATTAGAATAGACAGTAGAGTATGAATATGAAAGCTATTGATGGCCAATTTTATGAGCAAACTGTCAGAAATACATTCACCGACTTATGCTACATTATAATGATGCAGTGTCACAGTGATATTTCCATAATATATAGCTATACTGCAAACGTTATTAATTAAAGATAAAAAAGTGCTTTTTTCTTTTTGCTAGATGATTTCAGACAGTTCCTTTAGATTGTTTGATTGAATAAATGCAAAGTATTGGTAGCTGATTTCTATCACTTTATATTTTGAGGGGAATTTTTTTATCAAGTAATATTTTTAAGTGAACAAGCCATCACTCGTACAGATAAAAACTTTCAACTTGTGTATTGTAATGCACACATGCAGTTAGAATTACTACGGAATGTTTCTTCATTTAGACAGGTCACAGGAGAGGTATATAGGGATATTGCTAATATATGAAGTTCTGTCTGTATGTGTGTTAGTATACATAGTAGATAGCAACCTTTTTTCTCAGTGTTCTCTAGTCCAGTGTGGAGGACATTGGCAGGTATTATTGTAGACATATCTTCCTCCTTTCATACATGGAGGACTACATTCTGTAAGTAGTAAATGTTAACTATAAATAGAAATAATATAGATATGTAAGCTTCACCTCCAAAACATACAGTGGTGGTATTGTACAATTGGGGTATAAGGAGGATGGATTGCAGTAAGAAAAGTCTGAACAAATCACTGTGCGCGACACAGCACTAAAGCTAAGTTTGGTACTAGTGTGGTTGTTGTAGGTCAAGTAAAAGTATAATCTGAAAAAAATGGTGTTAAAGCAATATTGATCAAAAGAAAACAAATTTTCCACACACATTAATAAACTTAAAGTCCATCAAAATTCTCATCTGAAGTATCAAATCATCAATTATCTATTAATAGTTATAAACAAATTTTGGATAAGTGCTTTTTTTCCATTCCTGTGGTGCTAGATTTTAACAGAAGAAGCTGCAGCTAAAATACAATATATATAGTACTGTCCAATTCCTGCCAAAGCTATACCAAGCACATAAAAATAATCCCAGTGACAGTAAACATTTTCTGTTTTTCTAAGGAAGACCTTAATTTCATATTCTTATTCAATTCTTCAGAAATTTTTTTTGAGAACAATCCAATCAAGATCTATATTATGCACATGAGATACATCTATCTGACATTGTAAGCTTCTATTAGCTATATGACTAGTACTGCTGGAAATATTCATTCAAACAAAGTATAATATTTTTCTTCACAGTAGATTTTTGTGAATTTTGAGTATGCTGTTCTTAATTTACTTCAATACCATTTTATTCTGGAACAAACCTTTTAACCACCAGACTATAGACTTTTTAGACTAGAAAGTGGACACGTTGAAATTTCTTATCTGTGTGAATGATTGCTCGTGCACTTAAAATAAATTACTTGACAAACAATTCAGCTCAAAATATAAAGTTAGAGTAAACTTGTTTTAATCTAATTTTTAACAAATTATCTCAAATAACTTTTTATATGTAGCAGTATATGCTTATAATGTTTGACTACATTTGAGTTAAAGATACAAAAGCTAGTAGTGGCATATCTGTGTGACCTACTCTAGAATATAAACTCCTTTGCTTCTCCCAAGATCTTGCAACAACTTTCCTGCTACTGGGTATTTTCCCCTGACTGAACAAGAAGGGGTTATTTCCGCTACCTTCAGTCTAGATTGCTATCTAAGTAGTTACCCATTTAGATTTCCCAAATGTGTAATAAGTGTTTACTGTTATGACAATTATGAGGAATGTTCTATCCTCCTGAATGATATAATGACTGCAATTAATTCTCTCTTGCAATAACACATGTGATACACCCAATGCAACCTTATAAGAATAACCAATAAAAAATTGGCCAGTAACATGATACAATTAGTCACACAAACATGCACTTGCACTTTAGAGAAACCCCAAAAAGTTGATTTTTTGGGAGGGGGGGGGGGGGGGGGGGGTGGGGGGGGGGTTGGCAGGACACATATGCCTTTCCCATAATGTTCAGACAGCCCCTCCTATGAAACACACAATCTAATTGTAGTAACTCCAAAATTGTCTTTACTTTTCTCACTCACAAACAATCATTCTATGATGGACAGAAAAGAGATGTACCACAACATCCAGCTTAAAGAGTTTATTAATTTAATGCTTTGGTGGTGGACATTTAATCCTCTACAAACTTTTTTTAATCATGAGAGAGGAATTTATGTCTATTACCTTCTTGCTTTTCACAGAATACCTTTGGGACTAAAATAGGCAAATTAATATATGATGGATACTGCACACAACATTAAATGTGCATACAATACACGCAAGCTTCTTTGTTAGATACTGTAATTATGGAAGGTGTGAGCATTAGGTTATAGTTGGAACTAGACATATCATTTCTGTGAATGAAATCTGTATTAGATATGACAAAACTGAATGTTTTTGGACTTGCACAGGATGCAGTAAGACCTTATGCAGACAGAAGATAGGCAAGGATACTGGGTTTTCTAAAATGCCTACATGACATTTACTTGTAGTCTTATGTGTAGCATTAGTATTTGGAGATTACCTAACAATATGGAGGTATATATAAATAGAAACTGGGATTCAAATGCAAACATGAAATCAATTTGTGGTCATATGAGTAGCATAAGACAGTATTATTGATAATTATCTATTAGTAGGGGTGTATAAATAGATACTTAGATTTCTATAATGCAAACACGACAATACCTCCACTCCTTGGAGTGTGATAGCGCAAGGGTCATTGCACTTCTCTTCCAGTTACATGCATTGTGTAGCAAAGGCCAAGTCCTACTTGGGTATCTTGAAGGGATTGTATAGTAGAGGGTGGGTTTGAGGCTGTTTGCAAATATACACTCCCCAAAACAAATAAGGAATTGGGAAGGTAGGCTAACTGCAGGTGGCAAGTAGGGAGGGAAGCAGTGGCTGCTGGCAGCTCTGTAACATGTTGGATTCCTTGAAATACTGCTACAAAGAAACTAAAACAAACGAAACATTCCAAAATTGGTTTTCTGAATAATTTTAACATAAGCAACTGCAACAACAAGAAAACCTCACAGCTTTAATTGTTGTAACATGAGACTTCCCTCTCTGTACTAGTCTTTGTTGTAACACACTTTTCTGCTACAGTAATTGGTCTTGCATATCTAATAATTATAATATCAACAACGCCAACATTCTAACTACATCATTGCATCTCTGTATTTAGCTATAGCCAATATTTTTAGCATTAAAGCCAAAAGTGAATCCTACTAACTGTTTATGAAGTTTACTTTCATAGTACATGTGGTACCAGGTGGTAGAGGTGGATCAGGTGGTACAGTGTGGTATCACTTGGTACAATGTTGCATCACTTGGTACAATGTTGCATCACTTCTGTGAATTGAAATGACTTTGATGGAGTTGTTTATAATAGTCTTTTCAAGTGTGCAACTCTAATAAGTAGTAGTAGTACCAATATTGGGAAAAGTGTATACCTGTAATGTTTAAGAAACTTTGGCAATGTAGTGGTTACCATGTGTCATTTGGAATACTTTGAGACACAATTGGCTAGTGGTAGCATTCCAACTCAACTGCACATAAAACTATCAACACTAACAAATGGATACAAAAGTATAAGACAATACAGCTAGCTACTGACAGATATAGTGCGCTGTCATATTAGCGTTTGCTAAAGTTGAAATAATATTTGCATAATCAAACTTCTTTGTTTCGCTGGCCCTTTGGATTTTACGCCGTTTTTAAATTACTTCATTTTGAATAAATTGGTAAGCTATGAATTATACGTGCTTCTAATCCTGTATAGTGCTGATAAATACTTTAATGTATGTGTGTCTGTGTTGGTGTGCATTATAAGGGTGTGTACGAATGCTGAAATGAATTTTAAGGGCTAAATTATGTGTATTTTGTTATTGATGGTGACTATATTCTGGCACATCTAAGTGTACATGCTGTAAAAATGCTAGGAAATTTTTACATTAAATATCCTTTATGAGTGCAAGTGCTTAATGAATTACAGACACAATACAGAAACTATCACTTAGCTATATACTATTCCTGTGAGTGGTGACAAGTAGCTTTTACTACTGAGAAATTGTAATTTAGTAGTATTTTAGAATAAAAAACAATGAGTGTCACTGTAAACAGAGTTGAATAGAAATATCACTCTAATGTTGATCCTGTCAGTATATTTGGTTGCTACATAATTTATAGGTAGTTGTTATGTAGAAAAAAGTACAAAGTTGAATCATAGAAGAGTTTTAATAAGTCATTTTGTCCAAATTATTTTACTTGGCTAAAACAGTATTTATTTATATAGGTAATAATATTACCTATATAAGTTAATACAGGCATTTTGAATCTTACATTGGTAAGGTTTTGTTTTAAATAAGTTTAGGAATGATAAGCTACTACATACTGATTGTTTTTAATGATCTTAATAACCATTTCCACCTGAGATACTATGCTGCAAGTGGCTTTTGTAACATTCACAATATATTTTTCAAACGATAGCAACAGTGAATAAAAAATGTTAATCTTTAGGAAAAAAAATGTATTAGAAAAGGGCAGCTGGGATGTAACGGGCTAAATGTTATACTAATTAGTGATGAATAAATGGAACTATATTAGTTCTATTAAGTTGCTTTAAGAAAGAAAAAACCGAAACAAAACAATGGTGTAGCTTGAACTATGGATATAAAATTATTACAATGACTGAAACAAGTGACATTAGATTTGTCAAACCACTTAGCAAATTTTATGCTGAATGTTGGTCACCAGACCTTACAGTATTCATTAATTGGTCACTAGTTCTCACAGTTCTCACAGAATGTTTGTGTATGTGTGTGTGTGCGTGTGTGTGTTTTGATGACTTCTTACTATGATTGTTTTGGGATTATGTTGATAAGGTGAATTATATAAACATGTCATTGAAGTGTTATGTCAACATTGTCAGAAACTTATCTATTTCTTTACTTTGATTGCCTAGGTCAATTATATGACTATATGATACAATTCTATCATCATATAAGTTAAAAGTTGCAAGATTATTGTGTGCAAATAACTGCTTCTCAGATGTATAAGAAAAGAGAGGGAAGGGGAGGGGGCAGGGGCTTTCTTCTTACACTGCTACTTCATGTGCAAATTTATTGGTCACTAGTTCTCACAGCTCTCTGAGAGAGAGGGAACCATTAACTAATTATTATTACCTGTGTGCTAACTAACTGGTTGCATTTATCATTTTTCAGTTTTATTGATCTACGACTGAACTGAGGGGGGACCTGGCTAATGTAACTGAGGTAGATAGTGTTGCACAATATTTAGTGAATAGGGAACATTTGTGTGTGTGTGTGTGTGTGTATGTATGTGCATGTTTGTGTATGTGTGTGTGTGCGCGCGTGTGTGTTTTTATGACTTCTTACTATGATTTTTGTGGGGATTATGTTGACAATGTGAATTATTTAAACATGTCATTGAAGTGTTCTTGTATGTCAACATTGTCAGAAACTTATCTATATCTTTATTTTGAATGCCTAGGTCAACTATATGAGTATATGATACAATTCTATCATCATATAAGTTAAGAGTTGCAAGATTTTTTGTGTGCAAATAACTGCTTTTCAGATGTGTAAGAAAAGAGAGGGAAGGGGAGGGGGGAGGGGCTATCTTCTTACACTACTACTTGTGCAAATTCACCAGCATGTATTTGAAGATGATTATGTAGTGGGAATAAGTCGATGAGTAGCATGGTTTAAGCTATTTGTATTATATCCAGCTTTATACATGTATACGGTTATGAATTGTTTATTTACGATACTACTTGATTAAGCAATTAAATGTTTGGCTATTTATAGTTATAGTATTTACACTTCCTGGCTGGAGGACTACTTCCTGCCACGAGGATTACTTCCTGCCATATGTTTTACTGTAACTAAAGTTGGCTGTCAGCTTAGCTTCTTCCAAATCCATTCATTGGTTGGTTCATGGTAGTCCTGGAAAAACACTTTAGATGCAGAGTTGTAAATGAACAGACTTTATCTCTAGTTAGGTGCTAAAATGATGGTAGCAAAAGTGAGAGTGTCTGCAGTTAACTTTATATAAAATAGTCATCACTGCATCATTCAGAAATGTGTTGCAAGTAAGAAACACTTTTTGATTTTTAAATAAGTAATTTTTAATGTTGTGCACAAGTCAATCTGTTTTGAGAATATAAACTTAACTCACACAGAAATGTTTTTGTGAGTATATACTTCAATTACATGTGCAAGTTGGGACAGAATGAGTGAATGATAACACCTCTTCAGATAAATGAAAAGCTTCATCTTCGAGATAAGAAGCATGCTTTCCTGTCATGGGTAACTATATTTAACTAGTTCACTCTTGCAAACTCTTTTATCATACTCGCGTATTGTTGCTTGTTTTTGTGCAAATGAACTGCAGCTGATCCTCAGATATATTCTCAGTGAATTAGGTTTAGTGGAATAAATGTTTAGTAAAACTTATAAAGTTACAACATCAGAATTCAATAAGTGTGTGCTAAATGTAGTATTGTGTTCTAAAAATAGATTATATGTAATGAAAGAAATAAGTAGACATGTGGTAAGAGTTACAGGACATATTATATTGCAGCTGGAATATTTTCTAATTACAATTATACTGTGGGTTATATTTTAACGTGCAATGGTCATAAGTCATGGAACTTTTGCCATCTAATTCCAATAATCCATTTTATGAACTCAAGAATTCCCTATCATTGGCCTCAGATTCTTCTTTGGTATGTTGCTTTCTGTTACTGCAGTCACTATCCACAGCAGAATCACTCTGAAAATGTGTGTTTTCAATTCTTCCAATTTCAGTGTCTGAAATAACATCCTTATTTTCAGTAGTTTGATATCCACTGTCAGAGTGATAAGTCTCTAGGCTGGAGTATGTTTCACCCGGGTGTTGACGTCTGATGGAATGAGTAGGAACGGACATGTTGCGATTAAATTTTGAGTAGTGTCCCAGTTGTAGCTGACCATCTTTCATGTGCCTGTTTACAGTGAGACATTTTTGCTCCTCTTTATATGCATGATTGAGCTCTGAATACTCCTGCGGCTGATAGTCAGGTCTGAGTGTAGTGGAGGGCATCTCTAATGGCTTTTCTATAAGACAATCATTAACTTCTGCATATTCAGGGCAGTTACCATTGTTTATTAAAGTGCTATGATCCTCTTCTACTGGGCCTACTAGGTCATAGTTCCCAGTATATTTGGTGTTGTTTGGTAACATAAACACAGTTTCGTTTTTATTTTCCCCAGGAGACGTTAGAATAATATGACCTGTGACTTTGTTTGGGAAATTATCAATACTATTCTGGGAATTTTCTGAAATTGTATCAGATATAGGATTTGTTGTATCTTCAGATAGAGTGGGAACAACACGAGGCAAACTTTCTCCTGTTTCATTATTTAGTGTTCTGTGGAAGCAGTAAACAAATAAATAAATAAAGTTGAACTTACATGTTATAATAATAATTCATGTATGATTCAGATAATATTATTTACTGAAGCTTACATACATTACCTCTTTATTTTCTTGAATGCTTTCAGATATAGCAGAGAGAATATAACAGTAATAATAAGTATAATGAGGAAGAGCAGAAAAGCGAGGACAGAAATGATGATGTATAGCAGTGAAGATTCCCCTAAATAAGTACATTATATATCATAGCTATGAACACTGGATGAATTATTGATAATACCTTTTTTATGTTCACATTGTAGCCCATCATATCCTGTCATACATATGCAACTATTAATACCACTACATGTTCCTCCATTCATACAGGTCACATTACACGTAGAAGTACTTCTTGGCAAAATCATGTCTGTGTGTGTGTTAGCATAGGAAGTAGATAGCAGACTTTGTTCACAGTGTTCTCCTGTCCAGTGTGGAGGACACTGGCAGGTGTTATTGTAGACACATCTTCCTCCATTCATACAGGGAGGACTACATTCTGTGGAAAGAATAATGTTAAGTCTATAATAGAAATAATTCATGTGAGTAAACTTTATTTCCATAACATATACAGTTAAGTCCTTGTGGTATTGTACAATTAAAGCACGAGGAGGACTGACTGCAGTAGGAAATGTCAAAACAAGTTTCTCTTTGACACATCCCTAAAGCTGTAATTTTACGACTTTGTTTAATTTTCTGTGAAGTTATAATGAAGTTACTCACATGTACAGATAATTGCCGCCCACTCAGAGCAAGTACCTTCTGAAGATTGGCAATCATTTAGATTTGTCTCTGTACCTGCACATCCTTGTATTTCTATTCCTCTAGTAATTATGTCAGGAGGTACAGAACATAGACTTCCTGTGTTGGCTTCAAATAAAATACAAACATTGAAATTCTCTAAGAGTACAATTTACTAGTTCTAATGATAAACTTAAGAGTGTAACTTCAACTATAGCTAAACATATAGTTATAGCGTGAGGTTACTTACCTAATGTGGTAGTGTTAGGATATCCTAACTGGTTACAGGCTACTCTAGCCTCTGTGTCAGTCCATAGTTCGCCTCCACACACTGGTATCCACTGAGGGCCAGAATTTTTGTTTGTACATATTTCCAGATAGCCTTCATAACCATCATCTCTTAGCCACATACTAGAACTTCCATTAGTTGTATTCACTCTTCTTATGACATCAACTGAAGGACAATCTTAAAAAACATATCCTTCAATGATTATTATTAAAGAAGTTGAACTCTTACTTGCTAGCACTTGAAGTACACAATGTACTAAAGCACTCAATAGTGCCACTAAACTGTAGAATTTCAACATTTCATTGAGTAGTTTAGGAAGTTCTTTGGTTATACTGTGTATGTGTCCCTATCTGATTGTTTGGAGTTTCATGATGTCACTGTTTATGTAACAACTTTTATAATGATTTCAATTAACTCGATGCTATTGAAT
>WLWD01003718.1_pt1 | contig 26716 bp, 24 predicted proteins | sample 6712731 | NCBI WGS metagenome assembly WLWD01 (sample SAMN12718690, study PRJNA576275) | sponge metagenome | isolation source: marine sponge | host: Mycale hentscheli | place: New Zealand: South Island, Marlborough, Capsize Point | collected 2014-11-01 | reverse complement strand
AGGAAGGGGGCATTTGCTCCCCCTTGGATTCTAAATGCCTCCCCTTGGATTCTTGGATTCAAAATGCTTAGGACTTGAAAGAACCCACAGCTAAAACTACATATTTATTAAAAAAGTTGTAAATCAGATATAATAGAAACAACATTCACATATTTTCCACCCGTCATAAAAACTCAGATTGGTGGCTAAAGCCAGTTGCCCTGGGTTCGATTCCGTGGCGACAACCAAGTTTTTTCACACATTTTATCTTGGTTCATTCCCCACCCTGGAATGCGATAAGTCAATTTGAATGTTATGAACCCTTTCCAACCCACCTGGTTATGGTTCCCAGGGTTTCATACAGAATTTTTGTCTGGGGGGGGGCGGGGGGAATTTCGCCAAAGAGAAGAAAGCGTATGGAGAAAAATAAGCTTACCAAGCCACCAACCCTACAAGATGTCAAGGCTGAAATGGAGTCTACTAGTGCTTACACAGATATTTTTCCAGAGATTTTCAAGCTAATGAACTTAATTTTGGTCCTCCCGGTCGGCACAGCAAGTGTGGAACGCTCCTTTAGTAAAATGAAACTATTTAAAACTAGGCTTCGTAACAGAATAAGCGATTCTACATTACCTAAACTGATGCGAATCGCCATTGAAGGGCCTGAGCAATCAGAAATTGACTTTAGTGAATTACACCTGTAAATTCTGGGGCGAGGAAACTTTTCCTGGGGGGGGGGGGGAATCTCAGTGCCCCCCACCCTCTGTATGAAACCCTGGTTCCTCTCCGGAGGGAAAGGGGTTTCTGGTCGACACCGAATAGGTGTTCTGATGGCACATACTTGGTGGCTGTTGAGTAGGAGACTGCGGCATTGCAGTACTACTCAGCAGTATAAAGGTAAAGTGTGTGAGGCTTGGAAGTCGTGGGTTGTCGTAGCTCAGTGGTTAGAGCACTGGTGGCTAAAGCCAGAAGCCCTGGGTTCGATTCCCTGGCGACGACCAAGTTTTTTCACACATTTTATCGTTGTTCTTTCCCCACCCTGGAATGCGATAGTTTTCAACATTCACATAGTAATTCTTCTAGGTTTTCTGTTCAGCATAGCCACTTGTTCTTGGAATGTGGTTATCTTGATGTTCATATTGTGTGTGTGTGCGTGCGAGCGCGCGTGTGTGTGTGCGTGTGTGTGTGTAGAAAGGGGGAGGGGGGGTTAGCCTGGGCCAATTATGCCAGCATAATTATGATCATAACAAGTGTGCCAAAGCATTGAGCATAATGCCAGCAATAGGTGGTTTTTTCCTTCTTTTTTTTTGGAAATGTCGCTCTCACTCTCACACACAACACAATAAATTTTTGTCCCAGAAGTCAGAAGTGAACAAGTTTTCTCTGTCTTTAGTCCATCATTTAATAAATCTCAACAAAGCTCATTAGAAGACTGTAGAAACATCTATTATGCTCCAATACAACAATCGTTAATTCATAATATTAGACCTTTGACGTGGTTATTTCTGTTAGTTTGAGCATACTAAGTAAAGGTGCATAATATGACATTTTCTAAGCATAATACGAAAATTTGAAAAGAATTGGAGCATAAATAATACGTTGGAAAAAAGCATAACTGGCCCAGGCCTAGGAGTGGTTACAAATTTTTCCTTGGAGTGTTTCTGGCAGAAGATATATCTTTTGCCACAGTGCCGTCGTTGTGTAAAATTACACTCTTGCAAGCCCCAAAGATTAAAAAGTTCGAACAATAGCTTCACATGGGATGGGTGTGGGCGTGTGCTGAGGGGAGGGTGCATACCGTTTTCTTTTAGATCAATTTAATTTTTAATTCAGTTGATATTGTATTTAAGAGGTAGGTAAGATTCCTCCTCCACTTAAGTTCCTTCCTACCACCCTGCATCATACCTAAATAGACATTACTCTACTAATGTAGATTACAGAACAAATTTATAGCTGCGAATGAAATACAGAAAATCAAGTTTCTTGAGATAGCAGGCCGGCATTCCACAATGTTCTGTGATACTAAACTTGACTCACTTGTTTGTGAGTCAAGATGCACTTAATAATTCTATTTCCCTCCTATTGTGACTCGTGCCGCTTCCACCCCCTTACATTTCCAAAACTCTACTTTGCCCCCCATTGCCAAAACGTCTGGATGAAACACTGGTTACGAATAGCTGTTAAACTACAGCTAGAAAGTATTGACTTTAAAGGAGTGTTGAATTTATCACTCGTACAATTACGTCATTTAAGGGGAGGAGGAGAGAGCGGTGGATCATAGGGCTTTTATAATCTATATGTGACCATCTGCAGGAAATCGGGCACAACGCAGTGTGCGTAAACGTCGGGAAAAGATCGATTTAATTCTTAAAAAATGTATTGAATAAGCTTACAGAAGGGAGCGGTTAGAGTGCATATATTGACACCGGTTGAAGCAACGGTTTTAAAACTCAGAGAGCTCAATATACAGATGCCGAACAATGTGCAAGTGCAATTTTTTTTTTTGATAGGGCCTGCGTTGTGCCCTATTTTCCTGTAGACGGTCACATATGAAACTGCATATGAAAGCACCAATGGTGTGAGCCTCATCACTTGGACACTTTACTATCACTAACTATTTCCACCGAAATAAGAAAGCTAGCTCCAACACAACACAAAGAAAAGGCTGGATGGTTGGAATAATTATTAGTCATGTTATTACAGTTGCCACATGACCATGGGGTTAAGAAATGATTACCCATAGCAACCAATCCCACAAACCACAACTTGTGTGACACACATAAGGTCATAAGTTTACTCACTTGAAGTGTCTGTGGAGCTGTAAAGTTCAAAATATCCCTCCTGAGAAATTCTTATGAACTAATCCTAAACAACACAGACTTCAGTAAATCACATGTATACATACACATGCAGAAATCATCTTTTTTTTTATTTTTAATTTTATTTTTTATTATTATTATTATTTTTTTATTCTCTCACTAAATATCAATATTAATTGTTTGTTATGTAGGTGGGGGGCAATAAGTCAAAGCTGTATTTGTGATAATTGCACAATCAAGGTACACATGCAATCACAAGTGTTATATATAGATGTCATTATTCAGCTGGACATACTGCCTGTCTAGTGGGGAGGGAGGGGGGGAAGGACTACAGCCAAGTATTATTAAATCTGTGAAATATCAGATATAGACCAACTTGTGCTTGAACAACACATACACATAACCAATGGCATACAGCTTTATAACATCTCCTTAATGAAAATGCACACAAACACGCACACTCCCAAATTCAACAACAACAGAAAATGGAAGAACTGCTCCTGGACATACGAAGTGACAGACTGTTTCACTTCATCTCTAATTATATTCATAACTGCCTACTCATCCGAAGGTATCAGCACACTCATTCCCTATACTACTACTACTACTATTACTATTACTACTACTATTATTACTACTACTACTACTACTACTACTACTACTACTACTACTACTACTACTACTACTACTACAATAAATTTCAATAATAGTGGGACTTAAAAACAACAGCTTGTAGAGACTTACTTGAACACGCAATCATCTGGTTGTTACTTGAAAAATGGCAACGAGGGCTATATGACAGCTCTCAGTAGCAGTTTGAGGTCTCCGGCTGAATGTGCACTGCTAGTGACTTCTAGGGCATTGCGGTGTGAAGAGTGCGACAGGTTTCCCAAGCACTTGGCCACCATCCAGACATTACCTAGGCAACAGGCCAGTCATGTAACGCTATCTACCCTCACCATCCACAGACCATAGCTCACAATAGTAGAGTTATTTAAAGCACCATAGTACCAGAAAAACCATCAGTAACCTCCCTAATACATATACCCTTCCACTGCAATAGTCAATTCATACAATGGTCAAAGCATAAATAAATGCCTGAGCTCACACCAAATATGTAACACAACTTTCACTTGTGTGCAGGCACACATACTTACACCTCACAAGAAACAATTGAAATAAATAAAAATAAATGATACATTGACCAATTTATTTACAACTCATAAACATGCATTAGTACGCTTGTGTAATTTCCAACAGAACACCACAGATGCCAACAGCCACAGAAAGGAACTCAAGACAATGCACACACATCACATCTGAAGTACTGCAAATTAGTCTTTCTTGATTTAACTTCAACACTACAAAACAACAACAATATGAACTGTAGTTGCAGTTTTTATTGAAGATACATTTTGCTGATTGTGCAGAACAGGTCGTTGACCAGACCTCCCCTCGAGGTAAAGGGTCGGTGAAGGGGGGGGGGTGTCCTGCTAAATTGAACGAAATCCTGCTAAATTTTGTATCATGTCCTGCGAAACTTGACTTTCAGGTTGGCAAGTCTGGCCCCCCCCCCCTTCCCTTCCCTGCAAAAAACTTCATGCAAGCTAGCTGCAGATGTTGACCTATCATACCACCAGTGACCACAATGGCCATCCACAATCATTGAATATCCAGCCACTGCTGCAACTCCCAAAACCACCAGCAAGTTGTCAATGCAAGCTAGCTGCAGATGTTGACCTATCATACCACCAATGACCACAATGGCCATCCACAATCATTGAATCCAGCCACTGCTGCAACTCCCAAAACCACCAGCAAGTTGTCAATGTGTCTGGCACACATGTGCATGAACACACACCATGCACACTCTCAGTTCTAGAAATCATCAGCCAGTAACTAAAAAGTCTGGGTCTCATGTAGCTCTTCCTTCAACCCAAGGGTAACAGGACAAGCCCCTGTATTACCTGTCAGCATCTGCTATGACACCTCTATCACAGACATAGCCAACACTCATATAGGCCAACCACCAAAAACTAAGAAATCAGCTTCTATAAGTACTCAAGTATTCTACAAATTCAGTGGAGCCAATGTCCCCCCCCCCAACAAAGAAGATTATAAACTACGTAATTTCTTGCTATTCCATTTCACACCAAAACAATCAAATCATTATTCAGCATATTATTGTATTCATTTTCTGGCGTGTTAGACTGACCAACTACCCAACTACCGTATATTGTACTTAATTGCATTACTTTGGAGTGAATATTTCATGAGTGAGTGACTGTATGTCAAGTATGAGGTCTTTGAGAATTACTTCGACTTACTTCAAGAGACACAGCAGCTGCTTCTCAAATGATGCATGCACTATTCTCAGGTCAGTCGCAACACAATGGCTCCAGCAAGAGGAATGGGTGTAGTATTCAGCACAATATCCTAACATACAAAATATCCTTGTATGAGGGGAAGAACACTACCCATTATAAATCGCAACAAAAAAAAAGACCATTTTATCGCCTACATAACTTGAACATGCTAGGTACCAAAATACTTCGATTCAAAAAATAATTCCAGCACTACTTACAAGCATTAGAATTAGGGAACTCCTCTCTCTCTAGCTCACGCAGATGGCGATTGGCCATTAGAATCCCGTGCGGTCGTGAAACACGACCACTCACTATACTATTCTCCGACGTGCACAATGAATGATTTTGTTGAGGGGCGGGGCAGCTCATGTAAAACCTTGCCGTTCCCTACCTATTGAGCTATTCAGTAGTATATATGTTGTAATCTCTATTACAATAATACTTTGAGTTCATATACAATCAATTAACTTATTGTTACAGTTGTGTGAAACAAATTCGTGATTACATAAATACATTGTCACAGACTGCACAAATGTAGCCACTGTCTGTCTCATCTAGGCAATAAACGTGACTCCATACACTACAGTCTTCGTTGCTGCATTGAATCCATTCATAAGTTTGAATATCATCTTTGTACATCCCAAAACATACAGAACAAGCATCTTCATCAGACTCCCTATTGGTCTCCAACATTCTCTTTCTTTTAGGATATGTCTTCCCAGATCCTGAGAACTCTCCTGGTAGCTTCCTATTCACAGATGACGAAGGCACCACAAACGCAACAGGATTGTTGTTCCCCTTTGTCTTTTTCTGCTTTTCAGCTTTTTTCTTTGCTATCGCTTCTTTCTTGGCTTCCCTTTCAGCCAACTTTCTTTTCTTTTCTTCTTCTCGAGTCACCCTTTTTTCCTCGCGTTCTCTCTTTCGTCTAGCCTTTTCTTCTTCCTCGTCTTTTTTCTTCTGTTCTTTTTCCCGCAAAAGCCGACGGGACTCTGCACTGGTTAAGACACGAGCACACTTGTTGGATGCTTTTAATCTTGTTTTCCTGATAGGAGTTGGGTATACAAGGAATTCAGTAACCGGTGAAGTCTGAGGAGTATTAGAGGCCGACACAACTACAGGCGGAGACTGAGGAGTATTAGAAGCAGATGCAGCATGGCAAGATTCACAAGAACTTTGACTTGAAACTGAAAGGTGACTAATCAAACATTCCTGTGAAGGCAGTTGGTCAATTGTGCCACTAGCACTGGGAGTCGGAGTTTTCAGGATGCCATCTAAAAAAAAAACATTAGCTCTTTAAAAAACTAATCAACAAAGCCAGTACCTCAAACATAATAACCATGAGCACACCAGGCTCTAGATGTGGTAGGGGGAGAAGAGTAGTCTGGCGTAGCCAGACCCGCTACGCGGGGAAAGGGTCTGGGGACATGCCTATACCAAATTTGTTCTGATGCACATATGATGCAGCGGTCAATTACCGGTTGGGAATAATCGTGAGTGTTCAAACTCTACTGCAAATTGAATTCCTACGCATTTACAATTTGGTATAGGCATGTCCCCAGACCCTTTCCCCGTGTAACGGTTGGGTAAAGGGTCTGGCTATGCCAGACTAGGAGAAGCGTCAAGTGGGTAGTATACAGTGTTGCTATAAAGGAATTTTGGCACTGGGTCACTTGTTGGACCAATCCATAACATTGTAACTCAAATTTCATTGGACTTAATAACAACAACAACAACAACAACACTAATAATTGCTTTAATAGTATCACGAAGGGATTTTAATTCTAAACAAAGCACTGCAAACTGTACCAACATATTTTAGATTTGCATCGAAGAATCATTAACAGTAACTAACCATATAAATCGTTATACACTTACGGGGAGCTTGAGGGGATCTTAGAGAAGACTCTGCAAGCATGATCCGACTGGAACGACTTGGAGTAACAGCGCTTGTTACGCTTACGATATCACCTAAGTGTAAAATACCTTCATTAAAACAACAAAATACTCAGTAGCTCGCAATATATCCAGTGGTAGATTCATAGGGGTTAGTTGCAGTAAAAACCCCTTTGAATGCAGCAATTAAGATTTAAGGGGGATCCCCCTAGTACTCATTGCTCCTCCTACAAACTCAAAAACACTATTTCGCCCCTCCTAGCTTCGTTTTCTATGTGCAGCCCTAGTCATGATATATGTTCCCAATATCTTCTAAACAGGAACTTCGGAGCATTATAGATTAAGAAAACACATACGAGCAACAAGTAACTAGCTACAATTACAAATAAAAAACAAAGTTATGCGACTCTAATACACAGGTTACCAAATTTCATTTTAAAATTCAAAATCTGCCACTAATGACATGTAAGTGCATGTGTGTACTTTGTGTGTGCATTTATGGATGCACATTTGTGTGTGTGTACACATGCACGCACATCTATCCACGATTCAAAGTTTGGAGCAATAAATAAACAATACAAATAGCTATACTTACGAGATCCAGCATCTGACACATATGGTACAGACGGAGGTTGAGGGGATCTTGGAGAAGACTCTGCAAGCATGCTCCTACTGGAACGACTTGGAGTGACAGCACTTGTTACGCTTACCACGTCACCTAAGTGTGAAACACCTTCGTAATTACAATATTAAAATGACTAATACTCAGTATCTTCAAATAAATCAACACTTGAGCATTTGTGTGCATATGTATCATCAACAAGGTTTGACAAAAAATACAAGAATTCGTTATACTTACGAGATCCAGTGTCTGACTCATATGATACAGACTGAGCTTCAGGGATACACAGAGACTTGCTGCTCAAGGAAGACTTGCTAGTTGGGTTATAACAATGTGAATTTTCCAAAATTGATGGACTCATTGACTGTTGTGGAGACACATAGGAGAATGAAGCTGCAAGTGAAGGAGCAGGAGCACAATCAGGATGATAGAGCTGAAGCCATGCGACATACTCACTATCTTCAAACACATTGAAACCATTTTCCAGCCGGGTTTGAAATAATTAGATACTTTCCGGTGCAAAAACCGGGACTGATTCTATGTCACTATTAGCATGGTCATTAGTTTGTGAACTCTCCTTCTCAGCATCACCAGAATAACCAGTAGGAATTCCATCCTCATCAAGAACTTCATCCTTATCATCTGTCTCTTTCTCTGCAGTTACAATATCATCAGAAGTTCCATCAGGAATTTCATCCTCACCATCTGAATGAAATACTTCAGATGTTGGCAATTTCTTGAGAAGTGCATCACGACTAAACGGATAGATTCCAGTGTTGCGAAAGCCCATGGTAATGTTGCCAATAGACATTCCTTTTGACCAGGCACCAGAAAATAATTGTGAAAATTGAAACTTTAACACTACTCTACCTGGATTTTTGAACATGTATTTTCGACAGGCTTCCGACCAATAGGCTTTAAGCGGCCCAAAACAACTGGTGTCCAATGGCTGGCTATCAGATGTAGTGTGAGGCAGTAGGCAGAATATCACAACATCATTATCTTTGGCACTTTGAATGAGATCTAATGTATAGTGCGAAGAATGATTGTCAAGCATTAGCAATAATGGGCGACTAGTAACCGCATGTTGCAAAAAATGATTAGAAAACCAAGTAGCAAACAATTCTTGATCCATCCATCCCGAATCCGACATTCCGTAGAGAGTTCCAGGGACTTCACCCTTACTTAACTCATGGTTGAACCTTTTATCCGAGAAAACTACCATAGGGGGAATTGCTTGACCAGCTGCATTACAGCAACCTAGAATTGTTAACTGTGTTTTATTACCAGAGCTAATCTGCCGAACCTTCCTTGTTCCTTTGGTTGACACTATACGGGGTGGCTTGTGCTCCAAGGGCATACCCGATTCGTCACAGTTGTATATTTGGGATGGTTTGTCCTTCAAATTATATTTATCCAGAGTCTCCTGAAGTAAGTCAAAGTAATTTTCAAAGACCTCACGACTTGTCATTTTTTCCCGGGCCATAGAAAATGAATCTCCTCTGCGTAAACTAATTTCAGGCCATCGCTCATGAAAACGACACCACCTACCTTGAGAGATATGGTGATCTCCAAGCAGCCTTCCTTTTTTCTTCATAACAGCCTCAACAATCCTCAAAACTTCAGCTGCAACATCGAGTGGTTAGACCAAGACAATCTCTTCTTCTTCATTCTTCCCTTAGGCCATCGCTGGGTGTGGTCATCGCAGATATTAATTCATTAGGTAGAGATCGCCGCAAAGGTGATATATAATTTGGTAGAGGTCGACACCAAGTGCGGAATATATGGTAGAGGTCGATACAGCTGTGGTTCACAATGTAGGAATGGTTGCCACTATAACTACTGTACACAGAGTATTTGGTAATGGTCGTCAACCGGCGCGTTGATAAAGTATACGGTACGAGGTCGACACAAAGTGTGGTCTGTGGCATGAACAATATTCATTAGTTGGTTGTCATTAATATTCATTACATTGTGGTCACATTTACTTCCTGTTATATTTCTATTTAGACTTGTTACTGTTGAATATTATTACTTCTTGTTATTATCTGAAGTTGAATCATAGACTAATAGTTTAGCTAACTAAGAAGCTATATTGAAACTTGCACATGGTGGCAGCGGTGGGATGGCAACAAACATTACGCTAAAACCCCCAGGAAGGTTTGACTTCAGACACCCAGATGAGTGGCCTAAATGGAAGCGCAGGTTTACTCAGTACCTAGCAGCTACGGGGCTGGACCAAGAAGGTGACGTCCGCAAAGTGAGTACTCTACTCTACTGCATGGGCGAAGAAGGCGACGATGTACTAACCTCTACCAATATTTCGGCAGCAAACCGGAAAAAGTTCGATACTGTGCTGAACAAATTCGATTCGTTTTTCGATGTGAGGGAAAATGTAATTTACGAGCGTGCAAAGTTCAATCAGAGGAACCAAGCAGAGGGCGAAAGTGCGGAACAATACATCACAGCTTTGTATAGCCTGGTAGACAATTGCAACTATGGCGCTCTGAAAGAAGAGATGCTCAGGGATAGATTAGTGGTAGGCATTAAGGACAAAACTATGTCACAAAAGTTACAAATGATGGCTGATCTGACCTTGGAGAAGGCGAAAAAAGAAATTCGTCAAAAAGAAGCGGTGTGTGAGCAACAGCAAGAGTTGCAAGCAGGTGTGAACAAGCCCTGCAATAACCTTGATGAGGTCAAGCAAAAGCCACAATCAAGATACAAAATCAGCAAGAGAGGCCAACACTACAAGCCACAATCTAACGGAGGAGGAGCTCGTTTGCCAAAGCAAAGCCAAGCTAGTATGAGATGTGGTAAACCTTATCACTCTGCTCCAAACAAATGCCCAGCGCTGAGCTCTACTTGTTTTAAATGTCACAGAAAAGGTCATTATGGGTCCCAATGTAAGTCAAAAACTATGGCTGAGGTGGAAGTCAGCACAGATGAAGAGGAGATTTTCTTAGGAGCTGTTACATCAAAGAAAGACAACACTTGGACAGTCACAGTGCAGCTTCAGCAAAAAGACATCCAATTTAAGATGGATACTGGTGCGGAGGTGACAGTAATTTCAGACAAAGTATATAACTCACTTCCAGAGGTTCAACTGAGTAAACCAACCAAGACTTTATATGGACCGGCTCGACAAAAACTTGATGTGATGGGACAGTTTACAGGAATACTCACTCATGGAAACCACACCCACTCAGAGAACATCTTCGTAGTGCGAGATTTACAGACCAATTTACTTGGCTTACCATCGATTACTTCTCTCCAACTCATTCAGAGGATTGATGCAACACTCTCAGAAACGATGACCATCATACAAGAACAATTCCCAAAAGTTTTTACTGGAATTAGCCAGCATATTGCTCAGATAGTACAACAATGTGTGGAGTGCGCAAAGTATGCAACTCATAACAAGGAACCACTCATAACTACACAACTTCCAGAATACCCATGGCAAATAGTTGGGACTGATCTTTTTGAAATTGATAAAACTTACTATCTACTCATAGTGGATTATTTCTCTAGATATCCGGAGGTGTTCCAGTTGAAATCAACGACATCAACTATGGTTATTAATGTTATGAAACAAGTATTTTCAAGACATGGTATACCTGAAATAGTACGGAGTGACAACGGCCCACAATATGCTTCATTGGAGTTTGCTGAGTTTTCTAGTTCATATGACTTTCAGCACATTACCAGCAGCCCAAAGTATCCACAAAGTAATGGTGAGGCAGAGCGAATGGTCCAAACTATTAAACGCATGTTGAAGAAGCCACAAGAGATGTATATGGCACTCCTAAGCTATCGGTCAACACCATTGCCCTGGTGTGGATTGTCTCCTGCTGAACTATGTATGGGGAGGCGGTTGAGAACATCAATTCCTCAAGCAACAAAGCAGATGATGCCGGAATGGCAATACTTGGAGGAGTTTCGGGAGAAAAACAAAGAGTACAAGAAGACTCAAAAGCACAATTTTGACAAGCGTCATCGGACCAGAGATTTACCAGAAATACCTGAAGGATCACAAGTTTGGATCAAATCTGAGAAGCAGCCTATCGAAGGAACGGTACTGTCATCAGCTGGACAGCCAAGGTCATATGTCGTGGACACTCCTACCGGTCAATTACATCGTAACAGGAGTCATCTCAAAATTATTCCTCAACAATCAGGAAAACAAAAGAAGCATCCAAAACGAACATCCAAAGTCATTATCACAAGATCTCGAGCCAAACAAGCTGACACGGGAAAGGGAGATGTGGCATGAACAATATTCATTAGTTGGTTGTCATTAATATTCATTACATTGTGGTCACATTTACTTCCTGTTATATTTCTATTTAGACTTGTTACTGTTGAATATTATTACTTCTTGTTATTATCTGAAGTTGAATCATAGACTAATAGTTTAGCTAACTAAGAAGCTATATTGAAACTTGCACATGGTCGACTTTAAATTTGGTGAAGTCGACGTTAGGTACCGGTCGACAATTGAGGGCTTACGCTAATCTATTTTCCCACGTAACACTTTACCTACTGTATTTGTGATGCAATTCAAAAGTATTTGTATTGGTAATTGAAATACTACATCTAAGAAAGTATTTGTATTTAAATACTATTCAAAGTATTTGACCCCAACCCTGCATCATGCTATTATAGAACCAATTTATCAGGAATATACATGAAGGGCGTAATTTAAATAAGACCCAAACCATGACAGCAACCTAAGAAGTTTGTCTGGGAAAACAAGCTCCGGCAACCGCACATTTTTTTTTTTCCTACCTAGGATAGCGTGTGGCTAAATAGGGGTTAATGATAATACGAGCTGCTTTGTCCACTGCTACACTTCAGAGGTATACGGGGATTTTTTTCAGAAACTTTTACTTTTGAACTTAATCCTAGTCCTTCCAGTTGAAACAGCATCAGTTGAAAGATCTTCCAGCTATATGAAGCTCATTAAGACCCGTATACACAACAGTATCACTGACCAAAACCTTGGCCGGCTCATGAGAATTGCCATTGAGGCCCTGAGCTTTCGGCTGTAAACTTTGATGAAGTTCTAGAGATTTTCAAACAAACAAACAAACAAACAAAAAGAATAATTGTGCTTTGATTAATAAAAAAAAAAAAAAAAAAATTTTGCTCTGAGTACCATTTATAAAATTATAATTAAAAATTCAGCTTACTTAGGGGGGGTTAATTCCAGTGCCCACCCCCCCCCCCCCCCCTCTGCTCTGTATGAAGCCCTGCTATAAGAACTACATAATTGATTTTCCTGACAATGCATTGTGCTAAGAGTTTTCCTGTAGATCGTCACACTTTCATTAAGGATTGCATTACATAATAAACAAGCACAGAATGCTAAAATAGTATTATGAAATTGTAAGAGCAAAATGACAATAAACACGAAAACATGCTCATTAGTGTAGTGTGACTATAGCTTGTAGCTTCCATTTGATTCAATGGTTTGATTTATACAGATGATGTAATTATTTACCTTCTGATTGTCCATGCCAAGGAGTTAATGGGTGTCGTCTATAACCTGTGACTTTATCTTGGCTTTTAGCATGCTTCCTGCGATAGCTTCTCTTCTTCACCCACAGCTAATAACAAAAATATTACACAAATCATCCTGATGTATACATATGAGCAAACAATACTTACTTTAACCTGAGCAATGCTGAGACCAACATCAGTAGCAGCAACAATTATTAATGGCATCATCTCCTTGGACGTCCCAGTCATGCCACGTTCAAAATGAGCATTTAAACAATCGACCTATGACAGTAGATCATTGCATACCATACTACCCAATTTGACAAGTGTAACATGTGGTAGCTAATTGGCAACAGGCTAGACTGGAGTCAACAATAAAAAAAATAGTGGTATGAACATACATTAGAATTTTTCTATGGTCACAACAACAGGATTCCAATGGGTTAATTGATTAATAACATTCATTAATATACTTATTATCTACACTTGAAGAGTTGCCAAGTAATAAATTCAGTCAATAAGTTTTCTTAAATTTCTTTCACGGGAAATATATATGAAATGTTCAGCAAGCATATATTTGAGAGGAGGGAAAGAAAATTAACACCACACTCAGTTGCATTTATTGTTCAAAAATAGGGTCCCTGTCAGACACAAAATTCCTATTTTCTTCTTAATGTATTCCATATTCTTACTTGTATCTTCTTAGTAAATTTCTTCCTGCAGTTTTTTTAGGTTGTGGCTCAATTTCTTCGCAGCTGCTTTCACTACAGCTCTCATCCCCTACACCTTGCATCTCCACCTCAGTTTCCATTTCGATATCAGTCAAGGCCTCAGCGCTGTCATCCACCACCTCCATGATATAGTCATCCATCATATTCCTGATACACCATCCTCGAAGTTGAACTCCACTCCATAACCTCTTTCCCGCGTGGCCGCAGCTTCAGCTTTTGTTCAGCTAGGTTTCCAATCGCGCGTAATTATTTTTTACTTCTGAGGATCCAACAAATCGAGTAAGGTTAGTTTGGAAGTTCTTTTTTTTTCAAGTACGCGTGTAGTTAAAAATTTCCTAGATCGAGTGCACCTTACCTGGGATACAAATTTGGGGATACCTGATTTTACTTGACACCACCCCCCCCCCAAGTAAGTTTGATAAAAGTACGGGATTTCCCCCATAACGCGCACGCGGTAAAAGTACGGTAAGTAGGTTAGGATCGAGTTAATTTGCAGGTGGAAGAAGAAAATGGCCGCCAATCGGGCAGTGTTGGAAGAGATGAAGGCAGTGTTGGAAGAGGTGGAGACACTTGAGAAGGAAAAAACAAACTTGAAGTTAAAGATTAAGAGATTAGAGTGCGAGAAATGCGAAGAACAGGTAAGAGTTTAATTTAATATGGATTTAGAAGATTAAATTGCCCATGTATGTTGGTGTTTTAATAAGATGCTTCCAAGTAGGCTAAGGCTATTTACATTTTGGCTGTGTGTTGATGTAATGTACCTGCTCACTTTTAGTTACCAGTTCAAAAGAAGGCAAGAACTACAAGTTCTCAGGACAGTGATGGTATGGCATAGTCAATATTTTTGTGTATATATTTAAAAATGTTCTGGCTGTTTTATAGAACTACAGAACACGTATTGTGATATTGAGGTAAGTGAAATGCTAACCATAATAAGTGATAGGTCTTAATGAGAACTTATAAATACTTAGTGCGAATTCGTAATAAGTGATTTTGATTAAGGTTAGGGTATAGTGTTAGCTCATGAATTTTAATTGAATTTTTCCTCTTTAGCTACACTTTAAGTTTTTTCTTGACTAGTGCAAAGCAAACAATGCATTATGAGCAGAAGTTAACAGTTAACTTTGTATTTCTTATTCCGGACCTGATACTAATCTTTATGCTTTCAGCCTTCTGCATCAGTTTTAGTACACAGCAAGTATCCCCAGCTTCAGAGATCGAAGTATATTTCTGCACTAACTTATTCCATTTCAGTTTCAATGTTGAAACATAAATGTCCCACGACACACCAGAAGGTTTGCTTGGCAACAAGAACAACAACAATCACTAGCACTATACCCAGCCCCTTCCAATACCCTATCATGAAGCAATTCATAATCATTAGTACCATAAGTTCGGCAACAAGAACAATTTAGCACAATCACTAGCACTATACCCAGCCCCATCCAATAGCCTATCATGAAGCAATTCAATAAGTTTGAATAAGCTCGACCCATTTGCTAAGAATACTGCCAGTAAGCAAAAGAAGTAATAAACTTGCCCAACTTCGGAATCGATTCCTCTGGCTTCAATCACTTGTCTGAATCTGGTCAGGTAGACTGGCAAATCATCACTGTCAGTGAGCTTGGGCAGCTCCTTCACCACATCTTTTCTGTACTTGTTCGCCTCTTGTTCAGCTCTCAGCTTCTCCTGCAGCACTCTATCCTCACCATCTCACTGTTTTGATGCTTTATATATTTCTTCTTAGTGTGTGAAGGCAGCCATCTTCATGTCTTTCTGGAGTTGGAGAATCTGAAGCTCATGTTCTCGCCTTTCAGCCTCCATTTTCCTCCTCAACTCTAACTCGGCTTCTCTCCTTTCAAGATCTAAGCTCTCCTGATATTCAAGGGCTGCTTGCTAGACAGGCAGCATCTGTTGCAAATATAATGTGAAGTCACCAGAGGATTGACCAGAAGCTGCTGCAGCTGCAGTTTTAGAAGATCTTGTCTTCTTTCTTCCCTGGATTGTAAGAAGGATCCGTTTGAATACCCTCATCACCCAAAGCGTTACTAGCACTCGTTATACCATACTATGTACCTGAGACAACAGGGGAAAAATACAATAATAACAATGACAATAATGAAATGAAGGGAAAAAATCTATATTAATAGAACCCAGAGACTCTACGGCACAGACAACTACTATAGAAATTGCCAGCAGCACTTCCCTCCAGACAACTTCTGTCCTCTTGCCCCAATAGACGGCAGAATGTGGTGATGCACCACAAGTTTGGTAGCGAATGGCAAGTAGTAGACAATCTGCAAGTAGTCCTTATTCCACTGCCACCAAATATGGGGAAGTGAGGCACTCAAGTTCCACAAGTTGGACTCACAGAGTCAGTTTATTATCCACTTGCACAAAGAGTTGTTAAATCTTATGCAGACTTCAAGAATAATGCAATAAAATGACTGACTGAAATGATGGCCTGCTCCTGCACAATATAACCTAACATAACCTAACAGGTGCAGAGGCCCTAATGGAAGTGCCCAACAACAATAACACAAAACAACAACTGACAATTACATGTTTGACACAGTCACTTGTCTCTGCACACGAACAGTGACATAAAACAACAATTAAGAACTACGTTTTTGGCACAAAAACATGTCTCTAAGAGTTCGCCGTAAATCTCTATGTGGGAGGTGTCAGATCCTGCTGACCCCTTCCCACAAACCTATTAGAGTTTTGGTTAGATTACAGATAAATCTTACAAAAGGATGGTGTGAAAAGTAAAATGCCCCTATGTGTAACTCAATGGTGACTGCTCTGATTTAAGGCATCAGCCAAGATTTTGCTTTAGACAATTCTAGTATGTGAATAACACAATATTCACCAATTCCACATTACATTTATCATTTTATCACTGGTCGATAGCGTTAGAAATATGACGAGAAATATAAATTGCTTTTTGAGAGTAGATTTCACGCAAACATGTATTTTCATGTCAACTTACAGCATGTTATTTTGGGGGCATGTATATTTTGGCTGATACAAAAGACAAGTTCAGGGCTCCAACGAAATATTTTAAGTGCAAGGACAACATGTCCTTTCAAATGTATTTTGACCTGACAAACTAGAAATTTGACCAGACGAAGTTATCAGAAAAAATTTCATTCAAAATTGTTTAACCGATTATCGCCGAATTACGCGTTTCCGCGTAAAATGCGAAGTTGTTTCACATCGCGGGTTACGCATTTTTGCGTAACCGCCATTGCACCAGCTTCAATTGATTGTCAGCCGCAATCGCAATCGATTCTGGACCTCTCACTACGCTGTGGCGTTTCTCCTTGTACGTAAGTGTACAGGGGATTAGTTTTTAATGACCCTTACCATAGGAAAAAATACAGTATTTGTTGCTTGAAATAGTAGCACAGTAAGTGTATAAAGAAAAAAATCAAAGTAAAAAATATATATATATATAAATAATTGACAATATATAAAGCAAATAGTTATGTATAACTATCAATAAAAAATAACTAGACTTGGACAATGACTGCTGAGAGGTACACTACAGATCAAGTATTGGCCTTCCTTGATTCAGAGGAACTTGGAGAGGAAGACTTCCTAGGTGATGAAATCGATGGCCAAGAAGTCTTCATGGAGGGCAGTGACGAAGAATTTTATGACCTGGAAGAGATGGAGATAGAGGGCAAGTGTTTTGTTTCTTTGTTTTTTTAGCTTCATTCTTGTTCATTCACAATGATGATTGCATAGAATTTGATGAGCTACCCCAACCACAGGAAGACCCACCTATCACTGCATTGTCCTCCCAGAATACAGACTTGCTTCCTCACACTTCTCCTGTGATTGAAGGTGCCCAGGAGATGGATTCTGATGGGGAAGAGGAATCATCAAGCCAGGAGGCATCACCTTCAAAACCCGTATGGAAGGAAGCATTGTCAGTTCCAGCTCTACACTCCTTTTCTGACACATCTTCTCCTGGTCCCACTGTTCCTATACCAGAAACATTCAAAGAAATTTTTCAACTTTTTTTTACTCCAGAACTTATGACCATGATTGCAGATGAAACAAATAAATATGCAAGAGTGTGGGGGTTTCGAGGATGCCCTCACTCGCCTTGCGCACAACACGAGAGCCACAGTCTGATGGACAGCGAAGTTCGCTGCCACCAGAGTTCAGCTAGAGATAAATCTCTCTTGTGTTAACTAATTTCTTACAAGTGCATGAACTAAAATTACAACACGTGGCGAGTGGCTTATGACTATAGATCCACTCGCCAACCAACCAATGAAATGATACACAATACTACAGGTGACCTGCGCACTACTACTCACACTTACTGTTCTACACGATGCACACTCTAACAATACTTTAAACGTAAATGACATGATACATAACATAACTAGTTCAGCTCTTCTTCTCCTTTGAATGTGAGCAGCTCCTGTATGCCCACATCTCCCCCCTCCTCCAACAGCTGGGTGACACGGTCTCTGACACCCGTCTCTCCGTGGCACCTGCTCAAATCATCTGCTACAATATTTTCGTCTCGTGCTCGGTACACAACCACAAAATCATACATAGATAGCTTAAGACACCAGTTATAGATTCTTCTATTCTCTTGTTTCCCTTTAGTCATGTTCACTAGTCCCTTATGGTCAGTTACCACAGTGAACTTTCTGCCGTACAAGAAGTACGCAAAATGCCTGATGGCTTCGTATATACCCAAGCCTTCCAACTCTTGGGCACTGTATTTCACCTGAGCCCCTCTCAACTGTTTTGAGAAGAATGCAACGGGCAGCTTCTCGTTATCCCGAACCACGGAAAGGACAGCTCCAACACCCGTTGAGCTCGCATCGCTCTCTACAACAAACACATCACTTGTACATGGAACACACAAACATACTGCTGCTGACAGCTGATTACATAAAGCATGGAACGCGTCCAACATTGGGCTTGTCCAACTCACCACCCCAGACTTTGCCGTAGACGTGTGAGGCGTGAGGACAGAGGACCATTGATGAAGTCCAGGGATGAACCTCCTGTAAAACCCCACCAGGCCCAAGAAGCCACGCAACTGCTTCCTCGTTCTAGGCAGAGGGTGATTACGAATCGCTTCGACCCTTGCCTCTGGCACACTGATCGTGCCGCCACCCAACTGGTGACCCAAGAACTCCAAAGTTCGTCTTCCGAAGCTACACTTCGACCTCTTACAGGTCAGGCCATTCTTCCTCAAGGCCTCTAAAACTCTCTCCAAATGTTCCACATGACTCCTCCAATTTCCCGATACTAGCAAAATATCGTCAATCTAGACGTTTGCGCAATCTCTGCACTCCACTAGAACCTCATCCATTAACCGCTGGAATACCAACAGAGCGTTAGTCAGTCCGAAGGGCATCCGACGGTACCTGAACTTTCCAAACGGGCAAACAAAACATGTCTTGTCCTGATCCTTCTCTTCGACCATAACTTGGTGAAACCCCTTGGCTAGGTCGATCTTAGACATCACCCGTCCAGCTCCCACTTTCTCCACCATTTCGTCGAACGACGGTATATAGTATGGTTCCTTCTCCGTCACTTCGTTGAGTCGACGGTAATCAACGCACAACCTGACGTTACCGTCTGGCTTCCTCACTGGCACCAATGGTGATGCCCAGTTGCTCCTGCATCTCTCAATAATTCCCACACTGTAAAAATTATAGCGTGAAAACCCACCAAATTCACACCAAACTGGTGGTGTGAATGCCCACCACCTATGCATAGTGTGTCCTTCACACTTTCTTCCTAGTGTGAATGCACACTTAGTGTGAAATTCACACTCAATCGAATAGCATGGACCCTTTACCGAACATTAATTATATTCATATGCAGGCAAAAACCAATGCTATTGTCATTGGAGCCTACCTTATAAATGTTTTGTACACTTGTGTGCTAGATAAGAGAGTTGACTAAGATTTTAGTCGGCTGAGATCTGGGATTACACCAATCTTTTTTTGGAAAAAAAAATGTGAATATGTGTTACTAGAATCAATGTAACTTAAAATAATTCAGCATTAATGTAAGTATGAGTTCATAGTGATTGTGGTGAGAATTCACACTAAATTTGGTGTGTACTTCACACCCAAACGGTGAGGTGTGCGCATCACACCATATTTTGGTGTGACTATTGTTACAAGTGATGCATGCTTAATTTGGTGTGAACTACACACTTTTTGGTTTACAGTGCAACTCTTCCAAACTTTCCAGTTCCTTCCTTACCAACTCCCTGATCCCTAGAGGGACCGAATACGGCGTCTGCCGAATAGGTTCACTGTCACCGGTATCGATGGACATCTTCACCCGATCCGTGCTTCCCGGACTGTCGGAGAAGACATCGTCATATGTCCCCAGTAACCCTTGTAACTCACTCTCATTGAACCCTTCACACTCACCTCTCAGTATACTGCTCTTATCTCCCTGTTCTTCCACTACTATATCCAACCTCCTTATACAGGCTCTCTCCCTAAACTCCTTAATACAATTGACATGCACCACCTTAGAGTGCTTCTCATTCTCAACCTTTCTAATTCTATAATTCACTGCTCCCATTTTCTTTAAGACCTTGTACGGACCCTGCCAGGAATCCGACAACTTGCAGGTCCTCCCTGGTACCCTATATAACACCAAATCTCCTTCCTTAAATTATCTCATCTTAGTTTTCTTATTCAGGTATTGCAACCTACTCTCCTTCCCCTTAGCCATTTTCAACGCTGCACTGTCTTTCACATTCTCTAGCCTCTCTGCCATTCTAGTCACCCACTCACACACATTCAATTTCTCCGCCTCCACCTCATACAACCCGTGGTATAGGGCGTCCAGGGGCGTTCTAACCCGGAACCCATACACCATGTCAAAGGGACTATACCCTGAATCAGCGTGTGGCATTTGTCTCAATACGAACAATACAAAGCACAGCTGCCCTACCCAGTCTATTCTTTCGTCAATGCACTTCCCCAAAATACTCTTCATAGTACCGTGCATTCTCTCCACAGCACTGTTTGTCTCCGGGTGGTAGGGAGACGTTCTCACCTTATCGATACCCAGATGCTCGCACAACTGGGTCATCACCCTACCGCAAAACTGGCTGCCTTGGTCTGTGAGGATCCTCTCCGGGACAGAGGTCCGGGAGAATATGGACCACAGCCCATCCATAACGGCTTTCGCCGTGATGGTCCTCAATGGCACGGCCTCTGGCCATCTTGTGGCCAGGCAAACATACGTAAGGATGTACCTACACCCTCCTTTCCCCTTAGGCAGTGGCCCAACTAGATCAATGGCCACGCTTTCAAAGGGTTCGGCTAATATCGGCCTCTCCACTGCCGGTCCCTCCTTGGCCTGTACTTACTTCTCACTTGACACTTCTCACAGCTTCGACAGTGCCCTATTATTTCTCTCGCCATTCCCGGCCAAACAAAATACCTACTTATTATCTTGGCCACTTTGTCTGCTCCCAAATGGCCATTCTTTTCATGCCCCAAAACTTTCACCTTCTCCCTATAGCTCTTAGGCAACACAATCACATCCCGGTATTCATCCCACGTCACATACATCCCTCTCACCAGCATATTTCCTTTCCATCTAAACCCTCTCTCTTTTCTCTCACCCATTTCTCTCCATTCTCTCAAGCTGCTATCCTCTTGCAACTCCTTCACAAATTCTTCTTTCTCTCGACCTTCTCTCACAGGTCCTATATCCCTAGCTATTCTGCTTAGCTCTCTCTCTGAATCTATCCCCACTGCTAATTCACCAAAGGGAATCGCACTCCCTTCCTCTATCCCCTCTCTTGCTTTAGCCTGGGGTTGCTCGGCTTCGGGCGTACCCTCCGCTTCTTCCACCCCTTGGTCTTCTCCCACCCTACTCCCAACTTCAGGCATTTTTAAGGGATCAGACTGGCTACTTGCTACATCCTCAGGTTCAGGCGCACCCTCACCTTCGGGACTTACTGTGTCCCACAACACAACTTCATCAGATACTTCTTCACTCTCTTCTAACTCTCTCTCCCTCTTGGTCATACTCCTAGTTACTACGTTGACTCCCACTTTGTCCTCAGACATATATTCCCTTATGGCCTCCCTGTAGGCCGCTGCTTCCCGGTCATCTACCAACGAGACCGGCACCAAACATGTTACCCCTGACGACTCACTCTCGTCTATAATGGCCCTGATTACCTTTCTATGACCTCCCACCACAATTTCACTCATGCAACTCATGTACTTTTTCTCCATTCCACCATATCCCCTGACATACACATCTCCACACCGTTCTACCCCTTCTGGGACTAGCGCCTTGGGTACAGACCCTAACTCTGCGCCAGAGTCTATGAGGACCTTGGTTCTCATCCCATTCACTACCCCATATGCCACGTTCTCGGCCTGTCCTGACTTGGCTCTCCTAAGCATGGACATCTTAGTCGGGTTTGGTTCTTTCTTTACTGTAACCGTCCCCTTCTTGGCCGTGCACTCTGGACTTTTGTGCCCCACCTTCCCGCAGTTATAACAGGTGGGTACTCGTGCAATATAGCTACTACCCTGTCTGTCTCTCCTGCACTCACTAGCCCTGTGCCCCTTTTCTCCACAACTGTAGCACGTTACAACCCCATACGTGTTTCCCACTTTATCCCCTGAACCAGTTCCTTGGGCCTTTCCTCCACGCCCATACCAACTCTCTTTATCCACTGTCCCCCTATATCCTCTATTCACCTCACTGGGACCACTGCCCAGAGGCCTATAAAAGTTCCCTCTCTGTCTACCGGACATCCAGTCCTCTAGAGCGTCTCTCAACTCCCCCCACTCCCCAATCTTTCTCATTTCCAAGAAAGCCTTTCCACTAGGCGGCAAACTCCTCCTTAACACGGCCAACGCTATGGCCAGCATACACTCCTCTATGGTCTTAGTTCCCTGACACATTCCCTTTGTCACTCGTAACAACCAATCTGCTATCCCTCCAGCAGTCATACCCTTAAACAAATCCCCATTGGCCTCTAACAGCTGATTCCCGTAAGTAATCGCCGTCTCCCCCATGGCCTTCAGTAAAATCCTCTTAATCTCTCCATACTCATCTTCATTATCCCTGGCTTGTGCCACTCTCATGCACAACGTCTCAGGTAACCTGGGATATAACCTTTCCTCCCAGTCGTTCTCACTAACCTTCCCTTCTCTCATTATCCGCTCAAACTTTCCCAAATAAGCCCCATGCTCATTCCCTTCCTTATATACTCCTAGCCCCTTTAACTTTTCCTGCAACAATTCCCGTCTCTCACGTACTCTGTCGTCTTCCAGTCTGGACGTTCTCCGTCGCTCTTCCTCCTCCCTGCGGCGGGCGGCTTCTTCTCCTAGCCGTCTTTCTTCTCCTTCTTCTCTGCGCTTCCTAGCTCTCTCTTCTTCCTCTCTCTTCCTGGTCGCTTCGTCTTCCTTCACCTCTTCTGCAACCTTCCTCTCTTCTCTATCTTTCTCATCCCACTCCACCAGGTACCGTAGCAGCGATGCCACCTCACTCTCTTCTCCTTTCTTCGACATCTCTACGTGCAATACCTCTACCTCACTGTCCTCTGCTAGCTCAGACTCTGCTCCTGATTCCTCCTCGTATTTCACTTCCGAAATTCGGAACGGATAAGGCGATCGAGCTTTCACAGCCGGCCGCCCCTTAGGCTGGTAGAGATCCTTGTCGGTGCTCACCCCGGACAACTTCTTGGTCCTCCTCCTCACCTCACCTTGTCCAGGCTCTGTCATAGAGGGCAAGCGAACTCGTCCTCAGTCTAGACCCTGTGATTTACAAAACAGCAACACGGTGATTACAAGATGTACACAACACAATATTAGAACCAATCAACAAATTTCGAGTTACAACTTTTAAAATTCGCAACACACACAACCACACTACAAACAATGCAAGTCTCTAAGGGCTGTCCAAGCCTCCTTCCCAATGGTTCTCTTCCTTTTCCCGTCTCTCGTTTTCCTTCTTCTCAGTAGGTTTCCCACTGCCTCAGCAAGGGTCCTGGTGATTCTCTGCCTTCCTCTGCCGTAGCAAGTCAAGCGTGCTCTCTTCCTCTGCCGTAGCAAGGGTAGGGTCGATCCGTAGTCCGTAGACCGTGGTAGGGTGGAAAATTTCCACTTCTGGGTTAAGTGTCTCCGTACTTGAACGCAGACTTCTGGACGCGCAGATACCGTAGTGATCTCCTGGTCCTTCGTTCGTCAAGATTCCGAGTTGGACGTCTCCTCCTCAAGGATCCCACCGCTGCCACCAAATCTGTGGGGGTTTCGAGGATGCCCTCACTCGCCTTGCGCACAACACGAGAGCCACAGTCTGATGGACAGCGAAGTTCGCTGCTACCAGAGTTCAGCTAGAGATAAATCTCTCTTGTGTTAACTAACTTCTTACAAGTGCATGAACTAAAATTACAACACGTGGCGAGTGGCTTATGACTATAGATCCACTCGCCAACCAACCAATGAAATGATACACAATACTACAGGTGACCTGCGCACTACTACTCGCACTTACTGTTCTACACGATACACACTCTAACAATACTTTAAACGTAAATGACATGATACATAACATAACTAGTTCAGCTCTTCTTCTCCTTTGAATGTGGGAAGCTCCTGTATGCCCACACTTATCATCGTTCATGGAATATTGAGGATGTAACATCAGAGAAGATTTAAAGAAAATTTCAACTGAAGCCGGCCATGCTTTGAAAATGGCTACAATAATAGGGGGCAAAAAAGTTATGGGATCAAGATTGTCAATAATAGAGAATGAGGTTCAGGATACAGAATATAAATTTCATGGAGGCATAGCTCCTGATGCAAATGTGACCATATACTTATGTAGTGGTTGGCCATCATCCATTGTAAGTGCTTTTATGAAAAGTATAATAATAAAGAAGACCCACCCTTTGACATTATTTCTATGTCAGTTGGACATCATGTGGACAATTTTTCTGATATAATCCAAGATATTAAAAATAAATATCCCAATATTATTATCGTAGCAGCAGGTGGAAATGGTGGAAATTGGAGGGGTGTACAATATCCAGCTAAATTACCTGATGTCATTGGTGTTGGGGCCTTAGATGCTAATTTCAATACATGGGCTGACACGGCAAAAGGGTCAGAAATAAATATTTATGATTGCGGTGAAGCTTTTTCTCCAAAGGCTGATCCAAATGAATCATTTCATTCGAAAAAAATGTTTGAACCTGCGGGTGGTATTTCAACAGCAGCTGCAAGAATAACAGGTACTCTGTGCTTATTTTTAGAAGTCATAAAAAGAAGAGCAAGGGAGAGGAATGAGCCCATTGTCAATATAAATAAAGAATTCAAGTTGGAGCTGCTAGGAAATGTTATTTGGATTGATGGTTATGATCATTATCGTGATCTGCGAAAGATTATAACATGGAAAAACGAATTTCTTTGTAAGTTAGATCGTTATTATTATAGGTTAGTGAGTGAAGGGAAGCTTGCACTGTCAAGGGTATACAAATTTGACCTCAAGAGATGTGTGTGTATATATAATTACATATAATATTAAATTTATTCCACCCTAGATATCTTCACAATGATATTTTTAGGTACATGACAGTGAGTGAAGATTTTCACACGCTGTTAAGCTGCTGTTATTTCACACTGTACTGCACAAGATTACCCTTGTAGTTATAGCAACTGGGCCAAACTTTTCAATTTTCTGGGTTTTTACAGCTACCTTCCTCCAGTGTACCATGCTCAGACAGGGTTAGAGCAGCTGCTCAAATATCAGCTGGGGGTGAGGATAGGCCTACAACCAACTTTCTGCTGAGAGTTACCCTACCTAGTATACTAACTACAGTAGTGAAGATATCCAGTGTGGAATAAACCACTTATTACACTTGTCAGAGTGTTATGGCAAGATATTTCGCTCTCAGGCTTTATTTTCACTCACCTCTGGCTCTTGAAAATAAATTAGCCTGCTCTTGAAATATCTCCACACTCTGACTCATGTAATAAGTATTACATATATAATATATGCACCATGGTACATTAAAAACTGTCAAATCAGATTGCTCCATTTGTGGTGAATACATTTCTTAAATTTGCATTAGGTCTTGCCTATGTGATAATGTTCACACATGTTGACACTAGCTCACATTGTCAATATTAAGCAAGTGTAATCAGAAACAGTTCTCTTTTAAAGTAATTTCCATGACCTATTTCATGATTGTACAAAGTTCCATGCTTTTTTCAGATAGTGCCTAATGCATGAGCTTAGCTGCATCCACTAAATTAGCTACTCATTAACAAACTTCCCGTATTCATGAATTTTAAATGAAGAATTTTACTGTAATTACTGATTGACAAACATCTTCTAGCCCATGTATTTTGTATTCAGATAGAACTAATTACTGATTGACAGACTTTTTGCCATGTATTTTATATGGAGGATAACACTAATTACTGATTAACAGTGTTCTTCCAAATGTATTTTATATAAAGAATAACACTAATTACTGATTGATAAAATTCTTGCCCGTTTATTTTATATGGAGAATAGCACTAATTACTGATTGAAGGACGACTTATCCGGCATTCTATATGGAAAATAATCCTTGTTACTGATGGACGGACTTCTTGCCCATGCATTCTATATGGAAAATAAAACTAATTACTGATTGACGGACTTCTTGCCCATGTATTTTATAAGGAGGATAACACTAATTAATGATTGGTGGACTTGTTGCTCATGTATATTATATGATGGCTAAAACTAATTGCCGATTGATGAGCTTTT
>WLWD01001471.1_pt1 | contig 26733 bp, 16 predicted proteins | sample 6712731 | NCBI WGS metagenome assembly WLWD01 (sample SAMN12718690, study PRJNA576275) | sponge metagenome | isolation source: marine sponge | host: Mycale hentscheli | place: New Zealand: South Island, Marlborough, Capsize Point | collected 2014-11-01 | reverse complement strand
TTTCAAGACACAAAAAGTTGATTCGACAGGTTACTATGGCATTGAAGACCCTTTTCCAGACTTAATTTCAAAACTTCGCCGTTTATGGGGGGATACGGAGTGCCGGTTGTTGGTTGTCAAGAGCCGTTGGTAGTCAGAATGCCGTAGTATTAATGCTATGGAAGCTACTACTTCTCGAGGGAAGCTGAGATAAGTACGCAATTCCATATTTGTTAGCTAAATATGCAAAATTTACTCTGGCCTTTCTTTTTTTTGTAGCTAAGAGCTAGTCAACAGTGACTGGTAAATTCAAATAGTCAGATTGGCTCAAATTTGGTACTACAAAGTTACCACTGCTCAAGAAAATGAGGTAAGAAAGTAATTTTGTATTTGTGTGCTAAAATTGATTGTCTTTTGTTTTTGTAGCTGAGAGCTTGTTGTCAAGAATTCAATAAGTCAGATTGGTCAAAGTAACGTCCATTTGATACTACAGAAGTTATCCAATACTCAAGAATGATGGGGTAAGTAGTAATTCAATATTGGTTGGCTTAAAATTACAAATAAAACCACGGTTATTTTTCTGTAGATGAGAGGCTATGTCAAGAGTTATGGTGATTGAGATATAAGAATGGTTGAGTGATTTGATACTACAAAAGTTACCATTAATCAGGTAAGAGAGTGATTTTGTATTTGTTTGCTGAAATCAAATGTCATAACTGCTATTATAGTGTTTGCATGAAGTAAGCTAAAAATAGTATCATTGTATGTTACTTAACTATCAGGCTCGCTCGCCATTTGTGCTCAAGCACACCACTAGTATTATTATTATTCTAAGCTTGTGTGTCGGTAATGACGACGACCGACGGTGCGTGTATTCATGAATAATTCTCGAGCTCAATTATATGAATTGGTAAAGCATCTTCACGTTCCGTAATGTTTCAAAAGGAAGGCGAAAGTTAAAAAGCAATAGTTCGAAAGAGAAGGCAAAAAGGGATTAACTATAAAAGCTGTTGGAATCGGCGAGTTAAGGCAGCGTAGGCCAAAAGAGAACGGAGGAGAAGGAAAAAAAGGCGCGATATTAGCTAGTGGTAACTGTAATGCGGGTGGAATCGACAGTAAAGGCAGCTTCGATTTCAAAAAGAAAGGCAGTATGAAAAAGAAGGCAACAGTTCTGCAAAGCTCAAGTCCACTATTATGATAATAAGACAGAGATTCAGAAGCAAGAGAGATAGAAAGGGCTGAAGAAAGGAAAGATGGGGGATAAGAAAAGCCGAGATTATTCAGAAAAAAAAGAGAACAGGAAAAGGATACTTATGTAACCTTAACCAATGGTAGAAAATGATAACTGAGCAAGATAACTTATGCTACTGCATTCTTACTTTGCAATAAGTCAAGCGCCGAGTGCTTGCTAGTTATTATTATTATTATTATTATTATTATTGGATGTATTTTCACAGGCTTTTTTTTTAACAATACCGAATTAAAATATTTTGGTCACCACCTGGAATTGAACCCAGAACCGCTTGCTTAACCCACAAGTGCTCTGCCACTGAGCTACGACAACCAGCCTGCCACTGAGCTACGACAACCAGCCTGCCACTGAGCTGCTACGACAACTAGCCGGCAAACAAAAACATTCTAATTCTGTATTTATACTGTTAGGGGGTAGCTACTGCTATGCTACAGACCTCATTACACTGCAAAAAAATTTTCGTTAAATTAACATTTTTTAAATGTGCATCTGAGGTAACAGTTCAAAATGTTAAAATAACGCACAATTTAGTTTGTCGAAACAACTTTTTTTGCAATGGTTATTTTATTCTATTTTAATTTTGTTAAAGTAACTACTAAATATTATGTTGAAATAACACTATTTTTTTCTCAAAATATATAATTTAATTACTGTCAAATCTACAAATGTATTCATGCTAAAATAATATTCATTATGTTTAATTAAGGAATATATTCTGTTGTTTTAACATTTTCTTTATCTCAAAATGCAATTTTTATAATGTTGTATTTAAGATGTATTTATGCTAAAATAACATTCATAATGTTAAAATAATATTTATATATTCGTCGTCTTAACGTTTTAAAATACATAAAATTATAAAACACTGTTAGATTTACTAAATCTAATAGCGCTAAGATAACAGTATGTTGTCATGTTATTATGCATTTTACTGTCAATTTGGTATACTATTTTGTCAAAATTTCAACATGAAAATAACAATGACTAATTTGCTTATACACGAACTACAACAGTATCTGTATGTTGTCATCACATTATTATAGCTACTGTAACAAACTAGAGAGTTACAACAATAATTGTTATTGTACACTCAATCTATATCTGTACGATGCAGTCGGACTTCTCAACTGTTAGTACATACTTGTCACAAACATTAGTTGTTTTAACATAATTATTGATATAATTGAAACTGAAAATGATACTAGCAAATGAAAATTGTTAGCGAACAGACATTTGTTGAATGTCTGTAGCAATGCTCAAGTAAGTTGCGTTTTTTTTGCCTGGACAAGGCAATCCAAAAACAAATTCTTGAATGAAAGTACAAAAACCATTAAGTGGTCCACAGTAGTTTAAATGAAATATATAATGGGAACAAAACCATAAAAACATTGCTTTTGTAAAACTTTTAACTTCACATATAGTCATTTGCTCCACAAAGAGGAAGTAAGTGTCGCATTCTTTGTCGATAAACTCTGATAATCTTGGTGAATTTCGCACAGGCAACTGGGCAGCTATAACATCAGGATCTTCGCCAATCTAAACACATAATAAATGCTCATATGACTTGTGCTGTTAAATGTGACCAACTTTTGTTTGAGAGATATAATTGCAAGATATCTGAACACAACTTTATACACAATGCAAAATACAATGCTATCTCAGTTTAAAATAATCCTATTAAACTCTTTTAAAATTCCGATACAGTATTGAAAAATATTTAAAAAATACACAAAAAAACATCTTAGCCTAGAAGCAGAGGTTTATTTGTTATTTTGTACTGGCAATTATTTTGTACTGGCAATTATTTTGTACTGACAATTATAAATAAATATACATAAGTAGCGCATACAATGTGCATTATGCAAATTCATTTTTGTCAATGTTTACAATCACCATATCTTCTACAAAATTGGCTTACCAAATTTCTTTCATAAAAGTTGCGTAATATGTCTGGACTTTGCTCCTGTTTTTTTGGATCAGTCTGCCTTTTGGAACTAAAGAGAGTCACAAGAAGAATTGCTGCAATCTTTTCTTCATACTCATTACCTAAATCATTCAACTCCTTAAACTTATATACATACGAACAGGTAATCAAGCTCACCTAGAGAAACTGAATCATGAGTAGAAAATATCTGGCAGATATCCTTTCTTTTCAAACTCTTACAATAAGTAGTTATAGCAGGAACCCATTTAGTTTTCCACTCCGTAGAAAACGTGCTCATCATCCGTGGACGACTTAAAATCAGTTCTATTTCTTGCTCAATCTACACATTCAAACAGAAAGTGAATTACAATGCAAATATATGCTAGTGAGACTTACTGCGCTAGGTTCTTTCAAAGCTGGATAATCATCTATAATTGCACGAACTGATGAGGCTTCATGTAATATGTACTGCCGGCGAACAGTAAACGTTTTCTTCATGAGAGGAAGAAAAATATCTCTACGAGGTAAATTACTTGTCATTTCTTCCTGAAGAGCATCACGATGAGACTGGTTATCTTCTAGATTGACATCATCTGTCCCTGATAAAACTGGATATCGATCATTAAGACAGGCCACAGCTTTCTTAGGACGACCTTTCTTAGAAGGAGTACTCAGATCTACAAAAAAAAAAAGTAAAATCATATTAATAATAATAAATTGGAGTTCTTATTGTTCTTATTATTGTTCTTATTATTGTGGTTATTATTATTGTTGTTATTGTTATTATTTTTGTTATCCTGTTATTATCATTATTATTGTGATCCTTATTATTGTTGTTATTATTATTTATTATTATTATTGTTATTATTATTATTATTGCTATTATTGTCATTAATAAATTATAAAACAATAGGAAACAAAAAAATAACTCACCATTCAAATCGCTATCTGCTTTTCTTTTTCTATAAACATTGCTTACTCTTTCAATTAATTTTCTTTCCCAAGAACCCTAATGCAACATAAAACTCTAAATATAGCTCACCATAGTGATAAATCACTTACAAATCCTGTTCCTTTAGAATCACGCATGAAAGTAAACTTCAGGGTCAAACGCTGGGCCACAAATTTACAAAAACTAGTTGTTGGTTTTTCCATGTATCCATACATATGGGTAACCAGATCACGGACAATTTCATTCCTGATATCCGAAGTCAACTGTCTCTTTTTTATTGCACTCATTATAGATGGTCGCCATTTGCTGGGAATAGTAAAACTATCGGTAAATTTTGAAGGCATGGAACTGCTACTCGCTACTGATACAGTTGATGCTATAGATCTGTTAGGTGAAACTGATCGAACTGTTGGAGATACTGATGGTGTGTTGACATTCACAGCTATTGATGAGGGTGACTGGCCTTCAGAGTCCTGTACTTCTGCAGGTACTGACGAAATCTACATGTACAGTTGTTGTGGCAGTGAATTTCTGATAGATGACAACAAGGAATTTTGGAGTTTATTGCACGACAAGCATAATATCAAAGATGACTCTGTTCAAACCAGCTGAATTGCTATAATAATTAACCAGGATTGGATACAAATTGGGAGAGGAGGAAGGGTGGCTGGGAAAATAATAGTTATAGGATAAAGCTATTTATAGTAAGATACGTTTGCACATGGTGCAATCAAAAAAAATTAATCACTAAAAATTATCTCACAGTCATATATTCATTAATTTTAGCAAATGGATCAGTAGAAGAATAGCATACATTACGCTTCATGTTTGAGAGCGGATGGGGAATTGTTTTTTGGAGGGGGGGAGAGGGGACGGGAGAGAAATCTTGGTGTTTCCCTCCTTCTGTACCAAACACTGATTAGTACTATTTTACGAGAATTTGTATACCACAGAATATTTCAGAAAAAAAGATACAAGCGGCAATATATCTAGCATATGTATTTTCAACCTTTATCTTTATACATAGTAGGTTAATTTCACTCTACCTCTTTCTGAAGCCGAACTATTGACTTGGCAATTCCCAGTGGCTTAACAAGTTCCCTCACCTCTGACCAGGACATCTCAAGAAAACACTGGCCATCAATAAAATGCTCTACATACATCAAAATTATGATCTTAACGGATGCTAATTTACTCCTTTTAGCCTAGCAGTACACCTAGTAGTTGTACCCTGTTGAAGTAATTAGTCTAGCAAGCCAGATCCTTTACCTAACTGCTACGCCTAGCGGTTAGGTAAAGGGTCTGGCTTGCGAAACTACAAAGTGAACGTGTTGACTTACCTGAAAATATAGATACAATAGATGTTGGAATATTCTTTTCCAAAAGAAAATCGGCTAGATCATCTACGCTGTAAGTTTCAAAAGGTTCCATCGCGGCACCTCTAGGCTCTCTAGGCTCTTTTGTATACCACCACTCCGTTAACTTGCTTGCAACAACACCTACACGCGAACTAAAGGGAGGCGCGCGCTAAACGATTTTTACAACGTAATTCATTTGGTAACGTCGCGAAGGTAAACAAATTAAATGCGAGGTTTTCCTGCTTGATTGAATCTGCAACACAGCGACGATGGATGTTCCTGCACTTGTGTGCTCACTCTGCAATGGAAGGTCGTCTTCTCTTACCCTTTGGATGAGTCACCTGCGCCAAGTGCATGTATCAGATGTTGATATATCTGTTTCCTGCCCTGTGAGAGAGTGTGGCATTGTTTACTCTAAAGTGAATTCTCTTTGCTCCCATATATATCGTAGACATAAAGATTTGCTTCTAGTACTTGACAGCACCAAGGCTAATGTCACTAGCTGTGATAAAACGATAGCTTCTGAAATAGAGACGTCTACTTCTATTATCACTCTTGATCATTCTGTTCCTGACAGTTTTGATCATGATGTCAACGTACTATTGCACAAAGATGGAACTGAACAAAAGAAAAAAAGTGTACTATTTTTGATGCAGTTAAAAGAGGAAAGACTGCTCACTCAAGCTGCTGTGGATGATGTTGTTTCAGGATGCAAGGAAGTTTTGGGATATACTTTGAGTCATATAAAAGCTGGAGTCAGCCGGTCGCTATCTAAATCAGGAATAAATTTTGAAGATATTGATGGACTTGATGATGTTTTTTCTGATGTATCCGATCCTTTTGTTGGTCTGGAAAGTGCTTATCTTCAAGACAAGTTTATTTCTCAGGAGCTGGGATGCATTGTAAGTTCACAACATGATGTAAACTACCTCTAAATGTTGGTATTCTTGATTTTTTGCATCTCATGCATTAAATAACACTTTGCTTTTTGTCTCATATTTGCTATTATTAATAAAACCTTGCTGTGGCAATTTGAAGAATAAAGGCCTATAAATACTTGGAAAAAACTGAATTTGTACTTGTTTTACATATTTGGATTATTAAACTAGTTTGGTATTACAATGACTATCATTGATGATGAGTGCATTTAATGCAATTGTTATTGTCACCAGATAATAACCACATTACTGCTAGCTAACCCTTGTTAATAGTATATTTTTACACTGTTTAGGAACATGTGCAAATCGATGTAGGACGGTCCCATTATGTTACTCGTTTCTCTGGAGCAAAGAGAAAAAAGGTTGTCACCAGAGATTCCTTTTGTTATGTCCCAGTTTTGTCGACTCTAAAACAAATTATTCAAGTAAAGCCAATAAGGGATGAAATTATGAGTTCATCAAGCAATGATAGCAATCTTCTTTATGATATATCAGATGGTAAAGTATTTAAAAATCATCCATTTTTCAAAAATCATCCTAAAGGCCTTCAGATTATTGCTTACTATGATGAAGTAGAAACATGTAATCCGCTGGGTTCATCATCTAGAAAATTCAAGTTAGGTTGTGTATTTTTTACCTTAGGAAATATAAGGCCACAGTACAGGTCCAAATTGAAGTCAATATTTCTTGTTTCAGTTGCAAAATCTTCCACCATAAAAGTCAATGGCATAGATTCCATACTGAAGCCATTTGTTAGGGATTTGAAGGTTCTCTATGATACAGGAATTACAGTTCAATATGCTGGAAAGGATGAGGTATGGAAAGGTGCTTTACTGGTATTTCTTGCTGACAACTTAGCGGCACATGAGTTGGGAGGCTTCAAGGAGTCATTTTCTTTTTCGCGAAGATTTTGTAGGTCATGCTTAACAGATAAAGATCAGTCACAAAAGCAGTTTAGAGAGCACCAGTTTGTGACTCGTACTACTGAATCACATCGTGATCAGTGTAGTCGTCTCAATGATCCTGATAGGATAACGGTGTCTGTAGAGTATGGCATTAATAGAATTTCATTATTGGATTCAATACCCCATTTTAGTGTGATTAGTGGGATACCACATGATATTATGCATGACTTGTACGAAGGAGTTATTCCACATGAACTTAAGCTGTTGCTTTCTCACTGCATTACCCGTGCGTTCTTTCAAATTCACACTTTAAATCATCGCCTCAAGGCCTTTGATTTTGGATATAGTGAGATTGGGGACAAACCAGCTCCAATAGAAGGCGAATTCAAACTTCGACAAAGTGCATCTCAAATGTGGTTGTTAGCTAGAATATTTCCTTTGCTAGTTGGTGATTTGATCTCTAGAGATGATCAGAATTGGCTTTGCTATTTAAAGCTTCTGAAAATATGTGAAATGTGTAATGCTCCTGTGCTTTCAGAGGACAGTGCAGCTTTTTTGGAACTTTTAATAGAAGAACACCATCAGCAATTTATAAATTTGTATCCCACTGCATCTATTATCCCCAAAATGCATTTTATGGTCCACTTTCCTCAACAAATAATAAATTATGGTCCACTGGTTCACTGCTGGACTATGAGGCATGAAGCTAAATTAAGGGTAATAAAACGTTCCGCACGGGTTAGCAACTTCAAAAATATTTGTCAAACCGTAGCAAAGCGTCATCAGCATCTTCTTACCTATTACATTCATTCAAGCATGTTGTGTACTCAAATTAAAATTGGTAGGACAAAACCTATATTCATGGCTAATATTCAGGAAAGTATTCGATCTCTCCTTTTACGAGAGTACAATATCACCATGGAGACAGTCTTAAATACAGCATCCTTTGTTACGTACAATGGTATTACATATAAACCGAATGTATTCGTTCTTTATTCTTACGATGCATTGGAACCCATATTTTGTACAATTTCATCGATATTAATTTATGAAAAAAAAGTTATTCTTGTTCTTATGGAATATTGCACTGAATTCTACGACAGTCACCACCATGCCTTCCACATTTCTGATTCGAAAACTTCAGTTCATCTACAGAGTATAGAAAATCTTTTACATCCTCAAATTTTTCACCTAAGACATACATTTACAGGAAACAACAAATTGTATCTATCCTACAAGTACATTGAATGATTGAATGAAATGATAATCAAAATACATTTTGCTACATTTATGTTAATTTGACATTTTCATTGCTTATTATCAAAATACAATGTTGTTTTAATTTTATTTTGTTATTTTACATTCTAATGTCAAAATGAATACTTAATTATCTTTCAAAATTACATCTTATTGTCATTTTAACAAAATATGTTGAATTAACAAGCAGTAGTAGTTTTAATCATGGCAGCTGTAATAATTACAATATTCTATTGCCTCAATTTAACAATAGCTTGTTATTATAACAAAAATTTTTTGCAGTGTAGGTGTATTCTCTCTCTTTCACAGGCTTTTTTTTAAAAACAATACAGAATAGTTTAGGCAGGTATCATTTAGTCCATATATTCCAAATGTAGTTACTAGCAGTTGACCATGCATGTATGTTAGCTGAAATTGCTTTTTTACCTCAATTCCTTCAAGTAGTTACAACTTCTGTAGTAATTCTGATTATCTAAATGACCAGTAGTTTCTGACAAAAAGCTACTAAAAACAGCTGAGTTTAAAAAAAAAACGTAGTAAAGGAATTATGCCATAGCAACCACTCACCAAACTGTTTGTTCAACTTGGAAATAAACAACAAAACCAAGTATTTTTTAGACATTACCTTACAATTTTGACTAACCCTTGCTATAGCTGCAAAAAGCTGTGTAAAAGGCAGCTAGTATATTCATTTGTTTGTTAAATGCTTATTTTGTGCTATTCTTTATCCAGTCCCCATTCTCAATTTTGTTGCCCTTATTATAGTGTCTCTGCTCGCTCGCTTCACTCGCTTGCTAATTACACCTAAACATTATAAAATATATGTAAGCATATTGAAGGTAACAACATAGCAAAATTGAAGCGGTCACCATGTACAAAAGTACCTTAAATATAATACACATAGAATCAATTTAATGGAAAATTAAGCAATCTAACAGTAAATTCCCTTGTTATCTTAATGTTAGCAAACAAATTGGCTTAAACTAATGTTAAACAAAATATTGCTAATCTGGAAGCATATCATGATAATTTTCATTTATATTACTCCTAGATTTAGAGCTGGTGAAATTTATTACATTTTAAGAGGTACAAAATTCCTAAAGCATTTTCAGTCAGTGATTAAATTTGGTTAGGTTATGTAAGTTGACAGCAAAAATAATAATCTCCTCTGCTTAAACTTTTTTTTTATAATAGATACAAATTTGCAGAATAATTATCCACAAACAGTATCCTGTCTATTGTGACTTGCACACCACTATGCTAGAATCAACATAATCGTTTAACATTACTACCGTCTATTACCATGTACACTTAAGATGTAATGATAATAAATCCTTGCTTTGTAAACAGAATATAATGTATATCTATCTAATTTTACCTCAAACTTATTCTAATATACATAATATTTTACAGTATTGACTCTTTTGTTTCCCATTTAGTCTATTGTATTGTATGTAAATTTGAATAATCTCTTATTCACAGTTATAGCTTTCACAGTTCGTCAAACAATCACCTGATGTAATATATATTACCTGCTTTGTATATCTTTGAAATATTTTCTGATAACTGCTGCTCGTTAATATTTTTTAGTGCTTGTTCCAACATTTTCCAAGTTGGTTTTTCAGTTTTTCTTAGCCAATTGTCACATAACTCTATAAAAGCCCCAAAATCAGTTCCATCAGATGTAACTTTCATCTGTTGTAGCTCAGAGGATGTAAATTGAAGTTGCTTTCCAAACTCCTTCCATTTTGAAGACACACTACGCAATTCAATTAGCATTGTATCCAGATTTAAAAGATCATCTAAATACAGTGAAAATTGTTAATATACTAGCTATTAAAGTCATTGTTCATTACTTCAATGCATGGATTAATGATTCTTGAGAATATGTGCATTCTGAAATTTGATACTGTAAATGGCCAAAATTCTAATAGAGATAGGTGTGCAGCCATGGCTTTTGTTAGTATTCGCATATGCTAAATATAAATTTTTTTTTAATGTAACAGAGAGATACTTTAACTGTACATGTTCACCACTTAAAAGTAGTTCTCTTTTACTTACCTGCAGGATTTCTTTCAAAGTTTATTTCCTTGTATTCACAATGTTTATTTTCTTGGGTATGTGACCTTGTGTGCTGTAACAAATAATTTAAATTGAAAGCAAAGTCTTTCAAAATATTTAAACAAACTACTTAACTCAACAAACATCTGATAACAGATATTGTTTTTCAGATGCAGAGTAAGTTATTCACCTTGTTTGCTTTATCACCTGAAGTTTTGATATTGTCATAAAAATCTTCCTAAATACAAAGAAAATAGATTGAATAAAACCATCACAATAAAAGTAACTACTTACCACAGCATTGGATTCTGTTAAATTAATATGACTATATTCTTCTTCTTGGTATTGCCCTGAAGATTTTGGTTGTCTTAAATTTAATTTCCCATATTCACCTGTATCAGCCTGTACAATTGTCAAATCACTAATGTAAAACTGTTTTATTTATCCTTTTGATACATTTTATTAAGTTATCATCTATGTACCTATAAACTTCACTAAACGTTTATAGTAATACTTGCAACTTGTTTGATGGTTGAGTCAATTAATTTTCTTCTATTACTGATAACAATGTTATCAATTAGTTCTTAGAAGTAATTAGTTTGTTAAATATAAGCATATCATATAGGAATTGTTCATTACCTCAAAAATTGATGACTAATTTTTTCTGACCAAAAAAGCTTGCACTGATATATTCTGAGTATTTCTTTGACATATGCTAATTATAGATTGGAGGTTTACATTGACCAGATGCCAATTGGAACTGTACACAGTCCTAACTATCTAAAATGGTGCATGAAAGGTCATTGCAAGTAGTATTGCTATTATAAAAAAACCATTGCTTGGAAAAATATTAGACAAAATTTCATGGTGTTACGTGGACTGCAAATGTTCAATTAACAATATTCACTGCTATTTTAAGAATGTAGTTATAACCGTCATCAATTGTGGTAAAACAGAAGGGTAGTTTTGTCAAAGCCAATAAAATATGATGAAAAATTGTAGGAAGTTGTGCATTTAAAAAATATTTCTGATGCATGCGAAAAATTCTGTTAGAATAAATATCATTATTATCTGCTATTAATATAAAAAAATATTGCATACATACTTACACTCATGTGAATTTGCTTGTGACTTATTTTATTGTATTCCACATCATCCTGAATTTTTTTTAGGATTTTAAGCAATAAAGTTAGTTAAGTGGGAGGTAAACTAGTGTACATGTACATACCTGATATTCATCTCTATTTCTATAACAAAAAGGAACTATTCATATTATGTTTATCATTGTACATGAGCAAACATACCTGTGTTTAGAAGTTACCTTGAATATCTTAATGTTGTAATGATTTGTCATTATACACAATTTCCTTTTCTTTATTATAATAAAAATTATTATGAGAGAAATTATTATTGCACATACACAAGAAGCTGCAGAAACTATTGAAATTATAGTGTTGGGAGTAGCTACATAAACATCCAAATAAACAAACAAACAAATAGAACAACAATAAACAACTCACAAAAATTTTAATTTTATTGCAAATGATTAAAACAGCAACCTTGAAAACATTATTAGTTTAGTACAACAAAAACACGTTATAATGGGATAATTACAACAGAAAAACAGCCACAATGAAATAATCAATACTTGTAGCAAGGCATACAAACAAACAAATGATAGCATCTCTCACTTGTATTTAAATATATTTGATGTAAATGTGTTTTCCATTGCTTGCTTACCTGACGTGCTGCTGGTAGTAATAATACAATTGTCTTCCTCAAGATCAGGATTCCATTGCCCATTAATGCAAGTATATTGAATAGTTTTACCATTTGGACATTTATAAGTGTTATTTTGTAGGTTGTCAGTATCATAAGATGGCAATATGTTCTGTAAATCATCACAAGGTGAGCTGCTGCCATCTGCATAGGTAGACTACCATTTTAACTATAATAATTGTGTATTGGATTTGAAAAAATAATGGAAAAATAGCATTTAACTAAACTAACAATCATATCATATTTGAGACCCCCTCCAGGACAACTAGCATGCTATATTCTTGATAAGCATCATTACACTAACTAGAATACTAGATGACTATTGACTTGATAAAAGCTAGTACGATTTAATGAATTATTTTAGTGGTCCAATGCTTTAAAAATTTTCCAAAAATAGTTTACTTGAGAGATCAATGTAGAATATGCAGTCAATATGTAGCATTTGTGTTACAATGATATGTGTGAAAATAATTTGAGTAGTCTTTAAATAAAAGCCAACAGGTCTAGTCATTATGACTGTTGTTATTTGTTTTACTTAGCTTTTGCCATAATTATTATCAAGCAAACTAAGCTTTCTATATGAAACAAAAGTTACTACTCCATTGATCAGTCTGCAATAATTTTTACATAGAGCAATAGGAAATGACTTATAAAGTTCTGACCAAGTTTTAATATTCATATTTAAAAGCACCAACCTTTAGTGGCACTGCATGTCACTGTGCCTTGTTATAAACAAGTATATGATACTTAATTATGGCTTAGAAATCAACGGCAACAAAATTTTAGTATGATATTCCATCCACTAGCTAGCAGAAGCTATGTGGAGTATTAATTATATTATTTATAATAATAAAGTGACTATTTGAAACCCTAAACATGTTTGTTAGAGAGTGACTAACCTTGGGTGCAGTTGGTGTCAGATTCTGAAACCATAATGCAGAATTTATTAATAGAGTTGTTGTAAGGACATTCATAATTGTAGTCTGTATCATTCCAGTTTAAATAAATGAACACTCTTTGCAGAGCAGAACAATTTTGAACTACAATATTACTCGTAACAGAAAAAAATTCATCACATACTTCACTCTTCATGTTCAGTTCATAATCTTCATTGTACAATAATGTTAAATAAATGCTATTGTTGTGTGACATCATATTTATAGAACCATTCCTCGATGATATAGTAACATTAGTCACAATTGAAGAGATAGAGGTATTCCCAAAAATCAAATCAAAAGTTGACATCAACTCCAAACTTTTAAAATTGATGATAAAATATTCATCAAAACTTGGTTTGTCTATTTATACAGGAATAATTATAATTAAAATCATTTAAATATAGTGTAACAAAGCATACAGTCCTATAATTTCTTAATTAATACTATTATTAGTAGGATTAACATTAGTGAGTTTGAAGGTAAATGTGCAAAAATTTTTTAAATAAAAGTGGTTTCCACTAACCGTAAGGGGCACACATACATTTTTCTTTTCCTTTCAATACACAAAGAGTAATTAATGATTGACAACTTCAGTTTAGGTTTACAGGACCTACATAATGTAATTATACACTGATGGGAGAAGAGGTTGTTCATGTACCAATCATAATATCGATTTCTCTCGCTATAAAAAGTCAGCCCCTCCTGTCTTGAGACATTGGGGGGGGGGGGGCTTGCCTCTGTGCCCCCCCCCCCTGTTCTTTACCTTTAGTTACTTTGTTGTATAAGAAGCTGTTTATTGAATTACATAATCATATTTAAATTTTGTGGCAATAAGCAAGTGAGTGGAGTGCTTACTTTCTACAATAAACACCGTGAAATTTATTGTGGTTTTAACACTGACTGAATAAGCTTTTTATTAACATAACCTCAATGTATCATTTTAAAACTAAGTGTAACTCTTAGTAGACATAAAAAATATTATTATTATATTAGCCTATTAATTATGGAATACTTGATATCCACCAGGTTGTGTTCCATTAGCACAAACATCTAGCTTTAAGGTTTGCTTAATGTCATTGGTCTTCCAATCTAATTACTTTATCAATTGTAGCTTCTACAGTGGAAACTGTGATAGCAACCACTCTATAGAGCAAATAACCCCTACTTAGTGAATGTTATGCTTGCCTCTTCAGATACTATATCGCTTAATATCTACCCTCTGATTATGAACTGAAAGCGTGGTCATAATATATCAGAATTAGCTAAGTTTCTTTCACATCATTTGCTCATTAACACGATTATACTTTACACAGTGGTATTCTATGAACTACATTCTATATTATATAAGTTAATTTAATGTTGGAGGATTGTAATACTTTTACACTTGTGTATTTTTTTATTTTAAAACTTCATAATAAACTTGGTTTTTGGCAGCAACTGGACCGAGTAAGACAGTATTAGGGGTGGAAAATGTAAAATCTGGTAAATGTTTTGTAATGTTAATACCATAACCGAGTCGTTTTTCCATACAAAAAAGTGTGGTATTACTTTGAAATACCGCAGTAGTGGAAAACTGAAATAATGATCTGATTGATCACAGTGATCTCTTAACGACTCTGCCGCAATATTACCTGCTAGGCAAAGTTGCGGCAAAATTCCAGGGAAACGCTATTAAGCAACGGTAAGAAAAGTAAGAGTAATACCAGAACCGGGATGAAAAAATTTCTTTGATGGAAATATAATACAAAATTATGGTTTTCTTAGCTACTGAACTAAACTGTTATCTTTGGCTATAGTATTAACATTTGATACCACGGAAAACTGTAGTATTAGATTAAATAACATTCATATGGTGAGAAATTTCATGAGGCGAAGCCGAGTGAAAATTATTAATCACGAATTCCGCAGTTTTCCGTGCTATCATATCTCCATATTATATGGATGGTGAGTACGCCCCTTAAACGTGCATGCGAGTGCATCCTTCTCCTAAAAAAAAGTTTTTTTTTAGCTTGACCACAGTTTCTTTTGATACTACAACATACATTAAGCAAGTCTTACTTTAAACTCAGGTTCAAAATTGTGAGAGAATTCCTGGCAAACGCTTGTTTTATGAGTCACAAAAAGTTGCTACGACTGGTTACTATGGCATTGAAAATGCTTTATCAGACATACATTTATAAAAAAAACTTCCTTTTTTTAGTGCTGCTTAGTACCACTTGTTGGTCATCATGACTCTTTGGTAGTCAGAATGGCTTGTAATAACAGCTTCATCTGGTAAAATACACATTGTAGTTTTAAGTAACCTAACAGATTCTTACTTGTCCAAAAAACTAGGCTTCTGTTTTTTTTTGTTTTTTTTTTGTGGTTGAAATTCACACTACTAGTTATTTCATTTTGTCAACAAGTTAAAGATTGGATGTTTTATCCATCTATATACGTGTATCATTGCAAGCCTCCTCGACAGTTTTGACCATAATATTTTAGCACAAAACACAACCTGAAACTTGATTAAATCTCAGTCTAAAGTATGATTCAGCAAATCTAGCAAAGCAAGCGAAGCTGTATGCTAATAATTTTGAGATATATATTTCTATGTCTTCAATTCACTTGTGTACACATACAAATACTCTCTTTTGATGTAGGAATGACTGTACCCTCCCACTAATAAGCCAGAATTTACTATGAAGTTCCATAGCAATTTATTATCATTGAGGGCTTTTTGTTGAATGTTATGTAATTGGTCAGCAGAAATGAAATAGCTAAGGAGGTAGGGAGGTTAAAATGCTAGAAACGGGCACACAAAGCTGCCCAAATAGCATAAGAAAATCTGGGAGGAGAAAAAATATATATGGAAAAGACAGGGCTCAAAGAAGAGCTAAAAAATGCTAGGATATGTAATGGGTATGTTAAAACCACAATAGTGTATTTATAGTATTCAAGAAGATTGAAAGTCAATTCTCTGAAGGGATGATTCGAAGTTAGTATAGCAAGCTTTTCTTTTAGCCTTCCTTGCCCCTTAGCTTTGCTTCACTGACTTCAATGAAACCACTATCTAGTGGCAGTATTAAGTTATGATCCTCTGTTCAGTTAAACAGGTGCTTTTTTTCTTGAAGAGTTACCAAATTATTTGTACTATAAGCTGAACATTATGTATATTTATGCAAGCTTCATTTAGTTTCATTGACCTGTAAAACTTCTTACAAATTAAACCTATCTTTCTGAACTAAAAATCCAAACTTTCTGCAAACTTATAATTTGTGTATGTACATAGCTATAGGCAACCTATTTAGTCCTAAAGCTAATTAATATTTTATTGTGGTACTTCACAGCAGATAACAGTATGTATTACCTGAGTGATAGAGCCAGCTATCCAGCAATGGCACTACCCATCTTTTAAGTAGAAGTTAGACTGTACCAATACTAGTAGTTGGCACTACATTAAACTAGTTATAATCTTAAGACTATACCATACCTTTAATGAAGGAGATTAATACTATATAAAGTAGCATGACCTCGCTAGTTTTCGACTTGTCCGTTTTAGTCACGTTCCGTGTCCAATTTATAGCTCAAGGACCTGACCCTCCCGCACAATTTATAGCTCAAGGACCTGACACTCCCGCACAATTTATAGCTCAAGGACCTGACACTCCCACACACAGACCCTCTCGCTCCGCCTCTTGCCGGGAGTTGTGGTAAAGGGTTTCGGACCACTAGACTACGCAGGGTAAAGAGCAGATTTATAAGGATATCTCTAAACAATTTGATTCAACTTAGCTATAATGTATAAAGCCACAATAGGAAGGAATATTTCCTGTTTCAAATTGTTAAATTCAACACCGGCAGAAGGTATTTGTTGTACTTGTGGCAAAACTTCTCTGTTTTAGTTTCACAGGTGCTGTAATGGTTGATCTCCAGCTAGTTTGCCGTGTATGTGGCAGTTCTGCTAGGAAACTATAAAATTCAGCTTTGGAAAATGTTTATTTTGTCAGGAAAACTTTTTTTTGTCATTTTAGTATTAATTATCCTTTCCCCCCACACCAATGAGTCTGTTTTTTTTTCAAGTCCATAAAGAAAGTCAGAGTGAAAATATTACTATAAATATATTTGTATTGTGTTATTAAGTGGAGGGTTGTGGTGAAATTGTATGAGGGAGATAAATGAGAAACAGGAAATTCCCTGCTGTGGCCTAATGACCCTTTGTATGTTGTGAAATAACATCTCTCTCCCCTCTTCCCCCCTCCCCCCCTCTCCCCCACTCCCCCTTAGAATGGACCATTCCTAGGGTCCATTTAATAGCTTAGTCAATGTAGAGTTTCACCCCATGAAGTATATAAATAGTTTTCATGAGAGTAAATTGGCGTGTGGTACTCCCCTCTCCCCTTCCCCCACTGTCCCCCTTTTAATCAACTTCCATTACCCATGCTGGACTTATAGCTATTGTAGAAACTAATGGGTCACATGTTCTGTGCTTGAGCTGCCATGTTTATTAATATAATCAAGATCTTAGCTATGTTTCACATACAATTCCTTAAATAAATAGCTGTGTGAGTCATGTACATCTAGTATTTTATCATTATGTCTTACGATGTGCACATAAAATTAATATTCTACCTCAGCTATAACAACTCTGAAATTATAATAGTAATCAAGAAAATGAGTAAGCTTGTACTGTCTTAAATTGTGTGTACACTCACATCAAACATTGTAAATGAGTACCCTACTTTCCCCATCGATTTTATACTTCCAACTATAACAGAACCACAGTATTAACTGAATTCAACAACTTTGCACTATTTTCATCATCAATATAACTCATACACAAATTTTATTACGTGATTTTATAATGAAATCATAGGCTCCAACTGTCCTCAAATCCGAAGGAAAGTCCTTAATTTTTGAAATTTGTCCTTCGTCCTTCAAAGACTTGCTACTGCTCTATTGTTTGTCCTTAAAACAGCACTGACCTCATATAGCTAGCTATAAATAGAGCAGCTGACCTTGCATATGCCCAGCAGAGCATGCATTGCATATTTGTCATATTAATTATGTCACCATGTATACACTGTAACTACAACTGGAAGCTTGCATAGTTTTAAAGAATGCAAGATAAGCTATAAATAATATCCATCATGACATGTACAAAATTATTAAAATATGCAGCTGCTATAGCCATGCAGCTGCTGCCAGCTCTCTCAACTGCTTACTGGTCAGGTCTGAACAACTTTCTAGCTTTCTGAGTCTCATTCCTCGGACCTCTAGACTTGTTGTGTCTTCAATAAATTATGTCTGATTTTTTGCCTGGGCCTACACTGCCTAAGTAACCCAAACGACTACGTCATTATGATCCAAGCTGGATTCAACAGTTACCAGGAATTGGGACTTCTTCCAAGGGTATGTATATAAGTCATAGTTCTCTCTAGTCATAGTTCTAGAGATGACACATTTCATGTAAACATAATGACAGGAAATGTATAATTTATTATACATAAATTGACTGATGTACACACACACACACACACACACACACACATGAAGTTCAAATTACATGGGCATAGTAGTCCCGATCCAAAATTATCCAGAGTTTCCTCCCTGTTTAGATCCGGAAGCGCCGTTGTTAGAATGACATTTCAACTCCACGCACACACATATACATCGAGCGTGAAGCTCCACTACAACACCACAAAAACACAGACAACGACAACAATTATATTTGTGTCACAATACATATTACAACTATTGGGATGTTCAGGGGAGGGGGCAGCCACAAATATCAAAGTCTGTGGTCCTTCACACAAAAGATTATGGAATATCAATGGGTGTGTTGTCCTCTTTCTTCCACTCACCCCCTACCTCATCCACTCAACTCTTCTTCTTCGGTGCCCACCTTCTCCGACTGCAAGGACGTCCAGAACTCGGAGCTGGAGGAGCCACTTCCTCTTCTTCATCACTGGAACCTGCTGCCTCTTCGTCTGTTTCATCAATGGAAGACTCAGGTCCGGCATCTTCTCCCTTCATCACTGGAAGACTCTGCTCCTGTTGCCTCATCTGCGTCCTCTTCACAATCGGGTCGGTAACTGCATACACATCTGGTCCTAGCAGTAAATGTGGTTAAAATTTTTTTTAATTTTTTGACAATTTGTAATTCATCAAAAAACCACAACCCACTTTCAAATCTCAAAACTCAATGAAATATATATAATTATATTATAGCTAAACAGCTTTCTCTATCTCAATATAGCTATAAATAAGTCCTTTCCACAACAGAAGCTTGATAGTTTTCAAGAGAAAGACAATAGAAAGACAAGCTTACCTCGATCATCTTTTTGACTCCCATTTTCAGTATCAGAGTTGACGGGGTCTGGTCCACCAACCCTGATACAGGGCCTCCTTTAGCCGTAGATGTCGTCTTTCTCCTCTCCGCTTGATCCTGAGTCGCTAGAGTCAGCATCAAGGAAGTCTAAAACTTTCACAGCACTGTAACTTGTATTGTTACCTGGGTCACACGACACTCTCACTTTTTTCCTAGGATGTAATAAGCATTACCTAAGACTGTACATATGGGGAGGCCCCCAGTTGAACTGGCGATTTTATAAAAAAAGGAGAAGACAGTAAGCCAAACCGCAAAGTCTTGGTCGGCAAAGAAGCGGTTGTTTCAATGTGTTATGGAAGGCTACTGGGCTCAAGCAATTTTTCACTGCTTCTACAAAGCTATGGAGATGACTGGATCCATAAATGAAGCTGCTGTGAAGAAGGTAACTTTTTTAAAGATTCGACGGAGAACCGATGTTTGTTTTTTTTGCCGAGGAAGAAATAAACGCAACTGCTGTGAGGTACTGTCAAAGCAGTCGTGGCTGAAAACTATTTTAGATGCTTCTCCAATGCATTGGGCACCTGTGTATGCAATCTGAAGGTTCTAGCTATAAAGTAACTATTTTAAAAAATTCGGACAAACCAATCGGTCTTCACCCGCTTTAAAGCGGGATTGGGAACGAAAGGGTTAAGACCAGCAAAAACCTTCCCATGGTAGAAAGTTTCTTCCATTGATTCAGGAATGTTCACAAGGAAATTTACACTGGGTGTCAGTGTAAGTATTGTGAAATCATGATCACCCACCACCATCTTCTCATTGAGCCCAACCAGCACTTGCTTTCCACGCTCCACTGCTGCGACTGGGTATCCAGGCTCTCCTACTTTGAAAGAATGTTTGTCGTCTTGACAAACAAAAGTGGAGTGCTGGCGATACTTGATGGCAAACTCTCTTTCATACCTGAAGAGGGCAGATGCGTAGTGTGAATCGACATGATTTTTTCTTAACTGCCGAGACTGAACCATGTGTTTCAGCTTCAGTCTATCAGTGTACTGCTTGGAAGTGGATGTAGATACTTTCCGAGGCCAAAACTGGTAGTGCAACCACTGGAGTGAGGGAATGGGTGTGTCTGGAGGACACCACTTCGAGACTTTATCATGGAGATCTCGTGCACTCAGTGCACAAGCAAGATGAGTGATCACTTGTCCATTCTTGTCAACAGTGTCATGGCGTCGTTCATCAACAGCTGTTTCCACTGCCGATCGTTGACACTCTTAAAAAAAGCAGTGTAGGGTTCTGGACGGCCAGTGTTGCGAACCTGTAGATCCCAAGCTAGGTCTGGATCTTCAGCGTCCAGTACCTGTGCTTTCTGCTATTGACTTCAGCTTCTTCCAACGAACTTGCTGCACTAGCATCATCAGTAAGACGCCGGTAAGCCCCTCGTAAAAAAGCTGGTTTGGCATGTGTTACCTTTCCAAAACTGTTGATGAATGCCCTCCTCATAGCACGAGTGTGATATCGTAGAAGACATTTTTAAGCTCTTGTTGAATAGTCATGTTCCGTTGGAGTAGTTCTGTTTCAGTTAGATCATCAGGAATCTTCCACACAAAATGCAAATGATTCCTACTACCAGTGTATGTGTACAGCACACACTTTGAGGGTACAACCATTCTCTGATTGTATTCGTAACAGCGTCAAAAATCAGATAGAGAGTAATCTTCGATAAGAATAGGTTCGTACTCAGAACATTGAAATAAAGCAATGTGAAGACTTTGATAGCAATTGGAAAGCTTGGGATTGATGTATGCAGTACAATCTAAAACCTTGATATCGTCAACATCTGTGCGTATACAAACCCTCTTCGCATTATTATCCTGCACACGCTCATTTTGGCGATTCAAATATGCGGCATGCTTTCTCAGATTCTCAGCAAGTTGCAAGATAGCTTCACGAACTGAACTCCATAGCCGGAATTTCATGTACGAGTTTCCAGCAAGAACAAACAGAGATGATGAATGAGAAAGCAGTTCTGTTGACTTCAATCTGCCTTCTTCGATCTTTCGCTTCTTGTGTTTTGTGGGTAGGTTGTAGCCTTTGAATTGAGCAAATAGCGCTGGAATACCATGCCCACGATCATAAAGAGGTTGGTGGTTTCCATCAATGTTCCACATGACCTCGCCAAGTATGTTCACAAAGGATTTACCACACTGTTGAGCATGGGAAGCAGACCACCCAAGTCTGTTCTTGTCCAAAAAGTCGATCATATAATTTTTGAGGCTAAGTTTCCTATTGGGAACTAATACTTGCCACTTTTGAGGTAGGTTGTGGCAGGAAAGGCTGGATTCCATCAGTACACTACAAGCATCCCGAACTGTAGGCCTTGTTGATGGCAGAGTTTTAGTTTCTTGGGCAGCAGGCTTGGTGGACACAACAAAATCCATGTATTGCCCCAGGCTGCTGACCACTTCTGCAACTGGACAATCAAAGCTGACTAATATCATGTCACTCCTACTTTTTCCAGCCTTGACAGCAACTTCAGAGTCTTGATATTCATCAGGTATAGGCAAATTATGATCCAGCTGTCCTGAGCTATAGCTAGCATAAAGATCAGCTATGCTGCTTCCCTCTGCTACACTGCATCCATACCAGGGTTTCAGAATCTGGGCACCATTTCTGATCTGAACTATGACAAACACCATGCTGTTCTAATTGTTGCACAGCAATATTCTAATTAGAACACACCTTGAGCATGCGCAGTAAATTAGATAATTTTTTTTTTCGCTTGAGTCAAAAATTGGAGTGGGAGGGGATGATAAACAAGAAATTATTTTGATAGGGCCTTAGTAATGAAGTTTCTCATAGTGAAATAGCCAAGAAGATTTTTGAAATATTGTTTTGGAGCTTGATGAATGACCTGCAAGAGCGGTCAAAAAGTAATTCCCAACATTAGTGCAGGAAATGTTTAACTGGTAATTAGTTATTATAGAATAGGTTTTGGAACATTTTCAGTAAGTTTAGATGTAAATATAGCTATGTCAGGGTCGGTTAATGCAAATTTGCTTATGTATTGCATTACACGGAGTTAGATTGGAAAGGATGTGTCATTTGTCTGCAGGATAAATGACACATGACGATGTTCAATGTGGCCCTACAAGTAGTTGCGAAAATATGGAAAAGATAAGTTTTAGGCAGGGAAGCTTTACAAAAAGGAATTTTTCTGAAGATGCCCAAAACCCATCAATTAATATAATATGTAAATTTAATTAGTTAGTAATCAAATAAAATCAAATAAAACAACAATCTACAATTTCATATGATTCCATCATTACTACTCTGTGGATTAATGCAATACTAAACTATATCTACTACTAATATTATTATTTCAAAAGTTTGAATTTATTTATTTATAAGACAATCGAAGTTGCTCATTATGTTTATTGACATTCAATTCTGGAGCAAGCTTCTTTGTACAATTCCATAGGCAGAATTCTTATCAATAGAAATGTCATCACGGTCTTTTTGTATATGATCTCTTGGCTTCATAAACATTTTCCCTCTAATATTACTATTTTCTAAAAAAAAAAAGAAAATAGTAGAGGAATTATTATATGAAAATTAAATGTCACATGAAAATGTAAACAAGGTAATTGACAATGCAATATTCTAATTCTTCTGTACTTCCATGATCTCTACCTTTACTTTCTAAACTTCCTTACAAATTGCCTACATTTTTGCCCCGATAATTTTTTTCCCCAATAATTTTTTTCCCAGCAGGGTTTACTATTAAGTTGTCCACAAGGGAAACAGTATTTCTTAGGTCGGTCACAATTGCTACTTCAGCAGAGTTTGTTTTTGTGGTTGCTGTTGATTTGTTATAGATATAATGGAAGAGCTACTAAGTTTTTTTTTGTATTATGTTTATTTCTTATAGCCATAATGAAAAAAGCTACCATTATTATTGTATTATACTGGCATCAAGGAATAAAATTTACAAATTGGTTTGACTGCTAGCTACACTCTATGTTTACCTAGTAGCTAGTTGTGTTTGGGTCTCCCAAACACCAAACTAATTATTATCTTTGAATTCATTAACATTACATTTTTTTCTATTTAACTCACACCAGCGTGCGTTTTTTAGAATCATTCTGTCACATGTACAGAGCCGGAGCCAGCAAATAAAATGTGGTACGGCTCTAACCATTAAACTAACAGTTTATAACACTTTTACAATAATATGTAGCTATCCACAGAGTCTCAGCATTTTAAGAATATCTGGCTGAGGGAACCAATTTTCAAGAACTATAGCAGAAGGAACTTTAGACTTGTGAACATGCTCCTGCTAAACCTGCGAGTTGGAAATTCACAATTACATTTTGGTTTTCATATGGACTTGTCACCATCATATTATTCTGTATGTATCCATGCTGTCTTGCTATCAAACACATTAACTCTTTGAGAATGGGGTTAATTAAGTATAGTTAAGCCTTGCAGAGTTTGACAGAAACAATACAAACTACTTTTTTTTTTTAATTGAGAGATAGCAATGAGAAAAGATTTATATTAATAAATTTGCATATTATTGTGTTATGAAAAATTACGATTAGCTAAGTGGTGAACAAAAAAAATTATTTTAAAATGAATCTGTAGTTGGCGAGCGAACGTAGCGAGCGAGACACTTACAGAGGTAACACAATTGAAAATCGGGGATGTTTGTTGGTTTATTACATAAGGCATTTTTGTACTTCGACCCTAGCGTTTTTGTGTTAGTTGGGTGGTCGACCCCGGTGGTAAGTCAATGCGCTCTTTGGCATGGTTATAAGCCATACGCAACAGTATCTACTTGAAAATGCATTGTCCACTCCACTAGACTAACCGCGAAGGTAAGGGTAGGTGTATGTCCAGTTGTGTCAAAGCATTGTGCTTTACAGCCACTATTTAGCTAAAGAATATCACAGAGAAACCGTTTAAATAGCGTGTATTGTTTTGTTGTTGTTTTTCCTTCAATTCAAACAGTTGCAGCGAGTTGTTACTATGGTACTGAAATCCTTTTACAGTGTATGCCTAATTTAAAAACTCGAACTTATTTTCAGTAGCTTCAGTGTTAGAATTCAAAATCATTCATATTAAAATAGTATAGTCTTTAGGCTCGCTTGCCATTTGTGCTCAAGCCCATCACTAGTTAGTTATATAGTCAGTTCCTTTATATAAAATTACCAAACATTCTCTGTCTTATTTCTTTCCGCCCACGCGCAAGTGAAAAATTTGCGTGCCGTAACCCAACCCATTCCATCTTTTCAATTTTTACTCGGAGAATAGTACGGCGAGACCAAAAAAGTGGTACGGCCATGGCCGTACCAGCCGCACCATAGGCGCCGGCCCTGAATGTACTGAATTTAAATGAATGAGTTTTCTGTTGACTGAATTTTTGTGAATCCTGTGTGTTGAGAGTGCTAGTAGCGGTAGCTAGTGTGTCACCCTCCTGCATTTTAGTTGAAGAGCAGTTGAGGATCTACTCACACAGGAAACTAATAAAGTCACACACACCTAAAACAAGGCTAGTCTGTGTGTGTGTCGTCTGACTAGCAGAGTGGTCCTTCAGAAGGACCCCACAAACATTTGGTCCTTCGAGCCGGATCTGGCATTAGTGAAGGAGAGGAGTGAGCCAGCGTTTCAGCGGAGCTGTTGAAGGAGAAGAAAGAAAGTCACAAACAACTGTGGAACTGTACAAGTTACTGCAGAAAGTGGCAACAAGACGAAATCACGTGCTAAGCAGTGGAGCTGTACAAGTTTATCACAGCAAGCAGTGGAAGGGCAGAATTAAAAACCTGCTACTGAAAGAAAGTGGAAATGGTTATTTGAAATTGGAAATAGTAATAGCAACTCTACTGAGCTAATCAACACCGCAATTGCAATTGAAATTATTTCTGTACAAGAAGTAATAAGAAAAAGAAAGATAATGACTGACAGCAGTACACTCAAAAGAAAAAGTTCAACTTGCAGAGCCAAAATCACCAAAGCAGTTAAGTATGCAATGAAATTGGTTGCTGAGGATTTGACAACAATCAAAACAAAGGAATTGGAAGCAAAAATAGAAATTATCTGGAAGAGCAGAGTGAAATGCACCAAGTTTATGTGGGTGCATTACAATTGGAAGGAAAATCGGCTGCTGAAATTGAAGGAGAAAATGAAGGGAATGAAGCATTAGAAGAAGCTCATGATGGAGAGCTGGAAAAGCTAGAAGAGTATGCAGTCTTGGGAAACCTGTGTCAAATGAATAGCAAGATACAGAAGAGTTCATCACTCTGGCTGAAAATCAGCATCAGTGGATCAGCAACATTTAGCGTTGATGGTAATGCTCGTCGAGAAGAGTTGGAGGCACTGATTGGAGACATGACTCCATATAAAGCCAATGCCTACATTGGAGGACAGCTGCACAGAGCTGAGCAGCTGCATGAAGAGCTGTCTACTAAATTATTTGCCACAGCAGAAAAAACAGTGGCAACAACAACAGAAACTGTGCCAAAAGTTAGTGCTGTATCTGCTGCACCACCACCATACAAAATCAAGCCACCATCTTTCAGTGGCAATCCAAGAGAATTCCATGTATTCAAGGAAAGATTTACCGCCATCATGGATGTGCACAAAGAGTACTACTCAGACTCTGACAAACTGTGCATTTTAGCTGAGGCAATGGAGAATGCTGAAGCAAAGAAGATAGTGCTGGATTGTCATGCCAGTGGCTATGCAGCAGCAATGGTGGATCTACAATCCAACTATGGAAGGAAAAGTGTCATTTTTTCACAATTGGTAGATGAGCTTGTGAAAAGCAACAAATATGATTATAGCAGGGAGAGCATGAAGATGATTATTGACAGGACACAGAGAGTGTTGGGGGAAATGGAGAAATTGAAGGCCAAAGATATTGAAATGCTAGCAGTGGCATTGGTGGTCAAGGATTTTGATGCAGAAGTGTTGAATGAATGGACAAAGCATCTTGGTTGTGATGACACATTGCCTAACCTCAATACCCTCACATCCTTTGTGACTCCATTGTCACTGAATCTGCCAAAGAAAAGCAGAAGT
>WLWD01004833.1_pt1 | contig 26738 bp, 20 predicted proteins | sample 6712731 | NCBI WGS metagenome assembly WLWD01 (sample SAMN12718690, study PRJNA576275) | sponge metagenome | isolation source: marine sponge | host: Mycale hentscheli | place: New Zealand: South Island, Marlborough, Capsize Point | collected 2014-11-01 | reverse complement strand
GATCTACAAGCAATAAATAGATGCTGAGGCCACCAACTTAGTTACATGGAACTGGCCCACTGGTTCACTAGCATAAATGTCTGAGACCATTAATAAATAGATCTATTTCAGATCACTATTTAAGTACAAATTACATGTGATAACAGCACCAATGCATACAAAATGTTAATCACATTGTGCATGGATACATTTTATTTTTCATTTTTTAGAAGTGACGATAAAATATTTTAGTAAATATTGTCATACCCATTGCTTATCTCTACATAGAAAGCTAATAAGGACAAATATCTTTACAGCTTCTGCTGGTAAACAAATCCCAAACATTCTCTATTCATTGATATTTCTATTGCAAACTCTAGCTAGTAGCACAAGTGTACTGGAATAGCTTGCAAGCCTATAGCTACGTTGTTGCAATCATAAGATTTAATTAGGTACTACGGGGTTATATGGAATGCCTGAGAGACGAGCATATTATTAAGTGAAAAATTAAAATTAATATTATCCTATACATTTATGTAGAGTAGATATAGCTTCTACAGTCAATCACACTTTTCCATTTGTAAAGGTACTGTCTCACGAGGTACTCTCAGACTACATCCTTGAAGTAGTGGCACTTGAGTTCAATAATTCATCTGGCCGCTGTATCAGCTTCCTAAACTCATCGGCCCAACTCCCAGGCTGCTGTGACAATGGTTCTGACAAATCCACTAACTGTGAGGGCCCAAACATGTGCGACAGTGGGTTCCTCTATTGCCTCAGGCCATTAGGCCACAGCAGACAGCCAGAGCCTGACATGGGCAGGCAATTCTTAGATGACAGAAATGGATTTTGGGACTACATGCTTGAATTATGCAAATCTACAACTACTGTCAAACGAGGTGTATAATTGATTAATAATACCAATGTTGACTTTGGGATTTTAACTTCTAGAGTAGAAGTGTGAAATATCAAGAGAATTATCCGGTATGATAAATCATAAAATAAGTAGCTAATTTAAGCTAAGTTACTTTTTCTTAGGGAATCCAAATCGTGATAGTCATATATGACGTGAATACACCGGTCTTGACTAATTATGTATTGATGTAATTTTATTGCCAGCTCACCTGGAGTTCAACTACCACTAAGACAATACCATGTCATCTATCAAATAGTCCAAGCCTCCTTCAGTTTTAAAGTAGTTTGTGCCAGCAGTTTTTATGGGCCAGACTGTTCCACTAACTGCACTGGCCCTGTTCGAACAGACTGTTTAGAGTGTAAGATGGGGTACTATGGGCAGTTCTGCTCCATAAGACAAGACTCCTGTGAACTTAACAGTTGCTATAACAATGGGAACTGCCTTCAAAATGGCTGCTGTGTGTGCAACAAAGACTACAGTGGACAGTTTTGCCAACAAAAGATAGATGATTGCCAGAATGTGGACTGTAGGAATGGAACTTAATCAACTCTTACAATTGCTCATGTCACATTGACTACACTGGTCCACACTGTGATCAGGTTGTTAATGACTGCTATCTTGAAGGGGGTGGGTCACCGTGTGCTGCAAACAGCCAGTGTGTTGACCAATTATGCCCACTAGATTATACCGGTCGATTGTGCGATACTCGAATTGATCACTGTGTGGGTGTGGTCTGCATTGGCAATAAGACCCTGTGTGTGGATGAGGTCAATTCATTCAGATGTGACTGCAAAGAAGGATTCACTGGAGAGAACTGTGACCTTCCCTCAAAGTCTGCTCGGAGAAACAGTAATTCTTGTTTTTCACAAAGTAAGTCAATCAGAAAAACAACAACCACTTAATTAATAGCCATCTTGTTTGTAATTGATAAACATACAGTTGAAATAATCTTCCTATGGTCCAATCTCGTAACCTAATTGTGTATGAGTCCCATTTCTGGGTCACTTGCGGGGGCGGTGACAGTTAATAGTTGTAATTATGATTTCATATAGAGCTAGCTAACTAGTCACTATGCAACTTTGTTAGTTAGGTTGAATAGTTTTGTTGCTGTTTTTGTTGTTGTTGTTGCATTTTGTTATTTGTTTTTTGTTTTATGTTGTTGCTTTTTGTTATTTGTTTTTTGTTTTTATGTTGTTGCTTTTTGTTTTTTGTTTTTATGTTGTTGTTTGTTGTTGTTTTTTTTTGCTGTTTTGGAAAATATAAGGACATAGCTCCAGAACACACCAATAATGTCACCCCCATTGCCCCACACCCACAATTTGATTATAGGAGTAGCCATTATCCCTCCCCCTTCCTCTAACTCTCCCTCCTTGTGGAGAACCCACTATTGTGATAAGTAGGAATGTTTGATATATCTGTTGCAGTATTTCTTAATAGTGTGGTATGTGGATCGGGCATGGCTGTGGCTCTTCTCTCCACTATCCTTACTGCATGTATCTGTGGATGTGTAAAATGGAAAAGAACTAATTATAATATGTCTCATCTAGCTAGTAAGTCAGTGATTATATGAGATAGCACACCACAGATGCATAACAATCACAACATAACACTTTATGCATAGACAGATGGGATGGCGGACCAGTAGGAGTTGACTTGGTTCATCCAAACCCCCTTCTATACCACCACATTCCCAAGTTTTTCCTCCTTCCTGTTTACCTTTCATCATTTTCTGTCTCGCAAACCCTTTACTGGCAGTGTATCCCGAGTCTTAGTTTGAATATCAATACAGTCAATAAGATGTTGCTCCAGCTATTTGAAGTAGAGGTTGAAAAAAAAGAAGAAATACTGATTTTTTCAGTAATTTTTCAGTACACTACACACAAAATCATAGCTGGTTTAAGGCTCTTATTCATCAAGAAAAAAATTCAAGACAAAGCCGGTTGTGCAGTTACAATGTGTAGGGATAATGGAAGTGGGCACATTACATGCTCAGGGAACACCAATGAGAGCAATTCTGAGTTACTCACACAGATGTGCTCATGTGACCGAGAGTATACTAATCTTCTGTGCCAGGAGACTGCCAATAACTGCAATGGAGTCGACTGTGGGGAAGGGATTTGTGTGGATGACATCAATTCCATTCGCTGCAAGTGTAATTTTGGATATCAGGGAGTAGGATGCATGGATATCATCCCAAATCATACTGCCCCTGGCATTAAGGTAGCCGTGGGTGTGATAGCTGGTGTGATAGCTCTTGGAATTGCCGTAATTGCATTGTACAGTGTCAAGTACTGCATTCAAAATCAAAAGAATAAGAGGGAACATTTGAATGACAATCACTTCAGTAAGAAATAGCTTTTGTGTTCAGTTATAAATAAATAGCAATACTTTTTGTGTGCATTTTTTGTGCTGTGCTGTTGACTATTTATCTAGTATAGAGGTGGAAATACTTTTATTGAAACATCTTTTAGGACACCCTGTTATGCTGTGTTATTGTACACTGCTCATTGTGTTGATATAGGGCAGTGTTTAAACTGCCTTGTAATTATTAATTGAAGAGGCTGACTAACTCATTGCTTTTCTATTTATGCAGTAACTGAAGAAGACTTCATGAGAGAAGAATGATGGATGGAGTAGTTTAAAAGCTTTCCTTGTATACAGTGTGGAATGACAGACTATTTATGTTGCTAGATGTAGTTTTTATTATTTCAACATAAAACTATATAATATAAATGTATTTATCTACAACTGGATATTCAGTAGATTGTTTTAAGTGTTTATTGTTGTAAGTGACTTAATTGGTGGGATCTTATTTTCATGTTGCTCCATAAACTTTGTACTTGTATGCACTCAGTGTCAAGATTGTATGGATGGGCTTATTAAAAAAAAAAGACGAGCACAGTAAGTGAAGTAAGAAAAAAATATTTTGAAGTTCATATAAGAGAACTTATAATTTAATTGCAGTATAAAGAATGTGTTGAATGAGTGATCTACAAGCAATAAATAGATGCTGAGGCCACCAACTTAGTTACATGGAACTGGTCCACTGGTTCACTAGCTCAGTATTGTTTAACTAGCTTTATCTGAGACCACTAATAAATTGATTGTATTTCAGACCACTATTTAGGTACAAATTACAGATAAGAATGTAAACACTTGCAAAATGTTCATCGCATGGTGCAAGAAATACATTATTTTATTTTTCACCTTTTATAACTGAAAATATAATTTAATAAATATATTGTCATACCCATTGCTTATCTCTAAATAATGCTAGTAAGGGCAGACATTTTTACTTCCTTGGTCCTTCTTTTAGAGCTTCTGCTGGTAAACAAATACCAAACATTCTCTATTCATTGATATTTCTATTGCAAACAATAACTAGTAGCACAAGAGTACTAAAATGTCCTTACATCAATTGACTGGTAGAATTAAAAGGAGTTAACTCTGAGGATGATATACTGCTGGAAACTTGGTATTCTTATTATCATGGTGAGTTTCCTTAGAGTCTGCATAGAAGATATTGTAGTTTAGCTTGGAGGCCTATAGCTACATTGCTCTCAATCATAAGATTTAATTAGGTACTATTGGGTCGTAGACCTGAGCATAATATTATGGAGAAAATTTTAAATTCATTTATCATATACAATTATGTAGAGTAGAGATAGTTTCTACAGTCAATCACACTTTACTATTTATATATATAGGTACTGTCTCACGAGGTAGTCTCAGACTACATCCTTGAAATAGTGGCAAATGAGTACAGTAATCCATCTGGCCGGTGTATTAGCTGCCGAAACTCATCGGCTCAACTCCCAGGCTGCTGTGACAATGGTTCTGACAAATCCACCAAATGTGAGGGCCCAGACATGTGCGACAGTGGGTTCCTCTATTGCCTCAGGCCATTAGGCCACAGCAAACAGCCAGAGGCCGGCATGAGTAAGCAATTCTTAGACAATAGAAATGGATTTTGGGACTACATGCTTGAATTATGCAAATCTACAACTACTGTCAAACGAGGTGTAGAATTGATTAATAATGCCAATGTTGACTTTGGGATTTTTAACTACAACAGTAGAAATGAGAAATATGAAGAGAATTATCAGGTATGATAAACCATGTAATAAGTATCAAATTTAGGCTAAGTTTCTTTTTTTTTAGGGAATCCAAATCGTGATAGTCATATATGATGTGAATTCACCGGAATCGACCAATGACGTGATTGACGTATTCATTGTGGACATTACCAGCTCACCTGGAGTTCAACTACCACTAAGACAATACCATGGCATCTATCGAATAGTCCAAGCCTCCTTCAGTTTTAAAGTAACTTGTGCCAGCGGTTTTTATGGACCAGGCTGTTCCACTAACTGCACTGGCCCTGTTCGAACAGACTGTTTAGAGTGTAAGACGGGGTACTATGGGCAGTTCTGCTCCATAAGACAAGACTCCTGTGAACTTAACAGTTGCTATAACAATGGGAACTGCCTTCAAAATGGCTCCTGTGTGTGCAACAAAGACTACAGTGGACAGTTTTGCCAACAAAAGATAGATGATTGCCAGAATGTGGACTGTAGGAATGGAACTTGTATCGATGGAATCAACTCTTACAATTGCTCATGTCACATTGACTACACTGGTCCACACTGTGATCAGGTTGTTAATGACTGCCATCTTGAAAGGGGTGCGTCACCGTGTGCTGCAAACAGCCAGTGTGAGGACCAAGTGGGTGGTTTCCAGTGTATATGCCAACCAGATTATACCGGCCGATTGTGCGATACTCGCGTTGATCACTGTGTGGGTGTGGTCTGCACTGGTGCCAAGACCCTGTGTGTGGATGAGGTCAATTCATTCAGATGTGACTGCAAAGAAGGATTCACTGGAGAGAACTGTGACCTTCCCTCAAAGTCTGCTCAGAGAAACAGTAATTCTGGTTTTTCACAAGGTAAGTCAATCAGAAAAAACAACAACAACCACTTAATTAATAGCCATCGTATTTGTAATTGATAAAACAAGTACAAAATTAAAATAACCTTTCTATCTTCTAACCTAATTATGTGTATGAGTCCTATTTCTCGGTCACTTGCGGGGCTGGGGCAGTTTATAGTTGTAATTATGATTTCATGTAGAGCTAGCTAACTAGTCACTATGCAACTTTGTTAGTTAGGTTGAATAGTTTTGTAGTTGTTTTGTTTTTGTTGTTGTTTTCAAAATATAAAGGACGTACCTCCAGCTTGTCAACCCCAATGTCCCCCACCCTAAGATGATCTTAGTAGTCATTGCCCCTCCTCCTTCCCCCAACTCTCCCTCCTTGTGGAGTACCCACTATTGCGATAATTAGGATTGTTTCTATTATATATCTGTTGTAGTACTGTTTATTAGTGTGGTATGTGGAGTGGGCGTGACTATGGCTCTTCTCTTCGCTCTCCTTACTGCGTGTATCTGTGGATGTGTGAAGCGGAAAAGTATGTCTCATCCAGCTGGTGAGTCAGTGATTGTATGAGATAGCACACCACAACATAGATGTATTACAATCACAATGTAGCACGTTATGCATAGACGGATGGGATTAATCTATAGTCTAAATATTTATGGATGTGATAGGAGTAGCACTTTATTTGTCTGTTAGCCTTTTCAGTGGCGGACTCATAGGAGTCGACTTAGTTCGTCTGAACCCCCTTCTACACCTTCTTCCCGTTTACCTTTTGTCATTTCATACCTCGCAAGCCTTTTACCAGCAGTATAGTCCAATTGTTTTAGTTTATTGGAATGTCGACGTGGTTAATAAGGCATTGCTCCAGCTCTTTGAAGTAATGGTTGAAAAATGTAACACTGATTTTTCAGTCATTTTACAAAATAAACTGCAAACAATGTCATATCTGGTTTAAGGCACCAAGAAGGATATTCAAGAGAAAGCCAGCTGTGTATAGTTACACTATGTGGTGATAATGGAAGTGGGCACAATATATACTTAGATGGGTTCATTATTCACCCTCTCCGTCAAGATCAATACTCTATAGTTGTATAGTAAGTTTTATATTTTGATAATTAGCAAGTCATTATACAGCAAATTGTAAGTTACAAATCAGATCATGTTATTCACAAATCTTTAATTTGAACTTTTTAAAATAGTTACATAGGTAAGTGTGGTTTTAACTTAAAAAAGAACCTATTGAGCCAACTATCTACATATTAGATTTGAGATTATTTTATTTAGTTACGGAACTAGTAGGGTTCGACCTTGTCTGTCTGAGCCCTGCATATTTGACCCCACAACACCTCTAATTACTTCCAGTTACCTATTTTATCTTTCTTTTCAATCTCTGAGCACTTATACTGGCAAGTCCTATTTTGGAATTTCGACATGATTAATTTGGCGTTTGCAATCTGGACCACACAAAAAGATAAAAATTTTTTTGTCCATCCACAAACAACATTATATTATATATATATGTAGTAAAAAATAATAAGTTGAGTTGATGACGATGGAGAAGGCGGATTATATGAACTTGTCAAGGCATCTATAGTGACCATTTCCTCTACAGCCACTAGACAATCAGCACTGTACACAATGTAACTGCATAGCCCACTCCCTCTTTATCTTCTGTATCATCATAGTGCCTTAATCAATCTGTAATGCTGTTGAGCCTCCAAGCCTGGTCCCTTCCCAGAGTCAGGATCTTTGAGACTAAAACAGTCATGAATCAAGATCGAGAATTTTATTGTCATTTCATTTGTAATTATTTATTAATTCTTTGCTCATTGATAGCAATTTAGCAAGTTTTTAATTTTTACACCCGTAATTTTGTTACAAATCAGATCATTTGTTGTTAAATCTTTATTTAAACTTCTCAAATGATTAGTTAGAGATATCGTTCTAAGAAGAACAACCTTTTTAAGTTTTTAGATCTGCCATTGATAATCATTTACTGTGATAAGAGACACATAGTGCTAAAATATTTTTTAATGTTTCTTGAGTAAAAAATGTTTATCTTGTGTGTTGTATAGGTAATTTGAGTGTCAATCAGTATGTCCACAACACAAAGTGTGATGATCAAGAAGAAGATATCTATGACAGTGTGCTTTGAAGTACAAGAACTTAAATAGTAATTGTAACAGTCCAACTTATAATTCTTTTAATGACTATACCTACACTGTATTTTAATTTGTATTATAAAGAGTATTCTTGCTTCTATATCTCTTAGATGCAAATTGATTAGTTGGCTACTAGCTGTATATAAACTGAGTTAAAAATTAATGGTATTGCATTATTATTAAAAATGAAGAACATTTTAGATAGCTAAATCTCATAAAATTATGCCAAAATACCTAAACTTAGATAAAAACAAAGTTAGTTAGATAATGTTGAACTAAAAAAATAAAAAATATATATTGCTGTCCATAATCACAACCAATATAATATAATTATGATCAAAAAGAGTTCACAAGAAGTCGAATTTTCCAGAAAATTACAATGCATATAGCTAATAATTTATCATACAACAAAAACTACATCTGTGAAGTTGTCAATAGTTTATACATAAACAGGAATTGTAAGCAATACAATGACACAAATACAAATGAATAGAAAAATGATAAATGATTTAGACAATCACTGCATGAATATGGCACTTCAAATTTTGACTGTGTAGAACCCCACAATTCGGCCTTTTCCAGAATCTGTTCTGAGGAGGCAACAACATATCCATGAGGAAGTTGCCATATGCTGTATTAACTCCAGTCTCATTTAGTAGACCCTTTACCTACAGCATGCTGGGAAGGGATTTGTGGCAATAGTAAATGTATAGTACTAGTTTGAAAGGAACAACGTAGTAATACAGACTGCACTGCAAGACTTTAGTGAAATTTGTATTACTTCAATTGAACAACTCATTAATTGAAATATGACTGTTATTAATATATCATTTTAACACAAATGTTTATTATTTAATTGTAATTTAAATGAGTTTAAATGAGGTTAACGTTGGAATGGCAATCGGGTAAGTATCGCTGCAGCGGAAGGTACGGGCTTGTGAACAGGATGGAGGGCGCGGCCGGGGATGACGTGTTACAGTGGCACGTGAGCAAGATTGCCAGCAACGAGGTGAGCTAAAGCCATAGTAAGAGTTAGAGTGGGAAATCTGTGCTCCAAGTTTGCCCCTCCCACCCACTCCCCTTTAGGAGGTAGAGGAGGTAGGCATCAGCAGGGTTTATTAGTGGGGAGGGAGTATTAGTGTGGCCGGTAGTGGTTCCTTAGTGGTGATAAGATCTGTGTTAATGTTTTGTGTATCTAGTACGCATTCACAACATTACCTCCACTCTTCGGAGTGTGATAGCGCAGGAGTCATTGCACTTTCCTCCCAGCTACATGCGTCGTGTATTAGAGCCAGGTCCTAGTATGGTGTCGGGTAAGGGGATGCATGGGGGTTAGAGGATGTTGTACCAACATACACTCCCCAAGAATCTCAGGAAACTAATAATGGAAGGGGCAAGACCGCAGCAGGGGAAAGGCTTATCAGGGCACCTGGCTTAGCGGAATGGGCCATAGAGTAAGCCGGGAGGAGGCCAATAAGGGCTAGCAGGGGCTAGCGCGGGGGTGCTAACTGGTGCTAGCATGGGGGTGCTATCACGGGCTAGTAGGGGTGTTTAATGGTGAGCTAGCAGGATCTAGCAGGGGTGAGCTAGCAGGGTCTAGCGGTGGTGTGCTAGCAGGATCTAGCAGTGGTGCGCTAGCAGGATCTAGCTGGGGGGTGCAGGACCTGGTTCCAAGTATTGGCTGGGAGGGAGGCTCCTGCGCATTACCAATCCCCCTCCTTCCATTAATGGTTACGGAGGTTTATCTGGGTAGGGAGGGGAGGAGGTGGGGTGGGTCATCCCACATGACAAGGTTAAGTGCTCTCTTTTTATGCAAAAAAAAAAAAAAGCCAGAAAAGAGTTAAAAGATGAAAAGTAACAGGAGAATAAGAGATAAAAAGATCAAATGGATGAAGAGCAAGATAAATAATAGGTAAATGAGATAATAAGTAAGGGGGGAAATATGATGAAGAATAATAGAAGAAGTAAGGGGGAAATGATGAAGAATAATAGAAGAAGTAAGGGGGGAAATGATGAAGAATAATAGAAGAAGTAAGGGGGAAATGATGAAGAATAATAGAAGACGTAAGGGGGAAATGATGAAGAATAATAGAAGAAGTAAGGGGGAAATGATGAAGAATAATAGAAGAAGTAAGGGGGAAATGATGAAGAATAATAGAAGAAGTAAGGGGGAAATGATGAAGAATAATAGAAGAAGTAAGGGGGGAAATGATGATGAATGATAGAAGAAGTAAGGGGGGAAATGATGAAGAATAATAGAAGAAGTAAGGGGGAAATGATGAAGAATAATAGAAGAAGTAAGGGGGGAAATGATGATGAATAATAGAAGAAGTAAGGGGGGAAATGATGAAGAATAATAGAAGAAGTAAGGGGGGAAAGAAGTAAGGGGGGAAATGATGAAGAATAATAGAAGAAGTAAGGGGGAAATGATGAAGAATAATAGAAGAAGTAAGGGGGGAAATGATGAAGATAATACAAGAAGTAAGGTCATATTTCAATTAATGAGTTGTTCAATTGAAGTAATACAAATTTCACTAAAGTCTTGCAGTGCAGTCTGTATTAGTATGTTGTTCCTTTCAAACTAGTACTATACATTTACTATTGCCACAAATCCCTTCCCTGAGACTGGAGTTAATACAGCATATGGCAACTTCCTCATGGATATTGTTTGGATTATTAGAGTCCACGTACTCTTGTCGACTATTAGTAGAATCTGAAAAAAGTTTTCAACTTCATTACTTTTTCTTAATATTCTATATACTTTAATAGTAAGTCCCAACTTTTCAGCATAATATACCCATAAACCCTGTCTTCTATGATCTCTTCATGTTCAAACCAGTTAAAGTAACAAATTTAAATTGCCCCAATAAATTTTTATCAAAAAAATACACAATAATTAAATTATATAATGTTAATAATATTGTCTATATAATACATATCTAACATCCAATTGGGGCAACTTCATTTCTCCTGCAATAAACATAAGATAATTATCTGTAATGACATTAACTCCTTAATACTTCATTATTTTCACAAGTATATTGATACCATTTCATTTGTTTAAATAAATACATTATGCTAGTTCATAAATCTTCTGCGAAATAAATTGTAGATTAAAAAAAACATTTCTTAGCCACAGTTCACAATCGTCATCCACATCATTGTTATTATTGCATGTGCCTCAAACTTTTGTATTTGTGTTAACCAGTGTGTGCCCTAACTCATTTGGTTTATGTACTAGAAACAATATTATTTTAATGAGAACATTTTAATGATATACCTTATATTATTAGGAACTGTTCCATTATCCGAAAAGCTTCTATTACCAGATTCTTCGTCAGTCTGAGATATTTTCATCTTCTTGTTTTTACAGTATGCAATGATCATAATAATGCTAGCAATCATGAGTAATATTCCTGTAACGAGTAGGGATACTGCAATAATTATGTGAGGCCTCAGGTTTATTGGTTTAGACTCTGTTTCCTTCTCAATAATCTGACCTCTCTCTTCTATCTTTCTATTTTTGAAATTGGGAAACCTTTCTGTCTCTTCTATCTTTCTGTTTTTGAAATTGGGAAACCTTTTTCTCTCTTCTATCTTTCTATTTTTGAAATTGGGAAACCTTTCTGTCTCTTCTATCTTTCTGTTTTTGAAATTGGGAAACCTTTTTCTCTCTTCTATCTTTCTATTTTTGAAATTGGGAAACCTTTCTGAAATGATTAAAAACAAAACGGAGTGAATTTGTATACTTTACTTAATTGTGTTGGCATAAATATTTTTGGACTAGTCTAAGCAAGTGAAATACTACCGGAGTGTTATAGCACATATGTTGACTTAAATGAACTTATTCAGTGATGATGATGAAGATTTAAAACAAATGTTGTGTAGTTATATATGAATACAAATTAAGTAGAAATATTTTTTTAAAAAGTAAAGACTATCTACAACATTATTTCTTCAAAAGCCTAATTACTGCTTACTTAAGTTCAATGGAAGTTTATGTTTCGGAGTGAAGGATTTACGACTGTAATCGTCACGTATTTTTTCATTGTTTGGATTATTAGAGTCCACGTACTCTTGTCGACTATTAGTAGAATCTGATGAATTATCAATTCTATTCCCTACTGCATTTGAGAATTCCTTGCTGAGATATTTCAACCCTTTGTGAATCATATCTGGCAATTCTGGTGCATATTGTAGGATATATTTTAGAACTTCGACGTAAAACCCATCTACCGTTATTACTGGCCCCTCTCTCAAACTTTGCTGTTTGGTGGAATCTAAAAAATGTGCAAAATATAGATACTTTAATGTGCTACAGTCATCTATACATATGGTATTATGTAGATGTTAATGCATTGCAATACACTTGAATTTTCTGATTCACTTTATATATAAACTTTATTTTCAATTACAGTTGTACAAGACTTTTATTTCTATTATTTTAAAAATTATTCCATTTATCAACAATATCAAATGATACATTTTAATGTGTTTCTCTTACCTGATTTCAGATTGTCTTTGGAGTTCTCCATTTGATGCTGAAAAACATTTGGAGTGTGTCTGACTTGATTGAATTGGAAACTCTGAGCTGTAGTCTCTATTGGTGGAGACAACCTTTCCTTCTCCACGTGTTGTTTTTCTTGTCTTTGACTCAAACCAAATATGTTTGTCTTAACTTTACTGTCAAGTTGCTTATTATTCTCCAGTTGTATATTGTTTTTTACTGTATCTTGTGGCAGTGCTGTTTTGAAACATTTAATATTTAACAATCATGTTTACACAGATAGCTGGAGAAATAATCACTTATTGCTGCTAATAGTCACATTAATTTGTTAAACTCACCTAAACCATCTGATGAAGAGCTTATTGATGAAGGAGTTACTTTGGAATCCATTGTTTTGTAAACAGTGCTCTCATGAGGTCTTTTATAATTATTCCTATCTCTAAAGTCCATTTGTTGTTGTTGATATATCTTTGAATCTAGATTGACTCTTTGTGATTTAGTTGGAATAGATTGAGACATCCATTCCTTGATCATGTTCTGGTGTTCTTTTGTCTGAGTTGAAGGATGTGTTCTGGTTCCAAGGTTGTTGTCAATTTGGGTATTTTGAATATGTGGCAATTTGTCCTTCACCTCAACTTGTGGGGGTGCTGTTTTACACAAATCCATAATGTAATACTTTGTATTCACTTAAACTTCCAATTTTACTGATTAAGTAGAAATAGTAGGTATCATAATGCAACTAAAAGTAGTCAAATAATTTAGCTAGCAAATATTTCTTGTAAACTCACACAAGTCAGGCGATGAAGTAGATTTCTGAACAAATTTTTTGTAAACATTGTTCTCTTGATTTTGATCATCGTAGTTTCTGTTCAGAGAGTTTATCTGCTGTTGTGGAGAATAGTTTGACATTTGATTGCCATAGTAACTGGGTAGTTTATCTGGGTCTGATTGAGATAATCCATCCCTGACAAATAATTCTCGTGTTTTGTCCTTACTTGTATAAACCATAGTCTTTTTGTCCAAATTATTGTTACTACTAAGTGGCAAATTTCCATTTTCCTCAACTACAACAGACGCTGTTAAGTAATATTAATGAAATGTAATCCTTGCATCAATAATACATAAACTAGAGGTGTGCTTGATCACAACTATCAAGCAAGCCTGCCTAGTTAGGTTACATAAAACTGCAGTATTGTTTCTTATTATACATTAGCTTAGTTCATGCAAAACAGTATACAGCATTAGACCATTAATACTACCAAGCAAATACAGAATTACTTTCTTACCTTCATTTCCTCAATAGTAGTACCTTGTAGTTTTCAATTCAAGCCATTCTGACTACCTCAATTACCAGTAACTAGTGAACAAGCTTGCAGTTCCACCAAAAAAACAAAACAACGACAATGGCCAGAGTTATTTTTGTAATTTGTGCAAACAAGTATAGAACTACGTACTTACCACAGCTTCTCCTAAGTAACGGTGGCTTCCTTAGTAGTATTAATATTTAGACATTCTAACTACCAGTTGTACTACTTGACAAACAACCAGCAGCATTTAGCAGCTCAAATTATAAAATGGTGAATTTTTGAATTTTCGTCATGTAAAGGAGTAACCAGTTGCAGTAACTTGTTGGACTTTAAAGACAAGTGTTTTGCAGGATTATCTCTCAATTTGAAGCCTAAAAGAAGCACTTTCTTAATGATGTATGGGAAGAAAGTGGGATCAAGCCAAAAAAGACATGTTTAAAGAGAGGAAAAAAACGGCACCCGCATGCGTGATTAAGGAGCATATATAGTATCCATACCTATATATATTATATATTATTGGCGAGCGAGCGTAGCGAGCGAGACACTTACAGGGGTAACACAATCGAAAATCGGGGATGTTTGTTTATTGGCGAGCTAGCGTAGCGAGCGAGACACTTACAGGGGTAACACAATCGAAAATCGGGGATGTTTATTTATTGGCGAGCGAGCGTAGCGAGCGAGACAGTATTAGGGGTGGACAATGCAAAATCGGGTATATGTTATATATATATATATATGTATGTATGTATGGATGGTACGTATGCTCTTTAAATGCGCGCGCTTCTAATTACGTAAGTTAGGTAAAGCGTTCACAGTTCCAGTTTTTTTTCAATTAACGAGCGCGGAGTATCCTGCTGCAGACGCAACATTGTTTCAACCAAAAAGTTTACAGCTACTCTCTTCTTGAAACAATCGTGAAGTCTTTGTCAAGCTGCGCTTCTTTGCCACTGCTTTCGAAGTTTATTCAGGTAATGTGTAGGTGCATGTCCAGCTGTGTCAAAGCATTGTGTGTTACAACCACTACTTAGCTAAAGAATATCACAAAGAAAACTTTTAAATAACGTGTATTGTTCTGTTGTTGTTGTTTTTTCCTTCAATTCAAGCAGTTGCAGAGAGTTGTTACTATGGCACTGAAATCCCTTTACCCTGTATGCTAAATTAAAAAACTGGACCTTATTTTCAGTAGCTTCAGTGTTAGAAGTCAATAAAAAATAGTATAGTCTTTAGGCTCGCTCGCCATTTGTGCTCAAGCACACCACTAGTATATATGTTTGGACGTACGTACGGCATTTTTGTACTTTGACCCTCGCGTTTTTGTGTAAGTTCGGTGGTCGACCCCGTCCCAAACTTCACTAAACAGAATCCTCCGTTTACCGATCAGTACCCGTATCACCCTAGAAATTGAATTGTTTACTGTTTTGAATTATTTTACGGGTGCAGTTAAAACGTGAAAACTTACGGGACTTCCATTTCTATTCGAGTTTGTGACAGTGGTAAGTCAATGCGCTCTTTGGCATGGTTATAAGCCGTACGCAACAGCATTTACTTGAAAATGCATTGTCCACTAAACTAACCCCGAAGGTAAGTCTTGTATAGGTGTGTCCAGTTGTGTCAAAGCATTGTGCTTTACAGCCACTATTTAGCTAAAGAATATCACAAAGAAAACGTTTAAATAGCGTGTATTGTTTTGTTGTTGTTGTTTTCCTTCAATTCAAACAGTTGCAGCGAGTTGTTACTATGGTACTGAAATCCCTTTACAGTGTATGCCTAATTTAAAAACTGGACCTTATTTTCAGTAGCTTCAGTGTTGGAAGTCAAAATTATTCTATAAAAATAGTATAGTCTTTAGGCTCGCTCGCCATTTGTGCTCAAGCACATCACTAGTTTATTGGCGAGCGAGCGAAGCGAGCGAGACACTATCAGGGGTAACTCAATCGAGATTTCGCTATATATATTTGGCGAGCGAGCGTAGCGAGCGAGACACTTACAGGGGTAACACAATCGAAAATCGGGGATGTTAGTTTATTTATTTATTTATTTATTTATTTGTATATATGTATGGACGTACGTAAGGCATTTTTGTACTTTGACCCTCGCGTTTTTGTGTTAGTTCGGTTGCCGACCCCGTCCAAAATTGCACTAAACAGAATCCTCTGGTTTATCGATCAGTACCCGTATCACCCTAGAAATTGAATTGTTTACCTTTTTGAATTCTTTTGCGGGTGCAGTTAAAACTTGAAAACTTAAGGGACTTCCATTTCTATTCGAGTTAGTGGCGATGGTAAGTCAATGCGCTCTTTGTCATGGTTATAAGCCGTGCGCAACAGTATTTATTTGAAAATATATTGTCCACTAGACTACTGCGAAGGTAAGTCTGTGTAGGTGCATGTCCAGTTGTGTCAAAGCATTGTGTGTTACAACCACTACTTAGCTAAAGAATATCACAAAGAAAACTTTTAAATAACGTGTATTGTTTTGTTGTTGTTGTTTTTTCCTTCAATTCAAGCAGTTGCAGAGTGGTAGTTGTTACTATGGCACTGAAATCCCTTTACCCTGTATGCTAAATAAACAAACTGGACCTTATTTTCAGTAGCTTTAGTCTTAGAAGTCAAAATCATTCATATAAAAATATTATAGTCTTTAGGCTCGCTCGCCATTTGTGCTCAAGCACATCACTAGTTTATTTATCTGTTTATGGGGTACGTGAGACCTCTGTTTTCGCCCGCGCTTTTAATTACGTAAGTTAGGTAAAGCGTTCACAGCTCCAGTATTTTTCAATTAACAAGCTCTGAGAATCCTTAGTGGCGGTGGTAAGTCAATGCGCTCTTTGTCATGGCTATTAGCCTTGCGCAACAGTATTTTACTTGAAAATACATTGTCCACTAGACTACTGCGAAGGTAAGTCTGTGTAGGTGCATGTTCAGTTGTGTTAAAGCATTGTGTGTTTACAACCACTACTTAGCCAAAGAATAACACAAAGAAAACTTTTAAATAACGTGTATTGTTTTGTTGTAGTTGTTTTCCTTCCAAGCAGTTGCAGAGAGTTGTTACTATGGCGCTGAAATCACTTTACCCTGTATGCTAAATCAGTAAAAAAAAACTGGACCTTATTTTCAGTAGCTTCAGTGTTAGAAGTCAAATCATTCATATAAAAATAGTATAGTCTTTAGGCCTGAAAATACATTGTCCACTAGACTACTGCCAAGGTAAGTCTGTGTAGGTGCATGTCCAGTTGTGTCAAAGCATTGTGTGTGTTACAACACTATTAGCTAAAGAATATCACAAAGAAAACTTTTAAATAACGTGTATTGTTTTGTTGTTGTTATTTTTTCCTTCAATTCAAGCAGTTGCAGGGAGTGGTTACTATGGCACTGAAATCCCTTTACCCTGTATGCTAAATTTAAAAACTGGACCTTATTTTCAGTAGCTTCAGTGTTAGAAGTCAATAGTCTTTAGGCTCGCTCGCCATTTGTGCTCAAGCACACCACTAGTTTATTTATTTATATATATGGACGTACGTATGTCATCGCGTTTTTGTGTTAGTTATGTGGTCGACCCCGTTCCAAATTGCACTAGACATAATCCTCTGGTTTATCGATCAGTACCCGTATCATCCTAGAAATTGAATTGTTTACCGTTTGAATTCTTTTGCGGGTGCAGTTTTTCTATTAGAGTTAGTGGCGGTGGTAAGTCAATGCGCTCTTTGTCATGGTTATAAGCTGTGCGCAACAGTATTTACTTGAAAATACATTGTCCACTAGACTACTGCGAAGGTAAATCTGTGTAGGTGCATGTCCAGTTGTGTCAAAGCATTGTGTGTTACAACCACTACTTAGCTAAAAAATATCACAAAGAAAACTTTTAAATAACGTGTTAGGTTTTTTTCCCTTCAATTCAAGCAGTTGCAGAGAGTTGTTACTATGGCACTGAAATCCCTTTACCCTGTATGCTAAATTTAAAAACTGGACCTTATTTTCAGTAGCTTCAGTGTTAGAAGTCAAAATCATTCATATAAAAATAGTATAGTCTTTAGGCTCGCTCGCCATTTGTGCTCAAGCACATCACTAGTACTAGAGGTGTTCTTGAGTACAAAGGGCGAGCGAGCCTGTGCACAAATGAAACCCTTCAAAAGAATCTATCAGTCAATAGTTGTATAAATACATAGCTGTTGCTTTACCTAAAAAAATACAGAACTATTTTGTTACCTCATTTTCCTGAGTTAAAGTAATATTTGTAGTCTCTTATAAATGTCATTCTGAGTAACTGAATTACCAGTAGCTTTAGACAACAAGCACTCTCAGCTACTAAAAAAAAAGGCTGAGTTTTTGTTAAGTATGTCTGGTAAAGGGTCTCAATACCACCATAGTAAACATTCGCCATAACATTTTGAAACTTGAAAAGACAAGAGGTTCTAAAAATTGACTGTACAGTGTTGAATAGTATGTTCTTAAAACTTAAAACCTAAGTGCATCTTGTGGCATTCACAAACAACCTAAGACGAAGGAGTAAACATTTTAATTTCCTTGAATGATACGGGATCGCTGAACAGAAAGATTCTGTTTATTTTAGGTATGGGAAGGTGTAGACTATGAAGCAAACACAAAAATGCGAGGGTCAAAGTACAAAATGACATACGTACGTCTACACATATAAGCAAACAAATATCTCGACTTTCAATTGGGTAGTATCTCACTCGCCAGTTATTTGTATATAACATACATATAATAATATAACATTATACTTGATTTTCAATTTTCCACTGTTATTAATACTTAAAAGCATATACAATAATTTCAATAGTATTTGGCAGCACACAAAAACCCCGATATGAAGTATTGTGAAAGTAGACACGATCACAAAGCAAACAAACTGCTAGTGTCAGCATACTACATTAGTCTACTTAATTGTAGAACAGTATTGCAGATGAAATGAATTAACATTGACAATGTCACTATACTGAATGTATAAAGTGTTCATGTTATCTGCTGTCAATTTGAGTATACAATTAAATAATATTATTAAGATACTTTCAATATCTATAGAGTTTTCTCAACTCACATAAATTTGGTGGTGTACTTTGTGAAGTAGTGTCTATTGGGACAAGTGGATCGATATCATTTGTATCTTCTATACTAGAACCCAATTGCTGTTCTGAAGTAAAGAATGAGTCTTGGCTAACATATTGACTTTTTGGTTTGGTGTTTTGCTTCCTGTTCTCACCTAAACGAATCATTTCTCTTATGAATAGTCTATTAGTATGCTCATTTTTATTGAGAAACAAACCTGTTCCTGAAGAATCCATTGAGTCTTGTTTGGCATAGTGACTAGGTGACTTAGTTTGTTGCTTTCGTTCTTCACCTAAACCAACGACTTTGGGCCTATTGCGTGATAGGAATGAAGTTGAGGATGTATCAGATTGGGAGTCTGGAATAGCTTTCACGCCAGAATGAATATTTCCATTTAATACTTTGGATACTATTTTGCTAAAGAATGATTTGGAGGATGCAAAGAATTTTTGAGCATTTGGCAAGTTTAACGTGTCTTTCCAGTTTGTACCGTTGACTTTAAGCATAAATGTTCCGAAGGTTTCATTAACATCGTGCTTGAATCTCAAATAGGTATTTAGTCCGTCATAGTTCACATGAAACATAGTATTTCCAGAACCTACAGGCTTCTCATTCACATACCACTGCAATAGTTGTTCCGGAAAACCTGCGTACTGGGCCAATATTGTGGTATAAATGGAATTTCCCAATTTCTCCTGAACTAATTCTGTTATGTTCACCTCAAATTTATCTGTAGTTAGTAATATAATTTAATAGTCTGCACTAAATGTATGTTTCAACAAGTGTATAAATTTAAGTAAAAATAAGAAATGGACAAACATATTGAACTTACTAGTTGTGACCAGCGTCTTCTGTAAAGATTTGGTTGTCACATTTGTAGTGCAACTGTAAAACCCTCTGTTAGCAACATTAAAGTGGTCAATAGTGACATTAGAGGAGACAAACAAATATGGAGACAGTCCGTTCCAAAAGTTATTGTCCATGTCTAATGTTGTGTTAATGAATGTTAAGAGTTTTGCTGTTGGTGAAATACACTTCAACGTGACCTTTGCGTCATACGGAACTTTCAGTAAATGGTTCAGAAACTTCTGAGGTATGTTGTCTACCTCTACTTGTAAGGATGCTAGCATTTATAATAATACGAATATTTGTACTAATTATTGCATAATATTTTTTGGCTTTTATTATCATAAAAATCTAATTACATTATTATCTTTAACATAAAACATCAATTTAACTAGAGTATTATAATTATTACTCTCAGCTTATGTCTTGTTGTTGCACAGGTACCAAAGTTCAGTTTCATAAATTCTTGACTATTCAATATTGTTACATGTACACTGATAATGCTGTTTTATAAGTTCTTCCTGCTAAAATCAATGGCTACCACAATATATTTTATCATAACGGTCCGCAATATTTAATGTAAAATTAACAGTGGTGCACTCTATGATCACAACAAAGTTATTTTATCTTAAATAATTGGCACATTTTCATATTTTATAAAGGAATAAATTGTCAATATATTTTCACAAATTTAATTATGTTTGTTCAAGGGTACTGTAGGGTCAATTGTTGTTCTTGAACACGAGATTCATTTAGACAGACATGGTGGCGGCATGGTTCTTCACTTTTGACTATATTTTTTCAAGTCCATGTAATTTTAAGTGTCAAATGAAATTAATAATCACAATAAAATTTATATCTAAACAGTGCTCAATTACTCCTCAGATTGTCTCGCTAGCTTTACTTGCTTAGAAAACTGCAAGAGATGTAAAACTAATGTGGAGGTTTTACCACCACACAAGAAACAATTTTAAGCATTCATTATGATGCTCACACAACGCTATTGTTTCATTATAGCTAAGCCAGTTTGTTATAGTAATTTTGATTTCATTTTAAACTCACTCAAAGCTGATGGAATAACTGATGAAAAAGCACCATCTTGAACAGAACTTGTGCCGATATTCTTCACATGAGATTCATCAACAGGTAGATGTGTCCATTCCTTAACCTTACTTCGCAGCTTTCTGTCCTGACCTAAACGAATAACTCCGGGAAGGAATTTTCTATTCGTCTTCTTGTTTTTATCAAGTGGCAAGTTAGTTTCTGAAGAAAGTATTGAGTCCTGACTGACATAGTGGCTAGGTGGATTAGTTTGCTGTTTTCTATCCGGACTTAAACGAATAATTTCGGGGGAAAATTTTCTGTTCGTCTTCTTGTTTTTATCGAGTGGCAATTTAGTTTCTGAAGAAAGTATTGAGTCCTGACTGACATAGTGGCTAGGTGGATTAGTTCGCTGTTTTCTATCCTGACCTAAACGAATAATTTCGGGGGAAAATTTTCTGTTCGTCTTCTTGTTTTTATCGAGTGGCAATTTAGTTTCTGAAGAAAGTATTGAGTCTTGACTGATATAGTTGCTAGGTGGATTAGTTCGCTGTTTCCTGTCCTCACCTAAACGAATGACTTCTCTCAAAAATTTCCTATTAGTATCTTTGTTTGTATTATGTGGCAAGTTTGTTTCTGGAGAGAAGACCGTGTCTTGACTGATGTGATGAGTACGTGGCTTAGTTTGTTCTTTTCGGTCCTGACCTAGCCCTATTACTTCTGGTCTATATTTTCTATTAGTAGGCCTACCAGATTGGGAGTCAGGAATGGCATTTACATCAGAACGAATATTTCCATTTACTACTTTGGTTACTATTTTCTTAAGAGAAGTTTTAGGGGATCTAAATAGGCTTGAAATTTGTTGAAGGTGTGGTAACTTTAAGCTGTCTTTCCACTTGGTACCGTTAACTTTCAGCATAAAGGTTCCATAGGTTTGCTTAACATCGTGTTTGAATCGCAAGTAGGTGTTGAGTCCATCCTGGTTTACATGAAAAATAGTACTTGAGGAGCCAACAGGCTGTCCATTGACATACCATTGAAGTAGTTGTTCCGGAACATTAGCATACTGGGCTAGAATTGTGGTATAAACTGTATTTCCTAACTTTTCTTGAATTAGATCTGTTATGTTGACCTCATGTTTGTCTGTAAGATATACAAGATATGTATATAGTAACTGCCCCTATATAAAGTGTTTTTGAAGTTGAGTTTTGTCTTGCTATTGTTCACAATAAATTAGTAGTAATTGTAAATTGGGTAGTCATAACTGGTTCCTATTGTGACTATCAGAATTCCAGTATGGTAAGGACATATTATTATGATCACCAATTTGCTTCAATGAAAATTACATAATCTTGATAAGTTTACTTTCATAACTAATATAGTATGCAAGTATTATGTGCACACAACTGAGTTATGTGTTTTACTGCAAATGGTTAGAGAGATAGCGTAGCTGATTTCAAATTTATAGTTATAATTTTTTTTAATATCAAAATTTACTTAATAATATACAACCTTCATGATTATTGAGGTAATTAATAAAGAATTAACTAAAAAAGTGTACCAGAATAGCTGTCTATGTAAGTTTGTCACTTGGTTTCATTGCAAACTTTTACAATATATGTAATAGGTAACATTGTAGCATTATTAAAGTTCACGATGAACGGAATATCGTGCAGTGCCAATAAGGTAACTGTAAACACTTATTTAACTATACCATAGTAAAAAAAAATAAGTACAACTTTATACAGTATTTAAGGTTACAATATGCTACACGACAATTCCATTCTACTCAGCCTGTTCTGACAAGGGCTGTAGTAGCTTTGTAGAATGATGATAGAACTCACTTGTAGTGATTAGAGTCCTTTGCATTGATTTTGTAGTGATATTGGTTGCACAGCTATAAAACCCTCTGTCCCTTGCATTAAAGTGATCTATGGTGACATTGGATGATATAAATAAAAATGGGGACAATCCATTCAGGAAGTTTTGATCGATATCCAAGGTAGTGTTGATAAAAGTTACTAATTCCGTATTCTGTGATTTGCAATTGAGGATCACTTTGGCATCGTAGGGAACTTTAACCAATTGGTTTAGATAGCGTTGAGGGATTCCATTGACTTCTACCTCTAAGTTACCTATTTTGGAAAATAACAAAACTATGTATACTAAAGTTTCTTATGACAATTCTCTATTTCAAAGTAGCAACCTTAAATTCCAAGCTGACAATTTCTTAATCTGCTACAATAATCTGGTTCGGTCTACACTGCTTTCATATTTGTAATGTAACATAACAAAATTTAGCAAGTCAATTTTATAAAAACAAAACTATAACATATACCATTTGTTTATTTTAATGTCACTTACCTGCCACCAAATGTAGTGTAAAAGTATATATAAGTAACAAGAGAATCATCTTTTTTTACGACACAGTTCACTTCTAAAATAAATGCCACTACCAATGACGCTAACGCCGAAAAGTGGGTGTGGCCACGCTAGCCCGGCGCGCAGTTCTAACTTTCAACGCTGCACTTGCGCGTACGCACGTAAAACGGTTACAAGAACCATTGATATAATAGCTTCTACCTGTATTGGAAACGGATCATGAACTGCTGGGTTTACAACCAATCATGTGCTTAAATGTGTGTCTGTCGATTTTTTGTAATGTGTTCAGTTATTCCAGAACACTTTTACATGCACTTGTTACTTGTATAATTATATCATTACCAGACTTGCATTGTATTCTGTTCTTGACAAAGCTATTGTTCCATTGATTTGCAGGTATGTGTTGGTGGGGGTGTAGCTATGATAAGTGGGCCACTAATTCTCTAAATGAACTCTTCCAAGTTTGTAAAACATAACTATGTCAATTAAAATATAGTTCTAGTCAGAGTCTACTTAATTCTAAGTGATAAAAAATTATATATTCTTGGATTATACGGGTAAATATGGATATAAGAACATTGTCAGGCTAGCCGTCTTCTCAAACTTAGCTAATTTAAAATGGTCTTTGTACCCGAGCTCTACTAGATAACTACCTATTATTTTAGTGACGCGCCTATTGAACAATGGATAGTCATGAAAATATCAATTATGGCTGAGGCAAATAGCGCATTAACTTACAGCAACCACATATTCCATAGGAAAATGGAAGCTGCAAGACTTTTAACTGCGAACGTCCCTTATGTCCCCAGGGCTTTCTGCCGTTTGTTATTCTGTCATATTAATTTCGATGTCTTTACTTCTGACGTTTTAACTAGTGTGCCAGCCCTAATGTACTTCTAAAACATCCTAGTTCTCATGGTTGACACGCATTGACCTCTTTAAACATGGGCCAAATACATGGATACCCAAATCTCATTTCAGACTCCATTGTTGTGGGAGCCTGTTTCCCTTGCCAACCATATAATTCCAACTTCAGTTTTTTGTAAGTTTTTCTATTTCAAAGCAGCATCCTAAATATTTCCAGCTACAAATTATTAATCAGCTAAAATAATTTGGTTCAGTACACCTCCAATTATTTATATAATAAAAATGACCAATTGTACTAAGTCAATAATTCAGTAACATAATCATCAACTATTATACTTTCAATTTTATTATCACTTACCTTCCACTACATGTAGTGTAAGAGTACATATAAATAACAAAAGGAACATCTTTTGTTATGACACTTTTTGCATCAAAGATAATTAATGCTGCTACCAATGACGCTAACGCCACTAAGTGGGTGTGGCCACGCTAGACTGGCGTGGACACGCTGCTGGTGGCCTGGTGCGCTCGTCTAACTTTCAGCCACACCAAGTGCACGCCCATACGTCGTGATGAATAGTGGCTAGAGCTGCTGGTATTAAAACTAATGATGTTCTCAGGCCAAATAATGAGTGAGCTCCCTATGCAAATAATATTTATTTATTGGAAATGTTTTCTTTTGATTTTTGTGCTATGCTTTAGCAACACACAACAATTTTACACACACTCGTATCCTAAATAAAATATCAGCACAAGCTTTACAATGTGTTCTGTTCGTGTGGACAAGGGATTTTCAAATACCAACAATTTTGTTGGTAAGGTATTGCGTCTTAACATGAAAACTTACTAAGCCACTAAGTTTCCAAATGAACTCCTCTAAGCTTGTATAACCTACAGTATGTGTGAATCAACATTTAGTTCATGTCAGACAACCTAATTAAAAGGTGTAAAACTTCTATTTCCTTTGATTATATAATATATCCATAAACCAATTGTTTAGCCCCCTTCTCAATGTACCTGAGTTTATAAAATGCTCTAATGTTCAAGAACTTTAGAACAAAGCACTACATTGCATTCTTTTAGTGACTATCCAACAATGGATTGCCAAGTAGGACCAATTATATTGGGTAAGGTTGTGACAAAGAGGCATTAACTAAGAAAACTATCTACTCCCACTAATTCCAATAGATGAAATCTGCAAGACTTAACTGAAAAAATTTCTACTACTCTTGTGTCTCACCTTTTTTCGAGTTTTTTCCCTCCTGTCTGAGCTTCGAGCGCCCGCGTTTATGTTGACATTTTCATGTAATACAGTATCAATCTCTTAAAATAAAGTCATACAGTACAAACTATAACCTCCATTAATATTTGAGGGTAAGAGGTTCACTTGTCTCACTGAATGAAGTGTTTCAATTATAAATTTATCTATATTTTAGAAAATTTTCTAATTTCAAAGCAGCATCCTAAAAATTCTAAGCAAAAATGTAATCCTTAAAAAAAAGAATTAGTTTATAGTTACAGCGCTGTAAAAATAACCATTCTACTAAGTCAATAGTTCAAAAACAAAAAAATCTGATAGTATTGTCTTTATTATTACTTACCTTCCACAACATGTTGTGTATGAGTATACAACAGTAACCAAAGTATCATTCTTTGCTGCGACACTCTTCACTTCGACTATAAAATATTACTGACCCCAACGCCACTAAGTGGGTGTGACCACCCTAACTTGTAGCGCGCTGCACTCATTTTCGGCTCTGCCGCTTGCATGTACGTAGGTCTGAGCTGAAATGCCACCAGGGGTGAATCTATATAGACCTTTGGTTAAATATACCATGGCAATTTCTCTTACAGTTGTAATTATTTGATTTGTACATGTGAGAGTTATTTCTATTTCTTCAATAGCTACACTAATATGATATGGATCAGTATGGGATCCAAGATTACTGCTGTGTTTTTTATTCACTAGATTTTTTGACCTTTAACTGATAGCTTGTAGTAACTTCATGGCTTGCGCTTACTGTTTATTGTATATCAGAAGAAGATCTTGTGATCTATGATATTACATCGACTTGTTTAGAGTCACACGTGAGAAAATATTTAAGGAAGAAATGAAATTTATCTAGTGGACACATCATTTTTATGGTACTAATTTCCTATATTCATTTGTTTTCTAACTTACTACCCCCACCAATTCTCCATATGAACCAGCTTTTACAACTGTGTCTATCAACATTACCTAACTGTGTCCATCAATTGAATAAAAGTAGATAAAGTACTGTTAAATTACCAGGCTTCTCAAAGTAGTACCAATACTCTACTTCGACCATTTAACCTCTCAGCATGAAGCAAAACTTCCAGGGACATCAAAAAAGAAAAGAAAAAAAAGTAGCACTATCAAATTTCAAATGGTATTCTGAGAGAGTTCATTCTTAAATCAAAGCTTAGTGGTCAGTAATCCCCAACACCACAGCCTGACAGACAGACTGACCTCGTAAAAATGCCTCAAGTAAAAAACAAATTGTATCACACCATGATATTGAAATAGTCAAACTGGTGGGCTGTCACCCTAGATTTATTTTAAAGTTAATCGGGCACCTCGACTTCTCGCCCAAGTCCTCTTCAGCTTAGAACTTGACAAGAAGTAGTAACGCAGGGTTAAGTGTTAATTGGAGTTGGACGTCATTGGCTGTTATTACTGAGAAAATATGCTATTATTATACCATCCATAT
>WLWD01003498.1_pt1 | contig 26739 bp, 8 predicted proteins | sample 6712731 | NCBI WGS metagenome assembly WLWD01 (sample SAMN12718690, study PRJNA576275) | sponge metagenome | isolation source: marine sponge | host: Mycale hentscheli | place: New Zealand: South Island, Marlborough, Capsize Point | collected 2014-11-01 | reverse complement strand
ACAGAATACAGCCACTTTGAAAATCATCCATTCGTTAAGAATTATATAAACTTTAACTCATACATTGCCAATTATTGGGTTCGCAGAAAAGAATGGGCTTTGTGTTTTAGAGATGCAGTATACATGAGAGGAATTAATACAAATAACTATGCTGAATCTGGCATTCGAATTTTAAAAGATATTGTTTTTAAAAGAGTTAAGGCATATAATTTAATACAACTATTTAATTTTATAACTATTACTTTTGATATGTACTATAAACGAAGATTGTTAGCCATAGCATACAATAGAATGGATAGATATATAGCTTTGAGATATAAAGGCTTAGGTGCATTGGAAGTACCTGGTAACAACATTAAGGAGTCCACTACAAAAAGTATATATTTAGTTAAAAGTACTCATTATAAAGATAGAGTTTATGAAATTAATACAACAGTTTGGACTTGCACATGTAGTATAAGTTTAACTGGATATCCATCAGGAGAGCCATGTAAACATCAACATGCAGTTGCCAACAAATTCAATTTAGTTGCTCCGAACTTAATACCATATTTTAATGGTGATGGCAGATTTTTATATGCTTTAGTAGCACTTGGAGTAGAACAAGTTGGGGATAAATTTATTTCTTTCTCCATTATGTAAGCTAGCTAGCTAGCTATGTTTAGTTTCAAATATTGCAATTTATGTTTTCATTATAATACTAATACTTATTGATTTCAAGTTATGCCTGTTTTCATAGGTAAATAAATTGTTCACTGATTATTTCCTGTTCTAATTATTTATTTTATTAATAATATTAATCAGCCACGTTAAATTGTTATATTGCTGAGGTTATGCCCTAAGATATTATGGTTTTTACTGTCCAGTAGCGTAATCATTAACTTGTTTAAGGTAATGAAGCACTTCTTCCTGGCATAATAAAATTGCAATAAAATAACCTTTATTGTGTACCATTCTTTAATTAATAATAGTTGGCTGTAATGTTGATTTTTTTGATTTTTTTTTACAGTATCAGGCATTAGCAGTTACATGGAGGAATAGTTTTTACTTGGTCCAATTTTTTTTTCTCTAATGACCCTAACTTACCCTTTAATTCTTCTAACAGTCTGTGATAACACAATATTTCAACAATAATGGTATTTCAAATTGAAGCAGATGTGGTCTTGATGCCAGCATATTCACCATACTTAAACATCATTGAGCAGACACATTTTACGATAGCAAGCAGGCATATAAGCTTTCTATCTTTCCTAGTAGGCTTCCGTCTTACCTAATGTACTTTGACCTTGGACTTTCACCACAAAACCTAAGTCGAGGAAGTGTACGTCAGATAAAAAATCGCCTCCGGTGAGTGGACTGTGTTAGCCCTGAGGAAACGTTTCAACCCACCCTATATTAGTAGCATGAGCTATTATATAACTAGTGGTGTGCTTGAGCACAAATGGCGAGCGAGATCTTAAACGATTGATTTTAATGACTAACACTCAAGCTATTAAAATAAAGTCGAGTTTTTTAATTACGTATGCGGTAAAGGGGATTCAATGCCATAGTAACCGCTCCCCGCAACTGTTTGAATTGAAAAAGAAGCAACAAAATCAAGTCACGTTATTTAAAGTTTTCTTTGTGACATTCTTAATAGTAGTTGTAACGCACAATACTTTCACACAACTGAACATACCTACGCAAGACTTACCTTCGTGGTTGTCTAGTGGACAATGAATTTACAAGTTAATGCTGTTGAGTAGGGCTTATAACTGTGACAAATAGCGACTAACTCGAATAGAAATGGAGCTCCCATAAGTTTTTGCGTTTTAACTGCACCCGCAAAAGAATTCAAAGCAGTAAACAATTCAATTTCTAAGGTGATATGGGTAATGGTCGCTAAACCCGCGGATTCTGTTTAGTAAAGTTTGGGACGGGGTCGAACGCGGAGCGAACACAAAAATACGGAGGGTCAAAGTACAAAATGACATACATACGTCCAAACATATAATTGGCGAGCGAGCGTAGCGAGCGAGACACTTACAGGGGTAACACAATCGAAAATCGGGGATGTTTGTTTATTTATATATATGGACGTACGTATGTCATTTTGTACTCTGACCCTCGCGTTTTTGTGTTAGTTATGTGGTCGACCCCGTCCCCAAAGTGCACTAAACAGAATACTCGGTTTATCGATCAGTACCCGTTATCACCCTCGAAATTGACTTGTTTACGTTGAATTCTTCTGTGGTGCAGTTTTTCTATTCGAGTTAGTGGCGGGGGTGGTTAAGTCAATGCGCTCTTTGTCATGGTTATAACGCCTGTGCGCAACCAACAGTATTTACTTGAAATACATTGTCCACTAGGACTAATGCTGAAGGTAAGTATGTGTAGGTGCGTCCGTGTGTCAAAGCATTGTGTGTGTTACAACCACTACTTAGCTAAAGAATATCACAAAGAAAACATTTAAATAAAGTGTATTGTTTTGTTGTTGTTTTTTTCCCTTCAATTCAAGCAGTTGCAGAGAGTTGTTACTTTGGCACTGAAATCCCTTTACCGTGTATGCGAAATTAAAAAAACTGGACCTTATTTTCAGTAGCTTCAGTGTTAGTGTCAAAATCATTCATATAAAAATAGTATAGTCTTTAGGCTCGCTCGCCATTTGTGCTCAAGCACATCACTAGTTACTAGTGGTTGTGCTTGAGCACAAATGGCGAGCGAGCATGATAGAGTTAGGTAACATATAAACTGTTACTATGTTTTACTTACTGCATGCAAAACACTATAATAGCAGTTATGACATTTGATTTTCAGAAAAAAATACAAAATCACTCTCTTCCTATTAATGGTAATTTTTGTTTGGATCAACAATCAACCATTTTTTGATATCTCATCACCAGTAACTCTTGAAAAAGCTCTCAGTACGATAAAAAAAAGAAAACCAGTGTTTATTATTTGTTAATTTAGACCAACAAATATGGAAAATACTACTTACATCATCTCTTGAGTATTGATAACTTCTTGTAGTATCAAATTGATTAAGTTGTTGACCATCGAATTACCTGAATCGTCTTGACAAAAAGCTCACCTACAAAAACAAAAAGACAATCAATTTTAGCACACAAATACAAAATTACTTTCTTACCTCATTTTCTTGAGCAGTGGTAACTTTTGTAGTACCAAATTTGAGTCAATCTGACTATTTGAATTTACCAGTCACTGTTGACAAGCTCTTAGCTACAAAAAAGAAAGGCCAGAGTTAATTTTGCATATTTAGCTAACAAATATGGAATTGCGTACTTATCTCAGCTTCCGTCGAGAAGTAGTAGCTTCCATAGCATTAATACTACGGCATTCTGACTACCAACGGCTCTTGACAACCAACAACCGGCACTCCGTATCCCCCCATAAAACGGCGAAGTTTTGAAATTAAGTCTGGAAAAGGGTCTTCAATGCCATAGTAACCTGTCAAATCAACTTTTTGTGTCTTGAAAACAAGCGTTTTAGCAGGAATTTTCTCATACTTTGGAGCTTAAGTATAAAGTAAGGTTTGCTTAATGCTGTAGTTTCAGAATAAACTGGAGTCAAGCCTAAATAGCTGTGTTTTTAGGAGAAAAAAGTTCCCCGCGCGCGCGTTTAAAGAGCATACGTACCATCCATACATACATACATACATATATATATACTAGTGGTGTGCTTGAGCACAAATGGCGAGCGAGCCTGATGTTAGGTAACATAAAACTAAGTATTGTTACTATGTTTTAGCTTAGTTCATGCAAACACTATAATAGCAGTTATGACCTTTTATTCCAGCAAACAAATACAAAATCACTCTCTTACCTGATTAATGGTAACTTCTGTAGTATCAAACATCAACCATTCTGATAATCTCAATCACCAGTAACTCTTGTTCCTCAGCTACGATAACAAAATAAACCGGTGTTATTATTTGTAATTTTAGCCAAAAAATATGGAATTACTACTTACATCATTCTTGAGTATTGATAATTTCTGATTGAAGTTACTTTGACCATCTGAATTACCTTGAATCCTTGACAACAAGCTCTCACCTACAAAAACAAAAACAATAGATTTTAGCACACAAATACAAAATTATTTTCTTACCTCATTTCCTTGAGCAGTGGTAACTTTTGTAGTACCAAATTTGAGCCAATCTGACTATTTGAATTTACCAGTCACTGTTGACAAGCTCTTAGCTACAATAAAGAAAGGCCAGAGTTATTTTGCATATTTAGCTAACAAATATGGAATTACTACTTACCTCAGCTTCCCTCGAGAAGTATAGTAGCTTCCTTAGCATTAATACTGCGGCATTCTGACTACCAACAGCTCTTGACAACCAACAACCGGCACTCCGTATCCCCCCCATAAAACGGCGAAGTTTTGAAATTAAGTCTGGAAAAGGGTCTTCACTGCCATAGTAACCGGTCGAATCAACTTTGTTTCTTGAAAAGCAAGCATTTTCGCAGGAATTTTCTCACACTTTGGAGCTTAAGTATAAAGTAAGGCTTGCTTAATCCTGTAGTTTCAGAATAAACTGGGGTTAAGCCTAAAAAGCCGTGTTTTTTTGGAGAAAAACGTTCCACGCGCGAGCGTTTAAATGGCATACGTACCATCCCACATACATATATACCTATAACATATACCCGATTTTGCATTATCCACCCCTAATACTGTCTCGCTCGCTTCGCTCGCTCGCCAATAAATAAACTAGTGGTGCGCTCGAATAGCGCAAATGCATGGCGAGCGAGTAAATACATGAGTATAGGTAAAGATGATTTGTGAAGGAAATCGCTAAATAATAGCAATGATTAGGCATGAAGAGTTAACAATAACAGAATTACCTGAATAAACTTCGAAAGCAGTGGCAAAAAAGCGCAGCTTGACAAAGACTTAACAATTGTTTCAAGAAGAGAGTAATAAACTTTTTGGTTGAAACAAAGTTGCGTAAGGCAGTGCAGCAGGATTCTCCGTGCTCGTTAATTGAAAAATACTGGAACTGTGAACGCTTTACCTAACTTACGTAATTAGAAGCGCGGGCGAAATATTTTGACGTACGCATACATACCTACATATATATATATATATATCTGAAATCTCAATTGAACACGACTGATAGTCAGCTTCGCTCGCTTCGCTCGCTCGCTGAATAAACAAACATCCCCGATTTTCAATTGTGTTACCCCTGTAAGTGTCTCGCTCGCTACGCTCGCTCGCCAATTATTAGAAATTTTTTCGTCACCGGTAAGGGCGTGGCGGACAATAAAATTATAAAAGGTGGCTTTCTCTTCGGTGAATCGGTGAGTAAAGTTCGCCCGCTTCAACCTCTACGTCTTAACATCGTGTGGAGGACAAGCTATAAGAAACCCGGAAGAGTATTTTAATATCTTTAAATGGATGCTAGTGCAATTCTACTTGGTTTGGTGCTAAGCACTGTACTCTGGCTCCGGAAAACTAGAGGTAAGAAATAATATAACTAATAGCTGCTGTGAATTATTAATTATTTCATGATAAGGTTGAATTCAAATGTGTAATTAATTTTTAGTATATAGCTGGCCTAGCCTACTCGTCATGTTAAGCTAGCTACAATTGCCAACCCCTAAGCTGGCGTGGGGTACCAAGGACCTCGTCAGTGCGATATTTGTCCCGCCCAGTTAATAACGGAATACCCAGTTGGAGGCGAGCGCAACTAGTAGTAAGTGTCCAGTAGTCCATTGGGAAGTTTGTATTTATAAATAATTGTTGCCTTATTTGACAAAGTTTATTTTTAGTTGTCGAAAGATGCTTCCTCCACCACCAGACTGAGACTTCCTGCTTTCAGCTCGTTTAATTGAGTGCTCAAAAAAGCGTTTCTCACTTGAAGACCACTGAGTATTTAGAATATTTCGGTCCGGTAGCTCGCGAAGCGTCGTCCAACGAAAAAAAAGTAATCTCTAAACTTTGAATTTGTGCCTAGGTGAGACTGGATCATTAGCTAGCTATAGCTACATTTGCTAATGTTTTATATATAACCAGTCACATTTGTTAGACCTGAATTACTATTCAATGAGGCTTTGTGAGATTTTTTGTGCAAATCTATATCTAGGCTATTCTATAAGTGTGTATTCAGCAGTTTGGTTAATTGTTAGAAAACAAACCCTGAGTAAGATAAGAGACCCTGAGAATCAGATTTGATTATTAAGTAACAGTGCCAGGGCAGTGAGAACCACACAACTGCCATTAAAGATGGCTAGGTTTTAGGCAAAAGATATGTGGCACAATGACATTGTACATTGTGAGTGGTAGAGAATTATAGTTAAGAACTACAATTTTTTTGTCACTGTTTAAAAAATAGCAAGTGTTGAAATTATAGTGACATTCATTATTTAAGGGAATGGTGTCAGTACTGGGTAACATACGTTGGAATGGTGGATTCAGCCCCATTAGGACACTCCCATTTCCTTGTACTTTCACAAAAGGGCTAATATAATTCAGGGTACCGGTTAAACGTAATTACACCTCATAATAGCAAAAAATTGCACTAACTTTTTTCAATTGATAATTACTGGTAGTGTGCATCATCACAATAGTGTATGTTTGCAACAATAAGGATTTTGGTCTGGTTTGGTGTTAGGCCACACAATAATGTGAAGTTGTTTTAAACAAGCAGTGTTGTCTTTTGTGGTTGTCATGATCAGCTATGTAATTTGAAGATGTTAAACTAAAAGTGTTTAGGTCTTTTTCAAGGAATGGGCTAGTTATTTGTCAAAGCCAAAATTTATTATTTAGAGTACGTGTAAACATATCAACAATTGCCTTGTATTTGTATTCCTCAAAAAAACGTTCGCATTTGTACACTCAAACTAAATCATAGATTTTCAATGTCATTCTACAATCTTATCACAATAGCACAAGATACCAAAAATAATTCTGCCATAAGCATGAGATTCTAACAGTCTGCCAAAACTTTTGAAGTATTTAGACTAAGTTCGATTTGGATTACTAGTTATAGGATTCTATTCAAATCTATTCTTTCTCAAGTGATTTAGCTTCCATCTCATTATACTCTATTATCTGTGTCCGAGACGAGAGGAAAAACTGAATATTAGAAGGGTACTCTCCTTACTCGTAATAATAATTTGCCTATTTTATACTTTGTTTATGGAGAAAACAGCAGTAGTAAATTACCAACGGAAGCATTGTTCACAGTTTAGACAATGATAAGGCTTAAAAACAGCATCTGCTTCTAAAAGTTACTTAATAAGTTTCCACTCACTTGATCAAAATTTCAAGAAACTATTTTTTTTTTCATTTCTGAATAGAAAACACAATTGGGATTCCAAGAATGTTACACATTGATTAAAATATTGTTATTGCATAGATAATGGAAAAAAAACGTGGCATTGTTAGTGTTATCTCTTGGTGTATTGATTGCGCCAATCTTCAGCAACTACGAATCTGTTAAACTCTTTTATCTTAAAGGAGATATGCGGTTTAATACTGCAAACACTGATTACTATTTTTACTGCAATGTGGTTGGCAACTACCTTCACTGGCAGTACGAAAGTGAACCTCTCACTGGATTTAACGCTAATGATGAAGTAGGAACTTCACGGGTTGTTGATAAGACTGACTTTCGTTACACAGTAACTCTCCTGTCATTTGAGTCAATAGGGGATGGCAATACTTCGATGGACAGTGTTATCATTTTTTCATTTGATGAAGCAGTTCGTAATAATTTCACCATTACTTGCCGCAGCAATGGTCCAATGTCCAAAACAGTATCTGCTGGAATAGTGTCTGAGGTGGAATACTCTTCACTGAGGCATAATTCTTACCATAGTATAAAACTTGACTATGTTATTAAGTCTATTAAGTCACATAAAATAGTGAGGAACTCAACTACTCATATCTTTATGTGTGGAACTATTAATACTCCACAGTCAATACAAGTAAACGGCCTTTCCATAAATTTTACATCAAGTGATGAACTTGGATTTCACAGAAATGTGTCAGGGAAGATGAATTCAGACAATGTGCAAGGTATACTTATAGCTCTCCATCCATTGATGACGACTGCCATTTTTGTTAATACTAATAATTCAAACTTTGAAGTATCTTGCTCTGATCGGGACATGTTGACAACACTAAATTCTAATGGGATATATACAACCAGTCTTACTAGTGCTGAGACACCTTTTTCAATATAATGCTTTTATTTAGTTTGTTTGTGCTATTCTTTAGCAATACACACAGACACACTTATTCCCTGGATATACAAGCACTAGACATACCATTGTATCCTTTTCCACTGGAAAAATATTGGGATTTCCTGTATCAGGTCAGGTAAAGTAAAGGCTACTGGAATGGCACAATTCAGACACATGGTTGTCAGCCTTTCCATGCTCAACACTGCCTGCAGGCTTATGATTTACAAGATGACTAAAACAACTGACAGTAAAATTATTCATGTCTGTATTAGGTGTAATCATAACAACAGAATAAAATATATACATTTGATTGTCACTCATTTGTGAAGACAGCAACACAGCAGATTAAAGTAAGATACATGGTCAGGAAGAACTCGTCAAATTTGATTAGACTATTCTTGCTGACGGTGCAAACACAACTCGTCGAATTGACTGCCGCTAAGTAAGTACTAATTTATACAAGCACGGAAGTGAGTTATAAATGGAGCCAAGTGCTCACGTGGAGTTTCTGTTTTGTGATGGTGTAAAAACGCGAACCGAAGCCAGTATTCGACGAGAAAGTTAGCAAGTTAGTATTGATTTGTACTTCACGACTCTAGTTAAGAGGGAGCGCTGGTAAGGTAGTGGTGATTCTTATTATGTGTTTGTAGCTAATGATTACTTCACGACTCTAGTTAAGAGGGAGCGCTGGTAAGGTAGTGGTGATGCTTATTATGTGTTTGTAGCTAATGATTACTTCACGACTCTAGTTAAGAGGGAGCGCTGGTAAGGTAGTGGTGATGCTTATTATGTGTTTGTAGCTAATGATTACTTCACGACTCTAGTTAAGAGGGAGCGCTGGTAAGGTAGTGGTGATGCTTATTATGTGTTTGTAGCTAATGATTTAGCTATTATGTATTAGATAGATTATTTTTTATTTCCGTTAGTCATCACTACATCTAATGAAACCCCTTCACTGATGCACTAATCATATGAAATAGATTAAGACAGGTAAGGGAGTTTCTTAATATCTTTAATAAGATCTTAGTAAGATTTAGCTGATTAGAAAAACAAACTTTTTATTAAATACAATAAGTAGTCTCCAATATATTCTTCTGGCTGGCTCATTTTTTTTTTGTTTAGAAGCATATTTCAGGTATAAGTGTGTCTATGTCCAATAATTCATATTTATGCACTATGTACTAAGAGTTACAAAAAATTATAATCGAAAATATATTTTTTAAACCATGACATTTTTTTTCCTGTTGCTCCTCCAAATTGGCATTTCCGTTACAGGGATATTGGATTTCCTTACTGCTGTGAAAAGATCGAACACATCGTATACTGATTATTATTTCTGCTGTGATATCAATGGCACCTTTTTATCGTGGGAATGCAACCATAAACCTCTCAGTGCATTTCGTACAGATGATGTTGGAGAAGTCAGGTTAGATGAGAGAGCTGATTACACTTATACTGCAACTTTGCTGTCATCTCAACCTACATATAGCAATGAAGCAGAGATGGACTCGATTCTTGTGATCTCATTTCATAATGATAGGAATCCTGACAATTTTTCAGTGACCTGTATCAGTAACAGAAACAGTTATACCAATTTTTCCCAAGGAGTGTCTTCTGTAAGGAAAAGCAAAAAAGATAAAGATATTCATTTGGATTATATTAAGTCGGGCAATATAGTGAGCACTAATTATCTGTCTCACGTATTCATATGTGTGGTACACCAAAGGTCACAATTTTTCGAAGTCACTGGACCAACTCTTACTGGACAAATTCTTAGTTTCAGCAGATTTGATAACATTGGACGAGCTAGTACAATATTCTCTGAGGACAGGAACATGGCTAATGTTCAAGGAATTATCATGGCTGGAGACAGTTCTGAATTGATTGCACTAGTGATTGTGTCATTAAATGGCAGTGTGGATGGTGTCACCTGCGGGGATTCAGAGAATTTTGTTGATTTGTCTTTAATGGAGGTAACATCACCTGACGACCAAGTAGTCACAGATTATGGTACAACAGAAACTGAACAAGCAACAGAATCACTAAGTACAAATACGGAGGAGTCAACCAACTTTACTACAGCTCCAATGGATGGGCATTTACTGAGTATTATTATACCAATCATCATGATAATACTACTATTGGTGGTAATTTTCGGAGGGCTTATTATAAAACACAAGTAAGCGTGATTTCATTAATTTTGCAAATACATTGCACGATTTATGTTATGTAGTAAATTTAGACTATTAATTAAATCTTTCTGAGTGCACATATTACCTATGGTATGGTGTACATAGTCCATAGTCATTGTTAGGTCTAAACAAAAGCTCAATTGAATAAGTCTGCTCGAATGATATTTTGAAGGTCCACAAGTAAATTCCAGTTCATTATCCCATGCTCCTCTAGTTAACATCCAATGCTGACTATTGGCTCAAAGTAACACACACGCCTTATAATATCTCATTTTGCTGTGCTATGAATGCTACATAGCTGTCCAGTTTTACTGTCAATTGTTTTATCGGTATACCTGGGGAGCCCCACCCTCTTATTGTAGGTATGGCCTATGCTCAAAAAAATTATCTACAAAAGTCTGAAAACATGCATTTGTGGTAACATCTTGTGGGATGTGGGGAGCCTGGATGGGTTATAAAAAAGCCCCATACACTGAGTGTGTTCCACTTTTATGACTACAAACATGATAGACAAGCACAAAGGGGTTCCCTTCAAAGTTTCTAATTCAATAAATTCCACAATTTTGATGAGACATTTCTATTGTCCCAAGAGATGACAAAAGACATTACTAAATAATACTCAAATACAAATTGGTCTATAATGTTTACTATAACTTTTTTCCTGAGTAATTATGTTGGTAATCAATCTGATAAAAAAAACAATGCTTTATGGAATGGAGGACAAAAATGGCGGTATTATAATGGGGAAACACAATGTAATGTACAGTAGGGGTCAAAAAAAGTTCCCATAGCGACCAGACTTTTTAGCGCAGGTGCTGTCCTGTACTTGTTTAACCACAATAACTGAAGTGCTCTAGAAGGGTTCTGTCCCTAACTGGAAAAAAGTGAAACACGGAAAGGTCACTAGAGAAAAAAGTCGCAGTAAAAGGTCTTAAAAGGTCGCTACAAAAAAAAAAATTGCCTAAAAAGTCTGGCTAATATTCCAATATCATACTGTTATTGATACCAGACAATGTATTTTGGATTATTTTCATAGATGTTCTATCAATCGAATGGAGATAACCCGAACAGATGCTGCTCCTGCACAGATTGAGTAAGTATACTAGGTGTTACTTTCAACTACTCCCAATTTATTACTACATTTCAGTATTCTTATTAAAATTACAATTATTAGCAAGCGAACAAAGAAGCAGAAATCTATCAGTGATGATGAGAAATAATTGAGACTAACTACTTTCTGTGGCATTACTTTTTTCTTGATTCAGCTAGGAAGGTCACTTGCTATTTGTACTGAAGCACATCACTTGTTAAATTGCCACCTCAACATAACAATTATATGTGTTTCATGCAAAAAATGAAATTCATTACAGAAAGAATTGACAATTGTATTTGTAGGCGTCCGCAAAAGCTCTCATTGAAAGATGAAGACTGTTCTTCTTCAGATACTACAAAGTAAGTGTTAATTTAGTTCCACTAATAATTTTACTTTTACATGACATTATAGCTAAAAATGATGATTGTGGGATTAGAATCTGAAGCAAGCACTGGCAATATTACTGATAGTTATTTATCAATGTGAGTTATTAATTTTATGCTGTTATGTGTTCATAATGTAAACATGCAGTTTGTTTGCTCCTTTAATCTGTCCAAGTTGATTTGGTCAGAAAAAAAACTTGACTAACTTTTGAACAGAAGCAGTTGTGCATCTGAGGCTTGTATCATTACAAAGCTTACACCGAAGAGGTTAAAAATGTTTCATCAGTAAGTCCAAAACCAGAGAAAAAGTTCTATTCTAAACCTCATTACAGTAGCTAGGGAAATACAAAATAACACTGTCAGCTTTCTGCACATGCACCCTAATTTTGTCACGGGATACGGCTCAATCAATCAGGAAGAAGGTTTTCAAAGCAATTGTAAGAAATGAATGCCTTCTTCTGTTATGGCTACTTTTTTAGCCTTGTATCGTTTGAAGGGTACACAACTGTCTATTATGCTGTTAGCTTTGTTTGTCTATTTCTTTACGAAAAAATGCTGAGCATACAATGTATCGTAGTGATTGAAAGCTTCATGTCAACTGTTAATCGTCAGTATTCTCCAAAATCAGAGCGTGACAGACAGACAGACGACAAACAGACTACTATAACCCTCTTGGCATGCTTGCTGAGGGTTAATAAATAACATATAATAAAATACATAAATATGGAACACAACAGTAAAAACTATTGTAAAAAAACTACCATTTTACGGCCATACAAACGGACGGAATCTGGAACTTTATTTTGTCTCTAATCCTTTTTAGGTAATAGTTGTACTAATCTAGACTATCTCAAGTTTCAAGGGTTTGGTTTATTGTCACCTAGTCATTTATGCATGTATTACCATTAACATCTAAACTGTCTGCAGAATGGATCGGTGTGATGATAAACCTGTCATTTACGATGATGATTCCAGTGTATCTGAACACAGCCCCCAATGTCATGGATTGGATAATTCTCTCACAGTATTTTCTGGGGAGCGTCAGCCAGCCGAGTTTGGGAAGTAAGTCTATGTTACACATATATGATATAGAATACTAATATTGAACATAGGGGGTTAGAGTGGCTACCATTCATCCAATTTATACCATCGCACATCACCACCATGCAATGACACCTCTCTAACCCTATATATAGTTGTGTCACATCACTTTGTTCACTGTATTGTGAGCTGATACAGGACTTCGAGTCTGAAACGTTCTCCTATTGTTTCAAAAGTCAACTGCGTTAAATAATAGCTGATCAATACTAGTGTTCTATATCGTATATAGCATTCGTCAACGTAGTAATGAGCCTATACTCTGTAAGTAAGTATATGATCTCCTAATCATATAGCTAGTGATATGTACTTGAGCACAAATGGCGGGAGAGCCTGTGCACAAGTAATTCACACAATGAGGTAAAACACTTCTTCCAAAACGATCAGCAGTCCAGTTCTAAAAGTATGTAGCTGTTGCGACCATTATACAACAAGCTGACTAACGCAGAACTACTCTTACCTCTGTTTCATGAGTACTGGTATCTTCTGCAATATAATGCTATTCTGTCATCAGATTATCTGAATTACCTGTAGCTTTAGACAACTATGTATATATCCCCGATTTTCAATTGTGTCCCCTGATAATGCTCGTTTCGCTCACTCTGCCAATAACTATTTCGGCTACTAACATAGTTCTATTCTAGTTCATTGGAACAAGTAGTAATGGGTATTTGATGTAGTTGTCAGGTGTGTCAACCCTTGTGTTTTTTGTTTGTTTGTTTGTTTAGTTTCTGATTGTTGCTTTACATGTATGTAATTATGTAGATTGGAATTTTCAACTCCTTCAGTTAAAGCTGACCTGGATTCTAATGAGTCATCGCTGAGTGTATATGAAGAGTCACTGACCAAAGACTGCAGTGGTGGTGCTGACAAACCTGCCATGGAGGTTAGACAGATATACAAATGAACTGCCTAACAGTTAATTTTTTTTTTATTGATTAAGAAACCATTGAGTAGCACAATTATGTGTATATACTGTATTTTCATTGATGTCAATGTCATCTTGTCTCTAACTCGGCCGCTCAGATTATTATTTTTTTTCTTATTATACTATAACGTAGTGTACAACAGAAAAAATAATTCTTAACTTAACAATCGATATATCGAGCAAAAACAAATAAATTCAATATGGACAGAAGAAAAAAGGCTCGTTCATAATGCTATTATTTTATAATTATGTTATTAGTAGCTGATAAGTATTTTTAGTATGAGGCTATTTATCACATTTCCTCAACTATTGCACCACAAATGTTTCTCATTTAAATAGACATCTAGAGATTGGAATTAAATTAGGAGATTTTGCTACACATACATACACACACACACACAATACAAAAAATGCAAATTCTCTTGCTGCCGCTAGGCGGTCACGCGCACCTGGCAGAGCCAGGATGCCTGTGCACTAAGCAGGCACTGTGAGCCATGCAAGCTAAGCTCCTGGAGCCATGCTAGGAACTCGCAGGAGAACAGGCCTTTCCTCACAGCAAGTGGTGTGGGCACCCGAAGTCCCACCTGGACCATTGCTGTTGCATGAGAAAAGGCCTTGAATTTGCACCCCAGCAAATGCCAAGTACCCCAATCACAGCTGGGTGGACTGGTGGGGCTGGTAGGAGACAGATGGAAAATCAGATGGAAAATGCCTGAGTTGGGCTTGAACTCTAGGACCTCAGGCCCTGATCCCAGGACACAACCACTAAACCAACACACACACACACACACACACACACACACACACACACACAGAGAGGATCTATGGAAGGCAAATGAAGTTATCACTTATGCAGAATGAGTTGAGGAATTAGCCAAGAACATCAGCTAAAGTGTAGAGGGTGCTTTGCTTGGTCAATGTAGGCAAAACACGACCATCAGCTAAAAAAAAAAGATCTTATATGAAACTTGGTCAAGTTGGTCAACCCAAAACACATGTTCCACTGGTGGCAGTTCCCATGATGTTCTACTGGTGCTCTTTTAGCTCACCAGTGGCTACAACGAACAATTGGTATATGCAAGTCACAAAATAATACAGTGTCATCACTGCAGAGGCATACTCTTTACTCATTCACACACAAATATAATAGTGTACTTTTCTTGTTGTTACATTTTCATTCACTAGGCGAAAAATGAAATTTCATAAACATCCCAAGTCGTAGTAAATGTACCTATCCTGCACCTACCCTATGTGGGATAGAGCCAAATTTCATAACTGCATGAAATTTGGCTCTATATCTTACATAGGACAGGTGTATAAGGACAGATATACTTTCCTACAGTGTGGGAAATGTAGGATAATTCAATTTTGGCCAGTGATTCTCTCATCTATCTTTTCTGGGGTTGTAGGAGGCTAGCTGGCTTTGCTATGTACAATTATATTCCAGATAATCATACACAGAAAAAAACCACCAATTATATCTTTGGATGAAGATCTTATAATAATAGCAAGATTAACCAACCAGACTTTAAATGCGAGCTTAACTAATTTTGTAATTAGTATTATAATCAAAGGAATATATCAGTCTGTGGATAATTATAAACTGCTGTAAGGGAAGAAAGGAATGAGAGGAAGAAGGCGGAGCTAACTTCGGGTGTCACTTTGTCAGGCTGATCGTTGCTTGCATCTTACGTTCAGATTTCTTTCACTGTTTAATTGGACTAGAATGAATTGTTCAAGTCATTGTTTCAAATCCACTCTGTTAAGATGCAATGTTCGTGTGTTAGCTCAACTGATGCACATGCACTTCCAATACTTGAACACATATGCACACACATAACACACAACCCAGCATATCACCCCATTTGTGGTGTGTCATACATTTTAAATGGTTTCAATTTAACCAGGATGTTGATCTGATGTAAACCAAAAAGCTCAGGCCCTGGGCCAAGGACACAACCACATTGACACAACCACATACTAGCCACCACTACACACACATACACACACACACACTCACACAGAAAACACACACATGTGCACTCACATATACACACACACACACACACACACAGAAAACACACACATGTGCACTCACACATGCACCACACACACACACACACACACACACGCATGCACACAAACACAAGCTCATCCACTCACATAAATACACAAGTTGAAAACATAATAAGGAATGCATTACGATTAATGTTCACAGACTTTATTCAATTTAATCAATTCCATTATTAGGAAGCCATGGGTTCACAAACATACCAACCAAGGCAATATGCACATCATAACATTATCGCTATACCCAAGGGAATAATATTAAAGTGGTAGGGACAATCCCTTCTCTGAATATCTACCAGTATTACCACCACAGTTTTGATAAATGTACTACACACTAGGTGCTGTTTTACAGCCTCTTATTGTACACATTACTACATTCTATTTGTAATGTACTTAACAAAAGTAATTGGAGCTGGTGAGGCAGCATCTGAAGACAAGAAAAAACTAACACATTTTTTTCATCCTCTCCCCAAACGCTGTCCAGGTACATAGCTATAATGTTAAGGCATATATTATATTGTGATTGTATGACACAGAAAGTTATGCAATATCCGTTATGCATCAACAAGGCCGTGTTGATGTAATATCAACCACAACATTGTCATTCTGTTGGAGAGGTAACCAAAACATTGTGTTGATTTAACTGGTTAAGAGGGTATTCCGCTGGTGCGTAGCAAGGAATTTTCGTAGAAAGAACATTTAATTCAGTCCGAGGACCTTCTTCAGTTTCACATTGATTTAACTGGATACCATCAACATAACAAAAATTATATATTTAGTATTTCTGATGACCTATCGTTATTTTTGCAAAAACCCAAATTACTGTTAATTCAAGTGATCAAGCGAAGCTGTATACTTATGAGTTCGGGATATATATAGTTATATATGTTTATATGTCTTCACTATAATTTACATAGCCATAATGTGGACTCTTTTCTACTTTAATACATCTGCGCATGTTATGAAATTCCATGGCAATATATAGCTTCGTTTTATTGCGGACTACTTATTGAATTTGTTAGAAATGATCAGCAGAAAATAAATAGCTAGGGAGCTAGGGATCTTAAATTGGTAGAAAACTGGTGCATAGAGTTTCACGAACAGGAGAAGAAAAATAGACAATAAGATATGTAATAGTTATTTATATCAAAACTACTTTAGCTAACTTATATTCTATAGCTATAGCTTTCTGTTTAACCTACCCCCTTAGCTCGTTCCACTGACTTCAATGGGGACCATATTGTAGAATAGATTATGACACACACACACACACATACGCATATAACACACACACATACACACATACAACAAGCACACATTTCTATTTAATGTAATTTAAAATATATGATCTCACAGCTGAGCATGCATGACATTTTTTCAATGTTGACAGCAATCAATATAATGTATTAATTGTGTATGCATATACATATACACACACGTAACTAAGAAAATTTATAGTATAGTAATGTTTGTGTGTTTACCTGTGTATATGTGAGAGACACAAGCATAGATGATCTCATGAGTAAGTTCAGAGTCCAGTTGCAATTGGATAACATTGGTATCATGAGAATGACTCAGCATTCTTACCACTATGCTTGAGGAATAGTTATATTGTTACCATAGTTATACAACCACAACATACAATATCACCAGATGCAATGACACAGCAAATGAATTAAAACTGAAATAATGACCTCACTATATGATATCACAATGAGCCAATTTAATCAAAACATGTTTCACCGTGATAAGATCAATTGCACTATAATGCTGGTTGTTGTTATTATTATTATTTATTTTAATATTACTTTATTGTTTTATATTAATAATTATTATTGGTAATATTATTAATTAATAGCTATTAGTGTTATTATTATATTATTATTTACTAGCAAGTGGCATAGTGGCACTTGAGGTATTGCAAAGTAAGAATGCAGTAGCATAAGTCATCTTGCTCAGTTATCATTCTCTACCATTGGTTATGGTTACATAACATTCCCTTTGTTCTGCTCAGCTTTTTTTATCCCCCACCTTTCTCAACTCTTGTCCATTCTCCTGCTTCTGAATCTCTCTGTCCTACTATCATGATTGTGGACTTAAGCTTTGCTACACATTTGCCTTCCTTTTCGTACTTTCACTTTCTTTTTTTAAACTAATGCCACTTTTACTCGTCGACTGATTCCACTCGCCTTTTAGTTATAATTAATTGCTCGCCTTTTTGCCTTCTCTTCCATTCTTTTTTAAATCTATGCCGCCTTCTCGTCCTCTTAGACCAGCTTTTTATTGCAATTAATCACCTTTTACTCTATGTGATGACACTTGTACCCATTCATGTATAATGGTGATGCTTACCAAACTGATTAAGGTCATGAATTATTCGTGAATACACATTGTCATTGGTCACTGTCATCCATACATTTTATTATATAGATTATTATTGTTATTATTATTATTATCATTGTTATTATTATTTTTATCATATTATTTATGTAAGCGGGGAAAAAGAGCAAGACACACAGGGTTATCAAAGTCTTAGGAAGTTGGGGAGCTACCATAATGTTTGGCACAACTTAAAAATGTGATTTCTAGAATAAACACCAGCAAACCACAAAACACATGCCCTTAGAGACAACTTATACCAATACATCTCTTCCTGCACCACCGGCAATGCAATGAGATTACAAAGTTATTTTTAATTTAATTTGCTTATGCTATTTGCAGACCCCTCTTTTGTTCCTGCCTCTACTGGTGTAAGTTAGTTAGGCAAAGTGTTCCCAGCTGTGTGAGTGTGGTGGGTGGGTTGGATTCATTTGCTTTTAATTGATTTTGTGCTCAATACACACAGAGAACATGGTCATATTCAAATCAAATTGTGTATCATTATCTGTATTGTTTCTTTTGATGGCTATACATATTATTATGACATATTCTCTGATAAATTTTTATGAGGTCATACCATTAGTGTCACTAAACAGCAATTAACTAATAAATTATAATACTTCATAATTTTAAAATGAATTGAATTATATAATGTGTTTGCATTATTTGTTCAGTCTTTTGTGTGATGTGACTAAATTCCACTTCTATCACGCATACATACATGCTATGTTGTGACTTACTTTATACATACTCTCAGCATAAAAACTAGCGTGAGTGTATTTGTTGTGCAAGCTTGTGCAAGCCCAACATAGTTTGCCGTGTGGTACAGGGTCGTCGTCATTTCAGAATCGTCATCATTTCAGAATCGTTAACATTTCTTGTGTGGTACAGGTCATCATATCATTATATATTTAACTTAGTTCATTTCCAGTTTTGTTGAGTTGTTCCATTGTCTTGTTATAATATTAGTAGATATCAAGTGCGCCTGGTGGTTATCCTGCATGCGAGGCAAGTAATAACTCAGGTGGCAGCCATACCATGTTGGCACGACCACATCTATGTTACTTTGTGTGTGTTGTGTATGTTTGTGTGTGTATTGTGTATGTTTGTGTGTGTATTGTGTATGTGTGTGTGGGCACATAAGTGGCATGTGTGCAAGTAAGATCTCAACACTTACTACTGTGTCATATTTCTTGATGCTTCCTATAACTAATTCACAAATCTATGGCTTGTGATCCTTCTCAGTTCAATTGTTGGTAAGCTGAGATTTATTTCTTGGATTGGGACTATACCTCAGTTTGAAACCTATATATGGATGATAAAATGCAGAGGGGGCTCAATTATCTAATTTACTAAGTCATCACACACACCTATACAAAACTACACACATATACACTTCCTACAGTCATATTAAATAGCATCATTGGAGCAAACAAACAGGCAATTGTATATTATGTAGAAAATAGGATTCTGATTCTCTACTGATACTGAAGAAATGCTTTCAGTAGTCCCCTATAAGTATACACAATAAACTATTGGATACTTTTTTTTTCCGCAGGAACTTCATATGTATATATTTCATTATTACCCAATACATTAAAAAAATTATTATGATAACTTTTTAATGTCTATGGAAAACAATAAATGTAGACTTCATTACTTGTGTATACACTCAGGAAGATTCAAACCCTATTTTTAAATTTTACCCCTCAGATTTTTTAGCTGTTGAGATCTATTTTCCTAAATAGGAGATATTACTTCATAATCAGAATCAATGAATTGGAAGAGGTTGTGGTAAATGTTTGATAGTATAGATACTACATAAAACTACTATTATGCTTATCTGATGTACAAGCAGCTCCACCTCTATTTAGTTACTCACCAGCTCAGAATCCAATTATTCAGTATTAAGCAGTCTACAATGACTAGAGAAAGGCAAGCCCATTAACATGCATAAATTCAGTCAAAACAGGAAGAAAAAAAAAAGAAGACAAGACAAGAATGGAGTCAACGTTTATAGGAACTTGAGGATCTTGTTAAGAATTATTGAAGATATTAACGATAAAATGAGCTATGAAACCCATAATTTTTTAAAAGATCTTACGTAAGATCTTACTAAGACAGTGTTGTTGATTCTATCATGATCTTTCCTTAGTTGTTTTTTGTCTTGGTAACTTGTGTGTTTCTACGAGAGGGAAGAGTTATCGAAAACTGTAGCTATTATGAATAATACATGATCTCACCAGTTCAGTTTAAGTTTCAATAACCATGACAACAATGATGCAACAGTCCATAATCACACAACAGCCGGATTAGTGCATATTAGGTCTCTTGTAAGTTAGTTGTTGACGTCCTATAACCACAGGTCAATAAATCTCATATACACATTAGAATCCCCTGATAAGGCTTGAAAAAATAATTATGATTGCTAACAATCAGGTCAGCAAGGTATAGAATGAGGGTAGGAAGGGAAGGAGGGTATGTAGGGGGTGAAACTAGCATGTTCTAATTGGTGCATATTAAAAGCTACAGTTTTAGCTCAATTTGTTTTCCACAGTATCCCAGAAACTATATTTTAGACACCTGCATGCCATATTATCATATTATTTCTAGATCACATGCGAGTTGGAGTGGGAAGGGGGGTGAAGGGGCGGGGTTAGTTGTACTTTGATTCCTTTTTCCAACCCTTGTACAGATTAATAATTTATTCAATATGATTTTCTCCAAACTTATAAACATTTTAATGTTATTGTTTTTATGCAAAAGATATTTTATTATCAACATGAAAATACTGTAAACTCAAAATTAAAACGGCAATATAAAATATTGTAATATACCACAAAAGACACAAAAAACCAATATATATAATACCAACATGGACTGTTTTCCACTCCCAGTTACATGTGTGAGTTCATGCAAGTATCCATGAGTTTTGAGTGTGCATGTAAAATGTCTGCACGTGTGCACACATGTGCAGCATGTTTATAATGAGAGCATTTAGAATTTTAAATTGGCTTACAAATGGAATATTTGACAGGAATTTTCCTCTGTAGTTTCTCTATTAATATTTGTCTTGCATTCCTCATCAAGTTGTGCAGGGCCACTAGATTAAAATATATGGTGGAACTAAAAATATTACTGCAACGCCACAAACACAAATGCATACTACACACTGTCATACACAACACAAACAAACACAACATATACACAACACAACACACACATACAACACATACAAGCATAATACACACAGATATACAATTTGTATATTTGAGGGAAATGTATTGTTTAAAATTTGTAACCATTGTGGGAGAGAGAGAAGCCAGATTGTCTTAATTAAGTTTTGATGCCTTATCGAAGCCAGAGATTTTCTACCAACAATGGCTACAAAATAACTATAGTAACACTATTTTTTTACCTTAAATCATACTTGCAGTACAGCAACAGCAACAAAATATAACACACACAAATGAACACATTCCCTGAGGACCCATCAATTCTGCTTTGTTCTTTACATTACCAATGTAATTAAAATAACACAGCAATTATTCTAAAAAACAAACAAGCACAAGGAAGCTGGTCAAAATTGGAAGACATATTATTTGCAAATGTCATTAAGTACTTAAATTATGAAGTCACAAACATTTCTGTCACTAGTTTAAGCCATCGATTCCCTGGCGACGACCAAGTTTTTTCACACATTTTATCTTGTTTTCCCTCACCCTGGAAAGTGATAAAGTTTACAAAAAATTGTTGTTTGGTGATTTAAATTTTAAATTAAAAAGGCTATGAATTCATTTTAACTTATAAACAAGCTATACACATAGCTACTGCCCTTGTGTAATTTTTCAGTTCAGTACTTCATGAAAAGTCTAAGTATACTTAAAATAAAATTTGTTCAGTAGGACTAGTTCGTGGCCAAACCCTTTGTGACTTGGAGTCACAGAAAAACTTTAGAATGTTTGGAAAACACATTGTTTATACTTTTGAAAATTACTACAAAATTTTATGGCTTATATTGTAGAGGTGTGAATCATAAGATAAGAAAGTGTAATATAGTGTAATTGTCCGCGAAAGTAAAACTATAATTTTGTTACAGAATTTGTTGTTGAATTTTCATAAACAAAGTCATTTCTTGATTATACTGTTTAATGTCATTTCTTGACTATACTGTTTAATCTTTCCTGAGCACTGCTTCTCGGATTTATGTCGAAGTGGTTCCTCAATTGGCAAATCAATTGTACAGGAAGGGCCATTAGCAAAGTCAATGATGGAGTTCAGTACAACTGGAAAGTGATAAAGCTTACATTCTAAGTTTTTATAACGGGTGAAGAAAGTCGTTGTGAACAATTTTTTGTTCAACAATTATTTTTAAAAAGCCGAATCTTGGGTTTTTAAAAAACAAAATATCTGAACTTTTATCTTAAATGCTGCATTTCAATTTTTAGTTGAATCCAAAAATTAGAGTAAAAATAAAAATAAAGAATAAAACTTTTAGCCATATCTTTATTAGGGCCTGCCAGATTATGCTCAAACCTTTTACAATTATATTATTTTTTTATTCTCGAAAATTGACTAACTTATTATTTTCCAAAATTGATTATTTTCTCAGTAAGTTAGTTATTACCAACATTCACCCAATATATTCATGAACATTATTCAAAACACATTGCTCATACAAAACTGTTCTAATTCTAGGCATATTGCTTGCCTACTATACGAAAATAAGTGTACAGTAAGCAAGTAATACAGTAGCTATGTCATTTATTTAATGAATACTAAAATGTCTGCAAGAACCAATTGCCCTCAACTAGTAATTCTGGTAGTTAGATGAGGTATCTTTTCCCAAATGGGTGAAAGGCACGGCAATGATAGAGAGATATCCTACTATATAATAGCTAGTGCTTTGTAATAAAGTGTTCTTTTGCTCCTATTTCGGGCTTATTGTTCTTATTAATGGGCATATTATTCTACTACATGGGCTTATTATTCTATAGAATTATTCCAGTATGCTAATGTATTTGTATTATTCCAGAAAAAAGTCAAGCATAATCTGGCAGGGCCTAATCATTACGCATCAATTTATTCCAGTTTTACCTCTTTATACCCGCAATGACATAGCGCGCGGGTCCAGTGCTCACCCGAGCTCTTATAATATTATTAAGCTATTGACTGAGTCATGAAGGAACAAAGCAAGTTTCGAGTTATCTGGAGACATAATTTTTTCCCACTAAACTGGATGAGGAAATACACGATAATATACTGAGATTATGGTTTTTTCTTTAAACTTCAAAAAAGGTGTACTATTAATTCCTAGAACATATGTTTACACATAATACTAAGTATCTTCGAATTACGTATATATAATATATACAAGAACATAATAATATTATGTATGCAAAATAATTATATGATATATGTGTGTGCATGTAGCTAGCTATGTATTATAACCAATACAATCAAATCATAGTATACCACTTACAGAATTTTTTTTTGTAAAACTCAGAAATTACTTAACACATTTTATTACGTAGTTGCAGTAGAGGACAATTCTACTATGCTTTAACTAATAAAACATGTTCCAGTTGAGTGATACTTGAAGAATATGGTTTTAATTGAATGTATGGGCGGGAAAGTATGAATCCGTTTAAGCCCCCCCTTTCCAGAATATTTTTCTACACCCATGCCTTGACTACATAAAAGTAAACACTTCAAACATAAAGTTTTATAGTAGTGCTATTCTTGTCATCTAGACCTATGTGGTAATGATAATATGAATGCATGAAGTTATATGGCTCGATAATCATCCAGAAAAAATAAATAAATATTTACCTTGTGCTATAAGGAGAATGTGAAAATGAAAGACCAAACCTGATTGAAATGATTAATATAAATGCTTTTTTGATCATGTATCTAAGAAAGTCGTGATGGACGCTTGGATTGTCGCTTGTTATTGTGTGGTTTCCATGAAGCTGAAAGATCATCCCCAAGCAGATTTCTACCTCTTTTCTTAGTAGCAACAATGGATGACACAGTTTCAGTGGCTTGTGAGAATGTTGTGACAGTACCTGCATCAGGACTATCAGTGACAGCTTCTACAGCTGAAGATGCCACATGAGTCAGTTCTGTCCTTGAGCCTTCGTCCAAACAACTTCGCGAAGCGTGCATAGGTGAAGACTCAGTCACTATAAAATTTGGCACATCACAAGCAACTACTCTAGAAATACTTTTCTTAGCAGCAAGAGGTTGTAAAGAAGATTTGCTCCCAGTATTCAGAACTGTGATTACACAAACATTGAAGTACAAATATCAAGGATCATATAAATTAAAAAAATGTTTCTTACCATTCCTGATACGTTCTTTAACCCTTTCGTTCCCAATCCCGCTTAAAAGCGGGTGAAGACCGGTTGGCTTCTCCGAATTTTTTAAAATAGTTACTTTATAGCTAGAACCTTCAGATTGCATACACAGGTGCCCAATGCGTTGGAGAAGCATCTAAAATAGCTTTCAGCCAGGGCTGCTTCGACAGTACCTCACAGCAGTTGCGTTTATTTCTTCCTCGGCAAAAAAAAAAAACATCGGTTCTCCGTCGAATTTTAAAAAAAGTTACCTTCTTCACAGCAGCTTCATTTATGGATCCAGTCATCTCCAGAGCTTTGTAGAAGCAGCGAAAAATTGCTTGAGCCCAGTAGCCTTCCATAACACATTGAAACAACCGCTTCTTTGCCGACCAAGACTTTGCGGTTTGACTTACTGTCTTCTTTTTTTTTTATAAAATCGCCAGTTCAACTGGGGGCCTCCCCATTACGTACAGGCTTAGGTAATGCTTATTACATCACAGGAAAAAAGTGAGCGTGTCGTGTGATCCAGGTAACTATGCAAAAAAAAAATTTTTTTCGAAGTCAATTTGGAAAGATGGCGTCTACCAGTTACAGTGCTGTGGAAGTTTTATACTTGCTTGATACTGACTCTAGCGACTCAGGATCAAGCGGAGAAGAGGGAGACGACATCTAGGGCTATAGGAGGCCCTGTATCAGGGTTGGGGACCAGACCCCGTCAACTCTGACACTGACAATGGAAGTCAAGAAGATGATCGATGTAAGCTTGTCTTTCTCTTGTCTTTCTCTTGAAAACTAGCAAGCTTCTGTTGTGGAAAGGACTTATTTATAGCTATATTGAGATGGAGAAAGCGGTTTAGCTATAATATATATATATTTCATTGAGTTTTGAGATTTGAAAGTGGGTTGTGGTTTGTTGAACAATTTCAAATTTTCAAAAAAATTTAATTTTTTTTACCAGAATGTACTACTAGGACCAGATGTGTATGCAGTCACCGACCCGATTGTGAAGAGGGATTGTGAAGAGGACGCAGATAAGGCAACAGGAGCAGAGTCTTCCATTGACGAAGGAGAAGATGCTGGACCTGGCGAAGTACACTCGGAGCCCCACCCCCCCTCCCTCCCAAACAAAAATCCTGTATGAAACCGCATACAATACATCATAAAATTGCAATTATATAGGATCATGAATAATTTGTTGTTTGTATTACAAATATCTTTGTTGTTGGTGTTTTTGTGTATATGAAATTGTTTTGTAGTGGAGCTCGACGTCCAATGGCGTATGTTCCTTGTGGACAATCATAGATGTCTCCTACATGATCACAATCAGCACCACACACAACAAACAACATATTTTATTGTTGAACTAATATAATATTGGTATAAAGTACATCAAACAATATTATTTCTATTTTTTTATTATTATTATTGATGGGAAAAGTGGAATTTTTTGGGAAAAAAATTTTTTTTTTTTTAAAGTAATGGTAGAGGGCCTAAATATTATTCAATTTTCTCAATCAAAAAATGAGGGGAATCCCAAACTCTTGGTCTATTTAGTGATATATGGTTGCTATGGGGTTTTCCCAGCCAGCATCGAGTTAAAAAAATAAAACGGTAATGCACTATTCCGCGGTAGGAGATTAGATTTTTCCGCGCGCGTCCAAACAATTCGGGAACGAGAGGGTTAACCCTCTCGTTCCTGAATTGTTTTGACGTGCGCGGAATAATCTAATTTTCTACCGCGGAATAGAGCAGTGCCGTTTTATTTTTTTAACTCGATGCTGGCTGGGAAAACCCCATAGCAACCACATATCACTAAATAGACCAAGAGTTTGGGATTCCCCTCATTTTTTGATTGAGAAAATTGAATAATATTTAAGCCATCTACTAATATTTCAAAAAAAAAAAATTTTTTCCCCCAAAAAATTCACTTTTCCCATCAATAAAAAAATAAAATAAAATAGAAATAATATTGTTTGATGCATTTTATACCAATATTATATTAGTTCAACAATAAAATATGTTGTTTGTTGTGTGTGGTGCTGATTGTGATCATGTAGGAGACA
>WLWD01001187.1_pt1 | contig 26748 bp, 27 predicted proteins | sample 6712731 | NCBI WGS metagenome assembly WLWD01 (sample SAMN12718690, study PRJNA576275) | sponge metagenome | isolation source: marine sponge | host: Mycale hentscheli | place: New Zealand: South Island, Marlborough, Capsize Point | collected 2014-11-01 | reverse complement strand
CCTCGTCCTCGTGTGGTAGCAAGTCTAGATACCTCTTCATCTGACGAAGTATCATCTGATGACACATTCTCCTCACTTTCCATGGAGCTTTCATCATCACAGCCTGAAATTCAGACCATCATGAGTCAATAAACTAGCAAGCTAAGCTAAACAACTTACTGTTGAAATCTGGATCTAGTTGAAGCAGGGAGTCTCTCTCAGATGGTATATAATTTGGTAGAGTAGAAAATTATCATGAAATATTAATCATCTATCAGTAGTTAAGCACTAATACATTTAATTCTTGCAATGCACACTTCCTCGAACATTGTGACAAATCTTTACATCCACATTTTATCAGATTCTGCTTGCTTTGGCTGCTTCTGGCAGAAGAGTCCAAATTGACTTCACTTTTGTCATCATTCTTTTCCCAACCATATTCTTGGGGTGAAGGCATATTCAGTACTTCTGACAAGCTAGAATCACAAATACTTGCCTGATATATAGCTCCGAGTGAGTGTTGAAAAAGTGCTTTATTGGTTTCATATTTCTAGATAGTTTTGATCTGGAAAACTTTAAATGACAAGCCTTATGCCATTTAGCTTTATTTTGCATTAAGATTTGGGCTGTGACATCATATTGAAATGATAATTCTACAGGCAATGTATTAAGCTGACAAAATTCATCCACTATTTTGATCAAGCTGTCGTATACTTCTAAGCCATTGCTTTGAAGACTATTAGCAGGACAATACAGCTCACCACCACCACCTACCCCACTGATCACACACACACACACACACACACACACACACACACACACTCCAATCTCTGCTCTCCATTTCATTCATATGAAGCCTAGACAACAGCAAATCTTACCAAGATTATTGAGCTATACAAACCTCACTTACCAGTGCTGCTGGCTGCCCTGATAATTTTTGGCCTTTAGCTACTTCCGGAGAGAGCCTCCCTACACTGCTAAAACTTTCTACCACTTCTGCAGTGTTTATTTATCCTCTACTTCAAGTATTCTTTGTCTCTGCATTTTTATAAATTTCAAAGTTAGATTACTGTAATTATTTAGGATGGATATTAACAAAAGTTCAACATAATTTATCAGCATAATTAAAAAAAAAAAAAAAAAAAAAAGTTATTGGAGTTGTTGTTTAGCATGGTTATTGCTTTTTGATGTGTTCATAAATTGTTAAGAAAGGGTCCTGAGCTTTGAACTTTCTTCTCCAGAGGTATTCCGGTAAATAGGTCTGGAAAAGCTCCTCACTGGTGTTGTCAACCCCTTGCTTCCTCATCATTTTCTTTACTTGTGACCAAGTACTCTCTATATTTTGAGTGTGTGCACCAGTTACAGGATCAACAAAATTTATTGTGTGATTCACTGATTGGTGTGCCATGCCCAAAGAGGGTATCCTTGAATAAGCTCTCCACTCATCGGAAATAACAGTAGTGCCTGGCCTTACATACATCTGAATGATGGGTAATAGTGTTGCAGCTGATCTGTCATTCACTTCAACCATAAAAACATCATTGGTGTACCTCTCTCTACACCGCCAAACACCTAGTGTCCTTCCTTATATCTTCCTCTGTTGTACTTTCTCTTGCCAAACTTTGACTCGTCGATTTCAACGACTTTTCCAACACCACCAACTACAACTGGGTGATCTAGGAAGTACTGTGCACATACGTCCCTGGGAAAATTATACCAGTCTACCATAGTCCTTGATGAATGACCAGTTTCATGCATGGCTCTAGTTACACTAGCTCCATTGGCCCACCAATAACTAAGCTCTAAGATTTCATTCAATTTCAGGTGGCTTCCTTTAAAAAAAAACTCCCATCCCTCATAGATATGATGCTTTGACAACCACGTTTAGGACATCTCCAACAAAAGGAATCTTTCCTTTTAACAAAATGGCAAGAAGAACCACATTTACCACAGTCCACACTTATCCTTAAATTTCCTTTGCTCTTAAGCCAGTATATGGAGGATTCCTCATCTTTTGTTATGGTTAAGCACAAATCCCTAAGCCTGAGCATCCCTTACAAACAAAACACTCAACACTCCTTGTTTAAAAAAACTCAACAATCCTTGTTTCCATGGAATGGTAGGCGCAATACTTGTTTCCATGGAACGGTAGGCGCATATTCAGACTGCGCCGCGCGCGTTTGTCGCGCGTCAATGTAGTACCTAAGTAAAACGTAGCCGTTATAGTAGTTAGTACTAGAGGTAGGGTAACTCACAGTGTAAGGTTGGTTGTAGGGGCTACCCGCACCTCCAGCTGATATTTTAGCAGCTGCTCTAATCCGGTTCGGCAGGGGTACAGTAGCGGTCATAAAAAAGATTCGAATTCCGTACCGTAGAACGGTCAAAAAATTGCCATTTCCAAATAGATTTTTAACCGTCGACTTTCCGTTGAACGATAGTCGCGTTCCGACGGAACGGCGTTACCGTTTAATAGCGTGAGGTCGCGATTTACTCAATACACGCGACGACTCTCCGCATTTAATTATAGTTCGCAAATCGCCGTGCCGCAGTCATTCTATATCAAGTGTGTGTTTCTTTTGTGAGTAGCTCTCAACTAACATTTCTTGTGGCAATGGTGTTCACTCCCTACAAGAAACAGAGCATTCTTTTCTTTTCTTTTAAAGGGTGCAACTGTGCTAGAATCAAGATGCTTTTGGAGGAGGAAGGGATGGTTGCAAGTGAGCAAGGCATTCGCAAGTTTTTGAAAACCTACAAGCTAACAGGTTAGTATTAAGTAAGCTTTTTATAACACTTTAGCTCTTTTTTTACTATTATAGTACAAAAGTTTAATACACTGAAACATAAGTCACATAATCTCTTTACAATCAGTTATCAATATGTCAGTATGAATTTTTAATCCTAGCATTCCATTTGAATTTTCGTTAACTCTTCTCTGCCCCCTCCCCCTCACATCCCACCATAAAAAGCCATATTAATTTTTTTATTCCAATGTATGCATGTAGTTGTAATGTATGATTTTGGTTTAAGGATCAATTGCGAGGCTTCCTGGAAGTGGGAGAAGGTTGAAGATAACTCCCGACATACATATTAGGAATAGTGGAGGGATCAATTGCGAAGCTTCCTGGAAGTAGGAGAAGGTCGAAGATAACTCCCGACATATTAGGAATAGTGGAGGCCCAGATGAGACATGATGATGAAACCTCTGCATACCAATTGCATGGTATGTTGAAGTCCAAGGGCTACTCCCTGTCAGTTCGAACAGTTCTCCGCTGCAGACAATTCCTGGGATGGACATTTCGGTAAATTCACACACATAGCCTTTTGAATATTCCAATATGTATTATGAAATAGCAATTATACACATTCTGATTGCGTTTAGTGGAAGTTGTTCATACTGCCAGATGATCCGGGCAGCGAATAAAGTTAAGAGGTTGGATTGGGCTACTGAGTACATCCACGAAGTAGAGACTGGGTTCAGGGATGTCATCTGGACTGATGAATGTACTGTGCAACTTGAAAGCCACAGAAGATTTTGCTGCCGAAAAATCGGAGAACTACCACGAAACAGCCACGATAATTACACTAAGAAATGAACTAAAGCGTTGTTTTTTTTTTAAATTTGTTAATTAATTTTTTTTAGAGCCAAGCATCCAGTGAAGGTGCATGTATTGGGAGGGATATCATGTCGAGGTGCTACTGCGCTGTGCATATTTGAGGGAATTATGGACAAGTGCCTGTACACTGAAATCTTGGAGAAGACACTTCTTCCATTCATTCATGAAGTATATCCTTTTGGATATCGCTTCATGCAAGATAACGACCCATGCCCCTGATTATGCAATGCATGACCCTATGTGGATGCACTTCGCAGCTATTTTGCTGATCTTATTTTTGCATACGTCGTTTGTCTTGCGTGCAATGTGTGATCATACAGCATGGTTGCATGCATGCGGTTATATCTGTGTAATTTGAGTCACACATTTAGTGAGGGAGCATTATAGGGTAAAGTATCGTCACACTTTTTTTTTTTTTTTTTTACTGGTAAAGTATCGTCACGTGGTCTAGCTGTTACGGTATTGCTATGGCTCAAAAGTATCATCACTCGGCTTCCCAGTACAGTATCGTCACTGTTAACTGGTAAAGTATTGTCATACTGTTTAACCATTACGGTATTGCTACTCATACAGCTGGTAAAGTATCACTCAGCTTCCCGGTACAGTATCGTCACAGTTTAAATAGTAAAGTGGCACCACTCTCATGTGCAACAGAATGTAATGCACAAGTTGGCTAAAGAGATGGTATAGTCCATATGTCTCAACTGCATCTGTATGCCCATAGTTAGTGTTGTATCAGACATGTATATTAGTGTGTGTGTGTGTTTGTATTTCCTCAGTGTGCAGATGAAGGAGGTGCAGGAGGTCACGGTGATGCTGTGCTTGGTATATCATGGAACCCCACCATCCGCAACATTCTAGCTACTGCCAGTGCGGACTACACTGTGAGAGTGTGGGACTTGGCCTGGCCCAAGACCGTGCTGGTGTTGCCCCATTCTGATAAGGTACATATGTATGTATGTGAGGTGGTAGGGACTGTAGTATGCATCAATTGGGTACAAGATCAGAAGATCTTGAGATTGATGTGGAGTGAAATTGGGGCTGTGATTATTTTCGTTTGCATATCCTTTTCTTCCAGTTCATATATTATGTACATGAGGCTGTATGATATTTAACCAAGTTGTCTTGTGGTTTGTTTCAAGTTGACAAAAATTTTATAGCTGGTACAATGGCGCTGAGGGTTCACACCTATTGGTGGTTCACAATAATTGTGTGATGATAAATTACTTGCGGACCAGCTATTTTGTTGTTGTTGTTGTTTTAGTTTTTGTTGTTGTTTTTTGGTATAATTTGCGTGTGTGTGTGTGTGTATATTGTTTAGGTTCAGTGTTGCAAGTGGCATCCATTTGAGGCACAGATTCTAGCCACTGGAGCATATGATGGGTCAGTACAGTTCACTTCAACTTAATCATGCACACTGCACACATAAAGATAAATGCCTCTTACTATTCAGTTATGTGTTGTATGTAGGATAGTGCAGCTGTTTGACTGCAAGACATCTGAGGTCAGTTTTAATGCAACTCCGCAATTTGGGTTGGGTGTGAAAGCGTTAGACGTGCTTGATGTAGAATACATTGTGCGTGCTTTTTTTCTTTCTTTCTTTTTTTGTTGTTTTTCTGTCTTTATGCATAGTCAGCTATACAGAGTTGGAATGTGAATGGAGAAGTTGAGAAACTCATTTGGAACCAGTTTAAGCCTGAGCAGCTCTTGGTAAGACTCAAAGAGTGATTTTCAATCAGAAGTATATATATACTAGTGGTGTGCTTGAGCACAAATGGCGAGCGAGCCTTAAACTACACTATTGTTAAATGATTGATTTTAACAACTAACACTCAAGCTACTAAAATAAAGTCCAGTTTTTAAATTACGTATATGCGGTAAAGGGGATTCAATGCCATAGTAACCGCTCCCCGCAAATGTTTGAATTTGAAAAAGAAGCAACAAAATCAAGTCACGTAATTAAAATTATTCTTTGTGATATTCTTAATAGTAGTTGTAACGCACAATACTTTCACACAACTGAACATACCTACACAAGACTTACCGTCGTTGTTCGTCTAGTGGACAATGAATTTTCAAGTAAATACTGTTCCGCAGGGCTTACAACTGCACATGACAAATAGCATATTAACTTACCACCGCCACTAACTCGAATAGAAATGGAGCTCCCATAAATTTTGAGTTTTAACTGTACCCGTAAAACAATTCAAAGCAGTAAACAATTCAATTTCTAAGGTGATACGGGGTAATGGTCACTAAACTGGAGGATTCTGTTTAGTGAAGTTTGGGACGGGGTCGAACACGGAGCGAACACTAAAATACAAGTACAAAATGACATACGTACGTCCAAACATATAAACAAACAAGTATCCCCAATTTTCAATTGTATTACCCCTGAGAGTGTCTCGCTTGCTCGCCAATAAGGTGGGTGTAGACCAAAACAAAGTATTTGTGCAAGACTTAACGTGTGGAAGTAAGGTAAAAATGAGGAACGATGGTAGAGATATACCCACACATCCTTGAGACTGGTTATATTATAATGTTCAGGCTGCATCTGAGAACCAGAAGGTGTGGTGCCTCAACAAGAATGATGGATCTGTTGAGTTTCAAATTCATGCTCACCACAGTGATGTAGTAGGTAAGGTGTGGTCATAAAACAATAAGGTTAATTAGATGTGTTGGTGTTTTTAAGTTGGGTTGTTTGTTTGCTGGTTATTCAGATTTATCTTTGAGTTGCTACATGCCTGGCTTACTGGTAACTGCTGGTGCTGATGATTCCATAAAGTTCTGGGATATTCAGGTTTGAAAATAGACTGAGGATTAATTTATTTTTATTTATTTATTTTTTTTGCAATGCCAGGCAGATATTCCCTCACATGTGACACCTCATTTATTTTTGTTTTATTTTTAGGGTGCTGTATGTTTTTTGTTTGTTTTTTATTTTGTTTTTTGTTTGTTTTTTATTGATTTTTTATTGTATTGGCAAAAGTTAATAGGTTGACTTTACTTGTCCAAAATATTGAGTATATAATATGCCTTTGCGTTATTAAATTGTGTACATCATTGTATATAAATATTTTTTGTTTGTTTGGTCACTTTTGTTATGAATGTTGTTATGTTATATAATTAGGAGAACAAACCGGTCTTTCTTCTAAGCAGGGACATGCACATGGTATGATAATGGTATGCTAACAATTATACTAATTAAGTTATCATTTCTTTTTAATGCCTAACTGCAGATATGTAAGTATGATAATACTGGCAGAGTGAGTGAAAGGACCTGATGTTGTTGAGTTAATTTGTTTAGCTAAATGTTCCACATCATGTATGGTGGGTTGTACTGCATGCTAGTATTAAGCTAGACACTGTGTGGTGCCTTAGGAGATACTGCACACATGTAGCATGCAATTTCAGAGGCACTGATTGACATTACACTCACACAGCTCAATAACATATCAATTATGAGGGGTGTAAATCCTATCACGTAGTTATTGCACAATTTTGAAGGACCAATCCCTAGCGTGCTGCTGTCTGACTAGACAACCGCAGTGTTGTATGTATACTCATAATATTGTACAATTCCATCAGTGAACACGATTGTTCATTTCCTTAGCCCTTACGACGATGCAACCGTATATATGTGGGCAAGGACAGACCCGTGTTCTCTGATTAAAAACATAATCTGTTCACTGTTATTACGTGACTTTAAGTTGACCAAGAATTTCCATGGCACTGAATGCCTTAGCTATTTGTCTACGGACTTCAAACACTCACAATAGAAAGTATGAAGCTTATAGAGGGTCCCACAGCATTTTGAAAGAATATGGATGAAGTTTTTTCTTACTGGACATCATGAGCAATTGACCAGTCTTATTCATCAGAGTCTCCTCTAAACCTGCTGTAAGATGGACTTGTTTATCTTGTTTTATTTTGTTTTTGTTGTTGTTGTTGTTTTCAGGCTTTTAGAACTTGATATAAGGCTATAGCTACCTAATTTGGATGCCTCTGTTTTTTTATGGCTTGTTTGCGAATTCAAATTGTAAAAGACTTCCTGTAAGTGTTAAGTGTGGCCGCACACCGCCTACGCAATTTTTTGCTATGCACGATTACTACTATTGTATACTTACAGGGGCTTCTCCACTACAACACAAGGACAAAGTACCTGCCTCACTAATTTTAGAGCGAATCTGGAAGAAATATCGGGGGCGGTTATAAAACTTTGTAGCACTTTTTTGGAGCGGTGCAGTAAGTTGGAGCTCTGCTATTTGGTGCACTACTAGCCAAGCCAATACTCTACTGCAAGACGAGTTCTTTTCCATTTCAATATTACTTATGATTTATTCGCAATTTTTTCTATTTATAAGATATAGAAAAATTCTCGTTGTGGTGCAGTTCTTTTTTTTTTTTTTTAGGTTTACCCATGTGTAAAAAAAATTTGTAGTTCTCATTATTAGATTCCAAGAAAAACTGATATAATATTTGGAACTTTAATTCCACTTGCAATAAAGCTTAAGAAATAGCCCTGCCCCCATGTCTCGTACTCCTTGTACACTAGCAAAAAAATTTTCAATTGGTTTGTATTGGTTCTAAGAAGAGCCCGCCTATATCAAGAGTAAACAAACATCAATATAACAATAACGAGAGTCAGAATAGAGCAGTTTCTTGGAGATAGTCCGAGGTGAAGGTATTAGTTCTGTGCAGCTTGGGAAGTCTTCGCTCCTTAGGAATCGAGCCTGCTGGATCCATCCACTTGAGTTCAGGTGCGCAAAGCTTGGAGAACGGCTACATGAGGAGAGGCAGCCTGGTGCACCTTGCCACATGAGTTCAGATGACATGGAGAGTTGCTGTAAACGGCTACGAGACAACAAGAAGCTAAACTAAAACCACAAATTCGCAAAGTATACTTCTACTACTGCGCTGCTCGCGTATTATCAAATGGTGGGGTATTGGCAGGGAATAAATTAATGTCCGGATCTACAGGCAGTGTGCATTGCTATGGCCACCCTCATCACATGTGTAATGACATTGAGCTTATACTAGCAAGTACCACACCACATAGAGGCACTTGATATACTAACTTTTGACCCAGTGTTCATAAATACACGAACCCACTATTGTCATTACGGCCAGCACTTCACCAAGCCGGCTCAGTTTTATTCACATAATCATCGTCAGTATTGATGACACTTTACCAACCTGTCTTAGCTAATGAATTACATATGAACTAGCAAGTACCCGCCACATAGTGGCACTTGATGTATTGCAAAGTAAGAATGCAGTAGCACAAGTTATCTTACTCAGTTACCATTCTCTACCATTGGTTAAGGTTACATAAATTTCCCTCTCCTGTTCTCTTTTTTCTGAACTATCTGAGCTGCCACCTTTCCTTTCTTCAGCTCTTTCTCCTCTCCTGCTTCTGAATTTCTCTGTCCTACTATCTTGATAGCTTAAACTTAAAAAACGGCCATAAAATGGTAGTCATTCTACCGTAGTTTTTATTGTTGTGTTCCATACTGTTTTGACTAAACGGCCGACATTGTTTACTAAAACGGTAAATGACGGGTAAGCTTTTCCGTCGATTCACAGATATTTTCTAACTAGAAACTCTTCCATAGCTATATCAGCAAGCTAAGGCCTTGTATCGGCCATTAAACGCTTCGGGGATATTGCAAAAAAGCTCCTACAAAAATGTAACTTGCTTCAATAAAGCTGCAGACCGAAGTTCCGATGGGTACAGATCTATAACGAGGTCCACACTTCGTAGGCCTTCTGTTGGCTACTGATGGACCTCCAGTAGTAAAAATTCTAAGTTCGAGAAGGCCCTAACAGAGAGAAAACATTGATACTATGTGGAGGTCGAACTAACAGTTCTCCGCAAGACAACTTTGAATAGGACGGCTTCAATTTTTTTTAGCCCGAAAAGCTCCGCCTCAGGAGCCTATGAACAAAAAATCGGAACGTTTTGTTGGATAAATGATTTTTTTTTATATTTCTTTTAGCGAGACATACGGTGAACGAGAAAGATTAAAACTGTAATGTGGTTGAAAGGAATGGCCGTTTTCCTCCCGTTTTTTAATCGTGCGATGGCTGTTCTACAAAACGGAATTTGAAACTTTTTTTGTCTTCTACTGTAACACACATTGTATTACCCTTGATAGTGCCGCTCACTTAGCTTGCTAGCCAATTATTTTACTTATAGGGTTTGAATCAGTAGTTCTTTTAAAAAAAAATAAATAAAAAAAATAAAAAGGCTGCACTTTCCCAATTAATTTTGAGCATGATAAATATCTATTATGCATACTTTATCTACAATATCTTATTCCACATCAAGCTACCATGCCAATCTTGTTAGCTTGTTTTAAAATGTACTGTATTTTGATTGGTATGATACGCATATTTTCAATCAGACATCATTGAAAGGAATTTATTATTAAAACTAAATAGAAAGAGAAGAGTGAATTTGTGATTTGATGTGATAACAGCATAATGAAGATTACATGGAAAAATCAAAAATGAAATTTTAGTGATCATTATTGTTGTGTAATACTGGAGATGGTTCATAATTTTTATTCAATATGTACCCGCAATCGTTCTGAATTGTTGACATTTTTTGGTAATTGCTATTTGGCATTTAGTTTTCCATAGTCAGTCAGTACCTACGCCTCTCCCTCTAAATACCAGTGTGATAATATCTTCAATCTCTTTCATTTTGGAGTAATCAAGTACTCTGAGCTTGCCTGGGTTGTCTCCAAGGCCACTTCATTTCATTACATCTGGTGCTATTGTCAGAGCAGCAAGTTCAAGGGCTAGCGATAGAAATGGTTTGTGTTGAAGCTTGATAGGCTGGTTGAGAGATTGTTACTGAGTTGTAGTCATCAGAAAGTACACTAAAGCACTCTAAGTTCATAGTCATCCATTTTTAGATTGTCGAATTGAGTTACGGCAGGTGGTACCTGAATTTGTCCAATTGCTGAAATAATTATTTGTTCCATGTTGTGAAGAATATTATAATAATAGGAGGAAATTTTTCTCTTTTTAACAGCCAATATTTTTTAATTATAACTTAGAGGGGGGGTTCAGTCGGAGTCTTTTTTGTGGTTTTCGCTTTCTTCTTTGGAGTTTCTTGTATATCAGAATTAGCGGGTTTAGTTGATGCTGTTCCTGACTTGTCAACTATAACAGCATTCCAAAACTTTCTTTTTCCAATCTCCCAATACATAGACACTTTGTCACCCAGATCATACTGTTCTATTGGTATCGTGTGGCACTTTATGGGTTTTCACATTGGGCACCTATTTCCCATTATTTTCCCAGGTTACCCAAGTCCATTCAGTTGCATTAGCCTCAGCAATTCACACTAAACAAAAAAAGAATTTAATACACAAATTATTTACTGTGGCTGTTTTTCTCCTCCTACAAACTACCTTTAGAGTGGCAGTTTACCACTGGTACTCAGCTATCTCGGCCACAGACACACTTAGAATTCTACTTCAAGAGGTAGCAGATCACACGGCATTCTCAAGCCAGTTACCCTGTCCTGTGGGGTGATTTTTCTACCCTCTTACAGGAGTATTGTGGCTAAGTACGCTGTACACACGTACAGCCTTCTGTAGTTCGCCACAAAACCCCAGGTCACTACACACCAGTACAGCTGTACTGTACATGTATGTTGTCATGACAATAGCCTAAACATAGCTAAAAGTTACATTTTTGTCAGGCAGTTATACACAGATGCAATAAACTAGTGTCCATGTTGGTCTACTCACTCGGTTTGATTTGCCAATACTCTGGATGACATCTCTTGTGCAATTCTTACTGTTGGATCTACTATTTTTTTTATGTATTACTGCCACAAAGTCGAGAGACGTAATCATGTACTCGCTGCAGTGACAGATAGGATTACAGTAGAACTTCAGAGTTACGAACCCCTAGGGAATGTAGGATGTTTGTATCTGAAATGTTCTTAACTCTGAAATCATTACCTGAAACCGTTTAATATCAAAAATCGTTGATTTTCCAGTACCACATTCCGCTGCAAGTGATGATAAAGAACTCCCTTTTTCTATTTTCTTCAAAATTTGCAACTTTGTTTCAATAGAAAGTGTATTTCTTTTGCGCTTGGTAGCCGCCTTGCCACTTGCCACTAGTACTGCCCGAACTGGACGCCATAGTTAGACAAATAGAGTAGCAGCTGCAATTGAAGTAGAAAGCGCGCGCATTAACTGGGTTCCATAACGATTCATACCATATTAATAATTTGATTGAGCCGTTCGGTTGACCGGTCAGTTCGTTACTCTGGGGTTCATAACTGAAGTTCTACTGTATTCATAAAAATTAATCAACATAAAACGAAAAAAGAAGTACTGCATAGGTAAAGGGCATCAGTTAGAATATGCGGCACCCTGTTGCTTTTGAATCATATGCAGCACTAAAATGGAGATTGCGCTTATTTTTCAAATTATATCAATTCTGAAGCATCACGCACCCATGAGTTGCTACGCAATGTATGTTTTAGAAATTTGTTTAAACTGCTATGCAAAGTTTATTTTTTATATTTGTTCAATCAAACGAAATAATTACTTGGAGAGACATTTCTGACTGCTGCAGTTGGTGGTATTCTCAGTGTAAAACCAGAAAATCTATAAGAGATGACAGTTTTGTTGTTTTTTCCAAATCTAAACTAACCTTTATAAAATGGCTATTTCTTATGTACATGTGGGCACAGAATAGACCTGTAACTGAGTTTGGATGAGGCTAGTGTGGACATGAGGACAGCAGTGGATGTGCATCAGTGGTTAAGAGAAGTTTGCTCCACCAAATTTATTCCATCCCCATTGTTTTAGGTGGTCCAGGAATAGTAGTGTAAATAAATGAATCACCCACTTTTCAGACACATATCACAAAGAAAAAGTTTAAATAACGTGACTTGATTTTGTTGCTTCTTTTTCAATTCAAACAGTTGCGGGGAGCGGTTACTATGGCATTGAATCCCCTTTACTGCATATACGTAATTTAAAAACTGGACTTTATTTTAGTAGCTTGAGTCTTAGTTGTTAAAATCAATCGTTTAACAATAGTGTAGTTTAAGGCTCGCTCGCCATTTGTGCTCAAGCACACCACTAGTTCATTGCTTTTCATCATAGAAGTGCATGTGTTTCAAGGAGCAACAGTTTACTCTGACCAGTGAGCAGCTTATAATAGTTTGTTGGTTGCACAGCATAATAATACAGTTGGTCACAGGTCATTCACTGCTATAAACACCACAACAACCATGCATTTAGTATTTAAACCGGTCACTGCGCGAGATCATTGAAATGCGCATGTGTAAGCGTGGAAGTCCACAATCTCTAACCGAAAAATATAAAGGAAGAAGCAGCGAGCACGGCAGGTCCAGCGAAGCGTACCGAGGTTACCAGCGATTAAGGTCTAAGGGAGCGGGTAAAGAATGGTCCAGGGGGAAGTCTACTGTTGGGTAAAGGACGAGTGTGCGCGTGCGCGGGTTCTCGTGTGTGATCATGGTAGACTGTGTGTCAGCTGACATCTGAATATCTTCAGATCATTAGAAGTTGGAACAAACTTGTGATGGCTGCATGTGTCATGTTTTCCCAGCAGCAAGCCTCTCACTAATAGCATGGTCATGCTCCTCTATATCTCTACTAGCTGACAAATTCAAATTGAACCAGAAATGTTAGTTTTGTACAACTGATAGAAACTTGTTGCGTTTAATGTTTGACCATCTATTGGTGCTTGTAATAAAGCTGCCAACCATTTTTGCTGTTCCATTAATACCATCATCACAAGGTGTTCAGCCCACACCCTGAATGATTGACTACTCTTATTTGTCTGCCCCTCCCTCTTGTTTTCGTCACCCCTTTATTATAGTACTTAACGCATTGACTATCAGATTAAACACTTATTCACACCTGGGCCCATAGCCTGGCCTATAAAAGGGTCAGGTTAGGGCCCTCAGTTCAGTTTCTGTTACTATTGCTACTATTGTTGTTCTACTTGCTACTACTTACATATCTTTAATTATAGTGCTTAAACATAATTCCTTTTTGTTTAGTGGGTGACTGTAGTTGAGCACTTAGCTAGGTTGGGTTGACTTCACAGTGAGTTTTCCTGTGCCTAACCTCTCAATTATTGTTCACTCCGAGCACGTCTATTCACAAGGACTTGTACCGTGACTAATGGTAAACAATGTTCCATTCAGCTGAAATAGAGAAGCGTGTTGCATAGTGATATCAGGGTTTGATACAGAAGGGGGGGGGGGGAACACTAGGATTTCCCCCCCAAGCAGAGGCTTTTCCCTCTCCCAAACCGAGTTGTTTTTCCCCACAACTAAAGTCCTATTGTCCTTCTTCAATTGATATAAATTTGGTACATTAATACATTAATTAAATAATAGTAACTGATGTTCATCAATGGACTGGTAAATAGTTCCAAAGTTACAATAAAATATGTCTGTTTTGCTGTCCAAAAATAGCCAAAATTTCTTCAAAGTTAACCGTAGTCAGTTCGGGACCCTCAATAGCTACCCTCATGAGTTGTGTTAGAGAAACATCTGAAAGACGACTACGCAGCCTGTTCTTTACTAATTTCATCTGGCTGAATGATCGCTCAACGGTAGCAGTACTCACAGGAATAGCAAGTAGTATGTTCATAAGACTGAACATTTGAGGGAATATAGCCTTGTAACTATCACATTTTTGCATTGATTGTAATAAATCCTGCAAACTGGGTCATGTTTCTTTTGCATGGACAACAGAAGCTTTTTCCTGTATCAATGCTCTCCTGAACGTTTCCCATTCAGATAGAAGTTCTTCTCGGTCAAGAACAGCAGGGGATGTATGTATTGTTCCATCATATTCTACAGAAGCATCATTGCCATAATAGTCTGCAAGTGTATTAATTTCCTCAAGACCATATGATGTAATTTGACTCTCTTCAGTAGGAAATTTGGCAGGATCGAAAATTGCAGCAGCAGACAATACCTTGACAGCCTCGTCCTTAAATCTTTGATTGATATTCTCAATCAAGCTGTCCAAGTAGGGCACAGCAATTTTTTCCCTGTATTCATGAAGAAAGTTCAAGCTGTCTGATTTTAAGTGAGATGATCTTCGCCTGTGTTCACTGACAACTATATCATATTCTTCTTTCAACTTTGTAATTGTTGTTTGAACAGATGTATACCACTCAGACCCTTCATTTTTGAGACTTTTGAGCTCTTCAAGGAGAAATTTCATAAATGAGTGTATTTTGCTAAAATCAGCTATTTTTGTTTGCATTGCTGCATTTATTTTAGCCAGAATCAGTGTAAAGGTGAAACCAACCTAATGTAGTGCAGCTGCTTACTAAATACTTTAACAGCCCATGATTAACACATGCCAATAATGGGTGGTGGGGGGCTGGAGCTAAACTGTAAATTCCCATGATTAAAACATGTTGTAATAGGAACTAAGAAAATTTTGAAAAAAGTTGTTGCATTGCCCCATCTTCAATCTTGCATAGTTTAGTGAGATAATTTTGATATCTGTTCAAAATATTTAGCCAGAACCAGAATTATTACATTTCTTCTCCTAAATAAATGTTCTCCTATAAGTTTAAATATTATGATATTTTCATTAATTGTACACCTCGTAAATTTCCCATTCAAAAATGTACGGGGAAAATCGAATAGCACGGCTGGAGTTGAAATAGTACAGTTACCAAAGTGAAATAGTACAGATAAGTGCGCACGCGTGGAGTAGTTAGCCTTGGAAACGCCAGCATTTTTGCTGAAAAGTTTGTTTTGAAGTAATGGTGGTCTAATGTTAGGATGTAGATGTACTATTAGCGAGTGATAGCATGAGTAAACCGTGGTATTAGGGATGAATAGCACGCGTAAAAAGGAATAAATAGCACTCGCCTTAGCCTTGTGCTACTTCAATCCTGAATACCACGGTTACCCGCGCTATTACTCATACAAACTTGAAAAACTAGTATAATGGAGACACACACACACACAATATGTATCTAGTAATGTTATTCAAACCCCCCCCCCCCCCCCCCCCCCCTTCATCCTCTTCTACAATTTTTTTTTGTATTATGTATATATGCATGTCTGTGTGTGTTACCTCAAATACATTGGATAGATGACTTACATTCTCATATCATGACTCACAATGATAGTGATAGTACTACTTGGGCGGGGAAGTTTGAGAGTGGGAGGGGAAGTTTGAGAATGGGCGGGGAAGTTTGAGAGTGGGAGGGGAAGTTCGAGAGTGGGAGGGGAAGTTTGAGAGTGGGACTGCACCGATACTAGCCAGGGTTTCATACGGAGGGGGACTGTCCCTGGGATCTCTCGCCATCCCACCCCCCAGAATTTTTGAGAGTTGAATACAAATGAACTAGGGTGTGCATGCACAGTATGGGGGGCGAGCTAGCCCAGCTGTAGAGGCAATTTGATTCTTCTATTGATATATATATATATATATATATAAACAAACACATAAACCAAAATTTCATTATCATTCCCAACTCCTGTAGTCAACAACAACGACAATATTCATAGTTTAGTTTTATAGCCAAACTATAATCACTGTGTTAGAGACCTCAAACCACACCCTGAACACCCTTAGCAGAGCTAAAAATAGCTGTCCAGATATGGATTTGCTGGTGAAATATCAACTTGATTGGACATTAGAAAAATAGCTTTTTTATTATTACTTATAAGGTACTACAGCTAGTAAGTATGCATTTATTGTCCGGAAAAATTAGTGGATATCCAACCAAAAGTGATTTTGTTCAGACATTAGACTGCACAAACAGAAATTGTTATTTTTAGCTCTGCTTAGAGTGTACCATGCTTTCCATGAATCGTGACTATCTCACTATCTGTATGCAACTTGAGTTCTACAACCATGGTAATCACGTGTAGGTGCTCCCCCTCCCCCTTTCCAATGGGGCCAGAAAATGCACTACATAAAACCATTCATCACAACCATTGGACACTTTCTAAAAGAAAGAAATAAAATACAACTGTGTGAACTGTCTTCATACACATTATATAAATGCTGAATCCGAAACAAACAAAAAATTCGAAACATTTAGTTTTGAGAATTAGAAAATGGCTTTGTTTTAGGATAACATAATTGAGTAATAGGTAAAGTACACCTCTAACTGAAAACTATTTTAACATGCTAGAAAATATGTCAGCGTTGAGGTTCAGAGAGGTTGAAGAAAGAATGTATACCCTCCTATCAGTCCCTATGATTTAGTTTACTGTTGCCATGACTACACTATTCACCTGCAATACAATTCCCCACAGCAACTGTGATGACCAAAACGTCCTAGTACAATGGTTAAAGCACAAATTACAAGATATTCCTAAGGATGTTTCCCTATAGAGTATACAATGTAACACATAGCCTCTTCTAGGCTTATGAATAAGGAGGGGGGGGGGGGGGGGGGGGGGGAAACGTTCAGAAAATCTAGTAAATGGTCGTCACACTAGCAAACCCTATGACATGGTGATCAAATCCTCAATGGTACGCGACAAGTTAGCATGATGATCCTTTACCTTGTTGTTTGTAAGCCTCAGTCCTCATCACTGATCTCAGTAGTTTACAAACTATGGTTGGACAAATTGTCCAGACTTTTGGAAGAGTATTTTTTAGGTCTGATATTCTATCCCACATGTTTATCAAAACTGAGCCATTTAGTGCATAGGACCAAACACTGATCAGTGTGAAGTATATACTGTTAGGCAAAGATGTGCATCAAAGTAGGGCGGGAAAGTTTGAGAGTGGGAAGGGAAGTTTGAGAGTGGGCGGGGAAGTTTGAGAGTGGGCGGGAGAGTTTGAAAGTGGGAGAGTATGTTTAATATGTAAAATGGAGTTGAGAGTGGGATGTGAAGGATGATGTCGTTTGATAACTAAGCAGAGGAAGCCAGTATTTGTTGTTTTTTGTAGTTGTTGTTTTTTTTGTTTGTTTTTTTTTTGTTTTTTTGTCTTTTTGTTTTGATTAGTTTTTAGGATGGACAATACTTGTGACTGTCTACAGGAAAATCGGGTACAATGTGGGCCCTATCAAAAAAAAAATTTTTTGCACTTACACATTCATCGGCATCCATATATTGAGCTCTCCGAGTTTTAAAGCCATTGCTTCAACCAGTTGATATATGCACCCTAACTGATCCCTTCTGTTGGCTTATTTAATACATTTGTAAGAATTAAATCGATCTTTTCCCAACGTTTTACGCGCGCTGTGTTGTGCCCAATTTTCCTATAGACCGTCACATTTAATGATATAGTTTTATTAAACTGTTATATTTGTGTATATATTCTGTATAGGAACGCCCAGACATCGAGAAGGTTGTGGAGGAAATTGGGCAGAATGAAGCCTACGTATTGTGTTCATACTCACCTGATGGACGGCTGTATTATTTGATAGTGGACAGTGTATTAATGTTTTCCTGCGTTAACTTGCAGGATGCAATTATTGATTTAATTTGTTTTTATTACGTTTTGGATATTTCTTATCCAACAATGATGAACTCACTTTTAATTTTTATTCAACATTTTATTTTTAGTTTAACTACAGGTGTTGTGCCTTCATGCGTCATCAATTTATGTTCTAAACTGCAATAAATAAATTTTGTTTATATTATATCAAATGGTTTGCATGGGCCAGATGGCACCATAAGGGTGGTGCAGAGGAAGAATTACCACAACACTACCTAGGGTGTTATGATAAGCACCCTAAAGGTGTTAATTGTTATGCTACAGATAGTGTTACCAAAACACTTATTAGAGTGATAACATTTGCACTTCTGGCAGTGTCATGGTTACCTGGCTGAAGCGTTAATTTCTCCCGGCACTGGGAACGCTCAATCCAGTGTAACTGTAACACTCCCGTTTTAACAGTGTGGTTTCAAAGTTCAGAAAGGCTTTCAACTTCAACAAATGCAGTTGTTCAACTCTGTAAAAGTCATTGACATGGCGCATTTTTACTTCAGTGAGCCAATTTGTCCCAATATTTGGATGGATTAGTTCTGACGGTTAACGACTATTTTTGCATATTTAATTGTATTTGCTAATTTTCATCACGTACAGACACCAAACATTTTCAAAGCACTTAATATTGTTAGTATGAAGATATTCTTATCTTTCATGAATTCAACAAGGGCAGAATAAATAGTCTTTGCATCAGTAGCTTTCAATGGAACTATATCCAAGAAGTGCTCAACAGGTTGACCGTCCATGTTCACCCAGCAGAAGAAAACTGAAAGCTCTTCTGTGGTCGTCACATCAGTGCACTCATCTGCCATTATGCTGAAATGGGAAGCTTGGCGAAGCCGTTTCAGTAAACATTCTTCAGCCCATAAGCCAACTGCCTCAACAAATTCAACAACAGCAACTTTAGATGTGTAGGTTGCATTTAATCTAGCTCTTTCAAGGAACCCCTTTAAATCTTCTGCACCACAACTTACGATTAGATCAATAAGTTCATCAAAATTTGTTGTGTGGGGAATGTGGCGACGAGCTAGAAAATGGGTGCAACGAATTAGAGCTTTAATGGCCATTCTGTTCTTCAACTTTTCCTCATCATTAATTTGTTGGAGTTGCTGAATGACTGACCCTTCTTGTAGTGCTGTAGCTGCAGCCATCTCTGCTTCACATGATAGGAGGTGAATATCACTCTTTGCATGAATTTTCATCTTCTCTATTGCCTTCTTCCAGTTCGTGAAAGGTTTTGAGATCCATGTTCCTCCTGTTCTTTGAAGAGAAATTCCTCTCTTCCTGCAAACCTTACAAAAAGCTCCTTGGAAATTTTTATCAAACATCAGCCAATTGAAGCTCTCTTCCCATTTTTTGTTGTATTTTCGACTGCTTGCAGTGATTTTCTTGCTTTTCTCATGTGTAGTTAATCTTTCCTTTGCATGCTTCTCATGGACAATTAATCTTTTCTTGGCAGGACTTGGCTCCAAAAACTCAGTATCAGATTGATTGCTGTCAATTTTATCTTCTGTGTCACTGCTACTTGAGTGGCCAGGTGACTTTGAAGAGCTTGCACCACAGAAGAAAGAGCGAATATCCATTTGAGACTATCTTAAGCTGTCACGGACTACGAGTGCTTAGAGTTCTGGTTCTGGAAGTTGTAGAATCTGTATAGATCAAAACTCAACAACTGCTACGGTGAGCTGAGGACTGGCCTTTTTATAGCCAGCCAGCAACCGTAAGTGTGAATCAACGTGTGATAAACCTAAGGGGAGGTGAGAGTCAGAGTTGAATAGTGTGTGAAAAGCATCTAAATAGTGAATGTCACAGTTGACTGAAAATTGCTAGACGGTGGAGGTGAAAATGAGTAGCTGAATTAACTTGTCAGGATCTGACATATGCAGACCTCATTAGATAAGATTATGTTTTTTTAATGTAGGACATAGGCCTTCCAATAATTCTATTTCACTCCCATGGTGACCAGTGCCGCCCGCCCCCCCTTACAAACTCTATTTTGCCCCCCCTTGCAAGAATGTCTGGATGAAACACTGGATAGGTGGGCATTGCCTTGGGCGTTTTGATATTTCAAACTTTTAGGCTCGTAAACTGGGTCATAGTCTGCTGATGCATTTGTCTTGGGAATGGAGTTCGATGAAGGTTGCTGCTGGTGCTTTGCATCAAATTCTTCATACTCGTGTTCACCTTCTAACTCCTACACATGTACACACAGCACAAAACACACAATCATTATTATTGTAATCTTGCTAGATAAATCCCCTTGATTACTATTATAGTCCTTTTTCTAAACAGTTGAATTCACTAACAGCAGAAGTGTGTGTGCGTGTGCGTATGTTTTAGCCAGGAAGTACTTGAACTTTTCGTCCTTTATTTTTATAGTGGGAGGACTCATCAGCTGGCCCCACCGCAGCTCTCCTAGTTTTGAGCCATCCAGTCATCACACGGACAAGTATGTCAGTGTGTGTTCTTCTCACTTCTGGTGGTGATGATCAGAATAAGACACATTTCTTGTGGACTATGATAGCATGTCCTCTTTGTCTGAGCTAACACACATGAAGAAGGAAGTGAGTCTGCAGTCGTCCAATGGTCGTTGAGTAGAACTTCTACTACGTCCAAGTCCTCGCCACTAAGTTGATGCCCACATGTGAGGACATGTCCACAGAAAGTGACTAGCAGGATCTGTCACAGTTGCAGGCACCACCACTGTGGTTGAGGAGGACAGACTGATGCATATCCTGGTGGATGATATGGAGGGGTGTGGTGGATGGTATGCAGGGGGAGTGGATGATGATATGGAGGGGGAGTGGATGATGATATGGAGGGGGAGTGGTGGATGATCTGGAGGGGGAGTGGATGATGATATGGAGGAGGAGTGGTGGATTATATGGAGGGGAGTGGTGGATGATCTCTGGAGGGGGATTGGTATTATCTGGGAGGGTGATTGGTGGATGATCTGGAGGGGGAGTGGTGGATGATCTGGAGGGGGAGTGGTGGATGATCTGGAGGGGGAGTGGTGGATGATATGGAGGGGGAGTGGTGGATGATATGGAAGGATAGTGGTGGATGATATGGAAGGAGAGTGGTGGATGATCTGGAGGGAGAGTGGTGGATGATATGGAAGGAGAGTGGTGGATGATCTGGAGGGGGAGTGGTGAATGATCTGGAGGGGGAGTGGTGGATGATATGGAAGGAGAGTGGTGGATGATCTGGAGGGAGAGTGGTGGATGATTATGGAGGGGGAGTGGATGATGAGATGGAGTGTGATTGTTGATTATCTGGAGGGGGATTGGTGGATTAGATGGAGGGGGATGGTGGATGATATTGAGGGGAGTGGTGGATGATCTGAGGGGGAGTGGTGGATGATATGTAGGGGGAGTGGTGTATGATCTGGAGTGGGGTGGTGGATGATATGGAGGGGTTTTTGGAGGTAATTCATGGTTTAGTGTGATGATGCTATTGAGGGGAGTGGATGATGATATTTGAGTGTGATGGTTGGATATCTTTAGGGGGAGTTTTTTATTATATTTAATTTGTAATTTGTTTGATGATATGTAAACTGTTCATTTTTTGATTATCTTGATTGTTAGTGTTTGATGATATTTATTTTTATTTTTTGATTATCTGGAGGGGGAGTGTGGATGATATTGAGGGGTGTGGTGGATGGTATGCAGGGGGAGTGGATGATGATATGGAGGGGGAAAGTGGATGATGTATTATGGAGGGGGAGTGGTGGATTATATGGAGGGGGAAGTGGTGGATGATGGGAAGGGGGAGTTTGTGGGATGATATGGAAGGGGGAGTGTGGGTGGATGATATGGAGGGTGTCGATGATCTTACAAGGGGGAGTGGTGGATGATTTAAGTGAGAAAAAAAAAAAAGTGGTGAATGATATGGAGGGGGAGTGGTGATGAAAGTGATAAGAACACACACTCCCCTACTTTTCCGTTTTATGACTGGACAGAAGATAGGCTCAACACCAGGAGACTGCGGTGGAGCCAGCTGATTAGTCCCTCACACTATAAAAATAAAGGACGAAAAGTACCAAGTACTTCCTGGCTAGAACATACAAACACACATGCACACACACACACACACACACATGTGTTAGGATGAGAGGAGATAGAACTTGATCTTCTTTATGTGCCAGAAATTGTTCATGTATGAGTGCAGGAGAGTGGTGGATGATATGAAGGAGGAGTGGTGGATGATATGGAGGGGGAGTGGTGGATGATACGGAGGGGAGTGGTGGATGATATGGAGGGGGAGTAGTAGATGATTTGGAGGGGGAGTGGTGGATGATATGAAAGGGGAATGGTGGATATTATAAGGAAGTGGATCCATCAACCACTCCCCCTATCAGAATGAAAATGAGAAGAACACACACTCGCATACTTGTCCGTGTGATGACTGGACAGAAGATGGCTCAAAACCAGGAGAGCTGCGGTGGAGCCAGCTGATGAGTCCTCCCACTATAAAAATAAAGGACGAAAAGTAGATGGCTCAAAACCAGGAGAGCTGCGGTGGGGCCAGCTGATGAGTCCTCCCACTATAAAATAAAGGACGAAAAGTACAAGTACTTCCTGGCTAAAACATACGCACATGCATACACACACACACCTTAGATGATATGGAGGGGGAGTGGATGATGATATAGAGGCGGAGTGGTGGATGATCTGGAGGGAGAGTGGTGGGGAGTGGTGGATGATCTGGAGGGGGAGTGGTGGATGATCTGGAGGGGGAGTGGAGGATGATATGGAGTACGTCTTCATACAGGCTTAATGTTGCTGGATTTTCATTCTAGTTCCTCCAATGTACAGACCACCTGGAGGACCAGGGGGCAATCCAGGTAAGTTAAAATATTTTACTACAGAATAGCAGCTAAATGCTAATGTACTTGCAGGTACTCAATTTCGCCCTTCAACAGGTAAATTTTAGAATATTTGAAAGTGTATTGCATTGACACAAAACTTTTCTTTTACAAATATAAGAGCTACTACCTCAAGAAATATGATTGTACTTTGATTATGTTTTTTTTTTTCCAGAATATTGCTTTGAATTTTTCTGATATATTTTAAAAACAACTTGTATCTTGTGGGTTGATGTGTGTGTGGGTGTGGGTTGGGAGTGGGGGCCAAGTGCTCTGGTCAGGGATAATTGTTAGGTTTTGATCCTAATTGGTCTCTTTATTTCTTGTTGCATAGCAAACTGCTCAAGTTTTGTTGCTGTTCTTCATTGAACTCTGTATACCTATATATTTGTTTGATGCAAAAAAAAAACAAAAACAAAAAAAACAAAAACAAAAAAAACAGGCTAAGTTAGTTCAATCTAGCCTAAAATAGTAAGTGAATGACAATTTAAACTTTGGTGGTTTTATGGTCTTCCAGGTTGGTCAGGTATAAGTGCTGTGTGGTCAGGGATAAGTGCTGTGGTCAGGGATAAGTGCTGTGGTCAGGGATAATTGCTGGGTTGCCAGAGTTAGGTAAAAAATAATTTATTTCTTGGCTATAAAAAAAGATATTGCTCTCAAATTTAAAAAGTGTTGAGAATATTGGATTTACTAATTTTTAAAAATAATTATAGATGACCAAAAAATTTTTTTTTAGTTTTTTGAGTATTTTAGAGATGACATACCTTTTAATCAAGAGAGGAACCTCAGGTTCCTTCCCACAGACTCCAAAACCCTCATAATGACCAGAAGAGGTAATCTTGGCATCCAATCTGCTCTCTACAGATTACACAAGTTATTTTGACATTAATTTATTTAGTCTAATTGACTAGGCACTGTTGTTAGCTAGCACCAACCAAATCTTCTAACAATAAACGGCAACAACCAAGTTTGGAAGTACATTCCTTCCAAATTTTGGAGATGACTAGCACTAGCTATTGCATCAACAAGTCACATACTCAGAATCTTTTTTACCCGTTTATCAAAAGACTTAATGTGACAGCAACTAGCCGCATTAGGTCCACTTTTCCTATATCCGAATTCCACAGTTCACCGACGAGATCAGACCTAAAGACACTCTCACGACTCTGACCAGCGGCGGCACACACACAATATACCGCCTTTATAGAGGGTCCGACTAAAACAGCACCTTCAGGTACTTTTCCCCTCAGTAATATAATAGGGAAATTAGTGGCACTCGCCGCTTAGTTTGAAGTGGTTATCAATCATGCGCATGCACACAGAGAACCAATGAGCTGGAAACCATAGCAACTGTTAAAACTATTGCCATTTCTACATAATGCCCCACCTGGTAATTCTAAATAATACCTGCCTATGGCTCATCGTTGGTTAACGTTTCTAGCTGGAAGCTCACTAACCCAAAGGCAGAGAAAATGAGTCGTTTCCTCAGGAACTTGGAGGTGAATGAAACAAGACTATTGAAGGAGCCCATCACCTACTAATTGGAAGCTTCAACCATTGGAGGGGATTGGATTAGAAGACAGATGTTGGGCCAGTAAATGGTATGTATTCCATTTAGAAAGGGTAGGAAGTCTTTCCTTATTTCGGGGTTGTTGCTGGTAGCCATTTTCGCTGTATTTTTATTTCTTTTCTTTTAGCTTTGAGAATATTGGTGCTGCTGCTACCTGCTTATCTAGTGAGGTACCAAAGAAAAGATAAAGGTAAGTAAGTCTGTTGTTAATCCAAGCAGTAATTTTAAGTGTTCATTAAAGTTTGTATACCTATGCACTTACAAGTATTTCTAGTGCATGCACACACATACTATTATTTCTAATCTGTGCATGCACAAACTTGTATTTCTAGTGCGTGCACTCACGTACTGATATTTCTAGTGCGTGCACTCACGTACTGGTATTTCTAGTTGGTATTTCTAGTGCGTGCACTCACGTACTGGTATTTCTAGTGCATGCACGTACTGGTATTTCTAGTGCGTTCTGGTATTCTAGTGTGTGCACGCACAAACTGGTATTTCTAGTGCGTGAACACACACACTAGCAATACCACTGTACACGCACTAGTATTACCACTGTGTGCACACACACACACACTAGTATTACCACTGTGTGCTCACACGCACTAGTAATACCACTGTGTACACGCACTAGTATTACCACTGTGTGCTCACACGCACTAGTAATACCACTGTGTACACGCACTAGTATTACCACTGTGTGCACACACGTACTAGTAATACCACTGTGTACACGCACTAGTATTACCACTGTGTGCACACACATACTAGTAATATCACTGTATACACGCACTAGTATTACCACTGTGTGCACACACATACTAATAATACCACTGTGTACACGTACTAGTATTACCACTGTGTACACTCACTAGTATTACCACTGTGTGCACACACGCACTAGTAATACCACTGTGTACACACACTAGTATTACCACTGTGTGCACACACATACTAGTAATACCACTGTGTACACGCACTAGTATTACCACTGTGTGCTCACACGCACTAGTAATACCACTGTGTACACGCACTAGTATTACCACTGTGTGCACACACGTACTAGTAATACCACTGTGTACACACACTAGTATTACCACTGTGTGCACACACATACTAGTAATACCACTGTGTACACGCACTAGTATTACCACTGTGTGCTCACACGCACTAGTAATACCACTGTGTACACGCACTAGTATTACCACTGTGTGCACACACATACTAGTAATATCACTGTATACACGCACTAGTATTACCACTGTGTGCACACACATACTAGTAATACCACTGTGTACACGTACTAGTATTACCACTGTGTACACTCACTAGTATTACCACTGTGTGCACACACATACTAGTAATACCACTGTGTACACACACTAGTATTACCACTGTGTGCACACACATACTAGTAATACCACTGTGTACACACACTAGTATTACCACTGTGTACACTCACTAGTATTACCACTGTGTGCACACACGTACTAGTAATACCACTGTGTACACACACTAGTATTACCACTGTGTGCACACACATACTAGTAATACCACTGTGTACACACACTAGTATTACCACTGTGTGCACACGCACTAGTAATACCACTGTGTGCACACACTAGTATTACCACTGTGTACACACACATACTAGTAATATCACTGTATACACGCACTAGTATTAAAACTGTGTGCACACACATACTAGTAATACCACTGTGTACACACACTAGTATTACCACTGTGTGCACATGCACTAGTAATACCACTGTGTGCACACACTAGTATTACCACTGTGCGCACACGCACTAGTAATACCACTGTGTGCACGCACTAGTAATACCACTGTGTGCACGCACTAGTAATACCACTGTGTACACACACATACTAGTAATACCACTGTGTACACACACTAGTATTACCACTGTGTGCACACGCACTAGTAATACCACTGTGTGCACACACTAGTATTACCACTGTGCGCACATGCACTAGTAATACCACTGTGTACACACACATACTAGTAATACCACTGTGTACACGCACTAGTATTACCACTGTGTGCACGCACTAGTAATACCACTGTGTACACACACATACTAGTAATACCACTGTATACACGCACTAGTATTACCACTGTGTGCACACACATACTAGTAATATCACTGTATACACGCACTAGTATTACCACTGTGTGCACACACATACTAGTAATACCAC
>WLWD01001056.1_pt1 | contig 26750 bp, 24 predicted proteins | sample 6712731 | NCBI WGS metagenome assembly WLWD01 (sample SAMN12718690, study PRJNA576275) | sponge metagenome | isolation source: marine sponge | host: Mycale hentscheli | place: New Zealand: South Island, Marlborough, Capsize Point | collected 2014-11-01 | reverse complement strand
GTGTAATCACGCAAGTCTGAAACAGGAAAACAGGCACTCACCTTCAAAGATGTCAGCTTTTCAGTGATAACATAGTTGGCTTCTTCCCAACTGAAAGACAAAGCATAATAATATATCAATGGACACTTCCTCGAGTATTTCCACATCACACGAGCATTTTAATCCTTTCCCATATTAAAGGCTGCATATTGAATGCTCCACGTGCTCATGGGTAGTTCTGGACCACTGAATGTTGAGAAATACGGCTAAGTTACTCACGAACGTTACTGTTTGAAAAACATCCAATGTGTAGAACAATTCATTATGCTCGGTCGTACAATACGGGGACGATGTTTCACTCTCACACTTGTATTTCCACTCATCTTTGGCTCGTGAAAATAGTCACACATACTGGTGAAATATCTCCCCATATTGTATGCTGACTGCTGATTCATGCAACTAGTATTATTTGAAACATTGCCAGCTTTCTTTGCAATGTCCTAGCTCTTACGTGGTCGAGTTGTAAAGAGTGAATACAGGACTCTCCAGCACACGATCTAGGAGGTGCTTTTTAGCTCCGCGCTTTTCAAACCACCGTAGCATAGACACCCACCATGGCTTGCAATCTAAAAAATAAAAGTGTTTCGATACTAGATAACCAAACTATTGCCACACTCTTACCTTCTTCTCCTGGCTCCGCAGTGGTGAACCATTTCTTGTCAGCCTCACTAAGCTAGAAATTTAAAGATGAGTCAATTACTAAAATAGTTCATAGATAAAATAATCTTACTCTCTCCCACGCATTCTGAGAGTTCAGTCGGCTTGAAGCTACAACCTCCATGGCGACTCGGACGTTATCCTTTACTTTCTTGATATAGTCTTCACGTAGACGCATAGCCTGCAGAATAAAGTGAAATATTGAATAAAATACAAAACACTTCAGAAAGAAATTTCACACCCATTGTTCACCTCACTCCGGAGAATGTCTGTTTTCAAGATTATTCTTTCTTTTGATTCTTGTTTGTGTTTCTTCACTCCAGATTCTAGTTCACCACTGTCCCCATCAACAACTTTACCGTCACCATTGGCAACACCACTGTCAATATTAGCAACTCCACTGTTCCCATTAGAAACACCACCATGAGCAACTTCTTTACCATTGACAACACCACCGTCACTATTGGCAACACCACCGTCACTATTGGCAACACCACCGTCACTATTAGCAACACCACCATCACTATTAGCAACAACACCGTCACTATTAGCAACACCACCATCACCATTGGCAACACAGTGACCATCAATACAGTCATCACGTAAATTACTAGCACTCAAACTTCCTCCATTACTGTCTTCCACATCGCTGGCTTCCCCCAAATCCCTCACATCCACCAAATCCTTGTAGCCTTTAATGTTATCACTTGGACACTTGTAGTCTGGATGCAAAGCCATAAACCCTTCCCTGGTCTGCATGGTGGACCACCCCACCACATCCAGCATCTCTGCCAGGTTCTCCATCGTATGAATGCGCTGCAGCTTGTCACAGTCCACGTCATACTGCTTGTACGTTTCCCACGTCCTGATGGCCTCCTCATACCAACACATCACGTCGTATTGCTGGCTAACAGACTACACAAGCAAAACAAATCAGGAGGACATGATACCACACCTACACCACACCCACACTACCTCAGACACCACACCCACACTACCTCAGACACATGGATCTCACTAACTTAACTGCCCAAAGCAAGAATAAGGAGGAATTATAGTTATTATAAAAATAAAAATTATCAGTGTACGTATTTCACTTCCAACTATTGCCTCAAATGTGAACTGGAGCATCACATCAAACACACATACTGTCTGAGATCAAACAAACAATGAATCCAAGAAGAAGACAAAAATAATCAAAATACTATACTATGGAGAAGAAAAAAAAAAACAACAAAAAAAAAAAACAACAACAACAACAACAAAAAACGAACTTAAACATATTAGCAGCTAGAACCCTGAATTATGGATGACACAAACAAGACATGAAGACTTACATGGGTCTCCATGGAATAAAGACCAGCCAAACCGTTCAAATTGGCAACTATTTCTCGCAGACTCTCCCTGGCCTCTACCTTGGCTTGTTGGGCCAGCTTAGACAGGAGGAAATCCACAGTAACTACAGCACTGAGGTGGGGGAGGTTGAATGGGAAATAATGTGAAGTAATTATTAGTAAGCAGATGATAAAGAAGGTAGATGGATTGGGAGATACTAATGATAACCCGTCTTGTCTATAACATTATTTACTTTTTGGTGAGGTCTTGAGGCAAATAGCCGGACTTCACAATGCCTGGAGTGTTGCAAGCTTGCCTGAGGGAGTGAAGTGGCATCAAGAGCTGTTGAAACAAAAACAAACAAACCAATTAACACACACACACACGTGGAACATTAGATGGAAAAAAAAAGGCACTGTGTGCAGTTTTAAGGGACTACATACCATCCTAATAACATATACCCTATTCACCCCTAGTACAGTATCACTCACAACACACATACACTACTACTACTACTTACCTTTGTCATATCCTTGTGGCTTAAACTCGTCAGAGGTAAATCATCAGGCCACTTCCAAGATTCCAAGTCCTCCAGACAGGTCTCCAGTTGTCGCTGGTAGTAATACTCCTCCACACTCCCGAAGTTAACTTGATGCACCAACTCAGTCTGAGGGGGGAGCCCCAGCTATACACACACACACACACACACACACACACACACACACACACACACTATCCCAACATATGCCAACCCAGCTTCCCTTTCCTCCATTGTCTCACACTAAATCCCACATGTCACTCCTACCAGCCCATTTCTGCCCCCAAGCCCCTCCCACTGTAAAAAGTGCCTAAATTCATGCCACTCCCTCTTCCTTCTGCCCCACCTCTATCCCACCCTCCCCACCGTACCTCTTCTGCAACATCACACTTGGAGTTTCGCCACATGATATCTGAGAAAACCTTAACCATCAACGACTTTTCACCATTGAGAAACGGAGTCCATAGCAGCTGGTTGTAAGACTTGTAGTCCAGGTAAGGATCAACACCCAGGAAGAACAACAGGCCATACAAATCTAACAGTAACATACACACATGTATAATTGTATACATACACAATCCTGATGTTTACAAGCATAAAAAAGTGTTACTTCTTCTAAAATAAAATAAGATTTTTAAAAACTATAGCAACAGTTAAGTTTAGTGTACCTCATACACTAAAAACCATCTGAAATTTATTTTTAAGGTTTTTAATCATAATTGAGTACAATGTACTATCTTTTGCAAATTAGGAATGCAGTAGCATATATTTTTTATCCACTGTTATTATTAAGTTTAGTTACATCAGTCCATTTTACATGAATACATAACCACCTCCACTGTTGGTGGTGCTGATGATGCTTTACCAACCCGGCCAAGCTATACATACAGTCATTGCCATCTTTACCAACTTTCTTGACCCACCAGTGACAACGCTTTACAAACCCATTACTAATGATGCTTCACAGCCCCATCAGACAGATTCATCCCTTTTCTACTCCACCTTCTTCCTCACCTTGGAGTCCCTTCTGAATGGGTGTCCCCGACACACACCACTTGTTCACCGTCTTCAGCTTACTAACCATCTCTGCGGCTCGAACACTCCTACTTTCCACCATCTGAGCCTCGTCCAAAACAACCTGTCAAAAAAAATAATAATAATAATAACGAGTTAAAGATTTATCTCACCAGTGTCGACATAAACTACCTACCAAACAATTTTAATTCTATTTTAAATGTTTCCGAAATGCTTAGGATTCAAATAGAAACAAGAGAATTATTCCAATATATATATATATATACTGGCATGCACAAAGTTTCCACTTTGTGTCCTTAGTAACCAAGGACCACCACATACTCAAACAAGTGCACCTCCACTCACCCTCCACCAGTCCACTGCTGTAAGGGGGCTGGGCGAACTTTGAAACCGCTTGGGATTCCTGAGCTTTGTCTGAAATTCCAGGCTGGTCACATGATATAGTTCATTAGTCAGGACCTCGTAGCTGACCAGGACTATGTCACAACAGGCAATGGTCAGAGGAGACACAAACTTCTTAGACACGCCCGGATATACCTGCAAAGAAGTTAAATAAAACCATGCAAGCATGAACATAGACATGCATGCTTTGATTCTGATGGTAGCACCATGATTGGTAGGAAAAGGGAGGCTTGTCATAAATATACATTATGAGTTATTAGTAAAGGGTGGCCTGTCATGAACATGCTTTATGGTTGGTTGGTAAAGGGTAGCTTATGTAAAAATGTTACCATTGGTTGGTAAAAAGTGGCTTACCATGACTTTGACAGCGCCTTCTCTTGTGTGCCTGGCTATCTCTTCTCTCCACTGGTAGCACAAGGCTCGAGGACAGATGACCAGAGTTGTCTTGCACGGATAGGGCTAATTGAAAGGTGCAGAGGAAGAGAGACATTTGGAAATGAGAGTACAAGTTTTTATTGTTTAAGAGAAAACTAACTTTTTCTAGCAGACACTTAATGCAGATGAAAGTTTCTGATACTTTCTCGTCGTAGTCAGAGCAAGACACATGGTGCCATGACTGACACCTCTCACACTCCACCCACTCCTCGCCATCTTCGTCCTCCCTCCCACACATACATAGCATCGTCCCCTCTTTTTCTACCACACCATCACCACTAGCCGCACCTCCCTCACTGTGCACACCCTCCTCCGCCATACACACATCTCCATTAGGAACATCACCCACACCGTCACTGCTAGCCGCACCTCCCTCACAGACCACACCCTCCTCTGCCATGAGTACACCTTCAGCAGCAACCTCACTGTTAGAATAGAACTCCTTGAGATCAGGGCATAACTCCAGAGGTCGTCTATGCTGCATGATAAGTGACAGCACTTCTACAGTTTTTCCTAGTCCCATTTCGTCCGCTAATATTCCACCTCTAGTGGAAACGAGCTGTGAGGTAGTCCTGTGCCACAAAACATAAGATAACAACAAAGCCGTCTAATTTAGGAAACACAGTGGAACGTTGACTATCCGAACGTTAATTAACTGAACGGTAAAAATACCGCACGGACATTTAATGGCAGTTATTTGGGCCAAAGTGGCTACGTTCTGATTTTTGTGCTGAGGTAATTGCTGAGAGGCTAAAAAGAAGACAAATGTGTTTCTATTGAGACTAAGCATGAAAATTTCAAGCGATTGAAGAAGGGAGGAGCTACTGATAGATTATGCAAACAATTTGATCGCCAATTAGTTTGAATAATCGACATTACACTGTATTGTTATTGGTAAAATGGTAGTACAATACAAGACACTTTCTTAGCTAATACAATAATGATACTAGTCACACTTAACAAACAATTCAGTACAATTATCTCACTGACAAAAAAAAAAGAGCCAATTCTCCAGAAGGCCGACTGTGAGGTGTGCTTTGAAGCATCAAATAGATCTCTCCAGACTTACATCTCTAATGTAACTACCTACATCCTTGGTTCAGTCAGTACAGTCTACACATTAACTACACCAGTTCAGAATTATCAGTGCTTAATGGAGCTCTATGTCAGTGCTCCCATCATTATAAAAGTCATTACCATTACTCAAACAATTCCCTTCTACCCTATCAGGCTAATAAACTATGACACGACACACACTAAAGTGTTGATAATACTTACTGGGGTGAGTTACAACCAGAGAATTCCTGCTGTCCTTCAGCTTGGCCACTCCCCACCACCCCCTCTCTAAACAACATCCAGGAGAGCGCTTGTGCCTGGTAGCCTCTCAGAACTGCTCGAAGACCATGGATAACAGATGGAGGATTAGAAAGATCTAGCTCTTCATCAAGCTGAGCCTTCTGAACACTACGGACTTCTTTGTAAAAGTCCTTCAACAAAGGCAATTCAAGTTTGCGCTTCTTTTCGGAAAGCTCTCTCAGTGCTGAGTTTGAACAGACCCTCTTCCTGCTGGACATGTTTCTATAGCTAAATACAAAAGACGAGTAGATGGAATCAAAAGCAAATAAACAAAACAGCCTGCAGTTGGGTCACAGTACACACTAATAATCTTACTACCGGATCTCTCCAAGACCAGACCGCCTCCTCACCACGACAGTCTGCCGGTTGATACACTAAAGACGTTATTATGTGTATTAGAAGAGGCTATTTTACCACGAGGCCTTATAAGTGTGAGTCCAATTTACCTAAAGATCGTCATTATTCTCCCGATATCATGCGTTTCCGCGCACAAAAATATAAACCCCACCCACCTCCAGCAAAATTCCCGCACACCCCTTTTTTCAAACCTTGACTACCTGAATGCTGGGGGTGGGGCTGGTTTGCAATTTGAAAAGCCAAGAAAATGGATAAGTTCATAGGGAAAGTCAAGAATAGCCCACTTCTTCAGAGGAAAACTGGAGGAGGCTACAGCGTCTTGGAATCTGAGACGAAAGACCCCTTCGTGAAGGGAATCCCATTCAAAATAAATTACTACGCCTCGGCGGAGGTGAAACACACCACGAACACACCCGAAGTACAAAAGACTGTGGCAGACGTTTGCGCCGAAGCCGAGACGAGCTCGAGACCGCTAAGAAAAGTTGTAGTCATTGTAAAATCAACGAGCGTAATAGTAAAGGACGAAGCTACCAGGATGACTGATGAATACCCTATCTTTCGTATCGCTTACTGTGGAGGTCATGGACACTACCAAAATGCCTTCTTCTTCATCCACAAGACTAAGCTGGACAGAGCTTTGAGAGTGGAAGTATTCAAGTGTGCCAGTCCAGGCAAGGTTAAAGCCATCACCTTGGCTGCAGCTAAAGCATTTAACATTGCCTATAAGGCTTACAATCTAGACAAATCAAAGAAAGATAGAAGAGTCAATGGAAATTCCTTGAAGGGCAGTGAGTCTCCACTGGTACAGCGCCGAATGCAGGGAGATAAGCCACCTGTGAGCAGCCTTGCAGCAAAAGTGGCTCCTGGGGTCGTAACTGGGGGCACTCACACACCCCAGGCTTCTCGCAAGACTGCCACAGACACAGTCATATCGGAAGGGAGAGCAAGGAGTGGATCGACCGGCAATGCACCAGTCGTTCAGCCTCTGATAACGCTAGTCCATAATGAAGCCACTGGGAGCACGCACAATGTAGCTGTTTCGCATGATTGGGACAAGGAGTTTCAAGAACTGGCTGAGTCCAGGGTTGATCCCGGAGTATTGAGAACGAGCTTTGCAGAGGAGGACACAGACGGCTTTAATCTGGACAGCATTCTAGAACAAGTGGACCATGATGCAGAAGACAGCTGAAGAAAAGTGTTGCTACACAAACTTCACTGTCTTATTAACTTGAATTAGAAACAGAATATTGGTTAACACAAGTGATATATATGATAATCAAATTGTGTTTTATGATATTGCATTTGCTACTGTAGATGTTGTTTTCATTTTTTTTTTAATCTAATGCAAAGTATGATAATATATGTCAAGTCTTTGGTGGAATAGGCAGCAAGCTAAGCAGAGCATGGACAAAAACAACGTGTTAACTCACACAACGTGAATAATGTATAAAATCACACCCAATGGTGTTAATCATTACCAGCAAACGTCCTCCCGCTCTGTTGTGACACATCACCAAGCCAAAATTCCATAAACTGATATTGAGATCTTAACTGGTCAAAGAATAACATAAGATATGCTACATTTAGAATCTGTTGCTTCTTTTTCAGAACTCATGATACAGAACAACAACAATAAAAACAACAACAAAACCAAAATAGAAAAAAACTGCCATGATTTTTAAACTTTTATTATTATTGTCAATATACGAATGTAATCTTCATGATTGTAAGTATTGGGTTGCATTTTGGGGAAAATTACTTAGGGCTTGAGCTGTATTGTATCAATGTACAATTTCTGGATAGTGCACAAACACTTTAGGGAAAGTATCCAAGCTCTACAAGACTGTACACACTGATGAGCTTCAAACTTTGGGACAGTGTTTAACAACACAAACAAAGTCTGTTGAGATGTTGAAAATGTACAGTTAATAATTCAGGTTGTGGTATAGAAGGGGCAGGATGCAATATTTTTGTCGCAAATATTGAATCATTGACAAGAATGGTTGTCTTCCATTAACCCTAAAACTATTAAGACTGGATGAGAGGGTAAGGTTATTAAACAACATTCCAACCTGACAAAGCCAATGACATGACCCACACAGACTGCATTCAATTCCACAGGGCCGAAAAATGAAGACCTCAGAAGTTCACCAATCTGAGTGGAGAACACAGACACGATCCAAAAAAGAGACATACTTCTAGTCTAGGTTGCAAATCTGCAGCTAGGAATGTTCACCCTCAAATTGTAGGAAAAGCTTTAAGTTCGACCCTTACTGCATGAGACGCAAAGTATCACACGCAGTACCTTGTTTCTCTATACAATGAAGTGCAAGCTAGCTATTAGAACTATGGTGTACAAATTTACAGACCTGTGGATCTATACTTCTCCACTGAACTTAGAACACAAAATAATGGGTTATTTTCCGGACATGAATGCTCACACAGCACAAATTTGTAATGAGCCACTGAAGAGATTTTTCTTCTTAACATGTCTCCCCTCACTCTCTTAGCAGCTCTGATTATATGAACAGCATCATTATTAGTATTGTGCTCACATGCATTTTATGAGATTTAAACTAGACATTTCTTCAAAATTTGATTACTTGATCCGATATATGGGAAAGGTTGTCTGTCTTCTTCACCTCAAGTGTGACCTGATAACTAATGTGACGATAGATTACAACCCTCTAGTTCTACCAGTGCCTCACAATTCAATCTATGGGACTGGGATATCCTGACACCTTCACCGATGTGCTCCATGCCTATACCATTGCTTGATGTGAAAACAGATCGTCAGCTGATGTCTGGTGATCTCCTGGAGGGAAGCAGAAGGTTAACACATCCATCACCATCACCAAATGAAGCACACATTGATGGCATGAGATGTTAAAGCTCCAGCTGAAGTCATGAAACATTGGCAATCCATTTTGTGAAAAATCAATGAACTTTCTCATGCTGGACACCAGAGACCTAACAGACACAGTAGTCATAAACAGACTTAAAAATATTGAAAAATTGGGACAGGATCAGCAGTTAAGTCAGTGAGCACCTTGTCAATTAGACAGCAAACCCATCAAGGATCCTATCAAGATTCCTCTGTTCAGTGGGATGTTCATGGGATGGCAAACACCCTAGGTCTTGATCACGGCACAGCCTTGCCAATAACCATGCTTTTACTGGATGTAATACAGTTTATTTATTTATTTATTTATATTTTTAGTGGCTTTCTTGATGGCCCGATGCAATAAATCTGTATGGGAAACATGTATGAACTATAATGATATAGTTACCTTCTGTACTTTAGTCTCAACTCCAGATGCAAGTGCTATTGATGATTGGATGGAGACCACTCTGGATAAATTTCTTGTGATGCTGCTTGTGGTGAGACAACTAACTGCTATCCCAGTGGTAGAGAGACACTATTCACACGGTATGCTGCCACCTGAGTACTCAGCACGCTAACCTCACCAATTCTGCAGCTAAGGTTAGGCTTGCAAATCACCAACCCTGAGACTAGCTATTTCGATAACCTCAAGGTGCCCGTTGACAGTTGGAGCTTTAGGTGGAATCGTACAAAGCTTTATTTCAAGAAACTGCTGAGACTGGACAAAATGAAAGGAAACTGTATACATATAGCGAGTCTGGGCATGCTTGCATAAATGATGAGTTCCTTGTATGGTAATGTTGAGTGTATCAGCCAATGATAATATGTTGTGTATGTGTGTTTGTATGTTAAGTGAAAATTTGTGCATGAATTAGAATACATGTGTAGTACATATGTTGCTGTGGGGTGGTCACACCACACCTCCCCCCATGAAGACCGGAGCCCGGCGACAGAAGATAAGTCTGTATCGGTATCTTCCGATGGAAGTGGTGTCCATCCTTGTCTCGACATCGCGTCTGTCAATTGATGATAACATAGCAAGATTTTCAATTTCAGTTGCAGAATATCGACTTTCTCCTGGCTGCAATTGTCTGCAGTAGAATGTTACAGTTTTCCAGCTATTTGATCTGCGAACACACAATGCACCTCCAATGCCAGATTGAGAGGCATCACAAAATACACCAAAGGAATCGTACAAAGCTTTATTTCAAGATCTGAAAGAAGAGGAACACATAGGGAAATGCGTCGTTGTTCCAGTCGATGTTTTTGGGGAGCCCCCGTTTTGTGAGACAAGTCAAATGACGCGAATGCTAGGCAAAGTTCGGCACAAAATGACGATAATAATTGACAAGCCCAAGGAAGGAACGTAGTTGAGGTATAGTTTTAGGTCTGGCATACTCCCTCAACTGTTTCACTCTAGCCTCAGGTATAGACAGGGACCCATTACCAACATTATAACCAAGAAAGTCAAAGGAGGAAAATGCCCAACAACACTTGGATTGCTTTACAGTAAGACCATGATGGTTGAGACGTGATAAAACTTGATTGATATGGGATAGATGATCATGCCATGAGAGAGAAAAGATGATGATATCATCAATATAAGCAGAAGAGAAGGATTCAAGCCCTCTGAGGAAATGGAGTTACTTATAACCTGAGAGTCATCATGAACTGCAACAACAACATGAACAACTTTGGATCCAACAGGAATGACCCGGTAGTTAACTTCTGATGTGCGAGCAACAATTTTGTAAGGGCCTTCCCAGGAAGCCTCCAGGCTACCATGCAACCCAGGAATTCTCAGCATAACAAGAGAACCAATATCAAAGACACGAAGTTTATGATGATCCCGGGACTCACGCTTTCTGACGTCATCTCTTACACGTTGCTTTAAAGCTAGTAGGACAGCTTCCATGGAGTTATTAAGCTCATCAAGGAAACATGGTACATTCACAGATGAGTCAGGTGAGATCCAGATAGAACGAAGAGAGGATAGAATGTGGGGTGTTGGCTGGAATGTTAATTCATAAGGGGTGTGGCCATGTCTAGAATGGGGAGGTTATGTAGATAGAACAAAGCAAGAGGAATGACAGCAGGCCAGTCTGAGCGATTATCTAGTGATTTTTCTGATAACAGCTTTGAGGGTAGAGTGTAAGCGCTCAAGTTTGCCATTGGATTCGAAATGATAGGGTGATGTCCTTATTCGCTGGATCCCAAACTTAGCATAAACACATGACAGAACCTTGGACAAGAAGTTGCTACCCTGGTCAGAGAGAATGGCAACAGGGGAACCAGTAAAGGAAAATATTAAAATTAGGTTTTGTGCAGTTTCCTCAGCTGTAAAACCATGCATGGGACAAGCAAATGGAAAGCCAGTGGCTAGGTCCATCGCAGTGAGAATAAACAATAATTCTGCTTGGATTTAGGGAGAGGGCTGACCACATCAACGGCGAATTTGCTTTGTAATGATCTCGGGAGGAGTCAGTGGGGCTTTAGAAGGAGAAGAAGAGTTGAACCTTTGGCATTGCACACAAGACTTAACATGATTTTTAACATCACGATATAACCAGTCCAGGTAAAATAAGGATTTATTAATGCTCTAGTGGTGCCTACACCAAAGTGACCTGAGTGATTGTGGGCTATAGTGAGCACTTCAGGTCTGAGCTGGTTAGGAAGTACAATAGAGTGAGATATACGACCATTGGTTGTACTGAGACACATTCATACATCTTCAACAACAAAACACCTTTTAACACCTTGTTCTGCCCATGACCAAATGTGAGTAGTTGAACTATCTGATCTTTGAAGTTTGATAAAATCAGATTTAGAAATACCATCAAATTGTAAGTGAGGGAAAGGAACTAAATGAGAGATAGAATTTGAAGCATTGGGCATTGCATCAGAGTAAACTGAAACATCAGGCAAAGGCTCTATAGGTGTGGATGCAACTGTTGAAGGCGGACAGGCCATTGGGGAATGATTAGGTAGGTCATCAGGAGAAGCACTACCACTATGTGTGGAAGGAGGCACTTCAAGCAGTAAGGAGTCAGCGAAATCTGAGTCTTCTAAGCAATCAGAATTAGAGGGAGTGTCAGTATCAGAATAATCAGACAGAATTACTGTTTCGTCATCTTGAATAGAGTCAACTGAAATGGGAGTGGCACCATCAACAGCATGCCTTAGCTGACGCTCATGCTCTACCTTTGCACGGGCTTTAGCTTGAGCGCGGGTGACCAAAATTTTATTAGGAGCACGCTTAGCCACATCAATAAGGTGTGTGAGGGTGTCCCCACAATCACGACCAACAAGGACTGAACCAGGGGGGAGTTAGGAGACCAACAAGGACTGAACCAGAAGGGAATTTAGGAAACGAAGCAAAGAGACATTTACCCTGTACACCATGAGTGGAGAGTGGCAACAAATAACATGGCAAGGAATGATTAACATTATCAATTCCACTAATAGTTCTACGACTCACAGGAGAGTTAGAGCTAGAAACTAAGTTGGATGAGCACATACAGACATCTGCAGCTGTATCTAAGATCAACAAGGCTGGAACATTATTCACAGTACCATCTAAAGTGTGATTGATTTAATTAGGAAAGCCATTAGCAACAGTTTGCGATATGAGCGTAAGATCATCATCAGAAAATTTAGACATGACACCAGAATTCTTAAGAACAACAAAAGTACGATAGCTTGTAATTTTAGCCCAAGTAGAAGCTTCTAGACTACCAGATTGTCTAAACTTTGGGTAATACATTGGAGACAATCATGTGTACCAAATCCCCAGATTCTAAGAACTTGGCCTTCAGTAATTCCCAATTACCAACACGAATCCACACAACAATGGTAAGTATCTAACAATTTACCCCTCAACACAACCTCAACCAGAACCACCCATTGGAACTTGTCAATATTGCGCGATACCATAGTGCATTCAAACCTCAATAGGAGAGAAAAGGCATCTTCAGCACTGGACATAGGCACCAAAGAAGAACGCACACGGTCTAGTCTTTGTTCAAGTTTGTCGGCACGTCTCATAGCTTCACACTCATCATCCTCCTTTTGTCTAGTCTGAGTGATGGCAGTCTGAGTGGCTAGAGTTTGTCTCATGAACTCCAGCTGCTGAGTCTGAAAAGACCTCTCTTGTTCACACCATAATGCCTCCTGTTGACGTTGAAGATGCTGTTCCCGGTCACGCAGCTCATTCTGTGATTCAAATAAAGACAAAAGTTTAGCAGATGATGGGTCTGAGGAAGCTGCTTCAGTAGCTAAATGGCTAGTAAGATTTCAAAGAGATTGGAGGTCATCTTGAGCAGGTACAGAAGTAGCGGAGCAACTATAAATAGGCGTAGAATCGTCTCTTAACTTCAAAGGAATCGCTTCAACTAAGGAGCACCGCTGTCACCAGATGTGGTGAGACAACTAACTGCTGTACCAGTGGTAGAGAGACACTATTCACACAGTATGCTGCCACCTGAGTACTCAGCAGGCTATACTCACCAATTCTGCAGCTAAGGTTAGAGACTAGCTATCTCGATAACCTCAGGTGCCCGTTGACAGAAATGTCGGCAATTGATGAGTTTCCCCTCATACAAGCAGCACATTAATGCAGCATTCAAAATGAGCTGCCTACCCAATTTGAGCAGATGATGGTTGCATCCTGAACTCCCAAACCCAATGACAAGGGGTGGAAGAGTAAGGACAAGAAGGGTAAGAAGTTATCTGCCACAAGCTCTACTAGTTTTAGTAGTGTAAGTCCAGTCACTTCACTACTCCTATGCAAGGAAGACTTTTTAGCTACTATACCTGGAGGTTTTACTTTAACTGGACGAATGTAAATTGTGTGTTGTGTAGCATGCGTCAATTGACAATGCCAGGATACACATGCTCCACTTGTTGCTATAAAAAATAAAAGTTGGATTGAAACTTTCTCACTTAAATGGGTCTAGAGATAAGCGAAAACAAAATGTGAAAAAAATCTTAGTTGTTGCTGTGAAATCGAACCCAGGAACCCTGGCTTTAGCCACCAGTGCTCTAACCACTGAGCTACACGAGACTAGTGAAATACCACGGTAGCTAGTAAAAATAGTACGGGTAAGTGTGCATGTGTGCAACTTTAGCCTTGGAGACATAGAGTTCAAGTAGTTTCTAGTTTGAAACAATGTCTTTTTTTTTTTAGCTCAGAAGTTCTACCTATATTAGACGAAAAATTTTCAACAGATTAGGAGGAGCCATAGGTTGAAAACGAAGTTCCAGAGGAAGCTGTTCCTGATATACGGAGATGGTGAGTGAACGATCCAGTGCAAATGATTTTTTAAAAGCTGGCCTACTGTTATCATGTGCTAACTACGCTCAGGTGGAAGCTAGTGATATTAGTCTTGGAATCCTAGCTCTCATCACAATATCGGGTGGATCTTAGCTAGTACATTTGCACGTCTGAGCTGGCTCTTGGCACACAGACAGATGCATGCGTTCTTGCTTCAAAGCCGTCTGATGGTGACTCCCACCCCGGTCTTCCTACGGGGTGAGAGACTTGGCAAGCATGTGGAATTGGTGCTATTCGGTAGGTGGTTGCAATGTGCGACCCCAACCCCCAAAGAAATAGGAGTAGGGATAAACATAACTACATCACCCACATGAGCGAAGCAGCTGGGAAACTTTGGCTTTGGATTCGGGGAGCAGCTCACCCAACTGGAAAAAGCCAAAGAAGGCTGTGCAACACTCCACCCACACTAATGACTTGTGTGGGTGGGATGACTGCTGCAAGTGGACCTTAACCTGCTAAAGTACTGCTGCAGTGACCAGTAAGCAGGACTAGATGATGTACCTGCAGAAGCTCTCACTCTCTCCGAATGCCAGCCTGGACATGTCTCAAGATAGGTAGAGATGACTCATCCCGAGGGTCTGGGAGACCCAATGAGAGCTGAGCATTATGAACTGCAGCCAGATAACCCTTTATAAACTGCAGGGCTAGACCTTGGTCAGCAAACTATGCCGCAAAGAGAAATTGTTTAGTAACAGTGAAGGGGGAAGAAATAGCATTCTTGCAGCAGAAGGTGTGGAACTTGTTCATCGCTGAGCCATATGACTTCTGTGTGGACTCAGCAAATCCCTCCTGAGAATACTGGTGAACTGCTGGCTCCATGGGTGTAATATTCTGTCCATCCGAGAGTTGCAGAAGCAGGAGAAGTTGATGTGATGTCTGATGACTGGTCCCTGGCACATTTGACAGGAAATCAAATACTACCTGATAAATCATCATCCAAGTGATTTACATGAGTGTCAAGGTATTCCCCATACACCTAGCAAAACAACACAGCTTCAACAAAGACCAAACACCTCAAGAGATGCATCACACCTGCATCCTTACTAGATCTGGAATGAAGGACCACAACTATTACCGCGTTGCCACACCAGCATTTGACACAACAAGCCTGCCACACCGGACCCTATGCTGTGCAGGCCAGAATGATAGGAACCAACTCTTTTCACAGGTAAGAGCCTCTGCCGTCACCGAACCAACTCACTCCATGCCACACCCCACAACCCCAGGACCTGAAGCATCCGAAGCCATCTCCACCCCTGGGAGGGTATGGGTGGGCTGCAGAAATGACCTTCCAGTCCAATCATGCACAAATTCTGTCCACCATGCAATGTCTGCATGTCAGTCCTATTGAGCCGAATAAAGCTGGTACCACTAGGCCTCGAACCAATGGCATGAAGGAGACTAGCAGTCTGCAAAGGAATGATTGCCCTGGTCTAATTACTTCGCAGACATGGTCAAGCAAGCCAATCAAGGACTCCAGCTGCTTCCTTAGACATGACTTACTGGAGCCCCGTTCGCCAAGAAAGGATTCCAATCGATATACCTTTTTCAGCTGGACGCCTGAGTTCCCCTGCCACTGTATCGATCTCGATGCCAAGAAAGATGAGAAATGTAGTGGGATCATCTCGCTTGTAAGGTGCCATGGGTACACCCAGCCTCCCACAGACAGTAACTAAGATACTCATGGCTAGTTGGTGCTCTGGCAATTGAGGGACGGGGGGGGGGGGGGGGGGGGGGGGCTATTATGATGAAACCATTGAGGTAGTGTAGGACCCTATGGATCCCATCCCGCTGCAGACACCATTGCAACACATCTGCTACTGCATTTTCATAATCTTGGGAACTGACCTGAGCCGAAATGGGAGCATAGGGTCCACATAGATCATGCTCCCATTTCCAACAGCCTGCAGGATTCGGTCCTGAGGATGTACTGGGATGAGGCGATATACTGACTCGATGTCCATCTTAGCCTAATTGTTGGACTATTTCAACAACACCATCCACAACGATGTAGGACAGCGAGGTGAGGGTAGGGTCAATGCAATCATTTATGCTGGCACCCCGGGGAAAAGACAAGTCCGTGATCAGCCTGAACTTGCTGGAATTAAGTCCCTTAGGTATTAGACCGAACCTGTTGATATGGAGGTATCATTTCCAAGCTGGAGGAAAAGGACCAAACATTTGACTCTTTGCCAGTTCACTACTGATATAGTCAGAGATGACTGCTGGTTGAAGGGTTGTGGAATGCAAGTCTCTTGTAGATGACTGCAGGGAGCCTCCCACTGAAAACCAATCCTAAGTTTTAGGCTATTATGATGAAATCATCAAGGTAGTGTAGGACCCTATGGATTCCATCCCGCTGCAGACACCATTGCAACACATCTGCTACTGCATTTTCATAATCTTGGGAACTGACCTGAGCCGAAACGGGAGCATAGGGTCCACATAGATCATGCAAAATTAAAGTTAAAGGGGAGAGTATGTCATGGTTCAGATAGTTAGTGGCATGGCAACCCAGGAACTGGTATGCCGCAGCTCTTGAAGTGGAGAGTGATCTCAGTGACACTGACAGACGACTATAATGAATGGCAGTGTGGTTGCCAGCACAGTTCAAGCAAGTATGCATGAACCTTCATGCACGCAATGTGCAGAGACAATCATTGTACCTTCTGCACACCTCCCTAGGCCAACAGGAGTGGCGAGGCCCTGCGGAAGCTGAACTAGCTGCCGTCCCTATTGGCCACCCCCACCATGAATAGTCTGGATTCTGGGGGCAGCGCTGAGTTGGGTTGTCATCCTACAAGCAAATAGAACGAGGGACTGATTTTACCTGCCCAGTGAATGCCTCACTGTATAGTCTGGGGTCTGGGATAGACCAGTCCAGACTCTTTCTGGCCAATGCTTCCCTCCTGAATTGACTATCGTGGCCTCCGTCAAATTGTGACCAAATGGATGGGGAACAAGCAAATAAGTAGCCAGAGAGAGTAAGTGTGCCCAACTTCCAGAGAAGTCATAATGGAATAATTATTCCATAAACGCTTGGACCAACAATGTATGTACTTCTCTACGGAAGCGGCTAAGGAGAGGAATCGTTGCCACGTAAGGAATAATTGCTGGGCAGGAAACATTGCCACGAACCTTAACCCTACATAACCTTTGACCTTGTATGAATTTATTTATTTTATTTTTTTGTGGAATGGCTTTGTGTTGCTTGCCTAAAACATGAAAGCACAAGACTATTCCCAAGTAGCTAGTGCTTAACAAACAGAAAGCAATATTTCTCTGAAATTTATTTGCAAGCTTTTTGTCTTTTTGCTGCAGCAAGCTTTTTGTGGTAGTTAACTTTTTCTCATTTTTATCTAGTTCGAGCAAACTTGTTCCCAGGGGTGTGGTACCTGCTACAACATCTGTTGTGATGTACGAACTAGATCCCAAGGGTGTGGTACATGCTACGACATCTGTTGTGACTTGATCCCAGGGGTGTGGTACCTGCTAAGACACCTGCTGTGACGTGCGAACTTGATCCCAGGGGTGTGGTACCTGCTATGACATCTGTTGTGATGTGTGAACTTGATTACAGGGGTGTGGTACCTGGTACATCTGCTGTGACATACAAACTTGATCCCAGGGGTGTGGTACCTGCTATGACATCTGTTGTGATGTGTGAACTTGATCACAGGGGTGTGGTACCTGGTACATCTGCTGTGACATACAAACTTGATCCCAGGGGTGTGGTACCTGCTAAGACATCTGCTGTGACATGAAAAGTGGATCCTGAATGTGTGGTGACTGCGATTTGAGTAGGCAATTTAGTGAGTGTTGTAACAGCCAGGGAATTGTGGTGTTCTGGAACATTGTATTTGAGCCATTCTGTGTACTTAGGATCAACCAAGTCATATCCTTCTTCCAAACGTTGAGCAAAAAGAAGTTCCTCTTCAAGGGTGAAAGTTGTTGAGGTACCAGCTGACTGATCAGCAACTAAATCTTCTTCACAATGTCCTGTAATGCTCCTTTGATCATTACTATGGTCATTTGCCTCACATTCGATAGACACACTGGTAGTAAGTGGTTTATCACCTAAGGAAAAAATATAATCAATTTAACAGCATACTTATCAAATCCACTTCTCCAGTAGACTAGGTCAAAACATTTAGTTATGAGTACCATAATATTCAACAAGTACACTGTGTACAAACTTTAGTTGTCCTTAACTAGTACCAAATAATAAAACCCTTACCACAGACAGGCTTTCATTTAGAGAGTTAAAATGTCAGGTTTTTTCCTTCTTTTTTTTTAAATATAAATTTAGCGTACAATACATAAGGTAAAGCCAACTACCCATGAGCTAATGCTATGGCAGCCTGAAAGAGAGTGACACAAAATAAAGCATGATAAAAAAAGGAAATATCGCAGTAGCAACAGGAATTAGTATTGACCTTATCCTTGAAACCATACCCAAATTTGGAAATATATTGACAATTTGTTATGGAGTATAAGACAGGTATATATTTTAGCGTTTCAGGTTAAGGTACAAGCTTCCTTTGCCTTTTGTCTTTTGAGTATTATGAGAAGAATTGTGACAATCTTGAATTAATGTCCATTTACAAAATATATGTAGCATTCCTAAGTTTAGCACTGCAAGGGAAGACTTACATGGTCAAGCATGAATTGCAGTGGTAACTTTCAGCTGAAAGGATGAAGTATATACTGGTCAATTGGTATAGTTCAATAAAACCTTTTGTTATCTAATTTTTGACATTACTAATTTAAGTATATAACGATAGAAATTTTATGGGGTCCTCAGCCTCTCCAGACCTGCCTTCAGTCTCTTGTGTCATGCAGTGGTGGATCTAGAGACTTCAATGTGGTTTTATGATTTTTTATCTACAAATGTTTTACTTGAAATACAAGAAACTTCTTGTGAAGTGACTTGTGCCAAAAAGCAATCTCCTAGGAGTATGTCACAAACCTAGCTAGATAATGCTCTAGTAATTCTGAGCAGTACTCATTCATTGTGCACTAATTTGTTTGTCCTACTACACACCAACATTTAAATATATGTTTTATACCGAAATGATAACACTAAAAAGCTACATTCTTCTTTTTCATCATAAATCAGCACTTGCCTGGTGGTTGAAGAAAGCATTAAAAAATGAATTCAAATAGCACTACATTACCCTAGTATATTCCTTCTTACTAGAATTAATCCATGATGGAAGGCAAAAAAGATAGCGCAGTAAAGGTCAAAGGACATTAATGAGTCTCGACTGTTTGCATTATAATATGCTTTGAAGTGCGCGGCAACGATTCCTGTCCTTGGTGTCTTTCCTTATCTGCACGTCCACCGGGAGAAGAAACGGTGATGGCTGGGAGAGGTTTAAGATTGCAGTTGAGGGATTTCGTTATCCCTGAACTAGAAGAGACTGGAGTGGAATTGGGGAGAGGAGCTTATGGATCTGTCGTCGAAATGCTTCTGCGGGGAGAAAAAGTGGCTGTAAAAAAAATTCACCAGGCATTACTGGCTAGTGATGGTGGTGAAAACTTACTGGGACAATTAGAGAGTGAATGTGATCGGTAAGAAACTGGGTTTCTAGAGAGATCTCTAATTTCTTTATATTGGTGCTGAATTAAAAAAAACAACAAAAAAAACTGAGTGACAACCAAAATCTTATTTTATACAGTATCTTCCAATTTGTTGGCATAGCAAGTATTGGATACTGGGTTTGAAATGGCTATATTCTATTTAGTGTTCACTCAGTGGTATATTACTGAAGTAACTTTATGAATAATGACTGCAACTATTGATTGTAATGATATCTACAAAAGAAAATAATTATATGGGTTAAATACTACATATGCATTATTATCATTTAGCTATCGGACTAATTAAGGGTACCCTGCCACCTGAACCTGTGGTCCTTTAATATTCAGTATTATACCGTAGAACTGCCTGTAACTGGATCCTATTTTACCTTCTGCATGCTATCGTAAGGCAAGGTTGGCTCTCATTTTGTACGCGGATCAATTACCTTGCCCACCAAAAAATCTACCTGTTTTATTGTGAAGGCATTTTACCACGAGGTCAAACCTGCCCAAGAACTAATTGCTGTAGTGTTTTATTCCAAAACAGTCAATTTTGAACAATATCCTTCTTAAATACTTGGGTTAGGAAATTGGAATGAAGCTGTACTCATAAAGACATAGGAGCAACTAAAGAACTATCTCAACAGCAACGAACTGCATTCTGACTGCTACTAACTCTGACGTGCTCCACCAACCTTCTTTTCTAACTCCGTTGTGTAGGCTTCGTCATCATCACTGCAGTTCTTTCTGTTTGACTTGCTTAAAGGTAGTGTCCTTCAGTCCTATCTGCCTACTGGTCTACTGGTCCTGTCTTGCATAGGCATAGGAAGCAAGTCTGAAAGTGAGGAGGGGGGGGGGGGGGGGGGGGGGGGGGGGGCACATAGGCAGCACACACCCCTAAGAAAAAAAAGTTACAGAATGCTTTATTTATGACCTATTTTACTATTTTGTTAAATGGATATTAAAAAATGGCTGTGTATACCGTGAAGAAACTTTAGAGCTACGGCTGAAAGAATGTAAGTGCTGTAGATCTTTCGTCAAATAGGCTGTTTCTCAGTTCCTGGTTTGTCTTTATTATTCCAATTTGAGTCCTCCATTAGTGCCCATTTCGGAAATGGGGGGTGGGGGGGTGGTACTATGAAGTAAAGGATAGGGCCTGTAACAAATCATGGGAGCCACACTAGCAATGTTCAGCTTATGTCTTGGCTAGCTCATCCTGAGTTGTAGGAAAGGACAGAACTAACTCTATTACACTAATTACACTATTCACATCCTTAATTGTATAGATTGAATTTCTTGTTCCCTCACCTCTTAATTCCTAATTGTATTGATTAAATTTCCTTTCTCTTGCTCTCTATGTACTCATCATTCCCATGCTTATAACTTATTGGTTTTGTCTTTTTCTTTCAGTTTTTGATCTTGAGTTTTGTTATTGCATTTAGTTTGTTCTATCTCTCTGCTAGCTGCCGGTCATCTATCTGCTAGTCACTATTTTAATTAAACTTATTTATTGTAGTGAGATCCTTTGTTTGTAGCGGCTCTGGCGTATTGTTGGTTGAGTTGGGTTTCGCTTACTGTAGCTAGCATAGTCGGTAGGCTAATAGTCATCTATAGCTGGCCCCCGCTTTCTCTGAGTCCGTCAGTCCATTGCTATCTGTGGGCTATACAACTTATGTAGCATTGTATACATAACTTGTATGGCAGTTTGTAATAGGACAAGCAAACTATGGGTTTACACAGTTATTGTGTTCTTGAACACTGTTTCTATTGACAACTAAAGCCCAACACATAAAAGGTCTCGCAACAATGGAACAAAATTTGAGTCTAACCTATTAATTAGATGCTGTCTTTAATTGAGGCTGAGTAAGTACAAGTACTAGCCAAATAGTTTTCAGATTTCAAAACTTGGCTATATGTTATGCCTAACGAATGACTTGGTGCTAACTTGCTATCAGTTATATCTAACAGATGCAGTTGTAGGTATTGAATCAACAAATGCCAGTATCTAAAGTGGAAGAAACTTTGATTTATAAACTACAAGCATTCCCTCTCCTCTTTCTATTTTCTCCCTCTCCCTCCCTTCCTTCCCCTCTCTCTCTCAGCCGGCACGGCACATGCAAGGACAGTATAACCATTCTTGGGACAGACTCCTCACTTGTCATATAGTTGGTTTGTTGGTTATAACTGTGATAGGTGTAATGATATCAGTGTGGTTTTTAGTTCCCTCAGAGTACACATTGGCCAGCTGTTCTGGGTTGTTTTTTAGAAACTGTGGCTGTACCATGGTCACTATAAGGCACATATTTGAAACAGTACCCTGATATTCAATGTATTTATACATATTGAGCGGGCGTAACTCCGATCACCTTGTTAATTGGCTGATTTTAGCAGTAACGGAGTAATAGGAGGAATTGACGAAGGACCACCCGGAATTATAGTGTCACGGGAACACCAAATAACTAGCTAGACTAGCCTAGCTAACTATAAGAATTCTGAGCAGTTAAACAGTTATGAACAGTTTTTTTGTAACTACTAGAACAACATGAAAAACGGGTAACTACAGAGATGAAAATAAACAAAATTACGTGAAAATGCGTGCGTGAATGATATTGATATGTTCATGCGTAAATAAGTTCGTTGCTTCAGGGGTCTGAGCCTTGTTCAGCACTGGCCTGGACACATACATATGCATATACATATATACATACTTACACTAGACATCAAAACTAGAATGTCCAGCTACAGGTGCAGTTGTGTGAAAGCTAGATATCCGAAATTTTATACACATAGGATATATTAATGTGCCATAATTCTGGAAAATTCTGTGATTATTTTAAAATTAAACATTTCTAAGTGTGACTTAAATATTATTAGTCAATTCCATTTAAGTGAACTTATTGCACACCACACGACCACAGTTGAGCTAGCTAGAAGGGTCCTTCTACGTACGCCTTTTTTAAAGTTCTCTCTAATGAGTCCGCGATATATATATATTTTTTATTTTTTATTTTGTTCTTGTTAGGTCTAGGAATTGTTTTTGTTCTTGCGTGGGCGTACGTGTGCATATTTTCTCCTACGCGCTTGCGCGGGCCGGGTAACCTTCTTAGCAACATTTTGTTTTGTTTACCCGCCGTACGAAGTAGCTATGCCCAGTGAAACAAATTCTGCGAAAGAGAGACAAAACGTTAGAAACGCTCTGTCAAGAGCTTTGAGGGCGTTAGAAACTCCAGAAGAAAAATTAGTAAGGAGAGAGATAAGAAATGAAAAAGACAGGGCAAGGAGGAGGATAGCTAAAACGAAACAGAAACAGGTAGCAGTAATTCCATAATACAAAGGAATGTCAGCAGGCTGGTATCTAGAATTAATCCTGAAGCGCTTGCCAGAAGGTTACAGTTAGTTTATCTTTGGTCTGTTAATGAAACATTTAAAAAGAAATAAAATCATTAATTCAATGCATCGCTCGCTTCGCTATTTTGTGCTATTAGAGCGCATCACTAGTACTCCTCCTTATGCATTGATATGAGGAGAATCAACAACTGAAAGTATTTGGGATCAAAAACGAACAGACCCAATCACCTCCAATGTCAACATGAAGTAGCTGATAACCTTCTTGCATTTATGTACACAACATTTCCAGTGTAAATGTTTCTGTAAGGTCTGCTGATACTGATGTGCTGATTATTCCACTTGCCATAGATGTCCAGAAATGCCGTAAATTGTCCATCCCATCCCACAGTTTCATGGGACAGTGGGACGTTCCACGGGATGTCCACCTGTCCCTCTATAGATGCATGTATGTCCCACATCCCATCCCATGGTCCCATGGGACAGTGGGATTGTCCATTGCATCCCACGGTCCCATGGGACAGTGGCCATTGTCCATTGCATCCCACGGTCCCATGGAACAGTGGGACATTCCATGGGATGTCCACATGTCCCTCTTACAGATACTCCCACTGTTCATTCCATTTTACGATCCCATGAAAGTATTATCACAATGAACACTACCAGTACAAATATTACACGCAATCTATTTCACAGACCCATGGGATGGGATGGACAGTAAGATATTCATGTGTCAATGAGAGGGACAGGTAGACATTCCGTGGAATGTCCCATGATCCCATGGGACTGTGGGATGGGATGGACAGTAGGACACATGCATCTGTAGAGGGACAAGTGGACATCCTGTGGAAAGTCCCATGGGGCTGTGGGATAGGATGGACAATCCCATGTAATCCCATGATCCCATGGGACCGTGGGATGGGATGGACAATTTACGGCATTTCTGGACAGCCCTCCCACTTGCATGCTAAATGATCAAAGGAGACTAACATCATCCTAGACTATGGATTTAGCAATCACCAAAGATATTATTGGTATGCACATTTGCAGGCTTTAATCCTGTGCGGTTTTTATGTCACCAGTTTGATTTGATTCTCTTCATCTTTTCCCAATATTAATGGGTGTTGCTGAGTTTAACATAGGAAAGCTGTTTTTGAATGTCAAGCCAAGATTTCCTGACTAAATCTTAGCTAATGCATGTTTTTCTGCAATTTTTTTTTTTTTTTTGGCTTCCTGATGTTTAGTCATTTTCTGGACCTTAACTACATGAATGCAATCTAGAAATTTAGTTAAGGTAATCATTATTGAATCTCTTATTTATTGTATTAATACTGAAATCAATAGCTATGTGTTATCTTTAAATTATTACTAGGCTGACTCTCCATCCATTTGTGCATGAGCATACCAACATGCACTGTATGTCATATTTTTTTTTTGTTTGTTGCAGGCTTCGTTCAATAAACCATCCAAACATTATCAAGTTTCTTGGAATATATTTTGGGAAGAATTCAGATGTTCCAATGCTAGTAATGGAGTATGCGCCATATTGTCTCAGGAAATATGTCGAAACAAATGTTATTCTCAAAGACAGAAAGAAGCAAATAATGCTTGATATTGCAGAAGGATTAAAATTTATGCATGGGCTTAATCCGCCAATGATTCATCGTGATCTTACTTCAAGTAATGTTCTTTTAACTGATAAGCTTCAGGCCAAAATTACAGATTTGGGAACTTCCAAGTTTCTAAATAGTCAAGCTATTCAAGTCTTAACTAATGTACCAGGCAATGAATGTCACATGCCACCAGAAGCAAGAATACCAGAGGGGCAGAGGTACACGGAAACAACAGCAAATACGATGAAGTTGGATGTGTTTTCATTTGGCAATGTTCTAATTAATGTTTTGACTAAAGAATTTCCTGTCACCACCTCAGATCGAGATGTAACTAACAGAAGACAGACTGAGGTTCAGCGTCGCAAGAAACTCCTTGATAAAATTCCTGCTTCCAGGGAGAAAGACCTCATTGTTAGCTGTCTTAGTAATGATGCAAAGTTTCGTCCAAGTTCTGATGAATTAGTAAGCTTCTTTAAAGGAGAGGACATAGAAGGTAAGTACTTTTAAGCAACATATTATATTGTATAAACATTTCTACAATAGTTTTATTCAGCCAGAATCTTGAAGAAATGCTCTATGGCTTAATTTCTATTTTATCCAGTAACAAACAAACTTATGTTGAAAGGAGCTAATAGCAAACTACTGCCTAAGATAGTATAAGGCTTATTCTAAAAAAAAAAAAGTATTATTACACAACCGTTTGAATTAAATATTAAACATGTATTTTGTTAATTATTTAATTTAATTTTTATAATATAGAAATCCAATAACAATAATCATACTATCATATTCAGTATTGTTAAAGATACTTTTATTTACTTCAGATGACCAAAATGTAAATGATGAAGACTTATTTGTGGAGAAGCCTTCTTATGATGTGAAATGTCCTACTTGTTTGGAAATATTTAATGAGCCCCACCAGTCGCTCTGCTGTGGAAATCACGTATGTAAAGAATGCTATGATAAGTTGATAAATCAAAGGTGTCCTCTGTGTCGAGAATTAGACTTTAAAGCTCTACCTGACAAATTTTTTGCTCGTCAACTACTAAGCATGAATGTTACTTGCTACAATAGTAAAAAGGGATGTGAATGGGTCGGTGAATTGCGCATGCTGAAAGAGCATATGGAAGCTTGTAAAAAGAACAAAGTTACTTGCAAACATTGCTTAGAGGAAGTCAGAAAACCGTTATTTAGTGAGCATTTCAACACATGTCTGGAAATGCCACATCCATGCCCACATATATGCAAGGTTGGTGATATAAGATCGAGACGTATGCAGCAGCATCTTGAGAGCGATTGTCCTTTGAGGGCTGTCAAATGTGATGGTCCAGTTCCTCAAACAGCCAGCAAGGTTGTTCAACAGATTCCTCTCAATGTCTGTATGACAAATTACTCAAACTATGCCAAAAGTGAGGATACATGGTACAGCCAGCCTTTTTATTCTCATAAAAATGGCTACAAGCTTTGCCTCCAGGTTGTGATCAATCGGTTCTATGCTAACAAAGTGTCAATACTTGTGAATGTATTAAAAGGTGATTATGACCACAAACTTCGTTGGCCCCTTAGGGCTAATATTGAAGTAGCACTTTATAATTGGAGGACTAAAAAGCCTGAGTTTAGCAAAGTTCTCTACCTCGTTGGAGATGCCTTCTGTGCACAAAACACAACCCGCTTACCATCTTGGGGTAAAGGTAAAATGGAGTTCATAGATTGTAACAGACTTGCATTGAACAAGACCAAAAATGCTAGCTATTTAGAGTATAATTGTTTGGGCTTTTGTATCAAAAAAATTGTTTCCTTTAAGACTCCAGCTATCCCTGCACTTCCTGAATGGGCCAG
>WLWD01000772.1_pt1 | contig 26773 bp, 15 predicted proteins | sample 6712731 | NCBI WGS metagenome assembly WLWD01 (sample SAMN12718690, study PRJNA576275) | sponge metagenome | isolation source: marine sponge | host: Mycale hentscheli | place: New Zealand: South Island, Marlborough, Capsize Point | collected 2014-11-01 | reverse complement strand
AGTATTTAGTAGCTAGTAGCACACATTAGGTGACCTTAAAATTGCTAATCTGTTGATGTAATGTGACTTGGGGGATAATATCAGTCAGATAATAAGGTAGGTGGTACTCTACAATGTATGTGCAACATTTGGGATAACTAAGATGGAGCCATGTGGCAGATTTGTATAGTTTTCTAGACTTATGGAGTTAGCTGGGTATCAAAGCCTTACCACACATTACGCTTACACACTTAGCTTCATATACACAATACACAAAACGATGTATTGAGTAACTACATTACCTCAACTGTATATGACACGTTTCTTCAACTAAAATGATGAGCTTTTATTTAAACACTGTTCTTTTTTTTTGTATATAGATTTTCCTCTAACTCCTCCCTCGTATTTCTACTTCTTCAAATTTGTCCATTTGCTGAAAGGAATTGCTCGGTTTGCATTCTTTCCAGCCCATTGTCAGCCCATTTCACTCTCAGCATTGCTTTATTCTTTTAAGTGCCCATTTTGCTCAAAATTTGCATATCAGATAAAAGGCATACTTATGCCTATTTGCTCACTATACTACAATTGTATCAGCATCACACCTTACAACAATTTTAAACCTAATTTATATTATTATTATTACGTAAGCATGAGAACATTGTAGGTTGTTTATACAAGTGTGTTGACTCTACAAGTTGATCGCTTTGCTATTTCTATGTGGTGTTAATGGCAGGATTACATTAATTAGCTTTAACTAACTTTATGCCCACCTCTTTCAACTCACATTATTTTAACTGGAGAAAGGAACAATAAGAAGTGGAGAAAACATTCCATGAATATAATATGGTCATAATCGTCAATTGTCATACAAATTAATTCTGTATAATATCTAAGTACTCTTCATTTAAAAAAAATTTCATTTAATGTTTGCTTACTCCTATATTGTTTGTATAATGTCAGTATAGTAATCAAACGAAACATCACGATGAATTAGAAAGGCCATAAAATATTTTACACAAAATCACCAGCACTTGTTTGGTTTGGCATAGCCAGACCCTTTACAAACCACTATGGGTTTATCTACCAAGAGATCTATATCATTTTGGTTACAAAATATTGCAGCAGTAAAGCTAATGTGTACCATTACAAATAAGATCATGTTGATTGCTGTTTTAGAGGAGTTTGGTAGTGGTTGCCTGATTACTTTGCATGTATGCATGCAGCAATTATTAGCTTCTAGATTTCACTTTGAAATTGCTTTTCAAGATGTAAAGTGGCGCTTGATGCCTTGATGTACTAACTATTGCGAATGCAATAGCGTAAGCATATTTTATGCATTCCTTGCTCCTTTTCTTCCAGAACCCGAGTGGTTACTATGGCATTGAAATCCCTTTACTAAACATATATTAAAACTTCAGTCATTTTCTTCAGCAGCTTAGAGCTCTGTTGCCACTGGTGTAACTCATATATTCAAAATGCCTTGCTACCACACGGAAAAACTGGGGTAAGGATATTTTTGTACTTGTTAGCTAAAATTACAAAAACAGCTGGCCTTTTATTTATTTTTATTATTTGTAGTAGAGCAGTGAGTGCCCCTTGACAGAGTTAATGGTAATTCAGGTAGTCAGAATGGCTTCAAAATTAAGGTTCTATAGAAGCTACCTTTGGAAATTGAAATAAGAAAGCAAATCTGTATTTGTTTGTTTAAATTAAGCACAAAACTCTGGCCAGCACTTTTTGTAACTGAGTGTTTGTTGTCATGAGTTACTGTTATTTCAGAATAACTTTATAACTACCACTATTTGGGAAATTGATTCTGTATTAGTTTTAATTGGTCAACTGCAGCTATACTGTATTGAACACGTTTTATCAGACTTATTTTTAAAAATTCTGACTGGCAGAGTGCTTTTTGTTGGGAGCTACAGGTCACTTGGACAATCAAAATGTCTTAAATTTGTGATACTACAAAAACTACTATTTATTGAGGTAATAAAATTGTTTCATATTACATACTACATATATAGCAGGCAAATTGAGGTAAGAAAGCAATTCTGTATTTGTTTGTTAAAGATTAACAGTTGACTACTATGTACTATAGTCTTATCTAACCTGACTAGGCAGGCTCACCATTTTGTGCTCAAGAACTAGTAAATTATGTGTGAATGTACATATATTATGTCATTTTGTACTTTGATTCTCAGGTTTTTGTGTCTGCTGGGTGGCTGGCCCTTTCCCATACTCCACTGTTTAGCAATTTTAGCTGCATCATAGAAGGTAATTTAATTGTTTACCTCTCTGAATTACGATTAGGTTGTGTCTTCAATGATCTGAATGTTGCGGGACGCAGTTAGGTCTTACAAACTTAACCAGACTTTACTTTCTATTAGTGGCAGTTAGTCAGTGCTACACACCTTACTGTTCTTACTTGAAAATACTTAGCCTAATGATAAAAATCATTAAAGTAGTTGCACTAAAGTCTTGTTGGTATTTCCAATTAACAAGTGTGTGTGTGTGTGTGTGTGTATGTGTGTGTGTGTGTGAAGGTGTTGTGTGTTACAGCCTCTATTCAGCTATAGAATTATCTAAGCCATACTGACTATCTAAACAACCATCTCACAAAAACATTCAGCTACTAAAAAAAAAAGCGGCCAACAAGAATTTTTAAGAAAGTATTGCAGTTTTGAGCTTAATAAGACTTGTTTACTGCTGTGGTATAACTGGGAGAAGCCAAAAAAGCTGTTATAAAAAGTCCCCTATATAATATATTTGTTAGCTAAGTTGTTGTTGTTGTATTTTTGTGTAATATCTACAGGAGCTACTATCACTCAATACAAGTTAGTAATTCCATGACCTACAGCTACATATTGTACTTTTCGAAATAATTGGACTGAATAGAATGCTTCCTAAAACTAGATGAATAGCAGCTAGAACATTAATTTTAGGCAAACTAAATAAATCTTGATATTGCATACAGATCTGGTAATTGTAAATATTAACTTTTATCAGGACTTCAGGTTGAAACTTAAAACTTTTATCTTGTTGGAATTACATATATTTGTGCACAATGGCTCACTCACCATTTGTGCTGAAGCACATCACTAGTTAAATAGTTAATAGCTACTGTATAGATTTCATAAAGTATTATTAACCCTCAACGCGCATGCGCGAGGGTTTATAGTAGTCATCCTGTCTGTTTGTCTGTCTGTCCTGATTTTGGACACTACTGACAATTAACCATTGATTTAGGTGTGAACTTACTCAGAACAAAGATTTAGGACCTTTCAATGTGCTACTTTTTTAATTTTGGGCTAATTGTTGAGAAAACGCGAAGCTTTCAGCTCTGTGTTGGTACCAGTTTTTATGGGTAATGCCCCCTAGCATCACATGAGCAAATAATTTCTTGCAGCCCGAAGTGTAGCTTGCTTCATGCGATTATATTGTAATAGATAGGTAGTAGTGACCCCCCGCACCTTTGGTGCTTCATTATTTGTAATAGTATACATCAGCGTAGTAACACAATATTTAGTAACCAATAACATATCTTGGCATATGGAACCAATATTAAAACAAATTTGTAAAGTATGAGGCGTTACTGCATTTATTGAAGCAATTTAAATGCTTTGTTAAAACAAGCTTGTGAACCAACGACTTTCTTTACACAATAGCTAGCTGATGTAGCTAATATAATCACATTGAACTTATACCTCACATCACTATTAGTCATATCAGGTCAATTAGAGGAACCATGCAGTGTTTCTTTTTATCAGCAAATAACTATTAATACAAGAAATCGTTGTAATTACTGTAAGTGTTTTGATGCCTATAATGTCCCATCACACTAGCTATAATTGTAAAGTTAGTAGGACTTGTTCCATATGAGTTATTTTCTGCCTTAGTCAGATGAAGAAGAAGTTTTCAAAGCAGTAATTGTGTTAGGATTGATTCCATATGACTTATTTTCTGTCATGTTGACTTGGTGAATTGAAGAAGAATCTTTTAAAGTTGAAATATTGTTAGGATTGACTCCATAAGAATCATTTTCTGTCATGTGAACTTGTTGAGTTAAACAAGAATCATGTAAAACAGTAACACTTGGGGTCGCTCTGTATGAGACGTTTGCAGTCATGTGGACAGGGTCAGCTTCCTTGTCTAGAATAACATACAATATTATTAATTTGATTTGGAATCGTAAATTTTTTTCATTAATTTTTTTTTTTGTGGTATGCTACAACAATTAATAATGTTTGTACAACTAATGTTGGATTACTTTCACGCTTGCTTGTTCAGTTAGTGGGGTGAGCTCTTGTCCTTCCATGATTTATATGAAGGAAAGCCTAATCAATTGTCATCCGTCCCTCTGTTTTCCTGAGGGGTATCATATTTGGCACACATCCCATTTCGAAAAAGTGTTAAATTTATAAGTAGCTAATACTTTCCTTATTGAAAGCTTTGAAAGAATTGATTCCAATGAAGATGATCCAATGAAGATTACGAATGATGGTTTCAACAGAAGCTAATGAGCTAATTTTGTCACATCTTTTGACAATCTCATACCTTTGTTGTATTGATAAAAAAAAATTAAATTTAAATATCGGAAGGCTCACTCTTGGAATTATAAATTTATTTTCAGGAATAGGATGTATTAATATACTTACCAATGGATTCATACATAGTTAAATCTTCATATCGACAATCCATATCACTGCGGTGACAATTGGTGGAGGCATAATAGGGAACTATCTCTGGGACCTGTTGTTGTGTATTGGAATCTTGTCGAAGAACATCATCTTCTTCTAGAAGACTGTATACGGCATCCATTGTTGTGGTAATATTATTTATTTGGATTGATTCAGAATCTGTAAAAATAATAGATTATTGGTTAAATGCTTTCATTCCAAGCTGTATTAAAGCCTTCTCTCTGTATGTTTACTATTTTGGAAGAATATCATGTGTATAGTAAACAACTTTTATTACACTGGTTGTAGAATATTGGAATGACATTTCACTCTCATGCTTGTTTTTTCACTCACCTTTAGTTGCTCGAGACATATCTCCCCATTTTGTACAATGACTCATGCAATAAATATAACATACATGCTTTTGCTTGTCAAGTAATCTGCAATCTGAAAGGTACCCTTCTTAGCAGTGTCTCAATTACTCTCTATACCCGCATAAAATTTGCTTACACATTATATCCTAATTATTAAAATAATAAGAATAATGATGAGTTCATTTGTCACTAAGAAAGCAAACAAATAAAATTGTCATCAGACAGTTTCTTACCATTCTTTTCATTCCTAGGTTTGGCAAGACAACATTTCATTTTTTCCCTCTTTATCATGATAGCTGTCACTAATGTCACTGCAATAGTTGTTGTGATTATTGTAACTACCAGCACAGCTAAAACAGCAGCTACAACTACCCACGGATTATTGTTTGTACTCAATTGATTTTCATTGGAAGATCCAATAACTGTTGTCAGAAATGAATCCACTGAGACTGCATTTATGGAAGGAAAGTTTGGAGATGATGATGGTAATGGAGTTTGCTGAGGAACCATTTCTTTTGAAACCACTGAAGTTTCAAATGTTGTATGAAATGCTGCTACTACTGTAGTGGAAGAAATCATAACCTCTGTGGCTTTTGTTTCGAGAGAAGTCCTGCTAGTTGAAGCTACTGCTTGTGACACGGCTGTACTAGCCCTGATCATTTGTGAGCTACTTAGCACGCAATGTGAAGGTGTGGTGGATAGCAGAGGTTGCGAGTTTCTACATGAGGAAGTAGCTACATAGAAAAAGAAACACAATCAATACTGGAAAAAATATTTGAAAGCCCTTTTTTCTTACACAATACAGCTGAGAATACTGGAGCTGCTGTGGTAGATGTCGGTAATAGTTCCCCTTCTCCAATACAAAATGGGCAAGTGATTGGATATCCATTGAGAGGACTACCAGCAGACAATGTATTGTACCAGATTACATCATTCCTATAATCACTGTCACCTATCAGCAGCTGAATTCCTCCTCCATTCCCTCTAGTACTAGTAATATCAAACCCAATAACATCATTCTCTGGAAAAGTTATGCGGTCCGAACTTGATGGTGATACAAATATTTCATTGCCATTCAGACGAACATTTGTGAACTTGTTTTCACCTGCCAGCGTATAACAATTTCTAAGTGGAGGAGCAGTAGGTCTCCAAACTTGAAATGTTACATTATACCTTCCTCCTCTACTGGAGACAAATGTTCGCCACTCCTCCACCTCTCCGCAACACCTAAACCTGAAGGTTGGAGTTATCACTTGTGAACGTGCAGGCAGGGTAGGTGAATTGCCAATATCTTGAAAAGGAGGATTTGTATTTTCATCTTTATCAGTGCGTAAGCAAACTTGAGCTGTTTATTTTTAACATATTAAATAGCAATCTATAATATTAAGGGCTTACCTTCACAATAATATATACTTATGGTAATTACTCCAACAATATAAAAAGCCTCAAAGAGTATCATTTTACTGAGTTCTGAAGACGACAAGTAATTTAACTACTCTAACACTAAGATAGTAAGAATATTATTATCCAGGTATAGTCTTATAAGGTCATTTTACAACGCATCATCTAAATATAGTATATTTTAAAACACTATTAAGCTAATAAGGCATGCACATATGCAAGCATGCGTACTCACACAAACTCACACATTTGTAGAAGCACTGCCCCCCTGAACATAAATTTTCTTGATTGTGTTTTCACATCACATGGAGGTTAAGTCTATGTTTATTGTAGTGTCAACCCATCAAAGCCACTCACTTCTAGAACTTTCTAAACTATTCTCAGACACGACTATTACTGTCATGTGATCCCTGTTGCCGTATGGACTATTGAACTTCACTCCAGTGCTCATTTCCTTGCCTGTGCCTTACTTTTGTGCATTAATGTTAGCTATGTTAATTTTGTTTGGCCTAAGCTGGAGGTCTAGTGGTGGCAGATTTGTATTTTTTTACCTGATTTATGGAGTTCTGTGCCAAATCTCTACACAATGGTAACATGCGCGCACACATACATACTAACACACAAAATGGCATTTTAGTATTACAGCATTTCCTTCTAGTTCTATGTTCCACCAATTATATTCAACTAAGCAAATAAAAGTACCACTTATAAACAAGGTGTTCATCAGTCCCAAATATCCCTTTCATTTGCCTGTTCACCTGTCCACCTATCTTTTATCTACATAATGCTCAATTCCTATACATACTTTCAATTGATTGTTTATGCTGCTTGAAAGACACATCACACCCACCAACACACCTACATGTCACACCCACCAACACACCTACATGTCACACCCACCAACACATCTATACATCACACCCACCAACACACCAACTAATTAAACAAATTCTTTTTATATAGTAACACTGAGTCAGAGTGCATGATGGTTTTTTTCATCAGTCACTGAGAAGTCAAAACTTTAAAATACTATTTATGACTATATCTAAATTATCATCAATCACTGAAGAAGGTTCTGTAAAATTGAAACATAGCTACAACAAAAAGTTACTTTACTTTCATTTTTATGGTTAGTTTTTTGCTTGTTTTTAAAATAGAATTTGAGTACCAATTTATTTGCAATGGTAATGAGCAGCATATGACATAATTATTTTTTAAATTGTTATTTTATATCTGTAGGAAGGCTTTACAAATAATGTTGCAATACTTTTTATGAATGTATACATTATTATGTTGGTGACATGAAACATACACATAATTTAAATAAAACCAAAGGGTCAGGTGTAATAAATATTGGAATCCTATAAAAAAAAGCAACAGCAAACAATGTGTATTATTCATATATAATTTGTATTACTCTTACCTCTATAGCATTCCTCTTATGAAGTATGTACGCCTCATTGGAAGTCATGGTAAAGGGTGCATTACTACCGCATTCCGCAGCAGCTGAGTAATCTGAAGTGAAGGCACCAGTAGGTGAAGCTATGACATCATATATGTCATTGTCATCCTCATATCTTGCAAGTTCCTGTAATGCATATTCTGCTTCTCTGGTTGCTTTTTTGTTAAAATTGCAGTGGTTTCTAATTTTTCTAGCAATGAAGAAGGAAGCTAACAATAGCACACCACAGGCTACCACCAACATGACAGCAGCCAGTGGACTAATAACCGCAGTGACAGGAAAGTGGGTTGGTGGAGTTGTAGTAGAATGGATTGAAGTAGGGTATGGTTTGGGCACTAAGAATAACACAGAATTAGATATCTTAATAATACTCAGTCAACTTGAATTTGTACAAAGTGGGAAAAATAGATACTTAGTGAAATTTCTTGTGTTGTATCTGCTTTTTCTTCCTTTTGAGATGTTAGATCCATTAACGTTCCTCAGTCAAACTCAGAATGACACAACTGTAAGATCTCTAGTGTTTTTAGTTTATTAAATCTGCAATCAAAACTGATAAGTTTTGGGGTATTTTACTTTTTGTAAGAAAGACTAAACCTAAGCTATAGAAAGCATAAAAATGTTTGGTAAGAAAAACTGTAGAAAACATGAAAAAGTTCTCGGCTGAAATAACTAAAGAGGACTTCTTGCGAAACATTGCGTTAAGTTTTAATTAATGATATTGGCAGTTAGAATGAGAAAATTAGCTATTAAAGTTCTAATCACGGATGGTGGCAAGACATTTATACCCTACAATTTTAATTCAAGAATGCCCAATAAATGTTTTCAAAATTTAATTTAAAAAAGAAGGGGTAATTAAGTTTCGATGCATAGGGCAAGTGTTATGAAATGATATATCCAACACACTGCAATATCTAAACAGAGAGAACTATGCCAGTCTCAATTCACACACATACACATGCACACACACCTACACATGCACACACACCTACACACGCACACATATACACACACATCATGTGCACCTTCTACTTCCAGCTGTATGCTCGTCCTGACGGCCTCTACCAGATAGTGACTCGCCACGCACGTGTACACGCCTCCATCTCCGATCTCCAACCTCTCAATAGTGAGATTTCTCTTTCCAAAAACAATTCTGCTGTTCGAGGTTAGTGGCACGGGCGTGCTACTGCCGTCCTCCTGGAATTCCCAGCTGATCCCCTCGTTCACATTGTGCTCCTGATTTCCCGGATTTTCCGAACAGTTGAACAGAACACGAGTCCCGACACTGAGACTTAATTGACCGGGAGGTGAAGGCGTGGTCGACACAAGATAGGTCTGCGGGATAGCTGGATACAGGAAGAATGGGGAATAGAAGAAAAGGAAGTGGAAGAGAATAAAAAAATAAAGAAAAAAATTAGACAACAGGGAACAAAGGTAATGACAGATATAGGAGCGTACATCATATGTCAATGAATATCACATAAATGGGCAGAAAAAGATCAACCTATTAAAAAATGGTGGCCAATGAAAACCTATAGATTGTAGTTACATTGTATATTCTTATCTAAGTATTTCCTTCAAGCCAAATAAAAATTATATTCACTGCCAGACTTTGTGCATTTTCAAACTGTTTCTAATTACCAACTTTAGTATTTGAAATATTTGATAAAGTGTCTAGGGAAAGTTTGGATAAGTGAGTGTCTAAAGTCCTTTTAGTAATCATCACTTTCTAGCAATGAGTCTAAAATCTGCTTAGCAACCCGTACAGTACTCACTAGCTATTTTTAGACGGAAGTTGGTACTAACAGAACCTCCTACGCCTCCTTCGGCACAAATGTAGCTGCCAGTGTGGCTGGAGGGTGTGGTCTCAGAAATAACTAAAGTGGAACTGCACGACTCGTTATCCACGAACAGAAAAGTATTGCGACTCCCATTAGATATACCAGCAGTATTGTGCGTCCATTTCGGCCTCTAAGCACACAAGTGAGATATGTGCAGAAATTATAAATGCACACAGACACACACATTGAACTTAAATATGTACATATATACACAAACAATTACACACAAATGTGAGCACTAAGACTAAAAAGAGACGAGAAAGCAGAGCACTGAGAGTAGTTACCAGAAAAGGCTGGAAGTAAGGAGTGAAGGAGCAAACCACGACCGTTGGGGACTCATTCTTGGCCAAGATGACATTCATATTGTTCTCCCTGACAAGTAGTGCCGTGGTATTCGACTTCACACTTATAGTCAGCTGACTGTCTGGCAACACACCTAACATGGAACAAGGAAAGGGCGAGTGTGTAGCTATATATATATATATATATTAATTATTATACTACTATATACTGTGTTATATGCTAAGTTTTGTATTAAGAGCAGTTGTTTTTACATACGTACTCTCGACAAAAGGCACTGCTATCCTATTAGAATCTCGTCGTCTGATAACCTCATTGCTGACACTACAGAAATAGGAACCAGTATCAGAAGTTGCGAGACTCGATATGGAGAACGTGTCCACGGAGACGACGGAGCGATCCCACAAGCTGGACCTTATCCTGGTTTCTCGGGAGTCTTGAACGCGATACCACGAGACGTTAACCATTGGTGGGTTGGACAGGGGAAGGACACAATTGAAATGGATAGCAACTCCGATGTAGAAGATCTGGTTGAAGCATGGGGGCATGACAAGTACAGCCGAGATGTCACCTAAAACTGCAAGTAGAGTCCATATGTAAATGTGTGTGTGTGTGTGTGTGTGTGCAAGAGCATGCAAGGATTAATAAGTGATACATTTTTAACTAAATGGAAACCATAAGCTACGTTCCTGTCCCAACTAAAATAGACCGAGTTAGACAAACAAGCCCCTCTGTGGATATTAATCGAAGTGACATTCATTAACCAAACTTTAAAAATTAATTAGTGTACCTCATTATGGTATTTTTTGGGACTGGAACAAGAACCGTGTGCATCTTGGCGTGCACTTATTAAATTGAATTGTTCTTTATATAACTAGCTCAAACTGAAAAGTGTGAAATAGACTTTGCTTTTATACAAACAGTTAGACACATGAGCCTTCAGGAGAAGCTAGGGGCCCTCGCTTCAGCCACCCATTCTCAACCCCCTTGACCACCCATGGCTACAAACAAGGTTCTAATCAATGATTCAGCCATTCTCGGCTGAAATAGCTAAAGATTCAGCAAGAAGTCGAAACATCGGGTTAAGTTTTAATTAATGATATTGGCCGTTAGAATGGGAAAATTAGCTATTAAGGTTCTAATCGCGGAAGGGACATTTACACCTTACAATTTTAATTCAAGCATGCCCAATAAATGTTTTCAAAATTTAATTTAAAAAAGAAGCGGTAATTAAGTTTCGATGCATAGGGCGAGTGTTATGAAATGATATATCAAACACACTGCAATATCTAAACAGAGAGAGTGATAATCACTGTCACCCCCCCCCCCCCCCCCCCCACCCCGGCACCTACAACAAATAGATATCTAAACAGATGGACAACACACAAGTGCTAACTAAAACAATCTGTAATGAACACTTCACTTGTCCAAACTCGCGCATTCCAATTAGACTAGCTATGCAGAGTCCTTCTAATGAATAGGGGCAGGATGTCGAGAGGGGGGAAGTGGAGCGAGGGAGGGGTTGGTCATTCTTTCCGGGACTAGAAGCACAGTGTTGGGGGAATGGGGGAGGGGGGGGGGGGGGGGGGGGGGGAGATACGGGAGAACGGGGAGGGGTAGGGGATGGGTGGTAGGATGGGCAGGAGGGGAGGTGGGAGAGGATTGGGGAAGGATTGGTCACACTATCACGGACTAGCAATGTAGTATTGCTAATTAGGAGTTTAGTTAGTGTAGAATAATGGGACGAAGCACTTGGAGGCCTAGCTCGATCATGTGTGCACATGTACAAGCCAATTTATACCTTCAGAATGAATCGAACCAAGCAAAGCACATAATACATGTGCCCACAAATTGTATTGCACACACACACACACGTATAAATTCAGAAGAGATCGTCAAAATACGCCTCCATTTAAGAAATACCTGCCATATTGGTCAACTAGAAACTGGAAAAGGTTGCCAGGAAAACCCACTGATCTCGTCCTACATGATCAAGAACAGCTATCATAGCGACAGCCAGCATTGCTAGCAACAGACAGGTCCCTGGTCAGCCATGTTGACAACTCATGGACACATAACAACCAATGGGATAGCATATTTCATAGTTGAGTCATATGTTTATGACCTTGTTTGTTTGTTGTTGATTTTCTTTTACGACTTAATGCAAAGCTTATACAAGTTATGTGGGCTTCATTATTATTGGGTGAAGTCAGCCCCTATCTGACGCTGAAAAGTTAAAGAGCATACTCGATGTTTCACCAAAAATGTATCATGCTCACCAGGTGGGAGGGGCCATGCTCACCAAGTGGGAGGGGCTATGCTCATCCATTTAAACATATGTTGTACACACTATTTGAAAGACTTGTCCACTCCAAACCCTTGTCAAGCCCACTCCACACCCCTGCCATACCCATGTGCAAGACATCAATAAGTTACAAATGACAACCAAAAAGTCCCTTGGAGCCAAAATTAAAAAGAGTAAAACAGAAAATGCCCCGCTCACTACAAGTTTCGTACTTCACAAGCTCCGAGGAAATACCAAGCATAGCCTCTTAACCTCAGGCCAATATTTTAAAACCTTGACAACCCAAACATCCAGGTAGGAGTAATCCTCACCAGATAGTGATCGCATTATTAATAATCAGATAGTGATGCTTTCGTTGTTTATTAATACCTACACTTCTGTACTAACGACATTGTTGATTGCGAAACAACAGAGAATGGACCATTTCTCAGTCTGTTAAACAATATTTCTATCTTTGCTCCATAAATACTTCAAGGATGTCAAAACTTACTTTCAATCACACAAACACGATCTGAGAACTCAGTCACATGATTAATATGTGACCATGCTAGAAATGATTGCAAAAGATCAGCACAAAAACTAGGTTAGAAACAGAATCAAGAAGCACGTCAACAAGGCTATAATTACAGAGAACTATTGGACCAACACACGGTAATGACTGCCCTCACGACATGTTTCAGTCGCCCTATCTCACTCTAATGGTCATTATCTTAACTGCCAACTATGCCAGGAATGCAAGCTATGCTATTAATGTGTTGCCATAGTAATTACATTGCTGCCTGCATGGTATGTGTACATGTGAGAAGGTAAATTGTAGCTGTGTGTGAGTGTGCATGTGTGTGCGTGCATGTGTGTGTGTGCGTGTGCGGCCACCACCGAGCAAATAATGATAGGTTAGTTCAGTTTCACAAACAACAGCAACAACAACAACAAAACAACAAATACAACAACAAAACAACAAATACAACAACAAAACAACAAATACAACAACAAAACAACAAGAACAACAACAAGCTGCGTCAATAACCACTCTAGCTACATGCAAAAGTTAGCTGACATCTCTGACCCTCCACACCACGCCTGCCTGCCTGCTGCCTTCATGAAGGGTTTCTCTTTAGTGAAAAAGCCTGGGATGCCAGCCAATTCACAGTAGTCACATTACCTAGCAAGATCTCACGATCTTTCAGTCTCACCATTAGTTAGCAGTGTGTGAAGTCAAACAATAAACAAAAGCAAGCAAACAAACAAACAAACAAAAGTCCTAATACTTCCTTCAATGCAGGAGTGGACCCTTCCTTTGCATACTCTCTAATTACATCTATCTAGATAGTACCCTCTGGATGGACAGACAGACAGACATCAGGCAGACATACAGACAGACAGACAGACATCTAGGCAGGCAGACAGACAGACCGGCAGAACGATACACTATGTGCACACACACTGCCCAATTATAAGTGTACACTTTCTTATACAAGTACATTTAAGCTCAAATGAGGTCACCCCAAAGTCTGCACAGCAGTTCAATGACAAGTAGTTTTCAAGCAGCCAATTATGACCCAAGATTTGGGAGGGGGAGGGGTAGGGGTAGGGGTGTTACAAAACTTTTCGGCCAAAATGTGACTTGCTTTTAGGGAGTCCAAACAAAATAATGCAGCAAATAATTTGAATACTAAACTTTTGATGTCTGCTCACACAGTCAGTGATTCACAGAATCACCATCTCACCAAATCTCCTGCCTTCTAATCAAACAGTAAACACAATAGGAAAACTGGTGAGAGTAGTATTTCGTGTGTGGCCCTGGCCTGACAGAGAGCAATGGGTAGGCCGACAACTCTCGGCTTTACTTCAAAGTAATTTACTTATGCACACTAAGGCTGGAAGAGGCAGCATATGAAGTCCTTATCTTTTCAATATTCTCCATGTTACTTAAATTCTGCACAATGATCAGCTCTTTCTCCACGAGAAGGGCAAGCAATTTAGTGATGCCAACAAATAACAGCATCTTCTTATCAATCAAATTTATTTATACAAGAAGACCCACACTCAATTTTCGGGTACTGTTAAAAAAAAATTTTTTTGTATCAGCTGGCAACTTTCACTGACTATACAAACATCATGCAGTCAGCAACTCTCATAGACCACACCCACCAGCCAGCCACACCAAATGAGCTCATAATAGCATGCTGCCAACAAAATAGGCAAATCATAATCAACAACAGCAACAACAACAACAACAACAACAAATCATGCATGGTTCAATTCTGTTAATTAGGTTTTCTATCCAATCCTACTTAGTGGAGGTTTTGAAATAGTGCTGCAAAGCCAGGTTCACGCACGGTTCAATGAGGTCACATACACATCCTATACTCAAGCAAGAAACTGCCATGTTCCATTAATGCTACATTGCATTCTATTGGACATGTATGTGATAATAAAACACACATGCTGCACGAGATACTCTTCCAATACAATTGACACTTCTGAGAAACTAAAGTAGTACACTTTAAAAATCGTACTCCAGTCTGGTTTCTCTTTTCTTTTTTGGTCCTACATTACCATAAGAGACCACCTCAGGTAAATTATATGAACCACAACCCAATTCAGTCCTACCCTACCTCTTCGCCTTACATAATACGGATAACTGCGTCTACTCTACTCCACCCATGCCCCGCCCCCACCCTTCCCCAGAGAATAGCAAGTCCAGTCAATTTTGTCCCTGCTGTTATAGTCATGCGATTCTTATATATACAATCATAAATAACTACAAACAAACAAACAAACAGAATGTCTGCACTTCTTGCCTTGTAATCCACGCACAATTAGCCAGAGTCACATTTAGTATTGTTGAAGTCACAATGACTTACTAACACTTATACATGGGGCATGTAGTAGTAGACTATTGGGTGCTGCCCCTTAGTAATTAATAATGACAATTATAATTACTATCCTTTATAATAATAATAACTAGTGGTGCGCTCGAATAGCGCAAATGCATGGCGAGCGAGTAAATATATGAGTATAGGTAAAGATAATTTGTGAAGGAAATCGCTAAATAATAGCAATGATTAGGCATGAAGAGTTAACAATAACAGAATTACCTAATAAACTTCGAACGCAGTGGCAAAGAAGCGCAGCTTGACAATTTGCCATTCAGTCTTTCGCCAAGAAGAGAGTAGCTATAAACTTTTTGGTTGAAACTTAGTTGATTCTCCGTGCTCGTTAATTGAAAAATACCGGAACTGTAAACGCTTTACCTAACTTACGTAATTAGAAGCGCGGGCGAAATTTTTTGACGTACGCATACATACCTACATATATATATATATATATCTGAAATCTCAATTGAACACGACTGATAGTCAGCTTCGCTCGCTTCGCTCGCTCGCTGAATAATAATAATAATTATTATTATTATTATAATATATTGTAGTGGCAGTAATAGTACACAATATTATTGCATTATACTTATCATAATACATGTGACATCCAAACTAGGGGGAGGAGATTTACTAAACACAGCCTACTAACCACAAAAACAACAGCAACAACAAACAAACAAGACAGCCAACAAATGGGAAAACAAAAATTTATGCACATAAACATAACAGCAAACACATTGCCAGTCACCAGTTCAAAGCAGCTGCCAACACACACTAATTACATATTCACACTTTCTCCTTTAACCGATTATCGCCGAATTACGCGTTTCCGCGTAAAGCACGAGGGTGCTTCACAGCGCGGGTTACGCATTTTTGCGTAACTGCCATTGTACCCGCTTCAATTAGCTACCAGCAGCAATCGCAAGTGTTTCAAGAGCTCCCACAACGCCGTAGCGATTCTCCTGTGAGGTAAGTGTAAGGGAGGCAAGGTCTTAATGACCCTTACCATAGAATTTTTTTTAATAGATTGAAATTGCAGCACTGTTTGTGTATAAAGAAAATCAAAGTTACAAAAAATAATAATATGCATATAACTAATAGACAAAAATATATATCAATTAATATGATATAAAGTTGTCAATAAAATTTAAAGACTGCCAAGAAGTCTTCATAGAGGGCAGTGATGAAGAATTTTATGATCTCCACAACACCAACCACAAAAAGGTCAAGTTATTATTGCATCAGAATACAGACTTTCTTCCTCCCAGTTCTCCCCTACTTGAAGGTGCCCATAAAATGGATTTCTTAGGAGAAAGTTTCTCAGATATGAAGAGAAGGATGTGCAATCTATGTCAAGTACAGTATAAACAGACACATCATGGTACGGTACAGTGGTGATTATGGGGTGTGGCTTTGTCACTATAGAGTTCAATCGGACTGCTTCATAGTATTATCAGAAAAAAATCCTAGTATTGCAAACACAGTAGTCTATATAATTGCTTGTTATGTTATATATTATATTATCCTAGTATATGACTCCCACAAAAAAAATAAACAGCCAAAATCAATAGTTGCTGAATTATTTCAAAGCAAGCGGCTAGTGAACATTTAAAACAACAATATATAGCTATGAAACATGAGGTCTTAGCCTAAACTTTTACAATACTGATGCTAACAATGGTATACTTACCGTGAAGCTTGTAGTTTCCAGTGAGTGCGCACTTCATACGCTTCAAACGCCTAGAAACTAAACAAAACTTAGCCCGTGGTTAGAGGAGGGCTTTAGCTTCAATCTGTTACATCGCCGTCGTTACTTCGAAGCGTATTGCCTCTAGATAAGAAAAAGCTCAGGAATTCAAAGCCTCGAGGTGACGGTCACGATTTCTTGTAAACAATTTCGGAGTACGCGCACGTAATCGCGAATTTAATTTTAGGCGATGGGATGCAGGCATTCTGGGGGTATTTTGCTTATTTGGGCATAACTCAGTCATCCATGTGCATTTTTTCATATTTCAAGTCTTAAAATGATGAGTAAAGCATCATCTTCAAGATGAACTACAGATATATCAACTTGGCTCCACCCACCCAAAGTGATCAGTTTCATCGTCCATTCGCATGATCTCAACACTCCAAACTTTTTTCACACATTCAGTATACTTTGATCTCATAATTGTATTGATACTTTTTGGAATTGTTTTTGTCCAAAAATTCTTTTTTTTTAAAACTTGCTAACTGAAGAAAAAATTTTTTTTTGAAAAAGTATCAGTTCATTTTAAAGAGTAGAATATGATTTTTAAGATGATATATAAACATAAGAATAAAAACATAGTGAGAGTAAGTTATGATGTACCAAAGTATGACCCCTTTGGGAAAATGTAGTTTTGAGATAATTGAGGTTAAATACATTCACAAGTTGCGGATTCCAATTCTACTGACAAAGTCACAAATGGAGTCTCAACAATGTGGCAATGAGAACCCTAAACCAAGTGCCTTTACCCTTGCAACCCCACCTCTCACAGCAACAACAATAACAACCACAACAACAATTGATTCATCCACAAACTGCTTACATGCTACATTCACTACAAACGGTTCTCCCCACTCAGCTGAGCCACACAAGCGTAGCTGCCATTGTGGACCTCCACCGTCACTCCTATCAGCTCTAAATGTGGTGCTGCCGGGAGAGATCATTAATGAGAAACGACCCGGCAGAGTTTGAGAGAGTGGCTCCTTCTTTCTCCCAAGAAATGGATGTTGCATTTGGATGAGTACAAGTGAATGTGAAGTTATTACCAGCTTCTACAGTCTCATCCATTGGCACTTGAGAGAACTGACATATCACAGCTACACAAAAATCTAACTGTATTAAAGATTTGCCACATCTAAAAATAGTACGTCTATTAGGCAGGGTGAATTTGGCTACAAAGCCAAATGTTTAAAATAAAGCTTTAGGCTATTTATTAGTCTGTTCGTATTAAGCGTTGTGAAGCAATGTACTGTGAGAGAGCCATGCCAAAACTCCATATGAGTGGCAGACTTTTGAATAGTTCCAACTGCAAATTAGGCTTTGGAGCATGGCAAAGCTGCTTGTCAACAAGACACAGCTTTAAGTGACTCACCATGCAAGGCAAGGCTGAACACCAAGGAAACAGCCAAGGAATGCATCTTTACCACTGGACTCTGCAAGAAAACAAACAAAACAACAGTAACCCTACAGCTGACAAACATGAGATAGGTTTCCAAGCAAATAACTAATCACCTTGAGGCTGCTAAAAACAAAACTAAATGAAATAACTTGACACCTTGATATTCATGCACTCTTTCTACTCCGATAATTCCCAGCAGAAAGGAAGAACTTGCTTAACAGACATTCATTCATAAAATTGCTAGCTAAGCTGGTCATATCTAAAATTAAGGGTGACAGAATAGCTATTTTTAGCTGGGCACCAAGCCGCAGGCCATTAAGCCACACAACTGAGTTCCCTAAAGGCTGCCTTACTTACTCACTGAGCTGTCCTCTTCCAAGTGTAACTGAGTAAAACTGCTAGTGTTTTTAGTTGTAGAATATTCTCCTCCTATAGCTCTAAGCGGACGAAATCAAACGTATTCATAGCTGTATGCGTGTGCACATAGACCCCAATTAGTCAATATTGCGCCTGCGCACTGAAATACAGTTTGCAGAGAGGGGGCATAACGTACATGGTGTGGTGTGCTCTCCTTGCCTTCGCCGCTTCTGCGTCTACCGTACTTTACCGGAGGACACATGAGTTCGAGGCACCACTGTGTGTTTTATTTCAGCACACATGATACGTTCAAAAAATTATTTCTGAGTACTCATCTCGACATTGGTAGTGAGATGGATGGAAATTGTATTTTGCTAGCATATTTTACAAACTAAACTGGAAAGAAAAAGATAGTAGAATTCTCTTTGCTTGGTCCTCCAGTCCAAAAGTGGTGATAAGAGCTAAGTTGCTAGGCTGAAAGAGATAGCCAATACAAGATAGGAATTTTTCCAATCTGACAGCTCCTACACTAAACTGCACGGTGTGGGATCACAGTGCACAATAACAGAGGTCTTGTCATTATTTTTATTGGTCTTGTCTTAGCTGAATCAGGCACTACACTGACACCCCCAAACACCACATACTCTCCACTGTTGGCAACCACACACCCACCAAGTATTGTTAGGAACCTTTGCAGCTCATATGATAGTGGCCGGGCTGTGGTTTGACCTCACGCTAACAAGATCTGGTGGCATTGGCATGAATTGAGCCCAAACACATTATATGTATACCATTTTGTGCTCAAGAACTAGTAAATTATGTGTGAATGTATATATATTATGTCATTTTGTACTTTGATTCTCAGGTTTTTGTGTCTGCTGGGTGGTTGGCCCTTTCCCATACTCCACTGTTTAGCAATTTTAGCTGCATCATAGAAGGTAATTTAATTGTTTACCTCTCTGAATTACGATTAGGCTGTGTCTTCAATGATCTGAATGTTGTGGAACGCAGTTAGGTCTTACAAACTTAACCAGACTTAATTATCTATCAGTGGCTGTGGTAGGTCATTGCTACACACCTTACTGTTCTTACTTGAAAATACATAGCCTAATGATAAAAAAATCATGAAAGTAGTTACAATGAAGTCTTGTGTTGGTATTTCCAGTTAACAAGTGTGTGTGTGTGTCTGTGTGTGTGTGTGTGAAAGTGTTGTGTGTGTGAAAGTGTTGTGTGTTACAGCCTCTGTTCAGCTACAGAATTATCTAAGCCATACTGACTATCTAAACGACCATATATCTCCTCACATAAACATTCGGCTACTAAAAAAAAAAAGCGGCCAACAAGCATTTCTAAGAAAGTATTGTAGTTTTGAGCCTAATAAGACTTGTTTACTGCTGTGGTATAACTGGGACAAGCCAAAAAAGCTGCTTTAAAAAGTCCCCTATATAATATGTTTGTTAGCTAAGTTGTTGTTGTATTTTTGTGTAATATCTACAGGAGCTATTACCACTCAATACAAGTTAGTAATTCCATAGTGTTAGCCATTGATTTAGGTGTGAAGTTACTCAGAACAAACTGGGCTAATTATTGAGAAAACGCAAAGCTATGAGCTCTGTGTAGGTACCAGTTTTTATGGGTAATGCCCCCTAGCGTCACATGAGCAAATAATTTCTTGCAGCCCGAAGTGTAGCTTGCTTTATGCGATTATATTGTAATAGCTAGGTAGTACTTCATAGCGCTGAGGGTCCGCACCTTTGGTGCTTCATTATTTGTAATGGTATACATCAGCATAGTAACACAATATTTAGTAACCAATAACATATCTTGGTATATGGAACCAATATTAAAATAAATTTGTAAAATATGGGGTGTTACTGCATTTATTGAAGAAATATAAATGCTTTGTTAAAACAAGCTTGTGAACCAATGACTTTCTTTACACAATAGCTAGCTGATGTAGCTAATATAATCACATTGAACTTATACCTCACATTATTAAATTCACTATTAGCTATTTATCAGGTCAATTAGAGGAACCATGCAGTGTTTCTTTTTATCAGCAAATAACTATTAATACAAGAAATCGTTGTAATTACTGTAAGTGTTTTGATGCCTATAATGTCCCATCACACTAGTTAATTGTAAAGTTATTAGGACTTGTTCCATATGAGTTATTTTCTGCCTTAGTCAGATGAAGAAGAAGTTTTCAAAGCAGTAATTGTGTTAGGATTGATTCCATACGACTTATTTTCTGTCATGTTGACTTGGTGAATTGAAGAAGAATCTTTTAAAGTTGAAATATTGTTAGGATTGACTCCATAAGAATCATTTTCTGTCATGTGAACTTATTGAGTTAAACAAGAATCATGTAAAACAGTAACACTTGGAGTCGCTCTGTATGAGACGTTTGCAGTCATGTGGACAGGGTCAGCTTCCTTGTCTAGAATAACATACAATATTATTAATTTGATTTGGAATCGTAAATTTTTTTCATTAACTTTTTTTTTTTGTGGTATGCTACAACAATTAATAATGTTTGTACAACTAATGTTGGATTACTTTCACTCTTGCTTGTTCAGTTAGTGGGGTGAGCTCTTGTCCTTCCATGATTTATATGAAGGAAAGCCTAATCAATTGTCATCCGTCCCTCTGTTTTCCTGAGGGGTATCATATTTGGCACACATCCCATTTCGAAAAAGTGTTAAATTTGTAAGTAGCTAATACTTTCCTTATTGAAAGCTTTGAAAGAATTGATTCCAATGAAGATGATCCAATGAAGATTACGAATGATGGTTTCAACAGAAGCTAATGAGCTAATTTTGTCACATCTTTTGACAATCTCATACCTTTGTTGTATTGATAAAAAAAAATTAAATTTAAATATCGGAAGGCTCACTCTTGGAATTATAATTTAATTTCAGGAATAGGATGTATTAATATACTTACCAATGGATTCATACATAGTTAAATCTTCATATCGACAATCCATATCACTGCGGTGACAATTGGTGGAGGCATAATAGGGAACTATCTCTGGGACCTGTTGTTGTGTATTGGAATCTTGTCGAAGAACATCATCTTCTTCTAGAAGACTGTATACGGCATCCATTGTTGTGGTAATATTATTTATTTGGATTGATTCAGAATCTGTAAAAATAATAGATTATTGGTTAAATGCTTTCATTCCAAGCTGTATTAAAGCCTTCTCTCTGTATGTTTACTATTTTGGAAGAATATCATGTGTATAGTAAACAACTTTTATTACACTGGTTGTAGAATATTGGAATGACATTTCACTCTCATGCTTGTTTTTTCACTCACCTTTAGTTGCTCGAGACATATCTCCCCATTTTGTACAATGACTCATGCAATAAATATAACATACATGCTTTTGCTTGTCAAGTAATCTGCAATCTGAAAGGTACCCTTCTTAGCAGTGTCTCAATTACTCTCTATACCCGCATAAAATTTGCTTACACATTATATCCTAATTATTAAAATAATAAGAATAATGATGAGTTCATTTGTCACTAAGAAAGCAAACAAATAAAATTGTCATCAGACAGTTTCTTACCATTCTTTTCATTCCTAGGTTTGGCAAGACAACATTTCATTTTTTTCCTCTTTATCATGATAGCTGTCACTAATGTCACTGCAATAGTTGTTGTGATTATTGTAACTACCAGCACAGCTAAAACAGCAGCTACAACTACCCACGGATTATTGTTTGTACTCAATTGATTTTCATTGGAAGATCCAATAACTGTTGTCAGAAATGAATCCACTGAGACTGCATTTATGGAAGGAAAGTTTGGAGATGATGATGGTAATGGAGTTTGCTGAGGAACCATTTCTTTTGAAACCACTGAAGTTTCAAATGTTGTATGAAATGCTGCTACTACTGTAGTGGAAGAAATCATAACCTCTGTGGCTTTTGTTTCGAGAGAAGTCCTGCTAGTTGAAGCTACTGCTTGTGACACGGCTGTACTAGCCCTGATCATTTGTGAGCTACTTAGCACGCAATGTGAAGGTGTGGTGGATAGCAGAGGTTGCGAGTTTCTACATGAGGAAGTAGCTACATAGAAAAAGAAACACAATCAATACTGGAAAAAATATTTGAAAGCCCTTTTTTCTTACACAATACAGCTGAGAATACTGGAGCTGCTGTGGTAGATGTCGGTAATAGTTCCCCTTCTCCAATACAAAATGGGCAAGTGATTGGATATCCATTGAGAGGACTACCAGCAGACAATGTATTGTACCAGATTACATCATTCCTATAATCACTGTCACCTATCAGCAGCTGAATTCCTCCTCCATTCCCTCTAGTACTAGTAATATCAAACCCAATAACATCATTCTCTGGAAAAGTTATGCGGTCCGAACTTGATGGTGATACAAATATTTCATTGCCATTCAGACGAACATTTGTGAACTTGTTTTCACCTGCCAGCGTATAACAATTTCTAAGTGGAGGAGCAGTAGGTCTCCAAACTTGAAATGTTACATTATACCTTCCTCCTCTACTGGAGACAAATGTTCGCCACTCCTCCACCTCTCCGCAACACCTAAACCTGAAGGTTGGAGTTATCACTTGTGAACGTGCAGGCAGGGTAGGTGAATTGCCAATATCTTGAAAAGGAGGATTTGTATTTTCATCTTTATCAGTGCGTAAGCAAACTTGAGCTGTTTATTTTTAACATATTAAATAGCAATCTATAATATTAAGGGCTTACCTTCACAATAATATATACTTATGGTAATTACTCCAACAATATAAAAAGCCTCAAAGAGTATCATTTTACTGAGTTCTGAAGACGACAAGTAATTTAACTACTCTAACACTAAGATAGTAAGAATATTATTATCCAGGTATAGTCTTATAAGGTCATTTTACAACGCATCATCTAAATATAGTATATTTTAAAACACTATTAAGCTAATAAGGCATGCACATATGCAAGCATGCGTACTCACACAAACTCACACATTTGTAGAAGCACTGCCCCCCTGAACATAAATTTTCTTGATTGTGTTTTCACATCACATGGAGGTTAAGTCTATGTTTATTGTAGTGTCAACCCATCAAAGCCACTCACTTCTAGAACTTTCTAAACTATTCTCAGACACGACTATTACTGTCATGTGATCCCTGTTGCCGTATGGACTATTGAACTTCACTCCAGTGCTCATTTCCTTGCCTGTGCCTTACTTTTGTGCATTAATGTTAGCTATGTTAATTTTGTTTGGCCTAAGCTGGAGGTCTAGTGGTGGCAGATTTGTATTTTTTTACCTGATTTATGGAGTTCTGTGCCAAATCTCTACACAATGGTAACATGCGCGCACACATACATACTAACACACAAAATGGCATTTTAGTATTACAGCATTTCCTTCTAGTTCTATGTTCCACCAATTATATTCAACTAAGCAAATAAAAGTACCACTTATAAACAAGGTGTTCATCAGTCCCAAATATCCCTTTCATTTGCCTGTTCACCTGTCCACCTATCTTTTATCTACATAATGCTCAATTCCTATACATACTTTCAATTGATTGTTTATGCTGCTTGAAAGACACATCACACCCACCAACACACCTACATGTCACACCCACCAACACACCTACATGTCACACCCACCAACACATCTATACATCACACCCACCAACACACCAACTAATTAAACAAATTCTTTTTATATAGTAACACTGAGTCAGAGTGCATGATGGTTTTTTTCATCAGTCACTGAGAAGTCAAAACTTTAAAATACTATTTATGACTATATCTAAATTATCATCAATCACTGAAGAAGGTTCTGTAAAATTGAAACATAGCTACAACAAAAAGTTACTTTACTTTCATTTTTATGGTTAGTTTTTTGCTTGTTTTTAAAATAGAATTTGAGTACCAATTTATTTGCAATGGTAATGAGCAGCATATGACATAATTATTTTTTAAATTGTTATTTTATATCTGTAGGAAGGCTTTACAAATAATGTTGCAATACTTTTTATGAATGTATACATTATTATGTTGGTGACATGAAACATACACATAATTTAAATAAAACCAAAGGGTCAGGTGTAATAAATATTGGAATCCTATAAAAAAAAGCAACAGCAAACAATGTGTATTATTCATATATAATTTGTATTACTCTTACCTCTATAGCATTCCTCTTATGAAGTATGTACGCCTCATTGGAAGTCATGGTAAAGGGTGCATTACTACCGCATTCCGCAGCAGCTGAGTAATCTGAAGTGAAGGCACCAGTAGGTGAAGCTATGACATCATATATGTCATTGTCATCCTCATATCTTGCAAGTTCCTGTAATGCATATTCTGCTTCTCTGGTTGCTTTTTTGTTAAAATTGCAGTGGTTTCTAATTTTTCTAGCAATGAAGAAGGAAGCTAACAATAGCACACCACAGGCTACCACCAACATGACAGCAGCCAGTGGACTAATAACCGCAGTGACAGGAAAGTGGGTTGGTGGAGTTGTAGTAGAATGGATTGAAGTAGGGTATGGTTTGGGCACTAAGAATAACACAGAATTAGATATCTTAATAATACTCAGTCAACTTGAATTTGTACAAAGTGGGAAAAATAGATACTTAGTGAAATTTCTTGTGTTGTATCTGCTTTTTCTTCCTTTTGAGATGTTAGATCCATTAACGTTCCTCAGTCAAACTCAGAATGACACAACTGTAAGATCTCTAGTGTTTTTAGTTTATTAAATCTGCAATCAAAACTGATAAGTTTTGGGGTATTTTACTTTTTGTAAGAAAGACTAAACCTAAGCTATAGAAAGCATAAAAATGTTTGGTAAGAAAAACTGTAGAAAACATGAAAAAGTTCTCGGCTGAAATAACTAAAGAGGACTTCTTGCGAAACATTGCGTTAAGTTTTAATTAATGATATTGGCAGTTAGAATGAGAAAATTAGCTATTAAAGTTCTAATCACGGATGGTGGCAAGACATTTATACCCTACAATTTTAATTCAAGAATGCCCAATAAATGTTTTCAAATTTAATTTAAAAAAGAAGGGGTAATTAAGTTTCGATGCATAGGGCAAGTGTTATGAAATGATATATCCAACACACTGCAATATCTAAACAGAGAGAACTATGCCAGTCTCAATTCACACACATACACATGCACACACACCTACACATGCACACACACCTACACACGCACACATATACACACACATCATGTGCACCTTCTACTTCCAGCTGTATGCTCGTCCTGACGGCCTCTACCAGATAGTGACTCGCCACGCACGTGTACACGCCTCCATCTCCGATCTCCAACCTCTCAATAGTGAGATTTCTCTTTCCAAAAACAATTCTGCTGTTCGAGGTTAGTGGCACGGGCGTGCTACTGCCGTCCTCCTGGAATTCCCAGCTGATCCCCTCGTTCACATTGTGCTCCTGATTTCCCGGATTTTCCGAACAGTTGAACAGAACACGAGTCCCGACACTGAGACTTAATTGACCGGGAGGTGAAGGCGTGGTCGACACAAGATAGGTCTGCGGGATAGCTGGATACAGGAAGAATGGGGAATAGAAGAAAAGGAAGTGGAAGAGAATAAAAAAATAAAGAAAAAAATTAGACAACAGGGAACAAAGGTAATGACAGATATAGGAGCGTACATCATATGTCAATGAATATCACATAAATGGGCAGAAAAAGATCAACCTATTAAAAAATGGTGGCCAATGAAAACCTATAGATTGTAGTTACATTGTATATTCTTATCTAAGTATTTCCTTCAAGCCAAATAAAAATTATATTCACTGCCAGACTTTGTGCATTTTCAAACTGTTTCTAATTACCAACTTTAGTATTTGAAATATTTGATAAAGTGTCTAGGGAAAGTTTGGATAAGTGAGTGTCTAAAGTCCTTTTAGTAATCATCACTTTCTAGCAATGAGTCTAAAATCTGCTTAGCAACCCGTACAGTACTCACTAGCTATTTTTAGACGGAAGTTGGTACTAACAGAACCTCCTACGCCTCCTTCGGCACAAATGTAGCTGCCAGTGTGGC
>WLWD01006348.1_pt1 | contig 26783 bp, 11 predicted proteins | sample 6712731 | NCBI WGS metagenome assembly WLWD01 (sample SAMN12718690, study PRJNA576275) | sponge metagenome | isolation source: marine sponge | host: Mycale hentscheli | place: New Zealand: South Island, Marlborough, Capsize Point | collected 2014-11-01 | reverse complement strand
ATTTAGAGTGATGATTGTCTGGGTCCTTCCAAACCATCGCTATTATCATTTAGAGTGATGATTGTCTGGGTCCTTCCAAACCATCACTATTATTATTTAGAGTGATGATTGTCTGGTCCTTCCAAACCATCACTATTATTATTTAGAGTGATGATTGTCTGGGTCCTTCCAAACCATCACTATTATTATTTAGAATGATGATTGTCTGGGTCCTTCCAAACCATCACTATTATCATTTAGAGTGATGATTGTCTGGGTCCTTCCAAACCATCACTATTATTATTTAGAGTTATGATTGTCTGGGTCCTTCCAAACCATCACTATTATCATTTAGAGTGATGATTGTCTGAGTCCTTCCAAACCATCACTATTATCATTTAGAGTTATGATTGTCTGAGTCCTTCCAAACCATCACTATTATCATTTAGAGTGATGCTTGTCTGGGTCCTTCCAAACCATCACTATTATCATTTAGAGTGATGATTGTCTGGGTCCTTCCAAACCATCACTATTATTATTTAGAGTGATGATTGTCTGGTCCTTCCAAACCATCACTATTATCATTTAGAGTGATGCTTGTCTGGGTCCTTCCAAACCATCACTATTATCATTTAGAGTGATGGTTGTGTGGGTCCTTCCAAATCATCACTATTATCATTTAGAGTGATGCTTGTCTGGTCCTTCCAAACCATCACTATTATCATTTAGAGTGATGCTTGTCTGGGTCCTTCCAAACCATCACTATTATCATTTAGAGTGATGGTTGTGTGGGTCCTTCCAAACCATCACTATTATCATTTAGAGTGATGATTGTCTGGCTCCTTCCAAACCATCACTATTATTATTTAGAGTGATGTCCTTCTAAAACTTCTAACAGCATAATATAATTTTTCAAACTACTTCATAATAGTATCAGACTAACATTCTCAATGTACTCATGCAACTTGAGACGAAAAAGTTAAGAGAAATAGAGGATAATGTTGACATCTTAATAAACATCTCTAATGTAGAAACTTCCTTTCTTCCTGTGTAAAATATTCTGATACATATGCATCCGAGCTTTGTAGCAACTTCATTTCAGTCTTGTTCTGGGAAAAAGTGAATAAAAGGTCAAATCTAAAGAGGTCATTGGGTTTCAGCACAACAACTGAGAGGAATTCATACTGTGGATAAGGTCCACTATGAAGTCTTCTAAAGAATTATTGTTTTAGTAAATGGAATAAAAACTGACTGACTGAATCAAATTAACTTGCTGGTTATAGCTCTGAGTGAGATGATTGTGTTGGAATGTGTGAAAGGGAATGATAACATAAAGTAAACATGAAAGCTGAGTGCAATTTCACTAATCACCTTTCACAAGCAGTCGAGTTTAGTATTGAAGTACATGTAGAACTGTCATCATTAGCTTCTCTGAATAATGTTAAATGTATATAGCCACTATCAGATAAGGAATATCTGCTTGCATATTTTAGGCTAAACATCAAACCTCAGGCTATAAATGATCAATGAATTTTTACAAGTAAATTTAGCAGTTTGTTAATATCATCTTAGTAGAGAAATTATTTTAACATATTCATTTTACATAACATTGAATTCTTGTTATAGGAGATGATGTATACATTCATGCTTATCGCCACTTCATCTCTACTAAAGATGTCCTAGAAATGCTATTCCTCAAGTTTCTGTTCCTAGGTATACCACGACAAGGAAAAACAACAGCACGTCGTCGCTTTATGGGAGAAATAGAAGATCTTGTATCTGCTGGAGAAGCAGAGCAGCCTCAGGCCAGCACAGGAACAGTGGAGTGCGGCCATGACATGATAGTCCAGGGTCTGACAGACACCACTGCAGTGATCACTGGAAGAGAGTGGTCAGCCGTACACAGTCTCACTGATGAAGCACGCATGCTGTTCCTTAACTTTGTAGACAGTGTGCAATCTCAAGCTACTCCAGTCAAAATGGAACAACAACCAGTACCAGCAAAATCTGCAGGAGATATTACTGCCAATACAGTTCCTTCTCAGGTCAGTAATCCTACTCCAGTAGCCAGTAATCCTGCTCCAGTAGTCAGTAATCCAGCTCCAATACAAGAGCCTAAACCTGGTCTGGTACAAAAGTTCATATCAAAGCTGAATGCTGTGAAACAAAGTTTAACACGCACTCAAACACCTCAAGATATTCCGGAAATCAATCGACTCTTCAAAGAAGTTAGCGAGAAATCTGAACTTTGGAGAGATGTAAAGCGTTCATTCAGAGTTTATCTGAGAATGGAGGACACAGGAGGTCAGCCTGAGATGATGGATATGCTACCAGCGCTCACCATAGGACCTGGCCTCTACTTGCTGTTCATCAGTTACGAGTGTGACTTGAAGCGTCATTTTCCAGTCTACTATGAGACATCTTCAGGTAAGACTACGGAACACGAGCAGTCTACTGTCACGCTAGAAGAGATGCTTCTCTCTTGTCTTTCCAGCATTTCTTGCTCCAATTCCTTGACTAATAGCATGCGTCCAGCAGAAACCAGAAGTTCAGACATGCAAGACATCCTGACCTCCTCCAAGTCTGTGGCCTACATTGTGGGTACTCACAGAGACAAGGTGTCTGAGGAATATGTAGCTAGCTTTGACCAGCAGCTACAACATGTCATTCGAGACACAGACTTCTTCCACAAAGGAGTGGTTCAGTTCTTTTCAGAAGACAAGCTAGTGATCTCCATGGACAACATGAAAGGGGGAAGAGAAGAAGTGGTCAACATTCGCCAAGTGCTAGAAAAAGCCATAGAGAAGCACTTTAAGAAGCTGAAAATTCCAGCTGTGTGGCTTCTGTTCAGTTTGTGTCTTCGTATGAGAGAGGTGAGGACAGCCAGCATGGACACTTGCCTAGAGTTGTCCAGAATGTTCAATATGACACCCTACGAGACCAAAGCAGCTCTGTGGTTTCTTCACCACCATGCCGGTGTTCTGATGTACTTCCCCAGTGTGCCTGGTTTGGAAGATCTGGTCATCGTAGATATCCAGGTAGTGTATGACAGTATCACTAATGTCATTCTTAAAGCCATGAGCTTTGATAACTTAGGCAAAGCCACAGCAGAGAAGTTCAGATCAACTGGTCAGTTTTCTGTGAGAGACCTAGTGGCAGCCACAGCTGGGATATCAGGAGATCTTATCCCACCTCTCAAACTAGTAGCTCTGCTAGAGTATCTTCACATAGTAGCACGCGTTATTGCTACTGCAAGTGCCTCCTGTTCTTCTGCCAGCAGAGAAGATGTGTACATCATGCCTTGTGTCCTACGCAGTGCCAGTAAAGCTACACTGGATGCCATCTCTACTCACAAGTCTCGTCCTTTGTCCATAGCTCCTCTGAGAGTTCGCTACGTGTGTGGGTTTGTACCTATAGGTGTGTTCCCAGCAACGATGGCTAGCCTTATAGGGAACAGCTCTTTCAAACTCAAAGAAGCAGGCATGATGAAGAACCTGGTCCAATTCCACTATGGCTCGGGCTATGCTCTCATTACATTCCTAGCTCACCCAAAGTTCTATGAGGTAGTCATCTCTCAACTTCCTAGAGGCAACTATGAGCCTCACATTCTGTGTGCTGGATTAAGGAAGGAGATAGAGGCTATCTTGGAGAAGGTCAGTTCTCGTATGAACTATGGCGACTTCATGGACTACCAGTTTGGGTTTGAGTGTCCCTCTCACCCTGGAGGAGAACATGTGTGTGTAGTGGATAGAGAATCTTCCTTACTTCAAGCTATGCTGTGTCTTCAAAACTTGAAAGCTAAAATCCCCCAAGACATGCAGAGTTGTCATAAAGTATGGTTTGGAGAGGTAAGTCTAACTATAAGGTATGAAATGTACTATTACTATATTATCATTTTTGTTAGCCTTTGAAATCCATAAGTGAACCAATTTTATCTGCTAGTGACTCCCCTTCATCTCGTACAGGTAAGATACCATGGATGTGCTTTATTTGGGGTATACTGATTATATAATACTTGTATTGTAAAATTATGGAATGTTTGTATTGTTTTGCAGATTCAGATCTCACTTGTGATGCTGTCATGAAACTTTTCCATGGTGAAGTGCCTTTCAGTAAAGCTAAGGATCTTGGTTTGCACTTGAAGATTCAGCTCGCAATAGTAAAAGATCTCACGTATCAGAAAGAACCTAAAGAAATGATGGCAGCAGTTATTGACCATTGGTTGAAGTGTGGTGAAGATCCATCTTGGACCAAGTTGGCAGAAGCATTGGAATATTGTGATCATAAGGTTATGGCAGACAAGATACGAAGAGAACATGGAGTCGAAGAAGCATCAGATACCAAGTCTCCAACTACTACAAGTGAGCAGATGTAGTTTAAATCAAATGTGACTAAAACATAAATGTCAGTCACTCTTTTCTTAATCCATAAAACCATTTTAATCTAGTTTATTATCATATATTTAAATATGCAGTCAATATTAAAATGTGCTTGTTTTTTGCACTGTTAAGTGGGTGTAGCACGATCAAACTATTGCCATAGTTTATGCAGATTTTATCGAAATTGGAAGGATACCACAACCATTCCATTTTGGCAAAATGTAACATCATTTTCGTATAAATCAATCAGTAAAATAGTTAGATTATTTGCGTAGTATGTTAAAAATTAACATGCCTATCTTTTATAAATGATTCCAGTTCCTCCAGACTTTATTCTCACCCAAACTTCACATAATGTACAGCACTGACAAAATAAAGAGAATATTTTACTTTAGATACATGAAAATCAAAACAAGAAGATACTGAACAAAAAATATATTGCAGTTAGTATAAGAGGACATAAAGTTTTTAGCTACTTAGCTGGTCACTGATAACACAGAATTAATACTCATATTTTATTAGCTATAAAGTTAATAGCCTCAACACTTGTTTTTCTCTTTGATTATTGATTAAATATTATGTTTGGCTTTTTTTAATGTTGCTTTATAACTGTAGTACATCACTTTTTAATGACACTAACGATCATTGGTAGATATCCTGGCTAAGGTAGAATAGGAAAATAACTGTAAACATATTTTAAAAAGCTAATGACACCATTGTATGTTTTCTAGAAAGCAAAGGCCGTATCCTCAATTCAAAATATGGTGTTAGTTAGGGTGTCAGGAGTAGATGTAGAGTTAGCACCGGAATTCATGCTGACAGTTACTACAAACTCTGCTATAAGCTTCTCCCCCAGTTTCATACACTAGGCTAAGAATATATCTTTATCAAATCAACCCTCTAATCTGGCTTAAGCTATCAAAGTTACCATTCAGCTAGTCAAACCATCAGGATTCCAACTTACCAAGGTTATAATTGTAGAACCAAAGTAAGAACTGAACAGAATAATAAGACTGGCCAATATTATATGGAACCAGTGAATGTGAAGTGAATAGAAGTGTGCATGGGAATGTGAAGTGAATAGGTGTGCATGGAAATGTACCACAATTTAATTACTTCCTTCGGCCCTGTTATTACAACCTCACTTAATTTCAAATAACTCTTTTTTGTAAATCTTATTCATTGGTTTAGTTGGAGAACATCAAAGGGTAAGTCCAGTGGAAACTATGTGCTATGAAACTATAAGGAGAAATACATTGTGTGTGAGTGTAGTGTAATGAGGGAAACAGATGCAATGTTTTGATTGTTTTAAGTATACCTATTTATTTTTCAAAGAGAGGATGAATATAGCAACAACTATTATAATTATAACAATATTTCCTAGCGTTATGGTAGACAACTGACCACACTTAGCTTAGCCACTTCAAGTGTACCTATTTTACCCAAAATGGAGCTGGGATGTAAGCACAATAGATTTTTAATCAAACATAGTTTTAATTAAAATGTAAAGGAATGAATGTAAGTGCATAGATTTTTTTAAAGGATGACAACTTTGTGTTGTACCATACATTAGGTTTAGATCAATCAATTCCACTTGATTCTGGAACTGTTATTGAGTCGTCATCATCACAAGCTGATAGTTATTTACAGGAGAATCACTCGCCTCTTGGTAAGCTGAAAAAATGAACTAGCTATTAGCTCTATAAATAACTTTACTTATGTATTTTATTGTTTGTTAGTGAGAGAAGCTTGTTTGGGTATGAATAATTAAATTTGTTATAATCAAGAGAAATTCATATCAGCATTATTATTATTTACTCTATTGACATTTGCCATGCCTTAGATTCAGGTCAAGCAACTCCACTTGATTCTGGAACTATTATCGAGTCCTCATCAACACAATCTGATACTTATTTACGGGAGAATACCTCACCTCTTGGTAAGCTGAAAGAATGAACTAGCTATTATAACTTTAACTGTACTTATGTAATGTATTAGTTATCAGTGAGATAAATTTGTGTACTTATGAATAAGAAACCAGTTGTGAATTCCATTTGAGGCTAATTGAGATCATATGTGAGCATAAATGCATAATTTGGTTATTAAAGTATGTGGTATATATTATTTTTTAGATAATTACAGGTCGGTGTGGGTGTAGCTGGATTGCTGTATAGCCCACCATTAGAAAGAATAACTCTATGTCAAATTTAAGTTAACTACAACTAACTCTCACATAGAAATAGTTCCCTTGGTAAACATTTCCAACTCTACTAAGTAGGCCAAAGACAAATTATTTTTTGTTTGATTTCTTGGACACAATTATCCATTAGAAGCAGAAGATGGCATAGTCATAGACTATCTTTTAAACACTTTCAAGCCTTGTTAGTTAGTTGAATACATGCTAGTGAAAAGTTAGTGTCAAAGGAATATTGAAAGAAATTAAGAAACCGGTAAAAAGATGTTCAGGCACCAAACAGCACAATGGGTCTTTTGGCTCCATAAATTCTGACATGATTTGAATAGTGCTATCTATAACCATGGAGATTACTTGGCTCAAGCCTTCAATAGATCTTCGACACTTCAAATAATAGCGATGCCATTTTTGTCTGCCACAAAACGAATGAAAAGTATATATTCTAAAAAAATTTACTCTTGAAGTGTTCAAAAAATGCACCAGTAAACCTACATTTCTGCATGTGAAAACACCACAAAGAGGCAAATGTAGCTACATCCAGGCAACTTTGAATGACCCTGGGTATTGGAACGTTACGAAAGATGACTTCAAAATATTTTTTTGAATTGTGAGAAACAAACTACCACACCTGTTACTAATTTCTTCCTTCATCATCAAATATATGGCACTTCAAGTGTACCCAATTTCACCCAAAATGGAGTGATCATGTGAGCACAGTAGAATTATATCAAACATAATTTGCCTAACTGAATAAAGTAACTTAGTTATAATATAAAGGAATGAATATAAGCGCATGCACATGGTTTATTGATGACTATTCTCTGTTGTGCCATGCCTTAGGCTCAGGTCAAACAGTTCCACTTGATTCTGGAACTGTTATCGATTTTTCATCATCACCAGTGGGCGATTTAAAGGAGAATCACTCACCTCTTGGTAAACTGAAAATTTGAAATTAGCTTTATGAATAACTGTACTTATGTAGAGGACTCATATAGTTTTTAGCTGCTTAACTTGTCACTGATAACACAGAATTAAGGTTTTTTGAGGTAAATATTCATATTTTATTAGCTGTAAAATTAATAGCCTCAACACTTACTTTTCTCTTTGATTATAGGTTAAATATTAAGTTTGTCTTTTTTTTTCAAAAGACGTTTTATATCTGTAATACATCACTTTTAATGACACTAAGACCATTGGTAGATATCCTGGCTAAGGTAGAAAGCAAAGGCAGTCTCCTTCTCAATTGAAAATATGGTGTTAGTTAGGGTGTCAGGATTAGATGGTAGAGCTAGCACCAGAATTCATGCTGACAGTTGCAACAAACTCTGCTATAAGCTTCTTCCCCAGTTTCATACACTAGGCTAAGAATATATCTTTATCAAATCAACACTCTAATCTGGCTTAAGCTATCAAAGTTACCATTCAGCTAGTCTAACAATCAGGATTCCAACTTACCAAGATTATCGTGAACCAAAGTAAGAACTGAACAGAATAAAAAGACTGGCCAATATTATACAGAACCAGTGAATGTGAATTGAATAGAAGTGTACATGGGAATGTGAAGTGAATAGAAGTGTACATGGGAATATGAATTGAATATAAGTGTGCATGGGAACGTGAATTGAAAGGAAGTGTACATGGGAATGTGAAGTGAACAAAACTGTAATTTTTCCATAAATTGAGTGGTGATGTAATCACAATAGAAGTTAAATCAAACATAATTAACCTGACTGAGTAAAGTAACTTAGTTATAATATAAGGGAATGAATATAAGCGCATGCACATGGTTTATGAATGACTATTCTCTATTGTGCCATGCCTTAGGCTCAGGTCAAACAATTCCACTTGATTCTGGAACTGTTATCGAGTCCTCACCATCACCAGTGGGTGATTTACAGGAGAATCACTCGCCTCTTGGTAAGCTGAAAATGTTGAACTAGCTATTAGCTTTATGAATAACTGTACCTATGTATTTTATTGTTTGTCAGTGAGAGAAATTTGTTCACTTATGAATAATAAAATTTGTTATAACCAATAAAAATTCATATCAGTTTTATAACTAGTAATAATACAGTAACAGCTTGTACTGACTATTTTTGGAGTGATTACAGTGTCACTTGAATTTATTAGATACACAGAGCATAGACTTAAACTCTTTGGTTCATTTGATCGAAAAACCACCGTATTGTAATGAGTTGGGTTTGGTTAGGTGGGTGTGTTCATAATGGCCACATCAATACGATCTGGTTTCCTACTCCCCTGGAAATGGCAATAACACTATCTGTCGGCAACTTCAGCGTGCAAATACTTTTTAGCTTACCTCACTCTTGGACAATAGGACAATATCCTGTGGCATTCTATAATTGTGTTTGGTGTAGTCCTGCTAACTTCTTCATTGATACTGCTTTATTTTAGGCTGACATCTTTGTTATGGCGAATTGTTATTGTGGTATTGAAACCCTTTACCAGACGTAATAAAGAAAAATACTGCCTTTTTTTAAAGTAGTTGTGAGTGTTTGTGGTCAAAAGTTACTGGTAATCAGATAGTCAGAGACTACTGAAAATACCAGTACTCGGGGAATTGAGGTAAGAAAGTAGCTATGTATTTGTTAGATAAAGGTCACAAAGCTATATACTTATACTATGACTGATAGATTCTTTTGAAGTGTTTCATTTGTGCACAGGCTCGCTTTGTGCTCAAGCACATCACTAGTTTAAGACCTTTTATTGTACTACTTTTATATTAATCAGGATGGTGTTTGAGAAAACGCGTATCTCTGAGCTCCACATAGATACTATGTTTTTTGGTTAACGTTTGTTATCATCACATCCTAATCACATTAGCAAATAGTTTCTTGCAGCCTGTGGTGGCTTTATTGTGTTCTGAAAAGTCACCCAAGTACTAGAAATTAGGTTTACAATGAAACTATACACCAGTGAGTGGCTCTGGCATGCTTACCTTCTTCTGTGATGAAGACAGCATTTAAATCTACCATTTTTATTGCTCAAGCTATATTGATACTGATTAACAATAGCCTCACATAAATTTTTCTTATAGTCCGAGAAATTATTATGTAATACCTGGCTATATCACACATTTGGTGCTTTATGGGCAGCAAACACACCAACAAATATAATTAGTAGTAGTAGTAACAACTAGGGAATACCTTGTCACATAGTAGTGATTGATTTAATATCTTTTGCAAACAGTAGTGTGAGATCTTATTATCCTCTACCACTAGTTGTGTGCTTGAGCAAAATAAGTGAGTGAGGTATTGTGCACAAGTAATTCAAGTAGCTAAAACTTTTAATTTTAAGCCTTTAAGTTATTTTGCTTTCAAGAAATCTATATTTACTTGTTTGCCTAAACTTAATGTTCCTTGTTGAGCAAGGCCTTATTCGGTCCATTTATTCATTAAGTAGCTAGCCATTGACCATGTACTTTATCCAACAAATATGCAATTAATTTCTTACCGTAATTTTCCCATGTAATGGTAGCTGTTGTTGGCGAGCGAGCGTAGCGAGCGAGATACTTACAGGGGTAACACAATCGAAAATCGGGGATGTTTATTTTTATATATGTTTGGACGTACGTATGTCATTTTGTACTTTGACCCTCGCATTTTTGTGTTAGTTATGTGGTTGACCCCGTCCCAAATTGCACTAAACAGAATCCTCTGGTTTATCGATCAGTACCCGTATCACCCTAGAAATTGAATTGTTTACCGTTTTGAATTCTTTTGCGGGAGCAGTTCAAACTTGAAAAACTTAAGGGACTTCCATTTGTATTGGAGTTAGTGGCGGTGGTAAGTCAATGCGCTCTTTGTCATGGTTATAAGCCGTGTGCAACAGTATTTACTTGAAAATACATTGTCCACTAGACTACCGCTAAGGTAAGTCTGTGTAGGTGCATGTCCAGTTGTGTCAAAACATTGTGTGTTACAACCACTACTTAGCTAAAGAATATCACAAAGAAAACGTTTAAATAACGTGTATTGTTTTGTTGTTGCTGTTTTCCTTCAATTCAAGCAGTTGCAGAGAGTTTGTTACTATGGCACTGAAATCCCTTTACCGTGTATGCGAAATTTAAAAACTGGACCTTATTTTCAGTAGCTTCAGTGTTAGAAGTCAAAATCATTCATATAAAAATAGTATAGTCTTTAGGCTCGCTCGCCATTTGTGCTCAAGCACATCACTAGTTAGTATCCATTGATAAAAATGAAGCACCAATTGTGTGAACCATCAGTGTTACTATAAAGTTGTTAGCTAGCTAATGCAAAGACCCAAAGATTAATATATTTGGTGTAGATCATATTAATTTGCATGATCTACATATCGACTTGGCATGTAGCTCATGAAAGTTGATATGTAGCTTGTGCAATGAACTGGTAGACATAAATGCTGCGGCATTTACATGCCAAGTCGATATGTAGATCTTACGAAGGCATGTTTTCTTAAGAATGTTGTAAGAGACACTTACCAGCCTGATAGTTTCAATAGAAAACTTCAATTTGAGCACTCCGGTAAACCAGCAAGAATATGAAGCATATACTCAATTCTACCCAAAATGGAGTGGTGATGTAAGCATAAGAGAAATTAAATCAAACATAGTTTGCTTGACATGACCAGACTAAACTATGATCTATTTTGGTGATTTGTTGTATTCAAACCATATTTTGCCTCACTTTGTTGTTCAAAAATTAATACAGCACACTAATTTTAAGGTTCCATTTGTAATAGTACTAGTGGTGCACTCGAATAGCGCAAATGTAAGGCGAGCGAGCAGACTCTTTTTACAGAAAAATAGGACAGAAATTACATCTAACTGTAGTGCACAGTGTAACCCTTTCCATTCTCAGTTAGCATCAGAGAATCTAAAGTCTCTGATCCCAGACTAAACTAACAGAATTACCTGAATAAACTTCGAAAGCAGTGACAAAGAAGCGCAGCTTGACAAAGACTTCACAATTGTTTCAAGAAGAGAGTAGCTGTAAACTTTTTGGTTGAAACAAAGTTGTGTAAGGCAGTGCAGCAGGATTCTCCGCGCTCGTTAATTGAAAAATACTGGAACTGTGAACGCTTTACCTAACTTACGTAATTAGAAGCGCGGGCGAAAAATTTTGACGTACGCATACATACCTACATATATATATATATATCTGAAATCTCAATTGAACACGACTGAGAGTCAGCTTCGCTCGCTTCGCTCGCTCGCTGAATTAGGTAGATTCTGACCTTAAGAGATCTTCATCAGTTTTGAAGCGCAGTGTTGTATAGATGTAGTATGAAATTTTGTATGATTTTATTCTATAATGACTGAGAGGGTGTGTTCCGGATGTTTTAGGATCAAGTCAAGATTAAGTCATAAATTCAATATCTATTTAAACATGTTCCATAGAAATCACAACCAAATTTTTTGGGTACAATGTGGAAAAACAAAATTGTTTCAAATGTGATCAAGGATGTCGACATTTCCAGTCAGAAAAGTTTGAATTGAAGTTTCAAACTGATTTTTCTTCAAAAGATTCTGATAGAATTATCACCATTAGTGAAGGCAGTTGTGGTGCCTTTGTATATCCACCATTGACAGAACTGGTCAGTAAAATATATGATATTGAAAGTTCAGAGGAACTCAACCATGGCACTGTGACAATAAAAATACATCATGATGCTGATCCGGGAGATGTGCAAAATCTTTGTTTTATTTCATGTGCGGAATCTTTACCCCCGTATCATTTTGAAATTCTCGATGGTGGTCATTTCACTGATAACTATGGACAGATTCAAGTCAATCATTTTTCAAAATTTGCTATTATTTTATGGATGAAACATCGCTTCAAAAGTCTTGTGGCAATGTTCGAGGATTCATATGTGGCATTACTATATTGCAGTTCCAAGTATAACAATTCCAGCTGGAATGCATATGTTGCTATTGTGAAGAACTCTCCAATATTCAAGAGGGACATTAAAGAAGATATAAAAAATGATTATGAAGAAAATATTTATCTAGAGAGCAAGAGTCGAGTTATTTTTGAAGAGGGAATGACTAAAGTTGAGATTATTGCTAATCAAAGGAATGAGAGTGGGTGGGAAATTGATTCCACCACACATCCTTTGATATTCAAGGCTGAAATTGATCAATATTTTGATAGTAGTTCACCTCCATTGATCAAATATAAATTGACTATAAAGTCATGTAAAGATCCATCTGATATAAATATTGTATTTACACTTCGTAATATGAGGCCACCAAAAAATATATTAAAACTTATAAAACGCCTTTCAATCAATGGTAAGTGATGTAACATAACTCATTTCTGTGTGAATAAATAATTTTAGTGAAGCAGTAAGAAAATGATAGCACTAAGAGTGTACTCACTAATTATCGACAGGGGTAATTTTGTCTATTATAATCAAAATTATATAGCTACTAATAGCAACCTAGATGTTTAAACTTGTTTCTGAGGTTTTTACAGCTACATCTTCCTCTGAAAGGTTATACGACTAGGTTAAAACTGCTGCTAAAATACCTGCTGAAGTTGTGATGGGGGGGGGGGGGGGGACGGGTCAGTGAATTAAAACTATGGAGTATTACAACCAAATTTACATGAGTCACCATCTCAAACTACCAACCATGGATATGGGTAATTAAAATCATATCCAAATACCGATTAATTTGAATAATATCTAAACAACCAGATATTTGTTCCAGCTCTATTTTTATTATTATCTTCATCAAGTCATTGTATTGTAGCTAGTAGTTTATATTAATACTTTTTTATTGGCGAGTGGGTGAAGTGAGTGAGAACTATCATGGATAACATAATTGAGAATTAGGGATATTTGCTTTTTATCGAGCGAGCAAAGTGAGCGAGATACTATTAGGGATGGATATGCAAAATCGGGTATATGTTATATATATATGTATGTATGGATGGTACGTATGCCTCTCAAACAAGCGCACGGGTGCCTTTTTTTCCTACTAAAAACACGGCTTTTCAGGCTTGACACCAGTTTCTTCGGATACTATAGCATTAACCAAGTCTTACTTTAAACTTAGGCTCAAAATTGTGAGAGGATTCCTGCAAAAACTCTTGTTTTTCAAGTAACAAGTTAAACTTTAAACTATCCCAAACCAGTACTAAATGCTAATTACATTTTTTGTGGTCAGTACATAGTTAATGTGGGTCTGGCCTCCGACAGGAAGAAAACAAGATGGAGAAAGAAGTGAGGGAAGAAGAGTTGAAGACTGGACTGAATAGATAGCCAGCAATCTGTTTCATTGATTCTGTTCGTACACATGTGTTGTTTCTTTTTGTGTGTGCGTGTGTTACATAGCTTATAGTGGGAGTGGTCATTATTTATTGCATTTATGTTTAATTCATCCATGTATGTGCGTGTGCTGGCCTATAGAACTCTTGGCCACGCATGCGTCAAGCAGTCTGTTCTGATAATCTAGTTTGGATAAAACTGACTTAGGTGTCTCTTGCCTGCATGTCTGTACGGGCCCAGTGACTTCCGCATAAAGGTGCTGGTGAGCTCAAACGACCTCCAGGTTACAAGTTGGGGAGACTTCAAAGGCCTCCGACGACTGCGGAACTCCACTTAAGTAAACATACTTTGAACCCATAAAGCAAATTGTCATAAAAAACATAAATAAAAAAATTAGAAAAGAGAAATGCTAACTAACTCAGGGAGGTATTGCTAAAAATATCATCTTTCATACATCTCAATCTATTAAAGAAGAAAGTGGACAATTACAAAATTAAAAAAAATTCTACTGTTTAAGTGAAATGCACTATATGTGTGTGAAGTTGTTGTGCATTATAATGATTGCATAGCTAAGAATTACACTAAGTAAACATTTGACTAACAATTATGTATGAACTGCCTTGTATATCTTTTATAGCTACCAGCTGTAAGTTTGAGTACAGCAAAAAAAACTGCAGCAATTCCTTAGAAATGTTTTTTTTTGTTTCAAGTCAAACAGATGTGGTGAGTGGTTTCTATGGCATTAAAACTAAACACAATATAATAAAGCTCGGTCGTTTTTTGTTGTTGTTGTTTTTTGTAGCTGGAGCAGTGCGTTTTGTCTAAAACTATTTGTAATTTCAATAGTCAGAATTTCAATAGTCAGAATGGCACATTTTCTGCTGCTAAACTCGGCAAAATTGAGGTAAAAAAGTAATGTCGTATTTGTTAGCTAAAGTACAGGGTCAATACTTGTAACTACTGTTTTAGGACAATGGACTGAACGATGCCTTACTAAACTAGAGGAATAGGATCTAAATTACTACTTCAAGCTAACTAAATAAATACAGCTTTTTTGCTACTTGTGCATGCATGTTTGTGAAAGCAAGGATCATTTCTGTACCTGATAAATTTAGCTACGTGTAGTTTAAATTACTGGTGCACAATGGCTCACTCACCATTTTGCTGAAGCATACCACTAGTTTTAATATTATAGTATTGATAGCATAATAAACAAAATAAATAGAATTGCGGCTCTGAGGAGCCTTCCTACGTTACTATGAAAGTGAGAAAACTAAAATGATGCAATTATTTGGTAATTATGTGGTTTTTGCTTGGGGCATAAGTTTGTATTATGGAGAAAACAGGAGTGATGTACAAGATTCCTTGTGAGATAAATTGTTATATTAGAGATACTGGAAGTCTTCATCTGTTGGATACAAGAGTTTAAGTATACTATTCATTGTAGAATACCAATCACTAATATAAGCCTTGCTCGAAAAATCCTTCTTTTCAATGCTTTTCTCCATTTTCTTTGTTGTTTGTATGAACAAAACCAACTGGTATTAACCTTCCATTATACATTTAACTTGATAGCTAGAATTCCAGAACTTCTAGTGATGTATCCTGCGGATAATTCTATCAATGATATGATGCTCCAAATATTATTAAAATTATTGTGTATCGAAACTTTGAACTTTAATAATTCATGTTGATTTTGTTTAATAGGCATGTTTAGGTGTGAAGAAGAGTTTGGCATGTCCCAGATTTCTGATCTATAGAGAATTTTAACAGTTTTCTGTAGGCTCCACCACAGTTCAGATTGCAGATAAATGTGATACCACAATTCTGAATTATTGAATTATTAAGTGTTTAATCAAACCCCTACTGATCATCTTCCATATTGTCTTAACCTTAGCTAGTTAATCTAAAGACGTATTTTGGGGTCAGTATGACCTTGCATTGAACTAGTGGACTTGATTTACAAATATAGTTTTGTTGAGTTATGTGGAACTTGTTATTGATGTTTCTGTTAATAATAGGATGAAATCACTGATGAGAGATCTTATCATTAGGGCAGCTTGTAAATTACTTAACAGTCATAATTACATCCATCAGAAATGACAACAACAATAATATTTGCACTACGCTTGTTTCATTTACAACACCATGCATTAGCAACGTAAGGTAAAACTACTTCAAACCTGAGCTGAGATAAAAGTATGTGAAAGAACACCTATAGGTAACAAGAACGTGTCAATATTTTAATTTCACTTAATTAAATGGGAAATATAATAGTAATACTGTTGAGCTATAAAAGTGTTGGCTATAGCTCCTTTTCATCACACTTGTTGGCGAGCGAATGAAGCGAGCGAGACGCTCTTAGCGGTAATACAATTAAAAATCGGGGATGTTTGTGTGGACATACATATGTCATTTTGTACTTTGACCCTCATGGTATTTTTGTGTTTGCTCCGTGTTCGACACCGTCCCAAACTTCACTAGAAGGAATCCTCCGGTTTAGCGATCATTACCCATATCACCCTAGAAAGTGAATTATTTACCGATATGAATTACGTATATACGTAATTTAAAAACTTGACTTTATTTAGTAGCTTGAGTGTTAGTAGTTAAAATCAATCATTTAACAATAGTGTAGTTTAAGGCTCGCTCGCCATTTGTGCTCAAGCACACTACTAGTTTAAGTACTAACTTTTTTAAATGTCATGTGTAATTATGGGCTAAACCCCTCTCTAGTTCAGCTTTTCTAATGGAGTTTAATGACATGGATACAGGTAAAATGATTTTTAATGGATTATGTCATATAGTAATTAAATTTATGACCCAAATCTTCACTAAAATTAATTCATATTTCATATGAGTAATTATATTGTTCAAAATAATTATATGGCATTGATACATGCAGATGAGGCAAGTACTATGAATGAAGAAGATGCGTTAATTGGGGGTGAGTTTTTTTATTCATGTCTGATACAATGTATATATTGCACACACACATATAAACAGTAATTATTAGATAAGATAGACAGGCAGATATAATGGATATTATGATCAAATTAATTTTAAGAGCCAGTTTCTTATACAGTGTTACTGAAGAACAATTCACCTTTGTAAAAGCATGAAATATAGTACACATGTAAGTAATGAATAACAAACTATTTCAATTACTGGGCAACTCTGATGACCTTTGGTAACCTCTAGGTGCTAATTAACAAACCTATGGGAAAGTTATCTTATTCATCAAAGTCTTCCTGATTAAATGGGTTTTGTTAGGTATCAAAATAAAGCCCTTTTCATAAGGAGTGAAATATAATTAAAAACATAATCCTATGATAAGTTTTATACTTAATACAACTAGCCACAATACTATATGTAGTGTTACGAGGAGATAAGGAAAATGTGGAAAGCAGTCATATTTGGTATCAAGTGAAATTGCTAACAGTAAAAAAAATGTTTGGTGTGAGTTTAAATATCTATTTTATTCAGTAATTGAAGTTGTCTTTGTAGTCACATACGGTATAGTGTATAGTTTTGTGCAGATTAAGGTGAGCAGAATTGACCAATTAGCAAGCCTAACTTGGTTCACAACTCTTCAAGAAACAGACTGTGTTTTGCTAAAACCCTTTTAATATCAATAGATCAGTTATTTTGATTTATTGCTTAATAAATGTAGACAAAGTTATGCAGACTTTAATCTAAACAAAACCACTGTACTATATTATATTATGGGACTACAATAGAGCAATAATTAAAGAACAGAAAAAGCTATTATAAAAATTTACACTGCACACAGCTCCGTGCTGTTAGAACTTCCATTTAATGCAAACATGACAGCTTTCCTCCTGTTTTAATGTAGTACCTTATCTCCTAATATACTATTGTATACATGCATACCAAATTTCATGCTTTTATAAAAAAGTAAACTATTTCTTCACATTTTGTACCTGCATTGCCCCATCAATTGTTGTTCACAAAATATTACACATATTTTTCTGGAGTTTGAAAAATAGTTTGACACATGTAGTTTGCTTGCTGTGAACCAAGCCCATTGCTTGTGTACAAAATGTCAGCATATATTGTATTATCTTCCTATTAAAAGTTGCTTACTGTTGGAGGACATACCTTTAAAAGCAAAGGGACAAAAATAAAACTTTTTTCTTTTTTTTTTGCATCAGCCAACTCACTTGTATTCTAGATACTTTTTCTTAATAATCTTGAATGCTTTTAATACAAATTCTAATACATGCTATTTGGTAAAGGGTTATTAGGTAAAGTTCAACTTGGTATCGTGCTATTGGATAACATTTGATATGGTGACATGTCATTTGGTGAAGTAGCATTGGTTGTATAACTTCTGTTGATTATTTCTCACTAAAGTACAGTGCAACCAGCTTAAAGAGTATTTCTTCTCCTTTTCTGAATATTTTGTTATTATCTCCCAAAGTACAGGTTCTACTAGTTCCAAACTTGGTACAAACATGAAGACATCTCTACTCATCACATCAGCCGGTTGCACTGTACATTGATTAGAATCTTCCCCACAAATTTACTTATGGTGTTACTAATAAATAGTATACTGGTATTGCTTAATGCTTTCAGATCTAGAACTTACTTGTGATGTTACTAATAATAGATTATTTATATAGTAATTTTTCAAATTCAGACCTTGCTTGTGATGGTACTAATAATAGATACCATTATTGTAATTGTTCAGATTTAGATCTCACTTGTGATGCTGTCATGAAAATATTCCATGGTGAAGTGCCTTTCAGTAAAGCTAAAGATCTTGGCATGTACTTGAAGATTCAGCTTGCAATCTTAAAAGATCTCACGTACCAGAAAGAACCTAAAGAAATGATGGTAGCAGTTATTGACCATTGGCTGAGGTGTGGTGAAGATCCATCTTGGACCAAGTTGGCAGAAGCATTGGAGTATTGTGATCATAAGGTTATGGCAGACAAGATACGAAGAGAACATGGAGTAGAAGAAGCATCAAATACCAAGTCTCCAACTACTACAAGTGAGCAGATTTAGTATAAATCGAACGAGGATCACTAAAACAGTAGTGTCAGTCACTTTTTCTTGAAACTATAAAAAAAATTTAATCTAGTTTATTGTCTAATATTTTAATATACCGTATATAATGATGGTAGCAGTTATTGACCATTGGCTGAAGTGTGGTGAAGATCCATCTTGGGACAAGTTGGCAGAAGCATTGGAGTATTGTGATCATAAGGCTATGGCAGAAAAGATACGAAGAGAACATGGAGTAGAAGAAGCATCAAATACCAAGTCTCCAACTACTACAAGTGAGCAGATGTGGTTTATCAAATGTGACTAAAACATAAATGTCAGTCACTTTTTCTTAATCCATAAAAAAAATTAATCTAGTTTATTGTCATATATTTAAATATACAGTTGATAATAAAAATATGCTTGTTTTTTGCACTGTTAAACTGGTGTAGCACGGTGAAACTATTGCCATAGTTTATGCAGATTTTATCGAAATTGGGAGGATACCACAATCACTCCATTTTGGCAAAATTTAACATCATTTTCGTATAAATCAATCAATAAAATAGTTAGATTGTTTGCGTATATGTTAAAAATTAACATGCCTATCTTTTGTAAATGATTCCAGGTCCTCCAGACTTTTTCTCACCCAAACTTTCACATAATGTACAGCACTGACAAAATATAAAGAATCTTTTACTTTAGATACATAACAATCAAAACAAGAAGATACTGAACAAGAAATATGTTTCAGTTACTTAACTTGTCACTGATAACACAGAATTAATACTCACATTTTATTAGCTATAAAGTTAATAGCCTCAACACTTGTTTTTCTCTTTGATTATTGGTTAAATATTATGTTTGGCTTGTATTTTTGTTTGGCTTTTATTTTTCAAATGTCACTTTATAACTGTAATACAGGCTTTTTATATATGTAATACATCACTTTTTAATGACACTAAGATCATTGGTAGATATCCTGGCTAAGGTAGAATAGGAAAATAACTGTAAACATCTTTTAAAAAGCTAATGACACCATTGTATGTTTTCTAGAAAGCAAAGGCCGTCTCCTCAATTCTAAATATGGTGTCAAGTTAGGGTGTCAGGAGTAGATGGTAGAGCTAGCACCAGAATTCATGCTGACAGTTACTACAAACTCTGCTATAAGCTTCTTCCCCAGTTTCATACACTAGGCTAAGAATATATCTTTATCAAATATCAAAGTTACCATTCAACTAGTCAAACCATCAGGATTCCAACTTACCTAGATTATCGTGAACCAAAGTAAGAACTGAACAGAATAAAAAGACTGGCCAATATTATATAGAACCAGTGAATGTGAGGTGAATAGAAGTATACATGGGAATGTGAAGTGAATAGAAGTGTACATGGGAATGTGAAGTGAATAGAAGTGTACATGGGAATGGGAATTGAACAAATGCGTAATTTTACCATTAATTGAGTGGTGATGTAAGCACAATAGAAGTTAAATCAAACATAGTTTGCCTGACTGAGTAAAGTAACTTAGTTATGTAAGGGAATGAATATAAGTGCATGCACATGGTTTATGAATGACAATTCTCTGTTGTGCCATGCCTTAGGCTCAGGTCAAACAATTCCACTTGATTCTGGAACTGTTATCGAGTCCTCACCATTTGGTAAGTTGAAAATTTGAACTAGCTATTAGCTTTATGATTAACTGTATTAATGTATTTTATTGTTTGTCAATGAGAGAAATTTGTTCACTTATGAATAATAAAATTTGTTATAACCAAGAGAAATTCATATCGGCATTATAACTAGTGATGTGCTTGAGCACAAATGGCGAGTGAGCCTAAAACTACACTGTAAATGATTGATTTTAACAGTACCATAGTAACCACTCGCAGCAACTCTTTGAATTGAACTAAACATTTTCTATGTTATAATCGTTAGCTAAGTAGTAGTTGTAACGCACAATACTTTCACACAACTGGACGTATCGACACTAGACTTACCTTCATGGTTAATCTAGTGGACAATGAATTTTCAAGTAAATACTGCTGCTGCATAAGGCTTATAAGTATGACAAATACCACTGCCACTAATTCGAACTCCAGTAAGTTTTTGAGTCTTCCAGAAGATTTTTAGGAACTCCAGACCTACCCGGTCCTTCCTTTATTATTCCAAAGTAATATTTTGGAAAAACAAATGTAGTTTTGAGGTCTTTCCAGTATTGTTGGTCTGCAAAATGGCCATTTTTGAGGAATCTACCCATTCTTTGCCACACATGCTTGAAAATGTTTGAAGAAAGTACAGCTATGAAGGCCACAAAAGGTTGATTCAGTCTTTTAAGTGTATGTCCAAGTATCTTATTAGCTATACAATATATTCACTCTACACAATAGCTATAACTTCAATTTAACATTATTATTTGGTATGAACCTACTGATTGTTATAAAAATCGTTTTATTTGTAATATAATAAATAATAGCTTGTACTGACTTTTTTTGGAGTGATTATAGTGGCACTTGAAATTATTAAATAACCAGAGCATAGAATTAAACTCTTTGGTTTATTTAATAGAAAACCACTATATTGTAATGAGTTGGGTTTGGTTAGGTGGTTGTGTTCATAGTGGCCACATCAATACGATCTGGCTTCCTACTCACCTGGAAATGGCAATAACAATATCTGTCTGTAACTTCAGTGTGCAAATACTTTTTAGCTTACCGCACTCTTGGAGAAGAGGACAATATCCTGTGGCATTCTATAATGGTGTTTGGTGGAGGAGTCCAGCTAACTTCTTGATTGATACTGCTTTATTGTAGGCTGACATCTTTGGTCAAGTTTTGAAGGCTTTCTTGTCTGTCTAATACTAAGGAACATAGCATGCATAAACTAACATATGAATATACAAGAAGACAAGCTAATGAACCGATACTTGCAATACATATGTTGCGTGTTCTCTGGTGTGTGGTGGAGAGATTCATCACACAATTACAGTCCCTTGTTCTTGAGAGAACAAGTGAATGAAGTAACTCCTGATTATTTAGAAGACAGTATTGTCTACTGAATCTTCTTTCTCAGGAATTTCTGTTTCAGTATTTATGGAGTAAATTCATTAAGAGATAAATGATATATTTAGCACAACTTAATTTCGCTCAAATATGGTTTTCTGCTGCATATATACAACATTCTGTCGAAGAGGATAAAGAGCTTACTTTTGCTGTGGGTCATAACACTAAACTTTTCATGTCACCCTGTACTGACTTCACAATGATACTTTTCTGTTCTCAGGAAGTGATAGGAGACACTTTTCACGCTGTAGAGATTGAAGGCATGGTACAATTCACCGATAGGGATTGCTGATACTGACAGGGTTTTTTAGTAGAGGCACTGCTTTTAGATTACTGGCTTGCTAGCTAGTTATCCCATCCATAGCTACACAATGGAACTCAACGTGAAGCTCAAATCAGACCAATAAGGCCTGTAAACCTGCACGTGTCCTGCTCAATTCTCTGACAAGTTTTGTTAATGAATGAGCATTTACTAGAGCACATGGTTTAGTGAAGTGTGAATTTGTAAAGAGCGATATGGTAAAGTACAATTAGGTCACATGTTATTTAGAAAAGTGTTAAAGGGTAACTGTGGTGGAAAATATTTTTCCGCAAATATCATGAAAAATACTCTCATATCAAGTATAAACATGCCCCAAGGTTATATAACTCAAAAGTGAGTGGTTGCTTCACAATGGCACCATTCTTTGCAACTATTTAGCTTCCTTAAAATTTACTTCCTGTTGTGACGGGGGCTCATAATGACGCATAAGGAGGTTTCCGGTCCAGGCTTTTTAGGCTTGAACTGTGAATTCTGACAATACAAAGAGTGATCCTGGCAGTTACAGTAGTAATGGAGTAGTTTCAGCAGCCATAGCTGTTCAGAAATCTTGAGTTGGAGCATAAACTACTTAATTAGAGTCTAGTCAGAAATTATATTGTGGTAGCTTTACTGAATCCTAGATAAAGCACATTTATCAGAGTAACTAGCTATCTCCTGCAAATATGCTGATTATGTCTGCTGGTTCATACATAGCTAAACTTCATGATCACAAGTTCTTCAAGATTAAAAAAGGTTGTTTATGCTCCAACTCAAGGTTTCTGAACAGCTATGGCTGCTGGGAGTAATTTTGATATTTACGGAAATATTTTATTTCCACGACAGTTATCCTTTGATTAATAAAGTGTTATTTGACTATAATGTGATATGGTAACATGTAATTTGGTAAAGTGGGGTTGGTTGTATTTGCTCTTGTTAATTATTCATCACTAAAGTGCATGTATTAGAATCTTCTCTGTCAACTTTACTGCAGAGTCAGAGGTTAGACACAGAGTTCCTCCTTCTCAGACTACAAGGTCAGTTTAATGTTTCTTTGTTTTTTGTTGTTTTAAATTTTTTGTTTTGTTGGGTATGCTGTGATAGTGTTTTAATCCTACGGCTCGTACCCTAACAGAACCCACCATTACTTTCTTTGCTGCCACTAACCCCTGGCAGCAAGCCCCGGATTACCCTATGATTGCCTGCCACTCTAGAACTCAACTTACCTCTTCCTCACAACCCTGCTCCTGCTCAATCCTGGACCGCAGCTTCAGTAGCTGAGTTGTTTGGCACAGGTAGGGCCGGAAACCCTGCCCCCAAATCGGCTTGGGCCGGCTGGGGCATAATTAATGGGGTGGGGCAAGCCCCTTTAATTCCGGCACCCACGTTTTCATGGTAAAACAGACTAGCTGTTCACCGGAGGTTAAAATAAAATAAATAGAACATAAACCCCCCCTCTCCCCTCCCAGCCCGTACCCGCAGGGGGTGTGTGGGTGGGTGGGAAGTTCAGTTTTGTTCACGCTTCTACCTCTCGTGGCAGCGATGGATGCACTTACACGTACGTGTACACTATTTATGACTCACCTACCGCACGAGGCCCATGCTGCCATGCGCGGCCATATGCCTTACCCGACCCCTTACTATGGGTACTCCGCCTGGTATTAACCCCGCCTAGCCTGCTGCTAAGCTGCCATTAATCCTACGGCTCGTACCCTAACAGAACCCACCATTACTTTCTTTGCTGCCACTAACCCCTGGCAGCAAGTCCCGGATTACCCTATGATTGCCCGCCACTCTAGAACTCAACTTACCTCTTCCTCACGACCCTGCTCGTGCTCAATCCTGGACCGCAGCTTCAGTAGCTGAGTTGTTTGGCACAGGTAGGGCCGGAAACCCCGGCCCCAAATCGGCTTGGGCCGGCTGGGGCATAATTAATGGGGTGGGGCAAGCCCCTTTAATTCCGCCAGAGGAGGAACGACCACCCGCCCCAGGCCCAGACCAAGACAGATAAGGGGGGGGGGGGGAGAGAAATTCAAATATTAAATTGAATAACGTCACACACACACAACGTAAAACATAGTATCAACAATGTTAACATATTCTAGCTGTATAGGATGCCAGTTGCTCTCTAGGGATTTTTATATAGTCCAGGTACACAAGGCTCTTCCACCTGCCTAATGTCCTCACCGTAGAGTCTTCCAGCCCTCTAGCCGCTGCTGTGGTGGCTGCACCTATGCGGAAGCTGTGCCCTCAGTAGTGACCTGGGTCAACCCCCGCCCTGTCCAGCACATCTTTCACAGCTGAAACCAGACGCTGCCTCATGAGTGACCTACCGTCGCTAAAACGAAAAAGGGGGCCCTCGCCTTTTCCCCTCGCTACCAAGTATGCCAGCATGGCCGAGACAGGGCAAAGGTCAGAAGCCACTGCCGATAAATAACGAGACGCCCAGGCGGAAGGGGTCAGTCTTAGATGCCTTTATGCGCACTTCAAGACTTGATGGACAGGCAGGATTGTCCACTAGCACATCGCCCCACGATAGGTGGCTCGATGGGTCGTATCCCTCCTCTGACGACACAGTCAACTCTCCAATCCGCATAAATCTGAAGTAGGCCAAGCAGCATGCAGCCCATAACATCATCACATCTGTCTCAAGTGCCCTGGGGTCCCACACGCCCTTGATCTGGGCAGGGGGAGGGAAACAGACAGCACAGACACAGATTCAGAAGAAATGAATAAGAACAACTCACAAACCTGGAGTCTCGGCCTATATAGAATGCTGAGACTCCTCCCAGCTAATTACTATCTAGCTATGTGTGGCTATCTGATTGGTTAGACTTCCCGCTCAAACGCACACATGTACATCCTACTACAAGCACTAATGATACATACCTTATACGCACACATTCCACAATGAACTGCTAACTAGCTCAGTTCCCAGTTCCCACGGCACACCCTCCTGGGTGGGCCGGTCTTGATCTTCAGGAAGTGGGTCGCCCCACAGGTGTAGTTCTGTGTGGGTGTAATCAGGTCAAAATATACAATGTCCTATTATTCATTTCACAAACTTGGCACCTATGAGATGAGTACTTAGGAAAGTTTTTCAGATTATGTCTAAAATTGGTCAATTTCTTGTTCTCTAAAATTGCTGCACTGCACTCTGTTCACTCCTTCATAGACAGTGAAAAAGTTTTTTGGTGCCAAAATCAGGAATATGGAAGTTTAACTTCAGCTTTCAAATTTATTCGTTCTAATAGCCAATATTGTTAATTAAAACTTAATCCAACGTTTCAACTTCGGCAAAAAGTCGAAACATCGGGTTAAGTTTTTCAGTCGAAACATCGTGTTGTGTTTTAATTAACAACATTGGCCGTTAGATCAAGAAAAATTGCTATTATTATGTATTTAATTGCTATGCAAATACTTTGAACATACTAAAGTGCTGTACTTGCTAGTTACATCACATATTATCTGGTATCAAACTCACACTGTGGCCTCCTATCAAATTCTTTGATCTGTAATTCTCCCTCTCTCTTCCAAAACTTCCCCTCCCCCTGCCCAGATAATATTGACTGTTACAATGACTATTAATTAAGTAAATGGTGTCCATACTAGCAACTTTCTGATCCACTTTACTTCCATCATAACTAGATTACCAGGGACAAACTCGCTAGGTATAACAGTCACAGTAGCTCCAGAGTCCAAGATCCTGGGAAGCTCCATCTCTTCAATGCAGCCCAACACCATTGACCACCATTGACTCACTTTCTCCCAGAACAAATTTCCTTCAATACTCGTCCAGAACTGTAAGGCCTTCCGAAGTTGCTCTTTGCTGTTAATCATTATTTCATCCAAGATTTCTGTCTATGACCTGAGAGATGTCTTGCCATGGCAATAATGATTTTAATAATGGCTTTATTCAATCGCTTTGTTGACTGAATAAACTGAGCCACAGACATGTCCTTGGTGTCCACAGACATGTCCTTGGTGTCCACAGACATGTCCTTGGTGTCCACAGACATGTCCTTGGTGTCCACAGACAAGTCCTTGGTTTCCACAGACTTCAACTCCAGTAGTTTTATACCAGCAGCTGTAGGAGTCCGCCTCATGTGATCCAGCAGCCAATCTCTGACATAAAAAAAAGGTTGAAGACTCATCCACCATGAGGTCCCCAATCAAATCACAATAATCAATTGGCAGCCTTGAGTTAAGAGCTGCTTTCCAATTCCATCTTTGCTTGAATTATATTTCATTTTCAAGTAATTGAGCAATGCTTACTAGAGATATTTACCAGCAATGGCTTGGAGTGCAAGGGTAGTCAGGCTGGTTAATGTGAGCGATGCTCTGACTCTACCAATCAATCAGACTTTTCCTCACTTATCCCGTAATGCCTGTACCGAGTGTGCACCTGAGTAACTGCAGCAAAAACCCTCCCAAGGTAGTCACCACCAACTCAGAGAAAAAATAGTCTTTTCAAACTTGACTTATACAGAACACTGAATAAAATGAGAAAAGTGAATGGTTAAAACTAGTAGGGGAGTAGTAGCATGACATCATGACAACGACTTGAGTGGCCTAAGAATGAACAT
>WLWD01004722.1_pt1 | contig 26788 bp, 12 predicted proteins | sample 6712731 | NCBI WGS metagenome assembly WLWD01 (sample SAMN12718690, study PRJNA576275) | sponge metagenome | isolation source: marine sponge | host: Mycale hentscheli | place: New Zealand: South Island, Marlborough, Capsize Point | collected 2014-11-01 | reverse complement strand
AATAATAATAATAATAATAATAATAATAACAATGTTACCTTTAGGTAGTAGTGTTATCTCGTGGCTGTATTGCACAAGCCCATTACCATAATAATTGCAAATTCTGAGCATCTTCACTTGCTGCTCTCTTGTACATAGAGTTTGTCCTTCATGCACCCATCATATCACATTTCATCTCTTTTAATTCTCTTTGTTATATAGTGGTTGTAAAGTTATAATAATAATAATAATAATAATAATAATAATAACAATGTTACCTTTAGGTAGTAGTGTTATCTCGTGGCTGTATTGCACAAGCCCATTACCATAATAATTGCAAATTCTGAGCATCTTCACTTGCTGCTCTCTTGTACATAGAGTTTGTCCTTCATGCACCCATCATATCACATTTCATCTCTTTTAATTCTCTTTGTTATATAGTGGTTGTAAAGTTATAATAATAATAATAATAATAATAATAATAATAATAATAACAATGTTACCTTTAGGTACAATGTTACCTTTAGGTACATAGTGTTATCTCGTGGCTGTATTGCACAAGCCCATTACCACAGTAGATATAGCACCGGAGCCTGGCCTGGGTACCTGTTTCAGGGTTTTTACAGCTACCTTTACTCTAGTGGAGCCTACCCAGCCAGGTTAGAGCAGCTGCTTAATATCCTAATATCCCAGCTGGATATTATATAGAATTGTTTACTGCTTTGAATTCTTTTGTGGGTGCAGTTAAAACTCAAAACTTACTGGAGCTCCTTTTCTATTCAAGTTAGTGGCTGGCTGTGGTAAGTTAATTTAGTTATAGTATATATAAGCCCTACACAACAGTATTTTACTTGAACATTCATTACTAATGATAAATATAAGTTGTGCATAGGTATGTTCAGTTGTGTGAAAGTATTGTGCGTTACAACTACTATAGAATATCACAAAGATAACATATAAATGACTTGACTTGCTATTCTTTGTTGTTGTTGTTTTTTCACTTCAAACAGTTGTGGGGAGTTGTTACTATGGCATTGGATCCTCTTTACTATAAATACGTAATTTAAAAACTCGACTTTTTTTAGTAGCTTGAGTATTAGAACTATAAATCAATCATTAAACAATAGTGTAGTCTAGGCTCCCATTTGTGCTCAAGCACATCACAAGTGTAGTAACAATACTGTAGTTTTATGTTACCTAACCAGGGCAAGCTCGCCCAATATTTGTGCTCAAGCACACTACTAGTATATGCATATGAATGGTATATTTTAAGCTTGAACCCATTTTCTTCTGATTCTACGGCCTTACTTGAAACTTGGGCTCCAAATTCGGAGATAATTCCTGCAGAACGCTTGTTTTTCAAATCCCAAAAGTTACTGCGACTGGTTATTATGACATTGAAAACCCTTTACCAGACATTCTTTCAAAACTTCTTCGCTTTTTTGAGGCTGCTAAATGCCGCTTGTTGGCTGTCAAGTGTCACTGGTGTGCCAGCTTGAGCACATATCAAGCGAGTCTGCCTAGTTATGTAACATAAAACTACAGTATTGTTACTACAGTCGGACCTTGTTCAACGGACCTTCCGATAAATGGAAAACCACGATACAGCAGACTAACACAAAACTAGGAATGGATTTCCTATTGAAAATTGTATATTAAGAGGTTCTGAGATGCAGACCTTCTGAGTTTTTGACTACGGACAGAACAGAATTCCCACTATTGCTTATACACCATACAAAAAGTGCTTCGGACATTCTTAGACACATATCAAAATTTACTATGTACATAAGCATGCTATTTTAGCGACTCCTTTTTTTGCTCTTGCTTCTTGCTCTTACTTCCCAAAATGAAATTCAGTTACTCACATACTTTTAACCTCCGTTAAATAGCTCCATGAAAAGGAATCCAGCTTGAATCAACTGGATGAGTGAGAAGATGAAAATGATGATGACTACCCATTTGTATTTTGAAGAGCTTTAGAGAATTAATTGGAAAATGTAAGCTCATATTTGGGATTTCATTGCTGTTTACTTTAATTATTTTGGTAGCTTTTACCCACCTAGTGAAGTGTTAGTTATTTGCCTCTGAATAATGGAGTGATATCAAAATGTATTGGACAATTCTTGCCTTTCAGTGGATGCTGACGTGGATTCCTATGGACTGCATAATTTGCATATGACGGCTGAGAAAAATATTGCATTCAGATCTGTTTCCAGATCGATTTTTAGGCTAGACTTACCCAATGATAATTCTATATATCATAGTCTTGAGTTTGTACTCACTCACACCAACTATGATGATGATAATAAATAATAATAATAATAATAATAATAATAATAATAATAATAATAATAATAATAATGTAAAACCACTTCTGTTTTCATGTTTAGAACTTTTCTGAGCATGTATGCACATCTTGTTGCAAAGAGGTGACCTTCAAAGTTGTATGCAGAGGGAGATATTGTGCACGGTGAGGTGATGGTGACTCCTAGTCAACTCTTACTATTATCTATAATGCAATTTGATAAGACTCGATATTTACTTTATTGTGCTAAGTGTTTAAAACAGTTCATTCCTATCTCATTGTAAAACTCTCTTCCTTAGTTCATCAATAATTGTGTGATTGAAATGATAGCCTGGGCTGTATACAGGAAATGAATCCAGAAGGGGTTAAAAACTTTCTGCAATATGTCAAGGAAGAGAAAAGAACTTGAATAATTTTGTTTTGTTGTCACCACATGACTAGTTTTGAAGCACCATTGAAAACTCAATATTGATTGTTTCAAAGGGCACACAGTGTATATGCTTTTCTGAGCAAATGTATCTATAATATATGATGTGTGACGTAAAATTGAGAGTTAACGGCTATCAGGGCCTCAAATAAATGGTGGAAGTAAGTAACAAATAAGAGTAACAACAACCTTCATTAGAACTTATTTACCGCATTATTATTTCAATTCCTTGTTCAAGACTTGTTTGCGCAAACCAGAACAGATTTGAAGGTAAGAATCGTCTGTCAATAAAACTTCGTTAGCGTCCGCATGCGTGTATCGGCAGTCGCTACCTATAAAAGCGGAGAGCGTACTTAGAGACTTCGCAGTACGAAGACGCTTTTCTTTTAGTTGTTTGTTTCTCACATTCCTTATGGTAATTCCGTACTGTACACTTATTTATTGAGGTGAGCTTGAAATACAATTAATGTTTATGATTATGTTAGCTAGACATATAAGTAATGAAAACGTTAAAAAAAATGTATATTATTATAGATATGTAAAAGTGACCTTATCATTGTACATGTTTAATATTTTTTGGGAAAACTGACGATCATACAATAAAAAAACACCAAACGAATTGACTGCTGTGCTAAATAGTTTCATTTGGCGTAGCGGCTTGGTAAAAGATTCAAATCTAACTTGACAAATACTTGGTAGCACTTTCTAAAATTATTTTTTTTCTAGCTAGTTGGTAAAAGTTAGCATATCATGTGGACTTAATAAACACTGTGATTATTGAAAAAATTGCTAATAAATAAAAGCAATATTTTGTTTTTGCTTTTTGTTTTTGCTGATGTGCTTATTCTGACAGATCTGTGACCTTATTCAACCAAATAATACCTAGTGATTCTTTAGAAAAACCCACAATAGTATCCCCATTTTAAATTTCATCTGTGAAAAAATTTAAAACAAGCTGGTTTCAACTGATTTGTGTAGGTATGGATATCAGGATTTACCAAAAAAAAGCTAGGTGCGATAGGGGGTGGGGAATTTACCTTATAAGGTCATTAACCCTGGCCTATTGCATATAAAATTGTATCTCAGCAACGGAAGATGTCAGGGGGGTGATCCAGGCGTCAAAATGTACGGAATTACCCAAGGAGGAGCCAAAAAATACAATTGGACATAAAAGACCAAACCTTGACTTCCAAATAAGGTCAAAGGTCAAGTATCATTGAAATGACGTCTTTATATCCCACAATGTCAAAGAATCTGATTATAACTTTTACTATGACTAAGTACATGTAATGTCCATTTCCTCCTCATCACTGTCAACCTCCTCCACACCCACTCCATTGCTACAGTGTCCACGGCACACACCGCATGCAGACACACATGACATGCCAGCTCTCATGCAGCTGCATTTCATGCTTTGGCACTGCCTCTCCCCTTCCTTCCCAGCAAAAAAATACTGTAAGATCTTGTCAGATCTTACAGGATCAGTAGGATCCTATAAGAATGGACAAGATCCTATTTGTACTAACAAGTTCTTACAAGAACTGATTAAGATTCTGTAAGTTTTGTTAAGAAATAAATTATGTAATATACCTTATAAATTCCTGCAAGTTCTTACAAGAACTGGTTGAGATTATATAAGTTTTGTTATGTGTAAAATCTTACAAATTCCTGTAAGACTAAAGAAAGACATATACATATCCACTGGAGTCACCTAGAAAGTATATCGACTTATTAACAGTCCACACGACATATTTGTAAGTTTAATTCTTTGCTTTTATGACCTGTAGTGGTCTATTGTGTATACTTTTAGAATTCAATCATTTAGACCGTTCCTCTGCCTATATTAATAATTGTAATAGGTAAATTTTCAAGTACATAATTTTAGTTTGTGTGATTCAGATTCCTTCCTCCATTTATGAAAAAGCATCATGTATAAAGAACTGCTATAAATCATCATTGTTTGACTTAAAAGATTATAGGAGTCAAAATGATTACTATGTAAAAAAGAAAAAAAAATGTGAGGTTGAAAAAGTCCAAAATGTGGCAGAAATGGAGAGACAAAAGATACTGAATTAGTGGTGTTTTAACTGGAATGTGGACACACTTCTCAACCAAGTCTGTTGATGAAATTGCTATTAATTTATTAGATAAAGATAGCTTTTTCACCTTAAAGCCAAACAAATTGAACAATTTAGCTGCCTTGTAATCATCTTCACTTAGTGAATGTCGATGTTGTAACTGTGGCATTGCCAGTACCTCTTCATCAGTATTGTCAAAAATAGACACAATGACAATTGGATTACCATTGACTAAGCAAAACTTCTGAATAGACCCTAACCATTCTTCTTTACCACATACTGGTCTATAAAATTTACAAATGGAGTTATTTCTAGAGTTGTGCTTGCTTGCTACTGAATAAGTTACACCATCTTGCCTGTACCTAGGGAAAACTGGAACTATGTGGTTTTCAATGGAAAACCCTGCTTCCTGCACAGCCTTTATTTCATCTACACACAGATTTTTGTTTGTTACTTTCCCCAAAACATCAGATCTCCTATCTACCTTTCCAGTGACTCTGTTGAGAAAGTCCACTGATTGAGAATTCTCGTTCTTGTCCAGTCTATCCTTGAGAAGAGGCAGAGCTTGTCTCATTCTAACAGACTGAATGAGTTGAGGGAGGACATTCCTTGTTCCATGACAAAGCCCCTTCAGAAATCCATTGAAGTTTTCAAATCCGAACGTCGAATAGCACCACAAGGGTCCCCATCGACGGACAAACTCACACATGTGTATCAAACTATGAAAGTTCAATGAACACATGGTTTGAGGGTACAAAATTGGCATTAATTCATAAAATCTGGCAAGCATGCAATGAACTATTTGTAGGTGCTGTTGAGATATATTGCAGCCAAGTAAAATATGAATGGAACTAACTAGCAATGAGAAGTGATATAGGTAGTCACTGGAAAATCCACTTGCAATAGTACAGGAATAGAATAAATCAAAAGCCAGGCCCGATATTCAGATACTTTCCAATACTTTGAAGTATGTATAGACCTAGGAGTTCGCCGGAATTCATAAGAGGGTTTAATGCGCAACAACGCTTTATCAATTTCTTTCATTTTCCTACCAAGGTAAAATCTGGACTGGTGATGCTTTGTGTCAAACCAAGAATTAAAAAGAGATTTAGTAACTCCTTCCAAAACAGCATGCATGTAGTCTATAGGAACAGCATTGGTAAGGGAAATACTGGATATAATGATCCAATTTTTTTTTCCTCCATAATAATGGTACAAATCTGAGCAGTTTGATACCAAGATCAATAATGTGGGGTATTTAGTTGCTGAGATACTTCATTTTTGAGATTTTGGGCAAGGTCGATGACCTTTTGAACTCTAAAAAGTTTTCCCCGCCCCCGTTTTGACCTAGCTTTTTTTGGTAAATCTGGACACCCAAACCTACCAAAATCAGTTGAAACCAGCTTGTTTTAAAAAAAATTTTCACAGATTGGATCTCAAAATGCTTAATTTTGGGATACTACAAATAGTGTTCGTATTTCTGATGAGCTTTTAGCTACCAGTGTTATGTGTGATTTTCTTATTGTAAGCAGGAGAGTAAAGTGGGTAAATTTATAGAGCAAAAAAATCATCACAATGTTAAGACTTAATCTCACACCGTAACCCCCAACCACCCTTCCCCCCCATCCTTGGATTCGATGTAGTGCAGGAATGGCCACTTAGCAAACCAAGATGCCTTAAAACTACACTGGACTACTTTCTCCCCCCACCCCTTTCCACTCGCCCTATCCCCAAAATCCATTGAGTTTCTGGGAGTGGCATTGCTTGGCTACATATGCGACAGAACTTCCATATTCATGTGTGCGTGTTTTGGAAATATTTACTGACATATTTATTGAATCTATTTACTACTTATTAATTCATTTCCTAACATTTAAACTTGATGATGTGATCCTATTAAAAGAATGTTTGATAATGGTATAGTTAATTAACCCACCAGAGACAGGCCAGGACTAATAGTTGATATTCATATATTATTACAGCCCACCTCAATCCATGCAGATTCACTCTTATTTGAATAAGCTACTCCCCATTACGAACAGGATACCTTTACATGTATAATTACCATCTTCCAAGCGGCAGCTATCTCAGTTCTGGTAAACTTTGAAATTGCTCATTTAGCCAATTAATACTTATATCTATCTGTGATATTTTAAGATGCTAAGTAAGCAGCTAATCACCTAGCAAAAATATATTTGTAATTAAATGCAGAATTAATAAATCAGTTCCATTAATTTTGATGAAATATTAAAGCTAGTGAAGTATTTGTGAACTAATTGATTTATGAGCTGTGAACGATCAATAAATTAACTATTTCATTAAATTAACTAGAATGAGTAAATGTATATCCCCACAAAATAATGCCCAGTTCACACTATTACACTACCAAAAAACTAAAAGCTATGAGAATTGTGATAGTGATGGGTAGTCTAGCATATAGCAGATTATCTTCTATGTGCCCGGAAAGACAGTACCAGCAGGATATGCTCAATAGACCACTTCCGTCCCGGCTCATTCAGTGGTTTTATATAACGTGTAAGAAAACCAAAATCCCTTTACTCACTCCAAGGGAAATTATGCGGTGTTTATTGACAGGATTGGTGGTCCTAGCCATTGGCCCGCTCTTGCTGTTTGCCAACTCTACTGCGTCTTGCCATTGCAATGCTACTGGGATCGTCGCGTTCAACATTTCTGTAGAGGGAACCGTTCCGAAAGCAACGGCTACATGCTGTAGTACGAACAGTGAGTATAGACCAGGAGTTAATGTGCTAAGAGAAAACGGTTCCGATCCTCACGTAATCGCCTCCTACTTCAGCGATGGCGACTGCGACGGACTCACTCTAAACCTAACGGAAATTCACTGTACGTATCTGATAGTCTGCGATAGCATAAAGACAGTCAACGGGGACGAAGAACCTTCTAACAACAAAGTTAATGTTAGCTTACAGAACTTTATCTCCTGCACCCATCCCCCATCCAGGATAGAAATAGATGGTCTTCAAAGTTGTCCCTGTATGTATAAGTATTACAGTGAAAATTTAATGATTATGTATTTTAAAATCTCTCATTAGGTCCTCAAAATGACTCTACTTCAGACCCTGTTACTACCAGCACTACCACGGAGAATTCTGAAGAAATGACTACCAGCACTACCAGGGAGAATTCTGAAGAAATGACTACCAGAACCTCAGTTACCATTGTCATCAAATCTGTTACTGACAATGCCACAAGATTGGGCACTGCAACTCCAGTAATAATCGGTGTGTTACTGGTACTATTACTGGTCCTAGTAATAGTTACTATTGTGGTATTGGTGATTCTAAAAATGAGGGGACATGAAACCGCTGTTCAAACTTCACCAGAGGCAGAGGTATACAATAAATCTAAAATATATATATATTTATAAACTCTCTATTTTCAACAGGAACATAATCAACTTCTTAGGATTGCACTTGGCACTGCTCAAGTAGATTCAAACTCTTCACAAGTCAGTGCTTCTCCACCTGAATCTGAGAAAACGCCTGATGTTAAACAGTTTACTGAGACCAAACAATTGGGTATCAGTAATCTTTTAAGTCCAGATTCAACTGACTGTGGCAACCAGATGATTGCTATACAGTGTACAACATATCCACTGGACTCTTGTGCAGCTGTGTTTCAGCCTTCTCTTGGTGAAGTAATTTATGGAGTGCCCAAATTTTCTGAGGGTGCAAGTTGCTTTCCAGAAAATGAGGTTTGAGGATGAAATATAAATTATCATCAAGATAACTTTACCTTCACGAGTAAACTTGGCAACTCAACTAAACTGCACCATAAGGATGAAGCATATACGAAACAATGGAACAGATATTAATTTCATATAGAAAATGTACTTCTATAATGTTTTTATCAAGTTTATTTCTATAACTGTCATTATTGTGGTTGTTGTTGTTGATTTTGGCACAACTACAGTTCAAGTTGTAATTTTTTTTCTCTAAGTTAAAAGGGAAACTACCTGGGAACTACCCTTCCTCAGAATCTGAGGGTAACACAGGAAGTGAATTTGTCTTTACTCATACTAGTCCTAGCACACAAATTAAGAGTGGTGAGGTTATCCAGAGGGGAAGAGGAAGGGAATTGCAATTTGGTGTATGTATACTAATCCTATGTGGCTTTAACCATTTAAAATGAATTCACAATTAGGAGTTCATCCCATGTGAGCTTCACATATGAGGTTCACATAAGTTCCCTATTTACAGTGGGTTGATAACCTTAATCAAACCAAATTAAAATTAAAATTTTGTACAATAGTAAGAGATGCATAATGCAGTTCATTTGGTTTCTTTTGCCATCACATGACCAAATGTTAGGAAGCTGATGCAATACACTGCACTGGTTGAGTTTATGTGAAAGCAGTGAATTGCATTCTTGGAATATCCCAGGGGATTTACAACTAGTGTTGTTTTAGTTAACTAAAACTAAAACCAAAACCCCTTAGTTTTGGGATATTTTTACTTTTGGTAAGAATAACTAAAACTAAGCTGTAGAGAACATGAATCGAAAAACTAAAACTAAATATTTTAGAATACAGTGAATTCGATAATAACTAAAACTACCAGTAGATAGGATGACACAATCTAAAGCTGATCACAACCTCAATATGATATCTGTCTCTTTACAATCAGAACTATAAATGTATTAATACTGCTGTCACAAAGCTAGGTACATCAGCAGAAATTATCACTACAGGTCACTAGCTAAAGCTGGAGTATTGGCCAAATCTAGTTAGTTCAGTTGGTAGTATCCGCCAAGGTCTCAACACCTTCTAAACTCTCAGATTACGGCCAAAAATTGTTAAATATGTATGCGTATTACTGTAAAAGCTAAATAAACAAGTAAATAGTGAGTGCAGATAATAGAGGAAGCACTGCATATGATTTAGAACCCAGGTAAACTGGCTAGCTAACCATATTTTAACTTTGCTTTAGAGAAATTTACGGACTATGAAACATTTTACTATCAAAAGGCTTGCCAATAACAATGACTTACTACAAGATATACTTGCAATTATTGTTCATTAATATAATATATCAAATTCAAAGTAATTTATTATACCTAATGGCATTCATCTTTAGCTATTTCCAATTCCATCACAAATTTATCATTTATTATCTGATACAGCAAACTACTAGGACAGTTTCTCCAGTGCAGCATTAGTTATAGACAATTTTAAACCTACTTTGTACAACCCTGCAGTAGTAGATATTTTAAAAGCATGCAATCAGGTAAAAAAAATTTAACTACACACAAAACATACCTGACAAAATTGACTAGATTGTTTTTATGACACTTTAGAAATAGCAGAAAACCTCCAGGGCACATTTAACTTTCTGTACATTTTCTCAAGGACTACTTTCTTATATTGCACAATCCTAATTGCAATTGAAATGATTCAGCAAGTTTGAATCACATGATGTGACATGTGACTATATAGTTCCATAATCTTACACAAGAAACACACCCATACACAAAAGAAACACACTATGCACTAAAATACTCACAATGTTGTAACCACCAGACAATGTAATCCATAGCACAGTACAAAATTGTGGTGCTTCAACTCATGGAAATGTTTATCTTTCATAAAACAATAAGACATTTTAATGAGCATACTCTCATAAACAAAAGGAGAGCCCCAGCGTTATCATTTAATTAACCTGATCAACTTATTAGAAGGGCTTAAAAAAATAAATTGTTCTTTTTTCATATTGTTAATAAAAACACCAAGATAATTAATATTTATGTACAATATTAATATAAAAATTCAAATAGGAGTAAAATAGACTTGTAAAGTCCTACTGCTATCAATAAGTACATTACTAAAGTAAAATGAGTTTTATTATTATCTTGATTAGCTGTTCTTACAAATTGTCGAGAAAACTTCAATAATGTTTATATTGGCAGATGTGGCCAAGACTAAGAGTTTCTCACCCACATGGACTGTAGTCTTCATTAAGCCAGGTGGGTGTGGCACCTTGATATTTAGAGGCAATATAATGTACCACACTAATTTTTTATAAAATAAAACATATGACCAACAATCGCACTATGTATTCATGCGCATAAAGAAGGTTCATCCTTAAGAATTCGGGTACTGCGATGCCTGCTAGGAATCGACGGCTTCATCTGTATGGCCCTTTCCCAATAGATATGGATTGGGTAACAGAATGTATACTACTTCTGAAATGAGGATTTAGGACTGCTCAAAATATTGAAACCACCATACTAGTCCTTTATCTCATCCCCAAACCACCCTCACAGGTGTTACCACAAATAATATTTGGGTTACATATTCACCTGACACTCCTTTCTCCCTATATACATGCCAACTCAGAAATGTTATGTTAGGCCAAGCCTAAGGAACAAGTTAGAATATAGCTAATAAAGTATACTCAAGCCAGTCTGTCTTGTGGTCAAATTATTGTATAAATCACATTCATTGGTTGTTAAATACACATCACATGACCACGTGGTCACTTAAGTCTGGCTTCCCAATCTGATGCAATAGCTGGCATGAATTGCTGAGAACTTAGTTGCCCAAAACATTCTTGAAATTATTCAAAAATCATTCAGGGTGACACTAGTATTACATATTTAGTCTGCTATTATTATATGTATGTGTATATAATATACATTTTACAATATGCAGACATTCTTCAAATCTCACAACTTTTCAAACTACAAAATAATTGAACAAAATAATAGAAATATACAAGTGAAGTTCTATTCAATTCCTAAGGCACTTAAGCACACCTTGTTTTCCGAAGCTACCAATTCAAATACAAGAAATTAATTCAAATAATACTTACATACTTACCTGAAGAAAACGGAAATGCCTATCCTCTGTCAGTAATAATCACTTCTATCCACAAATTTAAAATAAATTCCAACCACTTGGCTGTTATAATGCTTTAGCCACCAGTCACGTAGCTGCTATTTATACTACACAACTTCCTTCATTTCAGTGATTCAGCAGTTCAATATCTCTTAATGCAACTCTTAGTTCAATATTGATGACTACATCAAATTGATGATCACTTCATTGAAGCCATTGAAGTAGCATTGAAGAAGCATTGTCAGGCCATGGCCGGTTGTGTTGTGTCTTATCTGATGTCCAGATCAATTCATTAAATAAATAGCATGAAGGGAGATAATATTATTGTAAGAAACAATTGTATATCTTAAGCCAGCCACGACTTAACAAATCCAGTGACAGTATATTTTATTGCAGTAAAATTATCAAATTTGACTTGTTATTTGCTCTGACTAAACAATACTATGCCAGGGGCACCTCTTGAAGTGTGTGCCAGGTGATTGACTATGAAAGGATAACTTCTCCCACTTCCCCAACAAGGTAAATTTAAGAATTTCAATGAATTATCTTACATAGTATATTAGTGTAAATTCATTATACTTTTTTTCACAATTTCTTCATTTATGTTTCAAGTCGAATTATACTGTTATGCAGTAAGGTATTGTAGTTCATCCTATTCCAGTGCACGGATTATATTACCATATGTGACCATGTTATGAAGCTGATGCAATACTCTTCACAGCTTGCTAAGCTAAGCTCATGTGAAGCAGTTTACATAACATTCTGAGTATTCCCAAAACAAAGATCAAACTACCTCACTATGACTATGCTGGCATCCACCAGGCCATAAAATGAACTCATCATTATTATAACTAGTTCACATTGTGACCTGTAAAATAAAGTATTAATTGCCTATTTGATGTGACCTGTCATAGTGTGATTAAGCTGCAATCAAATTGTTACTCCATACTGAATGAGTTGTAATTTTAACAGACCATTACTATAAAATTTAGTCGATACTAATTATTTCTGCGTACTTTATGAAAAGGACTTAGCATTGACTAAGAATGCACATACTTCTGGAATGGAGAATGGGATTCTAAGAGACACACCCACAAGCACACAATTCAAAATATTGAAACCGCCATAACTGCTCTTTCATGTTTAAATTTAAACCTGTTTAGAGCCACTTAGCACAACAGCTTAGCAAAACCATAAAAGAAATTGCTCAAGCCAGGCTGTCTCCAGGGTCAAATTTGTAAGAATCCTGTTTGTGTACATTATACTGTCACATGATCACATGATCACATGATTACATGGTCACTTAAGTCTGGCTTCTAATCTGATGCAATAAGAAGTATCAGTTGCTAAGCTTTTAGTTGTCCAAAACATTCTTAAAATTCGTTTTTTTTTATCTAGTATTATAGAGAGTAACCAATTAATACTCTACTTTTATACTATATTATGGGATGCTACAGATATTTAGTTTTACATATGCTAACCAGACATACTGCAATGGCATCACTTTAAAACCCCATAATAATTGTACAGAATTCTGTAAGAAATAATCACTACAAGGGAAGTTTCGTGCAAATCCTAAGTATTAGGCACACCTTGTCTTCTGAAGCTACCAACAGTTTCTAGAATCTTACAGTTCCTTAATTAAGTTTTTATTCATGAACTAAAAATTTAATTAAATTTATTCTTACCTCAACAAAACAGACACACCGTAGACCTTTAGTCTACTGTTCAAAATAATCATTTCAATATGAACTTCTTCTATTGTCCATTTTTACTGCCAACCAAAGACTGCTTTTAAAATGTCTCCAGCTGGCCAGCTGCTGTCTATTTTATACTGCACACCTTTCCTCCTTTTCAGTGACTCAGCAAATCTGAATCTCATGGGAACTCTTCTTCAAAGAAAAGTATTGCATCAACTGAATGATCTCTTCAAGGAGTGTGGTCACATCATGGTTGTGGTTACATTGCGCCATATCTGGTCTTCAAATAAATATAATCTGCTTTAAATGAATATTGTATTGGATAGCCACATCATGAATTCACAAAGTATATTAATCTAAAAAAAATATTTCATTTTTATCGTATGTTGGCTTCGACCTAACAATCTAAACAAGACTGACAAGTACATCTATGTAAAAAATTTATCTTTAAGCTTCTTTGCTTTCTCTTATTATATTTGACACCAACAAATTGCCTTTAAAGATAATTTTTGTATCATTTGGATTTAAAAAAAAGTAAGGTAAATTATTTATTCTTTATGATGTACAAATTATGCCATCTTAGTAAGGCTCCCAATAGTTCATCCATTGTTTGGTGGTTTAACCCTTCATGATGACCTGATGTTTGTTGAGCTGATGTAATACTCCTTACGTTGTTGAGCTAGTGAGAAACAGTTCACAAAACATTCTTAAAAATTCCAAGGGATTATGAAAACCAAAAAGAAAAAAAAAACTGAAGAACTCAGCAACACCAGAATTTTGACTACACAATGGTTAGCTACCTGCCATCCACAAAATGTTATACTCTTAACAATCAGTTCACAGTATTGACTTGTAATAGACAATTATACCAGTTGCCAAGTTTATACCTATCACTTGTGAAATTCCTCTAAAATCAGTATAAATATTCAGGAAGAGACCAACTGTTAGTCAATGTAGATTTGTGTGTGTAATATTCGCACACACACACACTTCCCATCCCATTATGTGTATACCATTACATTTATAGGAACAACCTCACCAATTATCATCAAAGAAGGTACCCAGCCTGTCTGTGATCAGGTAGTTGTAAGCAGTCCCCAAATTACATTTATTATTGTCAATCTAATGATCACATGGTCAGTTATGTCCGGGTTCTGATCTGTGATGTAATAGGTGGCGGCATCAGTTGCTAAAATCTTAACAAACAACATTCTTGAAAAAGTAGCATTCAGTGAGAGAGAACCAATAATAATAATAATAATATAATATCTATATATATTTATAGTATACTATAAATGAACAAGTAGCTATACATGAACAATACTTAATAATAATGTATAATATATATATATATATATAATAGTCACTTCACTGAGTAAATGCCTTCTAAATCACAATTTATATCTGATCGACAAAGCAATGGCTAAATAGAACAAAATCTCAGAAGAAATAATCAATTCTATATGAGAAGTTTCAGAATTCACAAGTGGGCACATGAGGCACCACTGAACTGACTTGTTTTTTAAGCTACCAATCATGTATCAGTTCTAAAGTGTCCTTCACTATATCAATGATTTCAATCTAAAGATCATGTGATAATTTGATATAATCTTTTCATATGGAACTAAAAGTTGCATCCTGATGATATTCAAATTTGCTGAGTCACTGAAAATAAGGAAACCCTTGTAGTATAAAACAGGAGCTACCTGACTGGCTTGAGGCATATATTATATTTGAAGCAGTTTAAAATAGACCCTATGTATGCAAAATTGTCTATGTTAAAATAGCTGTGTCCATTTTTGTTGAGGTAAGTGTGGTCTAAATTTAAGAACTTCATGGAGTTTTGTTAGGAATGATTTACTAACTCTCTGTCTCATCTGATTTCCATATAAATTCATTCTGAATAAAATAGCCGCATTACATATCTCCTGAGTTTCAGTAGGGTAACAATTTAACGATACATTATTGGGAATATTCCAGCTTTAATGTGCATTAATTATTATATGCTAGTTTAGATTCTGTTCATAGAGAATGAATAGACAGTGTAACTAATTTATACCCAGCTCCAGTTGTGTCTGAGTTAAATAATTGTGCAGCTACAGCTTGAACCCCGAGTACAGCCACTGCTATTTCAAGAAGTATCTTTTGCTGTTGCTGTTGTTGTTTCTGTCTTTCTAATTTTTTTCCCTAAGGGTAAATATTAAAATAACAGTTATTTTCTCTGCCTATGACTGTTAAAGCAGAAAAATCGTTATTTTTTATAATAATAATAATAATTATTATTATTATAATTATTATTATTATTATTATTATTATTATTATTATAATTATTATTATTATTTCCACCTAGGATGGCTGAATCCTTAATACAATATTTCAATCTAGCTATGTAATATTCCTGTCAAAAATTCTAGACTGGTTAAATCTAGCTATGTTTACTCTAATGAAGTGTCAAACTGTTCTATAAGAATATTTTTTTACTAAAAATCTATACCATAAAAATTAAATATCCTATCAATAATTATCAATATCATATTTGCCTTATTATTTATTATATTATATCCAGTCCTTTGAATTGTCATATATTTTTTTTTTCACAGTGTATTACACCATAACTCAGTCAAATGCATTCTATAATGACATTCATCTGTGGTGATTTCCAATCTCACCACTTCATTATTTATCTGATGCAATAGCTCATCCATGCAGTAGCTCATCGATGCAGTACTTGGCAAGAGGTACAACCTAACAATACTTTTACACGTGTTCATGGGTTTGCAGGAGAGAAGTATTGTCATTATTTTGACAGTTGAAAGATTTTATTCTGAGATTGAGTATTATATACTGGATCACTTACAACAACAAGATATGCAAGGTTGGACAAAGTAGCTAATATTATGAGAATTAAACAGCATTACTGTCCAATATTATTTAAAAGCTTTTTGTTATTGTTTGTTTGTTTGTTTTTGTTGCTGTTTTTCTTTTTAAGGATAATAGCAAGCTTTATGTCAAAACCGACTACTTCCAATGACATTGCCTGCATGCTGCAAAGTATAAAATGCAATATTAAAATGTGTGGACAGTTTCTGACTCAGTAGAAAGTGGCTACATGTCCCAACCATCCTCTACTGTGGACCAAAACGATAGTTGACTGATTATGTACACTTTTTAACATTGCCACACACTGCACTCTTGTTTATTTTTGGGGTACCCTTAGAAGTTGCCCAAACAACACTTGTCTAACTAACGTTTATTCTACAACTATTCCAACAACTTCTCTGTAACTGTGCACATGTAATTAAAGATAGAAAATAGCAGAGGTCACCTCCACAAATACTCATCACACCATAACAGAATAACTATATTGTTTATCCCCATTGTTCAGAAAGTTTCTCAGAAAAATTTTTTGAGCAAAACTGTTTTTAGAGTTGCAGTGCATTAACTTACCCACTGTTTAGCTGTAGATGTTGAGGACAGCAGATAATCAATATTGCATGTTGATATCCTGCATCAACATCAGGGTTGTGGCAATTACAGGAGTAAAGTAATCAATTACAATTACAATTACTTAAAAATTTTGCTTCTCAATTACAATTTCAATTACCAATTACACCTTTAAGAACTAATTACAACAAATCTGTTAGCAATTACATACAATTACATCACATCGCCTCCTCAGGATAAGTGGTCATGTAATAGGGCCCACAAAATTTGTAATTTTGTTTTAATTCAGCCATGTGCTTTAGAACTGACCCTTTACCAAAGTGGTTTTTGACCCCAACTATACTTGCCAATTACAGGTATGCAATTACAATTACAATTACTGCAGATGGTGTAATGATTACAGCTAATTACAATTACCAATTGCAATTACCACAACACTGATCAACATCACATCTTGTACCAATTCTCAAGTGTTGTCTTTCTCCTCTATTAGCAAACATCCCTCAATATTTTGTGAACGTAAGTGTGATTTATTGTCCCTCTTTTCTTTTATTCGTAATAGGCAGCCATCATTCAATGAACAATATGCAATTGTTGGAGTCTGTTAGTTACATTCATTACATCATCACATAATCTCATAGTCAATTAGCCAATCAGTGGATACGTTTTAGTAAAATTAACCATAAACTATCTGAAATACCTCTAGATCTCTAATCTATTTATCTCCTATATCAACAAGAGAACACCTCAAATGAGCATAAGGTTGATATAGTTCACACATTCACTCCAAACACATTTTAAACATCACTAACGTATTTATGCTCATTTCTTTCTTGATTTTGAATTATAAATTATTCTATAGTAAAGATTACAATGTGAATACAATCTATGCAAATTAAAATTAAATTTACTTGTACGCCTCTCCCTCATCATGTGATGATGATCTAACTTTGTCATATTATTGCGTTCTACCCATTGTCTTTATTCTACTCTACATTTCATCGCAATCATCAATCTATTTCCCACATCGGAAGAACTTTTTAGTCATAATAATGCTTGCGGAAATAATGTTCTGTGTTGGATACAATATCTGAGGACCTAAAATATGTTATCAATAAGTCACTTTTAAACTCAATGGCTAGAGGCACAGGCTGGTTCACAAAGTGTTGGTCTTAACTCTAGAATGTAGCTATGGGATTATATTCATGAATATTGAGATAAAATATGAAAACTTTCAGCAAAAAAGTGTAAATATAATTGGAAAAATTCCAGAATAACAATAAATATAACTAAAACCAAATTGTTTTACTAAAAAAAGAGCAGTGCATTCATCAATAGTAGTATAGTATGTCTCATAAAATAAATGGCTAAGAATTGTATTTGTATGAGTGTCTAAATTGAATACATACTGATGAAATTTGCATGTCACTATTTAATATAATACTTGTATTGGTCACCATTTCCCTGAGAGTAAATATAGAAAAGAAAAAACATGGCAGCCCGAAATCGTAATGTGTCACTACTGCACGCGCTGTAAAATGCGGTTGTCACTATTGCGCGCGCTATAAAATGCACTAAAAAGACTTTTTTTTTTTTTTTTCTTTTTTTTTTTAATACAAGCATGGGAAGGGGGGGGGGGGGCCCCGGGACCTCCCCTAAAACCAAAATTAATCCACCGCGGGCGTCCCGTACAGCATTCGCAGGAGACCCTTCGTTGACTTCAATCGAGGGAAAAAGGGATGAGAAACGCTACTTATACACTGTTGGCCCTACTTTTTAGCATAGCTGGTTTGGCTAATGGATGCTTCTCCTGTAATACTTCTGATATCGAGTCTTGGACGTTTACAGTAAAAAATGGAAGAGCTACTGCCAAGTGTTGTCCAGCAAATGGAGCCAGGGCTGGTTCATTTCTGATGTGGTCGAATGGATCTGACGTCACAGCAGAGAATTACTTTACTGACTCGGAAGGTTGCGATGAAATTACAGTACAATTGCCTGATCAACCCTGTCATATGCAAGTAGTTTGCAGGACGTCTCATCAGCACAAGGAGACAGAGTTGATGGAGGCTAGAGTTGAATTTATTCAATCTTCTTGCTTAAGTTTAACGAATTTAGATCTCCTCAGAGTTTGTTTAAATTGTAAGCTAATTTCTTATTACAAAAATAACTATTCTAAGAATTTACCTATTTATTATCTTAAAATAGGCACACACCAGGGAGAAAGTGGAACAAATTTCTCAACTCAATATCCAACTGAGACTAGTACTACAATTAAAGGCACTACAATTAAAGGCACTACAATTAAAGGCACTACAATTAAAGGCACCACCACTTCCCCTTCAACATCTGCAACAACACTTGCATTTTCTGATCAAAGACATGGTACTGATTACAAGTTGATAGTATATGATGCCTTACCATTCTTTTTATTTGCAGTTGGCTATACTTCAGGATTAGCTGCAGGTGTCTCCCTACTAATGTTCTCAGGCATAGTAATAGCAATAATCATCATCGTGGTGGCATATAATAAGAAGCATAGACAGAACACTGAAATGCATCAACAAGAGCAAGCTGAGGTAAATACAATATATGTTCAACTTTCTAGCGTATTTACATATTGCAATTCATACTGTAGGATGTAGGTCTATTATCTGTAAATGGCATAAGAAGTCTACCTACTGGATCACCTGATCATACTCCTAAAGAATCAGATGTACACTTACAGGGGCCTGTTCAGCCATTCTCAATAAGTATACAAATAGATGATGCCCAACCAATTGAAGATATTCAGGCCAGCCAGCATCAACAAAAAGATAATGCAAATATGAGCTCACAATCAACTGACCACTCTGCAGTAGAACTTATCGAAGATGCTCAGACCAGCCAGCTTCGCTCACAATCAGACGACCAACCTGCAATAGAACTTACTGAGGATGCTCAGATTAGCCAGTTTCAACGAAATGAGATGGCAATTATGAGCTCACAATCAACTGACGAATTTGTGTTAGAACCTGTTCAAGATGCTGTGGCCAGCCAGCGTCTAAAGGCAATGTCAGGTTTGAGCTCACAATCAACTGACCAAATAATTACAAACGTGAAAGCATTTCAAACAATGAATAAATTTGTGTTTGGGGAGTCAAAGGAAACTAAAACACATCGATATGTGACTGAAAAAGACACTGGAAGAATGTTTGGTCGTAGTTTAAGTCACCCATGTCATTAATATAATATTGTACAGTTTTTTTGAGCACCATGTAGTATCATCAAGTATAGATTTTTATATAAACTCAGTCATTCACAGCTGAAACAATTATAATAATAGCAAATATCTCAGTTCTAACAGCCAGTATATCTTCAATTGAAACTTAACCCGAAGTTTTGATCGACTCTTGCCAAGTCCTCTACAGTGGTCAATTAGGTCGTACTCACCGTAGTGATATAATAAACCTAAAATTAACAGCTGAACATGTCTAGTTAAGCTTGAATACAACACGTATCGGCTGTTAGAACTAAGAAAGATGGAGAATCCACTATTTCGTTTGCTGCTAGTGCTTGCTAGTGAGATGGCCTAAATACCAAGACATTGACAATGTAAGGTGCAAATTTCTATCAGACAACTAAGCAGCTGAAGCAATTGAAGAATACTACGGTATCTATAGAGGAATAGTACAAAACAATTTTCTTCATTAATTTCTCATACTAAAGTTAACATTACTTTTTTGAGTGTAAATAAGGCTAGGATGAAAATCTAGAATAGGCAATAATATAAACTATGTTTTTCTGCCACAAAACAAACAACAAAATAATAATATCAGTCCCTACCTTGTCCTCATGACCAAAATAATGAAATGTTAAATGAGCAGCAGACTTATTTTATTCATTTTGGTCCCCATGGCATTTTGTAAACAACCATTCTTGGCTAAGTCCAGGGGGTTCCCCTCAAACAATAATGAATATAATTATATAGTACATTGATGAAGTTGCGAAATTCTGGAACTAAGCAATGTATGAAATTATGTAGTCTGAACTTGTGAGCTTGGGGTTGATTATCTAGCTATAGGGGTGCTAATTTGCATAGGAAAAAACAAAAATATCTGGAATGATCTGGCAAACTCCATGAAAACATTTGATGTTGAACATTTTTAACGTGCAGAAAAAGAGTATGGAATTAATTGATCCTGCACAATCATTAAATCAGAGGGAGGGGCACTTCCCGCCCCAAAGCCTTCCCCCTCCTCCCCCATCCCTCACCATCCCCCCTCCCCCCCTCCCCCCCCATCCTCCCTGGGTCTGACTCATGCTCATAATACTGCAGCATGTAACAATAATATGATTAATGATATTATATAGTTAATAGGTCAGATATACACCAAATTGTGACTCAAGATATTCTAGTTTAATAACACCCTTAATTTATCATCAGCTTTTTTCATCAGCTCCAGAAAATAATTTAAGTTGTGCTGTATGTCTACTGCAGTTAACAATAGTTGTATTAAAGCCATTACTTAAGGACCAACTAGCAACTCAGATATTTTAATTTAGTCACATCCTTAATTTGTCTTCAGTCTACAAAGTCATCTACGTATTAAAAAATGTCCTCACTTCACTTTTTGCAAGGACTTCAATTGTTATGGACTTGCAGTAAACCACTATGCGTTAATATTTTATTTGGCACTAGACATTAAATTATCATTACACTGTATTGTGCATTTAGATATGACCCTTCTCCTTTCTGGAGTTCATTTTAGATATAGTTAACCAGTGACTGACCTTGGTACCTACTTGATATCATAGCATAAGGGTCAATTTAATGTTCCCTGGGGAGTCAGTATCATAGTATTTTATGTCTATAGCCTAGTGGCTTCAACCACACAATCTTGTGGTACTTTGAAAGGATACTCCAAACAATTGAATTCAAAAGCATTGAGAGGGACACCGAGCCAACACAGGTGAGGGAATTCCCCCCAAAAAGCCCAAGAATGTGCCAATCTATGAAGCCATAGAGCCACATAAGGGTAAAAAGAAGTGACATCAATGTGGTTGTGCTAGTTGGAAAGAAGAATAAATTTATAAACAATTAATGCAATAACTTACATACTAGAAAAGCAGTGCTTGTGGGCAGTCCAAGAAACAAGATTATTTCAGTCCATGTTTCATGGCATCAAATAGTGGTTCTCTCTCTCTATGAATAACATGATGACTGCACAATGCTGTCCACATTATTCCTCTTTGAAAATGCACAGTAATTCCAAATGATTTTATTTGTTTATTTTTCCTGCAGCTTTTTGACAATGCTAGGATAAATATTATCCTTAGGTAAGCCACTTCCAGGCTATTTTAATCTCATTTCCATGATGACGACAGTCATTATTTCAATATCATGTAGCACTATCTGTTTATTGACTAAGTCCAATTTATTCAGATTATCCCTGCAACCTAATTCTCACACTGGAAGTAATGCTACCATGGTAATTAACATAATTCACCATCTCTAACTGAAGTTAGTTGCTAGTATTGTCTACTGCATGGAATGATAAGTCAGACTGTTTTATACAGCACAATCGGTACTATGATTCAGCAAATTGCCACCATGACACGCTCTTTTATCATTCCATATTTAGACTGGCCTATAAACACCAATTTAGTTGAGGCATGTATAATTTTTTTATTGATTAAATAATACTTAAGTGAATGATGAATGTACTGTTACAGAATTCATAGATTGCATACAAATTATTTAAAAACATGGATCAATATATATTGTCACGGACTGTACTTAGTGCTTGTCAGGCTTCTTAGATATCCACTGCAACATTATCTAGTGCAGTTGCAAAGATCAGCAGGTTCTTATCAAATGCAAATGAAGGCATATCATCATTATATGGTGTATTTATCGTCATCACAGAATAGAGGAAACTGATGATTATTGAACAGCAATAGGCAAACTAGTATTATTACAATATTATTAGAGTATTACTATTATTATTATTATTATTATTATTATTGTTGTTGTTGTTGTTGTTGCTGCTGTTGTTATTGTTGCTGCTGCTGCTGATGTTATTATTGTTATTACTACTACTACTATTATTTACCTTATAGCTAACAAAGAGTCCAACATAAATTGTCTAATAAAAAATATAATATGTAAAATAATAATAATAATAATAATAATAATAATAATAATAATAATAATAGTAATAATAATAATGACAAATAATAGTAATAATTGCTTGAATTCCATCTAAGCAATTAATATTATCATTGCTATTGTATGCACAGTAAATGTGTATAACTTGGGACTTAACACCAGTGAAGTTTGGTGTATTCATTAGACACCCTTTCAGCCAACCTCTGCATACAACATTGGGAAACCAACCTGCCTCACATACTACCCTACTTACAAGCACATTGACAGTTTGCCAAGGCAGGAGGTCTTAACAAACACTCCTTTAATATCATCATTTTATTGATAGGCTTTTATGCTACATCCCCTCCCCTTTTCCACCCACTACATGTGTAGTCAATTAAATTAAAGCTTTCCCACAACTACATAACAATTTTTGTGGTCAAGAAATAAAGCGCCCAAGCTGTCTGTCTTGTGGTCAGTTAATCCATTAATTACATCCATTGTTATTGATAACTTTTAAGTACTGTCACATGATCACATGGTCACAGAAGCCTGACTTTTTATCTGATGCAATAGACAAGTGACTAAACCACAACATTCTGGAAATTCCTCAGCAACCATTATGTTTCACACCTAAAATACAAACACTCCACTTAAAAAAAAAAAAAAAAAAGTACATATAGCTATGGATGTACATGTGCAGTATGATCAAATACTCCAAAGCTCAAAATTATAAGAAGCATAATCAGGGTAGCTGCACAATCAACTCTCTCTCTCTCTCTATATATATATATAGCAGGCACAATTGACCTAGATAGTATATAAGCTTCAAAAAGATATTATAGGCAACCATCACCTCCCTACCATCCATAATTGCATTACTCATTATAGGCAACCATTACCTCCCTACCACCCATAATTGACGACTCCTACCATATAACTTGTGCCTTTGAAGGGAGCGTGATTTCTGTGTAACAAAACTTGGCTAAAATAAAATATAGCAAGAATCCAGTGCTCACCTGAGCTAGCTCTAGTGAGTATTGGGGTTAGTCTCAATGTCTGACAGATACTGGTCTTTCATATAATACTGCTCATAATTCTGCTACCTGGATATTATGGTGGAGAGAACAGAACAAATTTTTTACTGTAATGAATAATACAGGATGACTAGAGCAACTTATTTACTGTAATGAATAATAAATAGTAGGAAAAAAGTGCACAAAACAAGTGAGGTGACAGAAGAAACATATTGAAGTTAGATTCTAACTATGGAGGAGGAGAGGGTTGGAAATTGTGGAATCACGGGCTGGTGTTCCCTCTTTACGACCACGGCAGTCCGACCAAAGAGCGCACCGTGTTGATTGGTGGAGTGCGCGAGCTATAGTAGTTTTGTGCGTCTGCGTAGTTGTGAGGACCCCGACCTCCAGCCTCATGAAGGGAGGTGGGGCTCCGCCCAACCGCGCGCTCAAAAGACGGTATGAGGTCAAAGGTCGTAATAAGTGAGTGCAAAGTTCTCAAATCGCGGTTTTTAGGAGGTAGTGTAGGAAAAATTATGTTGCTAATTTTTTGGTTGCATAAATAAGCTCGATTTACACTAGTGACAAAAAGCGGGTCCTACGATGTACAGTTATAGGGTTCTACTGTTATGTCTCTATGGTCTAGTGAATACAGGGCATTCATGTAACACTGCTCACATTGCTGCCTGGACATTATCGATGGAGAATGGAGTGGCAACCGCTAAATGTTGTCCCAAAAATGGAGCTAGTGTCGGTGCATTTCTTTTGTGGCCAAATGGCTCTTCTATTAGCTCAGCCAATTATTCAACCTATCGAGACGGTTGTGATGGAATATTTCTAGCTCTCTCTGATCAACACTGCCACATTCTAGTCGTATGCAATACAAGCTGGCAGTCCCAATGGAATGAAGCCAAAATTGGACTAGTGGAACTTAGATCTTCTTGCTCAGATTTGATTTCCAGCTCAAATGATATAAACCTTCTCCAAGTTTGTTCGCAATTAAGTAAGTTTTGTTGTTAGGTTGTTTTGTTTATCATTTTATGCACAGTTAAAATAAATGGAGTAGTTTGATGTGAGGACCTAGTTTAATTGAAGGCAATGTGTGACTGTCCCAGTTTGGTAGAGTTCATTGTAACAATAACATTTTTGTGAGGAGATTTTAAATGTAATGTTAGTTCCTCTCATGAATGATTCTTTGAAACACAACAGTGCTATTATTATTTTCTCCACCAGATTCATCAGCTCAAGTTAATGAAAGTACAGCCACTACGGATTCTCAAACCAGTACTGCTCCCACCACACCTCACCATGGCACTGTATTGTCAACCACACCAACCACTACTATCAGGATTAATGCACACCAAACTACTCCCACCATACCTCACCATGGCACTGTATTGTCAACCACACCAACCACTACTATCAGGATTAATGCACACCAAAACAACATAGGTAACAGCAATTATTCATTTATATAACTATTTACCAACGGTGGTATTTTTTGTTCACTAGCCTTCTCTGTTCCACCTACTGTCATTATACTTATAGTAGCATCAGCCTTTACATTTACCGTTATAATATTCTATTGCAAGAATAGACAAAAAAAGGATGGTTTGAAACACCAACAAGCAGTAATGGAGGTATGTTGTATCAATCATCATTCTGTAACATCCAATTTTATTGTTGATACTATAGGAGGGCACATTTTTATTGAACAGTGATACAAGATCAGCTACTTTTAATCAACCATCTTCTAACGAAGAGGTAGCAGAGGATCGCTTACAGCCAGCTCCTATGCACTTTCCTCCATCAGTGGAACCATCTACTACTTCACCTTGTTCTGAAACTACTGGAGATACTCAGAATAGTTCAAAAGATGAAAGGATAACATGCATAGGGTTGGGTAGTGAAGTTTCTGCAAGCACTGAGTCAAATGAAGGTAGTACTACATGCACGGAATCGAATGAAGAAACTTTAGCAACTGTATTGCAAGCAACTTGTGCACTCATTCTACCTCGGTCACTTTCACGAGATACCAATGATATTGCAACATGCATCACTGAACAGGAAGCAGGGAGGTTATTTAAACGAAGTGTAAGCTGTCCTAATAGATATAATTAGGCCAGAAAGTAGCATTGTCGGAATTCACACCATTATTTATTTTATGTCATGCCCAATAGCTACACATCAGTTTGTGTCCTGTCATTGTAGCTATAAAATATGTATTTTTTTTTTTCATATGCGTATTGGTACAGCTACAATCCTCTTACTTATAATTATTTTTCTAAAAGTACGTTTAAGGAAAATACCATTGACTTTTAACCAGATTTTATTTGATGCTGTCAATGAAAAAGACATAGTAGTCATAATTATAGTTACAAAAAAACCCTATCTACTCAGCATTTATATATTTATGTACTTGCTATATCAATTATGTAATACAAAATAAATAATAAATTTAGTTTACCTACTTTACTGGGTAGGGCAATAAAATGTCACTTGTATGTAAGTCTGAGTTATACAAACAATCCAATGTTACTACTCAAACAACATTTTCAACTACATATGTCACTCCTTTCAATACTATCCATATTATGCCACATCAGCACATTTTTGCAAAAGTCCAGGGAAATTCCCTCCAGCAAACTTCAAGTTCTATGTTTGGTCATCAATATTGCATGATGGGCAACAACATGAGGCATTGATAAAAAAGAGATGGAAAATGTATTGTAATGTATTGATGTCACATAGAACATATTAACAGTTTAGCTGTATTTTTTTTTTAAATCAATTGGGAAAGGGGATTTAGTTCACTTAACTTCTGGGCCTTTTCATTTT